>Ga0194132_10000218_pt1 | contig 116561 bp, 124 predicted proteins | sample TA2KigOf80mmetaG_FD_148612 | JGI IMG/M metagenome (GOLD analysis project Ga0194132, IMG submission 148612) | Freshwater microbial communities from Lake Tanganyika, Tanzania - TA2015054 Kigoma Offshore 80m | ecosystem: Environmental > Aquatic > Freshwater > Lake | place: Tanzania: Lake... | reverse complement strand
CCGGGGACAATGTTTCGATCACGGTGGCGCTCATCCAGCCCATCGCGATGGAAGAGGGGCTGCGCTTTGCCATCCGCGAGGGCGGCAAGACCGTGGGCGCCGGAGTGGTGGCGAAGGTGATTGAGTAAGCGACGGTTCGTGAATCGTGATTCGATTCACCAAACGCAATTCACGTTTCACGAGGAACAAAGATGGCGGTTAAAAGTCAAAAAATACGGATCCGGCTGAAGGCGTTCGACTATCGCCTGATCGACCAGTCGGCGCTCGAGATCGTGGACACTGCCAAACGCACCGGCGCAGTCGTGAAGGGTCCGGTGCCGCTGCCCACGCGCAAGCAGCGCTTCGATCTGCTGCGCTCGCCGCACGTGAACAAGACCTCGCGCGACCAGCTCGAGATCCGCACGCACCTGCGCCTGATGGACATCATCGACCCCACCGACAAGACGGTGGACGCGCTGATGAAGCTGGATCTTCCGGCGGGAGTGGACGTGGAGATCAAACTGTAGGACTGAGGACTGAGGACTGAGGACTGAGGATTGAGCATGGGAAGCCGGGAGCGGAACGATGTCGCGGGCTCCATCCTCAATCCTAATAACTCAATCCTGAAACTGAGGGCAAGTACATGAAGTTGGGATTAGTGGGGCGCAAGGTCGGCATGACCCGCGTGTTCACCGATGATGGAGACACCATCCCGGTGACGGTGGTGGACGTGTCGAACAACCGCGTCACCCAGATCAAGACGCCTGAAATCGACGGCTATGCCGCGGTGCAGGTGACGTACGGTCGGCGCCGTCCCGGGCGGGTCAACAAGGCCGCGGCCGGCCATTTCGCCAAGGCCGGCGCGGAGGCGGGCTCCATCCTGAAGGAGTTTCGCGTTGCGTCCGAGGACCTCGGCGAGCTCAAGCCGGGCGGCGTGATCGGGACCGACGTTTTCACGGTCGGGCAGAAAGTCGACGTCACCGGGACCTCGCACGGCAAAGGTTTCGCGGGCGTAATCAAGCGGCATCACTTCTCCTCCAACCGGGCGAGCCACGGAAATTCCGTCTCGCACAACAAACCGGGCTCGATCGGGCAGAACCAGGACCCGGGCCGGGTTTTCCCGGGCAAGCGCATGGCGGGACACATGGGCAATGCGACGCGCACCGTCCAGAACGTCGAGATCATCCGCATCGACGCCGAACGGCAGCTCCTGCTGATCAAGGGTGCGTTGCCGGGCTCGCGTGGCGGCGGGGTCACGGTGCGCCCGACCAAGCGCGCGCGGAAGGTGGGCCCGGCGACCCAGCCCAAGAAAGCCAAGTGAGCGGGCGCGCCATGGAACTTAAATTGATTAATGATCAGGGCAAACCCACCGCGTCGGTATCGGCCTCGGACACGGCCTTCGGGCGCGAGTACAACGAAGCGCTCGTGCACCAGGTGATGACCGCCTATTTCGCCAACGCGCGGCAGGGCACGCGTTCGCAGAAAGCGCGGGGGGAGATCAACAAGACCAACCGCAAGCCGTGGAAACAGAAGGGAACGGGGCGCGCGCGCGCGGGCACGGCCGCGAGCCCGCTGTGGCGCGGTGGCGGCCGGATCTTCCCTAATCTTCCCGACGAAAACTTCGCACACAAGCTCAACCGGAAGATGTACCGCGCGGGCATGAGCTCGATCCTATCGCAGCTCGCGCGCGAGGACCGGCTGATGGTGATCGAGACGTTCACCTTGGACGGACCCAGGACCAAGCTCCTCGCGGCGAAGTTGAAGAGCATGGGGCTGGACGACGTGCTGATCATTACCGACAGCCTCGACGACAACCTGCGTCTCTCGTCGCGCAATTTGCCGAATGTCAACATCGTGACCGCGGCGGACGCCGATCCGGTGACGCTGATGCGCCACGAGAAGGTTCTCATCACCAAGGGCGCGGTGTCGCGGATCGAGAAGGTGCTCGCATGACTGCGCCAGCAAGCGCGAAACAGCAGGAGCGCCTGGCACGGGTGCTTCTGGCGCCGGTGATCTCGGAAAAAGGCACTTTCGTGGCGGACAAGAACAACCAGGTCGTGTTCCGGGTGCTTGCGGATGCCACCAAGCGCGAAATCAAGGCGGCGATCGAGATGATGTTCAGCGCCAAGGACAAGAAAGTCGAGGTCCGGTCGGTGCAGGTTCTCAACGTGCGCGGCAAGGGCAAGCGCTTCGGGATGCTCTCCGGCCGGCGCCACCACTGGAAGAAAGCCTACGTGAGCCTCAAGCCGGGGCATGAAATCAACTTTGCCGAGCAAGCGGAGGCCAAGTAATGCTGGTCAAGATTAAACCCGTCACACCCGGCCAGCGCCAGCAGGTCAAGGTGGTGAATCCCGACCTGCACAAGGGCCGGCCTGTCGCGCACCTCATCGAGCGCAAAGTGAGGAAGGCGGGGCGCAATGCTCACGGCGAGATCACGGTGCGCCACCAGGGCGGCGGGCACAAGCAGCACTACCGCGTGATCGATTTCAAGCGCAACAAGGACGGTATCGCGGCAAAGGTCGAGCGTCTCGAGTACGATCCCAATCGCAGCGCGCACCTCGCGCTGCTTCTCTACGCCGACGGTGAGCGCCGTTACATCATCGCGTTCAAGGGCGTGGCGGCGGGCATGCAGCTCTATTCCGGTGCGGAGGCGCCGATCAAGGTCGGTAACGCGCTGCCGCTCAGGAACATACCGGTGGGAACCACGGTTCACTGCGTCGAGATGCTGCCGGGCAAGGGCGCGCAGCTCGCGCGCGCCGCGGGCACTTCGGTGCAGTTGCTCGCGCGAGAAGGCGATTACGCGCAGATCCGCCTGCGCTCCGGGGAAATCCGCAAGGTGCACATCAACTGCCGCGCGACCATCGGAGAGGTCGGCAACGAGGAGCATTCGCTGGAATCGGTGGGCAAGGCCGGGCGCGTGCGCTGGCGCGGCGTGCGGCCCACGGTGCGGGGGGCGGCGATGAACCCGGTCGACCACCCGCACGGCGGGGGCGAAGGAAAGGCGGGACAGGGCAATCCCCATCCCGTGTCTCCCTGGGGCACGCCGACGAAGGGATACAAGACGAGGAAGAACAAGCGTACCAACGCAATGATCATCCGTCGTCGCCACGCCAAGGCTGTGGGAGGCTAAACAGATGGCACGTTCGATCAAGAAGGGCCCGTTCGTGGATCACCACCTGATGAAAAAGGTGGAAACGGCGCAGAAGGTCAACGACAGGCGTCCGATCAAGACGTGGTCGCGCCGCTCGACGATCCTGCCGGATTTCGTCGGCCTCACCATCGCGGTGCACAACGGCAAGCAGCACGTGCCGGTCTATGTCACGGAGAACATGGTGGGACACAAACTCGGCGAATTCGCCCATACCCGCATCTTCAAGGGGCACTCCAAGGCCGGGTCCGCTCAGGCCGCGGCGGCAGCGGCTGCCGCGGCAGCGGGCGACAAGCGCTCGTCCGCGGGGCCGGGAGCCCCGGCACCGGCGGCAGCGCCGGCGGCGGCACCGGCGGCGAAGTCGTGAGGAACCGGACATGAAGACCACAGCGAATCTGCGCGGCGTGCGCCTCTCGGCCCAAAAAGGCCGGCTGGTTGCTGACCTCGTCCGCGGCAGGCCGGTCGATCAGGCGTTGAACATCCTGCAGTTTTCCCCCCGGAAGGCGGCGACCATCATCCGCAAGGTGCTCGAGTCCGCGATCGCCAACGCCGAGCATAACGACGGCGCGGACATCGATGAACTCAAGGTGACGCACATCTGCGTGGAGCGCGGATCGTTCTTGCGCCGCTTCCGCGCCCAATCGAAAGGCCGCGGGGTGCGGATCAACAAGCCGACGTGCAACATTTTCGTGACCGTCGGCGACGGGAGAAATTGAATGGGTCAGAAGATCAATCCGATCGGCTTCCGGCTCGCGCTCAACCGCGGCTGGACCTCGCGCTGGTATGCGAACAACAAGAGCTTTCCGGCGATGCTGCTCGAGGACCTCAAGGTCCGGGACCACCTGAAGCAGAAGCTCGCCCACGCGGCGGTGTCGAAGGTGGTGATCGAGCGCCCGGCCAAGAACGCCAGGATCACGGTGCACAGCGCGCGTCCTGGTGTGGTGATCGGCAAGAAGGGCGAGGACATCGAGTCGCTGAAGGTGGAGTTGCAGAAAATGCTGGGCGTTCCGGTGCACGTCAACATCGAGGAGGTGCGCAAGCCGGAGCTCGACGCCCAGCTGATCGCCGATTCGATCTCGCAGCAGCTGCAGAAGCGGATCATGTTCCGCCGCGCCATGAAGCGCGCCATCACCAATGCGATGCGGCTCGGCGCGCAGGGCATCAAAATCATGAGCGCCGGGCGCTTGAACGGGGTCGAGATCGCCCGCACCGAATGGTACCGTGAAGGGCGCGTGCCGCTGCATACCATGAGGGCGGAGATCGATTACGGCGTGTCCGAGGCGAAGACCAGCTACGGCGTGATCGGAATCAAGGTATGGGTATTCAAGGGCGAGGTGATGCACAAGCACGAGCAGCCGTTGGCGGCAGGGGCGGCCGTGACGCCGGTTGCGGCGCCCGAGAAGCCAGCCGCGGACACGGCGGAGAAGAAGCCCAGGAAGCCGCGCCGCACCTCGACCCGGACGAAAGCAGGAGCGAAGAATGCTGCAACCAGCAAGGCGTAAATACCGCAAGGAACAGAAGGGGCGCAACCGCGGCATCGCCACCCGCGGCAACAAGGTGAGCTTCGGCGAATACGGGCTGAAAGCGACCTCGCGCGGGCGTTTGACGGCCCGCCAGATCGAGGCGGCGCGGCGCGCGATGTCGCGCCACATCAAGCGCGGAGGGCGCATCTGGATCCGCATTTTCCCGGACAAGCCGATCTCGCAGAAGCCGGCGGAAGTGCGCATGGGCAACGGCAAGGGCAACCCCGAGTACTGGGTCTCCGAGATCAAGCCGGGCGCGGTGCTCTATGAGATGGGCGGCGTGGACGAGGAGATGGCGCGAGACGCGTTCCGGCTCGCGGCGGCGAAGCTGCCGCTGCGCACGACGTTCATCGCGCGCATGTTCGGGGGTTAGAAGATGAAGGCAGCCGAACTGAGATCGAAGTCGCCCGCGGAGCTGCAGCAGGAACTCGCCTCGCTACTCAAGGCGCACTTCAGCCTGCGCATGCAGAAGGCAACCCAGCAGCTCAACAACACGAGCCAGCTCGGCAAGGTGCGGCGCGACATCGCGCGCGTGCGTACGCTGCTGGCGGAGAAGGCGCGAGGCAAGGCATGAGCGAAGCGAACACGCGGCGGCAGCTCACCGGGCGGGTCGTCAGCGACAAGATGAACAAGACCGTGACCGTGCTGGTCGAGCGGCACGTGAAGCACCCTCTCTATGGCAAGGTGATGAAGCGCTCCAACAAGTATCACGTTCACGACGAGGGCAACGAGTGCAAGCAGGGCGACCTCGTGCTGATCGAGGAATGCCGGCCGATCGCCAAGACCAAGGCGTGGCGGGTGATCCAGCTGGTGGAGAAGGCGAAAACAGTCTGAGTTTGCATTGCGGAATCATAAGGATAGCCTTATAATTCGCAACCTTTCCGCGCCCCGGTTCATGCGGGGGCGGGCGGCATAGAGCAGTGAATTCGCTGGATCGCGCGAGCGGGCGGCGACCTGACCCGGACGGGCTCCAATACTGGCTGCGGCAGCGCGCCGCGGAGCAAGTTGGAGAAGAACGAGTTAGCGAGAACAACGATGATACAGATGCAGTCCGTATTGGACGTGGCCGACAACACGGGCGCTCGCTCGGTGATGTGCATCAAGGTGCTGGGCGGCTCGAAGCGCCGCTATGCGGGGATTGGCGACGTCATCAAGGTGAGCGTGAAGGACGCCGCTCCGCGGGGCCGCGTGAAGAAGGGCGAGATATACGATGCGGTGGTCGTTCGCACCGCCAAGGGCGTGCGCCGGTCCGACGGCTCGGTGATCAAGTTCGATTCGAACGCCGCCGTTTTGCTCTCGCCGAAGCTCGAGCCGATCGGCACGCGGATATTCGGGCCGGTGACGCGGGAACTGCGGACCGAGCGGTTCATGAAGATCGTCTCGCTCGCTCCGGAAGTGCTGTAACGACGGAGAACGACATGCGCAAGATCAGGAAAGGCGACGACGTGATCGTGCTTGCCGGAAAGGACCGGGGAAAGCGCGGCACGGTGCTGCGCGTTGTTGACGTGGAACATGTCGTGGTGGAAGGGGCGAACCGGGTGAAAAAGCACCAGCGTCCGAACCCCATGAAGGGAGTGACCGGCGGAATCATCGACAAGGAGGTGCCGCTGCACGTCTCGAAAGTGGCGCTCTACAATCCGGTGGCCAAGAAGGCCGACCGCGTGGGTATCCGCACTCTCGACGACGGGCGCCGCGTGCGCTACTTCAAGTCGAACGGCGAGGTGATAGACGTATGAGCGCAGCCAAGGCGGGCAAGGACGCGAAGGACGAGAAGCCGGCAAAGCAGCCGGCCAAGGACGCGAGGCCGGCGAAGCAGGCCAGGCCGCCCAAGGAAGCCGCGGAGCCGAAAGAGCAGGCGAAGGAGGTGCGGGAGACCAAGCCCGCGCGTCCGGCACCGGTGCCGCGTTTGCAGATCTACTACCGCGAAACGGTGGTAAAGCAGCTGATGAAGCAGCTCGGCTACAAGGTCGCGCTACAGGTGCCGCGCATCGACAAGATCGTGCTCAACATGGGCGTGGGCGAGGCAGTGGCCGACAAGAAGATCATGGACAACGCGGTTTCCGATATGGCCAAAATCTCGGGGCAGAAGCCCGTGGTTACCCGCGCGCGCAAATCGATCGCCAATTACAAGATCCGCAGCGGCTACCCGATCGGCTGCAAGGTGACCCTGAGGGGCCGCCGGATGTACGAGTTCCTCGACCGCCTGGTCAATATCGCGATGCCGCGCATCCGGGATTTCCGCGGCATCTCCGCCAAGGCCTTCGACGGGCAGGGCAACTACAACATGGGCGTGAAGGAACAGATCATCTTTCCGGAGATCGAGTACGACAAGATCGACGCGATCCGGGGCATGAACATCACGATTTCCACGACCGCGAAAAACGACAACGACGCGAAGGCGCTGCTCAGCGCCTTCCGCTTTCCGTTCAGGACCTGAGGAAATTTCATGGCAAAAACCGCTTTGACCAACCGCGAGAAAAAACGCCGCAAGACCGTCAAGAAGTACTCCGCCAAGCGCAAGGAGCTTCTCGGAATCGCGAACGACCCGAAAATGTCTCCGGAGGAGCGCTACGCGGCGCGCCTCAAGCTCCAGCAGCTGCCGCGGGACGCGTCCCCGGTGCGGCTGCGCAACCGGTGCGCGCTCACGGGGCGCGCGCGCGGGGTGTACCGCAAGTTCGGCCTGGGGCGGGGCAAGCTGCGCGAGATCGCGCTGCGGGGCGAGATTCCGGGCGTGATCAAGGCGAGCTGGTAGCAGGAGATCGCATATGACGATGAGCGACCCGATTTCCGACATGCTCACGCGCATCCGCAACGCGCAGGGCTCGGAGAAGCAGTTGGTGGTAATCCCCGCGAGCAAGGTCAAGGCGGCGATCGCGCAGGTGCTGAAGGATGAAGGCTACATCGAGGGCTTTGCCAGGCGCGAGCTGGAGGGCAGGCCGGTGCTCGAGATCAGCCTCAAATACTACGCCGGGAAGCCGGTCATCGAGAAAATCGAGCGCATCAGCCGCCCGGGGCTGCGCATTTACAAGCCGAGCACCGACCTTCCCGAAGTGATGAACGGACTCGGGGTCGCGATCGTGTCCACGTCGAGGGGCGTGATGACGGACCGCAAGGCCCGCGGGCTCGGCGTCGGCGGCGAAGTGCTGTGCATCGTGGCGTGACGGAGGCGAGGCCATGTCGAGAATAGGGAACGCTCCCGTCGTGATGCCGGAAAAGGTCGAGATCACGCTCACCGCGGGAGAGATCCAGGTCAAGGGTCCGCTCGGAACGCTGACCCAGAGGATTTCGCCCCAGGTCAAGGTCGAGAAAGTGGACAACCAGGTCAAGTTCAAGGCCGCCAACAATTCGCGCCAGGCAGGCGCGATGTCGGGCACGCTGCGGGCGCTGGTCGCGAACATGGTCGCCGGAGTCACGAAAGGTTTCGAGAAGAAGCTGACCCTGGTGGGCGTGGGCTACCGGGCGCAGGCGCAGGGCGAAAAGCTCAATCTCACGCTCGGTTACTCGCATCCCATCGTGCATCCGATGCCCAAGGGCATCAAAGTCGAGACACCGACGCAGACCGAGATTTTGATCAAGGGTACCGACCGCCAGCTCGTCGGCCAGGTGGCCGCCGAGGTGCGGGCGTATCGCAGCCCCGAGCCCTACAAGGGCAAGGGCGTGCGCTACGCCGGCGAGCAGGTCGTGCTCAAGGAAACGAAGAAGAAGTAAGCGAGGCCGAAGATGCTGGACAAGAGAGCGGCGCGGCAGCGCAGGGCGCGCAAGACTCGCGCAAAGATAGCGGAGCTGAAGAGCGTGCGTCTCACCGTGCATCGCTCGAACTTTCACATCTACGCGCAGGTCATCGACGCGAGCGGCGCGCGAGTGCTCGCATACGCTTCCACCACCGAGCCCGAGGTGCGCAAGGGCGTGAATTACGGCGGCAACGTCAAGGCCGCGGTCGAGGTTGGCAAGAGGATCGCGGAGAGGGCCAAGAAGCTGGGAATCGAAACGGTTGCCTTCGACCGCGGCGGGTACAAGTTCCACGGGCGCGTGAAGGCGCTGGCCGAGGCCGCGCGCGAGGCGGGCCTCAAGTTCTGACAGGACTCAAAGTCATGGCGAAAATACGGGCAACGAGGATGCACGGCGGCGAGGAGCGCAGCGACGGCCTGCGCGAGAAGATGGTCTCGATCAACCGCGTGACCAAGGTCGTGAAAGGCGGGCGCGTGCTCGGTTTCGCGGCGCTCACCGTGGTGGGAGACGGGGACGGGGGCATCGGCATGGGCAAAGGCAAGGCGCGCGAGGTGCCGGTTGCCGTGCAGAAAGCGATGGAAGAGGCACGCCGCCGGATGGTAAAGGTCAAGCTCAAGAGCGGCACGCTGCAGCACCCGGTCATCGGCCATCACGGCGCAGCACGCGTGTACATGCAGCCCGCATCCGAGGGCACCGGCATCATCGCGGGCGGACCGATGCGCGCGGTATTCGAGGTGATGGGCGTGCAAAACGTGCTTGCGAAATGCCTCGGCTCGACCAATCCGTACAACCTGGTGCGCGCCACGATCAACGGTCTCACGAAAATGAACACGCCGGCCGAGATCGCCGCCAAGCGCGGCAAGACGGTCGAGGAAATCACGGGGCAGTCATGACGAAGCCGGGCGGAAAGACGCTCAGGGTGACGCTGGTCAGGAGCCCGATCGGCACCAAACAGCCGCACCGGGCCTGCGTGCGCGGGCTGGGGCTCACGCGCATGAACCAGACGGTAGAGCTGCCCGACACGCCGGCCACGCGCGGCATGATCAACAGGGTGTCCTATCTCCTGAAGTGCGAGGGTTAGCATGCGGCTCAACGACATCAAACCGGCCTCCGGCTCCCGGCCGGAGAAAAGACGGCCCGGCCGCGGCATCGGCTCCGGCCTCGGCAAGACCGCGGGGCGCGGCCACAAGGGGCAGAAATCGCGATCCGGCGGCTTTCACAAGGTCGGCTTCGAGGGCGGGCAGATGCCGCTGCAGCGGCGCTTGCCCAAGCGTGGGTTCGTTTCGCCGCGCCGCGACGACACGGCCGAAGTGCGGCTCTCCGACCTGCAGCGGCTCGCGGCCGATACCATCGATCTGCCGGCGCTCCGGCAGGCAGGTGTGGTGCCGCGGCAGGCGCTGCGCGCCAAAGTGATCGTTTCCGGAGAGATCAAGCGCCGGATCGCTCTGAAAGGCGTGTTCGCGTCCAAGGGTGCGCGTGCCGCGATCGAGGCGGCAGGCGGCACCGTGGAAGTTCCCGCCCCGGCGGCACCCGCCAAGCTCAAAACCGGGGCGAAGGACAAGGCCGCGAGCAAGGAATCCCCGCGTGCCGGCGCTGCGGCAGCGGGCGGGAAGAAGGCCGAGTGAGCCTGGCTGCCAACACTTCGTTGCTGGGCGCCTCCAAGATGGGCGACCTCAAGCGTCGCCTGCTGTTCCTGTTGGGGGCGCTCGTCGTGTTCCGCATCGGAACCTTCATTCCGGTGCCGGGCATAGACCCGGACCAGCTCGCGGAACTCTTTCGTGCGCAGCGCGGGGGCATTCTCGACATGTTCAACATGTTCTCGGGCGGCGCGCTCGAACGCTTCTCGCTGCTGGCGCTCGGCATCATGCCTTACATCTCGGCCTCGATCATCATGCAGTTGATGAGCGTGGTCTCGCCCAAGCTGGAGGCGCTGAAGAAGGAAGGCGAGGCGGGGCGGCGCAAGATCACGCAGTACACGCGTTACTTCACCGCGGGTCTCGCACTGGTGCAGTCGGCCGGCATCGCCATTGCGCTGGAGGCGCAAAGGGGACTGGTGATCGATCCCGGCCTCGCGTTCCGGTTCACCACGGTCATCACGCTTACCACCGGCACCATCTTCCTGATGTGGCTCGGCGAGCAGATCACCGAGCGCGGGATCGGCAACGGCATCTCGCTCATCATTTTCGCCGGCATCGCGGCGGGCTTGCCGGCGGCGGTCGGCGGCACGCTGGAGCTCGTGCGCACTGGGGCATTCTCGATCCTGGTGGCGCTGGTGATCTTCGCGCTGGTGGTCGCGGTTACCGGCTTCGTCTGCTTCGTGGAGCGGGGCCAGCGCAGGATCCTCGTGAACTACGCCAAGCGCCAGATCGGGCGCAAGATCTACGGCGGTCAGAGCTCTCACCTGCCGCTCAAGCTCAACATGGCCGGAGTGATTCCGCCGATCTTCGCCTCCTCCATAATCCTGTTTCCGGCGACCCTGGTCGGATGGTTCGGCGCGACCGAAGGGCTGATCTGGCTGCGGAACATCGCGGGCACGATGCAACCGGGGCAGCCGATCTACACGGCGCTTTATGCCTCGGCCATCATCTTCTTCTGCTTCTTCTATACCGCGCTGGTCTTCAATCCCAAGGAGACGGCCGACAACCTGAAGAAGAGCGGGGCCTTCGTCCCGGGCATCCGGCCGGGCGACCAGACCGCGCGCTACATCGAGCACATCATGATGCGGCTCACGCTGGCCGGCGCGATCTACGTGACGCTGGTCTGCCTGCTGCCGGAATTCCTGATCGTGTGGAAGAACGTGCCGTTCTACTTCGGCGGCACGTCGCTGCTGATCATCGTGGTGGTGACCATGGATTTCATGGCGCAGGTGCAGGCTTACGCGATGTCGCACCAGTACGAGAGTCTGCTCAAGAAGGCGAACTTCAAAGGGGGCGTCTTCCCGACGAGGTAAATGGCCAAGGAAGAGACGATACAGATGCAGGGCGAGATCGTTGAGACCCTGCCCAACGCAACCTTCCGGGTGAAGCTCGAGAACGGACACGTGGTGCTCGGGCACATCTCGGGGAAGATGCGCATGCACTACATCCGCATCCTCCCCGGCGACAAGGTGACCGTGGAATTGACGCCCTACGATCTCTCGCGCGGGCGCATCGTGTTCCGCGCGAAGTGATGAGGCGTGAGTGGTGATTCGTGAGAGTCGTGATTCGAGGAAGCAAACATGAAAGTGCTGGCATCGGTGAAAAAGCTGTGTCGCAACTGCAAGATCATCCGCCGCAAGCGGGTGGTGCGGGTGATCTGCAAGGATCCGCGTCACAAGCAGCGCCAGGGTTGATTTCAACCGCCGGCGCGCAGCAATTCAGCTTGAAAATTAGCAGGTTAGGCGCTAAAATCCACAACTTTTCGCTGCGAGGACAAGCATGGCCCGGATAGGCGGGGTAAACATACCGAACCACCAGCACGCTGCGATCGCGCTCACGGCGATCTTCGGCATCGGCCGTTCGCGTGCGCGCGCCATTTGCGGCGCGGTGGGGGTAAAGGAAACGACGAAGATCAAGGATCTTTCCGACACCGAAATGGACAAGCTGCGCGAGCAGGTTTCCAAGTTCACGATCGAGGGGGACCTGCGGCGCGAAGTGTCGATGAGCATCAAGCGCCTGATGGATCTCGGGACCTGGCGCGGCAAGAGGCACCGCGCGGGACTCCCGGTGCGCGGCCAGCGCACCCGCACGAACGCCCGCACGCGCAAGGGCCCGCGCAAAGCGGCGGTCAAGGTCATCCGGGCAGCCACCGTCTAAGGATAGTTTCCATATGGCAAAAGCAAGCACCCGGGTGCGCAAGAAGGTCAAGAAGAACGTGGCCGAAGGCATCGCCCACGTTCACGCATCCTTCAACAACACCATCGTTACCATCACCGACCGCCAGGGCAACACGCTGGCGTGGGCGACGTGCGGCAGCAATGGCTTCAAGGGTTCGCGAAAATCGACGCCTTTCGCCGCGCAGGTCGCGGCCGACAAGGCCGGCCGCCTCGCGCAGGAATGCGGGGTGAAGAACCTGGAAGTGCGCATCAAGGGACCCGGGCCGGGACGCGAATCCGCGGTGCGCGCGCTGAACGCCGTGGGCTTCAAGATCACCTCGATATCCGACGTCACTCCGGTGCCGCACAACGGCTGCCGTCCGCCGAAGCGGCGCCGCGTCTAAGGGGAGGGCTGAGCGTGGCAAGAAATCTCGACGCGAAGTGCCGGCAGTGCCGGCGCGAAGGCGAAAAGCTGTTCCTGAAGGGCGAAAAGTGCTTCACGGACAAGTGCGCGATTGAGCGCCGGAACTACCCGCCCGGACAGCATGGGCAGAAAAACACGCGGCTCTCCGGCTACGGGGTGCAGCTGCGCGAGAAGCAGAAGGTGCGCCGCATCTACGGCGTCCTCGAGCGGCAGTTCCGCAAGACCTACCGCGACGCCGAGCGCGGGAAAAGCATTACCGGCGAGGAGCTGCTGCAGCTGCTCGAGAGCCGGCTCGACAGCGTCGCCTACCGCATGGGCTTCGGCGCCTCGCGCAACGAGGCGCGCCAGATCGTGCGGCATAATGGCATCCTGGTAAACGGCAGGCGTGTGAACGCCCCTTCCTTCCGGTGCCGTCCGGGCGACGTGGTCGAAGTCGCTGAAAAAGCGAAGCCGCAACTGCGCATCAAGGCCGCGGCGGAGGCTGCGGAGAGCCGCGGATATCCGGCCTGGATCGAAGTGGATGCGAAGGCGCTCAAGGGCACGTACAAGGCGCGGCCGCAGCGCTCCGAGCTGCCCTCCACCATCAACGAGTCGCTCGTGGTCGAGCTCTACTCGAAGTAAATTCAGAGGTATTTGAGCCATGGCAAGCAGCGCTTTTCTCAAGCCCCGTATCATCGACGTCCAGAACATCTCGCCGTTCCACGCCAAGCTCACGATGGAGCCGTTCGAGCGCGGTTACGGCCACACGCTGGGCAATGCCCTGCGGCGCACGCTGCTCTCTTCGATGCCGGGATACGCGGCGACCGAAGTCAAGATCACCGGGGTGTTGCACGAGTACTCGACCCTCGACGGGGTGCAGGAGGACGTGGTCGACATCCTGCTGAACCTGAAGGGCATCGTGTTGAAGATGCACAACCGCGAGGAAGCCCTGCTCTCGCTCAAGAAAAACGGCGAAGGCGTGGTGACTGCCGGTGACATCGAGTCGATGCACGACGTGGAGATCGTGAATCCCGACCACGTAATCGCGCACCTGGCAAGCGGCGGCAAGCTCGACATGCAGATCAAGATCGAGCAGGGCCGCGGGTACATCGCCGCGACTACGCGCAAGACGGTCGAGGAAGGGCGCAGCGTCGGCAGCATCCTGCTCGACGCGTCGTTCACGCCGGTGCGCCGCGTGAGCTACGCAGTGGAGTCCGCGCGCGTGGAGCAGCGCACCGACCTCGACAAGCTGGTGCTGGACATCGAGACCAACGGCGCGATCGACCCCGAGGAGGCCGTGCGCTACGCGGCCCGGATCCTCGTCGAGCAGCTCACGGTGTTTGCCGACCTGAAAGGGCTGCCCACCCAGCTCGAGGAGAAGAAACAGACGCAGATCGATCCGATCCTGCTGCGTCCGGTGGACGACCTGGAACTCACCGTGCGCTCCGCCAACTGCCTCAAGGCCGAGAACATCTACTACATCGGCGATCTGATCCAGCGCACCGAGAACGAGTTGCTGAAGACTCCCAACCTGGGCCGCAAGTCGCTCAACGAGATCAAGGAAGTGCTTGCGTCGCGCGGGCTCACGCTCGGCATGAAACTGGAAAACTGGCCCCCGTCCGGGCTGGAGAAATTGCCAGGATGAAGGCAGAAGGCGGAAGGTCAAGGTTCCGCGTGGAGCGCAGCGCGTTTTTTCCTTCATCCTTCTGCCGCAACTGAGGAACTCACGATGCGTCACCGTCACGGCCTGAGGAAGCTCAACCGCACCAGCAGCCATCGGCTCGCCATGCTGCGCAACATGGCGAACTCGCTGCTCAGGCACGAGCTGATCACCACCACCCTGCCCAAGGCGAAGGAGCTGCGGCGCGTGGTGGAGCCGATCATCACGCTCGGGAAAAAGCCCTCGCTCTCGAACCGGAGGCTCGCTTTCAGCCGCTTGCGGGACCGCGAAATGGTGGTCAAGGTGTTCGGCGAACTCGGGCCGCGCTACGCGAAGAGGAACGGCGGCTATCTGCGGATACTCAAGCACGGGTTTCGCCGGGGCGACAACGCGCCTATGGCGCTGGTCGAGTTGATGGACCGCCCGGAGGCCGGAGAGGGCAAACCGGGGATGGCCGCCGCGGCGGCCGAATCGAGGAAGGAGGGGGCCAAAAAGGGGAAGAAGGAAGCAGCCAAAGCGGCTGCATAACAGGCACCAGGTTCCAGTTTAAAAGCCGGTCGAAAGCCGGCTTTTTTGTTTGATGGAACCGCCGATGACATCCAATCAGCCACGGAAACACACGGAAAACAAGAACAAGGATTTAGCCGCAAAAGCAGATTTCCTGGATTTTCGCCCCCTCCCGGCCTCTGTGGATCAAACGGTTTCGTTCATGTTTCTCCCGGCGCTACGACGGTTTAGTATCTCCACATGATCTTCCTCTTCACCGATTTCGGCGCCGCCGATATCTACGTCGGGCAGGTGAAGGCGGTGCTGCAGCAGCTTGCGCCGAAGCAGGGCGTGATCGACCTGCTGCACGACGCGCCGGCGTTCAACGTGAAGACGGGCGCGCACCTTCTTGCCGCGCTCGCCGTGCGGGTTCCGGAAGGGAGCGTGGTGCTCGCCGTGGTGGATCCGGGCGTGGGCGGGCCGCGCGCGCCGGTAGCGCTGCTCGCGGATGGCCGCTGGTATGTCGGTCCCGACAACGGGTTGCTGTCCGTGGTCGCTGCCCGCGCGCGAAAAACGCGGGTGTTTGCGATCGGCTGGCGCCCCCGGAGCGCCGCCGTCTCCTTCCACGGTCGCGACCTGTTCGCGCCGGTCGCGGCCATGCTTGCGCGCGGCGGGCGCTGGGCGGCGAAGCTGAAGAAGAAAGCAAGGCTCGCCGCGAGCTTCGGCGCGCAGGATCTCGCCGAGATCATCTACGTGGACCATTACGGCAATCTGGTGTCGGGTCTACGCGCCGCGGGCATTTCCCGCGATCGCGGGTTCGTGGTGAACGGGCGCGAGATACGCTATGCGCGCGTGTTCTGCGAAGTCCCGGCGGGCCAGGTGTTCTGGTACGAAAACAGCCTCGGGCTGGTGGAAATCGCGGCCGGCTCCGCGAGCGCCCGGCAAATCCTCGGCGCTGCGTCCGGGACCCGGCTCGCCTGATGGGACATGAAGGAAGCGGCGTGTCCCGACTGACGAATCACGAGTCACCAATCACGGCCCCGGTGATCTACACCATCGGGCACGGCAATCGCCCGATCGGAGAATTCGTGATGCTGCTTGAAGAAGCCGGGGTGGCATGCCTGGCGGACGTGCGGGCATATCCGGCCTCGCGCCGCCACCCGCAGTTCGCGCGCCCGGTGCTGGAGAGCGCGCTGGGCGACGCGGGGATCGGCTACGTCTGGGAGGGCAAGGCGCTCGGCGGGAGGCGCACGCTCGCCCGGGTCTCGCCGAACAGCGCGCTCAAGAACCCGGGATTGCGCGCCTACGCCGACTACATGCTGACCGAAGCGTTCCGGGACGCGATCGAGCGGCTGATCGGTCGGGCGTCCTCGGTCCGGACCGCCATCATGTGTGCGGAACGGTTACCGTCGCAATGCCATCGCTTTTTGATCAGCGATTCCCTGGTCGCACGCAATGTGACGGTCGTGCATCTTGTCGAGGCCGATCGACGCGAAGCGCACAAACTGAGCCTGCTGGTCGAGGTCCGGAGCGGGATGCTACTCTATCATCTTGGAGCTCGCGCCCGCCCTCTTTTCCAGGAACCAACTTTCTGATTTTCCAACAGTTTCCGTGCTGGCAGACACGATCGTCCGCGGTGCCCGCGTAGCGTGCAAAATGAGTGCGGTGGCATCGCCTGCAGCGGAGCAGGGCGCGCAGCAGCGACTCGCTGGCGCGTTCGGGACGCCATGACCGGAGTCCCGCTGCGCGCGCACGGGCGCTTGTTCGCGGCGGAAACCGTCTTGTAACCGGGGAGCGAATCGGATCAGCAGCAAACGCAAGGAGCCCGTATTTCATGACCATCACGTCACTTGCCAGTAACGAAATTTCGGTGCGGCTCGGCAACGCACCGATTGGAGCCGAGATCGTCGGGGTGGACCTCGCGCAGGACATCGACGCGGGAGTCATCGAAAAAATCAAGGAGGCGTATTACCGGCACTCGGTAGTGTATTTCCGGAACCAGCAACTTACCCCGGAGCAGCAAGTGCGCTTCAGCCGGCGGTTCGGCGAGCTCGAGATCCACGTGCTGAAGGACTATCTGCTCCCTGGCTACCCGGAGATACTCGTCCTCTCCAACATCGTCGAAGACGGAAAGCCGGTCGGCCTGGCCGACGCGGGGCGCGTGGCCGTCTGGCATACGGACATGTCGTACCTGAAGGAGCCGAGCGCGGGCTCCGCGTTGTATTCCCTGGAAGTGCCGCATAGCGCCGCCGGTGGGTCGCTCGGTGACACGATGTTCGCGAGCACGGCCGCCGCGTACGACGCGCTGCCCGAGGACATGAAGAGGAAGCTCGCGGGCCTGAAGGCGGTCCACCACATGACGAAGGGCTACGACAACGACGCGACCGCATCCTCGAGCCGCATCACCTATAGCGACGAGCAGCGCCGCCAGGTTCCCGACGTCGCCCATCCCGTCATTCGCACCCATCCGGTAACCGGTCGCAAGTGCATCTACATCAACCAGCTGTGCGTGACCGGCATTGTCGACATGCCGGACGAGGAAAGCGCGCCGCTGCTCGAGGCGCTGTACGGGCATTGCACGCGCCCGGAATTCGTCTACCGTCATCGCTGGCGCGTTGGAGACCTGCTGATGTGGGACAACTGCTCGGTGCAGCATCTCGCGGTGCAGGACTACGCTCTGCCGCAACGCCGCCGGATGCATCGCACTACCATCAAGGGCTTCGTTCCATTCTGAGGACGGAGAAACGCCAAGTGAGCCTTAAGGGAAAAGTTGCGATCATAACCGGTGGCGGCGCGGGCATCGGCCGCGGCATCGCCGAAAAGTTTGCCGTGCAGCAGGCGGACGTTGCAGTGATCGACGTCAATCAAAAGGGGGCCGAAGAGGTCGTGCGGGAAATTGGTGCGTCGGGCGGCAGCGCGGCGGCGTTCGTGGCCGACGTCTCCGATGCCAAATCGGTCGCGGGCATGGTCGAGCAAGTGCTCGGGAAGTTGGGCCGGATCGACATCCTGGTGAACAATGCCGGCATACGCTACATACGCCCTTTCGCCGAGCACGGCGAAGACGAATGGCGGCGCACGCTGGACGTGAACCTTACCGGGGCGTTCCTGTGCGCGAAAGCGGTCGTCCCGGCCATGATGCGCTCGGGCAAGGGCAAGATCGTGAACGTCTCTTCCGTCGCCGGATACATCGGCCGGCCGAACCGTGTCGCCTACTGTGCCTCCAAAGGGGGACTGATCGCTTTTACCAAGGCGCTTGCGGTGGACATGCGGGGCAGGAACATCTACGTAAACGCGCTCGCCCCGGCCCTGATCGAGACGCCTTTCAACGCCGGCTTCACCGGGAACACCGAGCTCGCGCAGGTGTGGGGCAAGGAGACCATCATCGGACGCTGGGGCCATCCCGCGGAGGTCGCCGAGGCCGCGTTGTTCCTGGCGTCCGACGCATCGGACTTCATTACCGGAACCGTCGTGACGGTGGACGGCGGTTGGACCTCGGCCATGGTCCGGGCCACCGAATGCTGAGACTCCCCGCGCCAACGTCGCCTACGGGGGCTGACGCAATACGGCGTGGGCAAGGTACCCACGCCGGAGAGCGTGTTCGAGAATTTCGCCTGCAGCAAGATCCTCGTTATCCATTCGGGCAGTTCATTTCCGGTCTGACAGCACACGCGGCGCGCAGGCTTCAGCCGGTGCGTGAAATATGCTACGCTCTTCGGAAATTGCAGGAACACCATCCGCAGCCCGCGGACGGTGCGCACGCATAACAAGGAGGAGCCATGGGAATTGCCTCGATCGCGGGGCGCGCCGCCGCGGCAGCGCTGCTCGGTGCCATCCTCGCGGCAGGCGCAAATGCGCAAAGCTATCCCGTCAAGCCTGTCCGCATCGTCGTTCCTTATCCGCCCGGAGGCGGCACCGATCTGCTGGGCCGTCCGATGGCGGCGAAGCTCAGCGAGAAGTGGGGACAGAGCGTGGTGATCGAGAATCGCGGGGGAGCGAGCGGCATGGTCGGCGCCGAGGTCGTCGCCAAGAGCGCGCCCGACGGCTACACTCTTTTGCTGTCCGCCTCGGCTGAAATCGCGCTCAACGTCGCGCTCTACCCCAAGATGGCGTACGACCCGGAACGTGATTTCAACCCGATCAGCCTGCTTGCAATCTCGCCGGTCGTGCTGGCCGTGCATCCGTCACTGCCCGTGCGCAACGTGCGCGAGTTCGTGGCGCTGGCGAAGAAGCGGCCGGGCGAGCTCGGATATGCCACGGCCGGAACCGGCGGCCCGCACCATATCACGGGCGAATGGATGAAGCTGATCACCGGGATCAATATCATCCACGTGCCCTACAAGGGCGGTGGCCCGCAGCTCGTGGACCTGATGGGCGGGCACGTGCACAGCGGCCTCATCGCACTGCCGGTGGTGGCGCCACACATGAAATCGGGCAAGATACGCGTGCTCGCCGTGAGCACCGTCAAGCGCTCTTTGTCGTTCCCGGATATTCCGACCCTGGACGAGTCCGGATTCAAGGGTCTCGACGTGAGCCAGTGGTGGGGCATGCTGGTGCCCACCGGGACACCCAAGGAGATCGTGGCGAAACTGCAGGTCGACGCCGTGGAGCTCACGAAGATTCCGGAGATCCGCTCACGGATGGCCGACCTCGGGGCTGATCCGGTGGGCAGCACTTCCGCGCAGTTCAGCGAGTTCATCCGGTCTGAAATCGCGAAGTACCGGAGAATCGTCAAAGAGGCCAACATCAAGCTCAACTAGGGTTGTCTGGTTTTCGCGAGGCGCATGCCGCAGGTCGCGGCGGGAGACCTGCGCGGGCCGGCGTAGCGTTCCGCGCGCGACCGTATCAGGAACGCAGAGCCGCGATCTCCAGCTCGGCCGCGTAATCGGCGCTGGGGTAGTGGAACGCGACCGGGCCGTCGGGCAGTGAATCCACGAACTGGCGCACGAAGGGATCATCCGAGGCATTCACTTCCTTGATGGTGCCTTGCGCCGCGACGACTCCGTCGGAGATGAAATAGACGTAATCCACGATTTTCAGCGACTCGACCACGTCGTACGTCACGATGATCGACGTGACGCCCAGCGCGTCGTTCAACTGCCTGATCAGGATCGCGATCTGGTTGAGGGAAATCGGGTCGAGTCCGGCGAACGGCTCGTCGTACATGACCAGCATCGGATCGAGCGCGATCGCACGGGCGAGCGCGACTCGCCGCGTCATGCCGCCCGAAAGCTCGGCGGGCATGAGGTCGTAGGCACCCCGGAGCCCCACGGCGTTCAGCTTCATCAGCACGAGGTCGCGGATGACGGCTTCCGGAAGGTCGGTGAGCTCGCGCATCGGAAAGGCAAGGTTGTCGAAGACCGACAGATCGGTGAAGAGGCCGCTGCTCTGGAACATCATCCCCATCTTGCGGCGCATCGCGTAGAGCCCGCCGCTGTCGAGCTCGTGGATTACCCGGCCTTCGACCTTCACGTGCCCGGCGCGCGGCCTCAACTGCCCGCCGATCAGCCGCAACAGCGTGCTCTTCCCGCAGCCGCTCGTGCCGAGGACCGCAACGAGCTTCCCGCGCGGGACTTCGAGGGTGACGCCCTTGAGGACCTGGTTCGCGCCGTAGGAGAACTCGAGGTCCTTGATCTCGATCAGGTTGTCGCCAGACTTCGCCATGCATCGCATACTATCTCAAAAACGGCCAGAATCCCATGCGTGCTCCAGATGGCGCGAACGCCGAAAGCGACCGGGTTGCGAACATGAAACTGTATGCGTCCCTTGCGAGCTCGTTTGCGCGGAAGATCCGCGTGATGCTGCTCGAAAAGAGCGTTGCGCACGAGGTCCAGATGGTCAACCTCTGGGAGCCGAACGACTACAAGACCACGAACCCGGTCGGCAAGGTGCCGGCGCTGAAACTCGACGACGGACGCGTGCTGGTCAGCTCGTCGCTCATCGCCGATTACGTCGACGCGCGGTATCCCGATCCGCGATTGATCCCCGCCGATTTCGAGATGCGGCTGGAGGTGCGGCGCTGGGAAGCGCTTGCCGACGGCACCATGGAGGCGGTCAGCGCGAGCCTTTACGAAATGCGCTTCCACGACGAGCAGAAACGCAGCCAGGCCTGGCTCGACCGGCAACGCGGCAAGGTGGATGCGGGCTTTGCCGCGCTGGAGCCGATGCTCGGCAGGAACGAATGGTGCGTCGGTGGCGCAATGAGCCTCGCCGACATCACGGTCGCGTGCCACATCGGCTTCATCGCGTTACGCGCGCCGCAGTTTTTTCCGCAGGAAATGTATCCCGCCCTCACGCAGCTGTGGAAAAAGATGGAAGAGCGCGGGTCGATGAAGCGAACCGCGCCGCCACCGGCCTGACGATGCGTGACATGACGCGGCGTGACGGGTGAGTGGTGAGTGCTGAGTGGTGACGCAGTAACGGGGGGACAGATCATCCCGGTTCTTTTTCCGTTCAGCGGCTATTGGCCAAAAATATTTCTTACATGATCACGACCGACACCGCGCGCATGCTTGCGCGCTACAACGCTTGGGCAAACCAGCGTTTTTTCGAGGCGGTCGCCGCTCTGCCGGAAGGCGAGGCGACGAAGGAGCGGCAGAGCCTGTTCAGGAACATGGTCCATACGCTCAACCACAACTACGTCATCGATCGCATCTGGCAGGCGCACCTCGAGGGGCGCGAGCACGGCTACGCCGCGCGGAACACGCCTGGGCATCCGCCGCTGTCCGACCTTTGGCGGGTGCAGCAGGCGATGGACGACTGGTATATCGCGTGGAGCGAGTCGATGTCGGATGCCGCGCTGGCGAAGGAAGTGCAGTTTACGCTGGTCGGCGGAAACCCGGGGGTGATGACGCGCGGCGAGATTCTCCTCCACGTCGTCAACCACACGAGCTATCACCGCGGCTTCGTCGCCGATCTCTTCTACCAGGTCCCGGCGCGTCCGCCGCTCACCGACTTGCCCGTATTCCTGCGCGAGCATGCCGATCGCGTGAAGCGCGTCGCTCGTAAGGTTCCAGACCCGCGCTAGACAGCGTGGCCGTTGCCGCTGGGCGCGTTTACGATACAGCCGTCACGCTTTTGGGAGGAGCAGATGCCGCTTGCACAAATCTACATCGGTCCCGGCCGCAGCCACGACGAGAAAAGGGCGCTCATCGAGAAGGTCACGCAGGCCATCACCGATGCGCTGGGTCCGCTCAAGCAGCCGGTCTGGGTCATCGTCAACGAGGTGCCCTTGGAGGACTGGGGCGTGGGAGGCAAGCCAATCCGCCCGCCCGCGGGCTAGGGGGTCGGCGTGGACCTCTTCACGCAGCGTCGCTCAATACGCGCTGTTTATCCGCCCGCACCAGTTCCATCAGCCGCCGGACCGATCGCAGTTCCTCCAGGCGGGACACCGCACGGATAGCCTCGTCGACTGACGCGGCCGGCAGACGCGCTTTCGCGTACGTCCGGAACTTGTCCTCGATTTCGGCGCGCGAGAGGGGATTTTCCGGGGAGCCCTTGGGATGATCGCAGCGCACGGACAGCGTGGATCCATCCGCCTTTTCCGCCACGATCTCCGCCTGCACTCCGGCGAGGCCGGGATCCGCCACGACCTCCACCTGCTCGGCGGCGAAGCGCCGCAATTTCGGGTCGTCGTAGCGCGCGGGCTCGAACTGCGCGAGCGTCAACTTGCGGTCGTGCAGCACGACGGCGGCGCAATAGTGCGTGGACAGAAGCGCTTCGAACTTCGCCTTGTAGCGCGGGAAGATTCCGTGCAGGTCGACGGCTGTCTTGCTCATCGAAACGCGCAGCTTCTTCACCTGCCCGGCCGCGAGCTGATGCCTGTCCACCAGGTCGAACATTCCGGTGATGAATCCCTGGATGGTGGAGGCGGAAGGCCACAGACGAAGCGCGATCTGCTCCATCTCCCAGCGCTCTCCGAGTCCCGCGGTGACCGCGTCCGGACGCCCGCCGTTGGTATACGCGTGATACAGGCCCCCGTCGGATGCGGTCAGGAAATCGCGAGTCGCAACGAATTTCTGCTGGGCGAGCAACGCTGCCATCAGCCCTGACAGCGCACCGCGGCACTGGTGGAACTTCACCGTCGGCGTTCCCCACGCGGCGAAGGTGCCCGCAGCCTGGCTGCCTGCGAGCCCGAACGCACGCGCCATGGTCTCGGCATCGAAACCGAGGAGACGGCCTGCCGCAGCGGCGGCGCCGAACGGGCCGATGACGCCGGGCCCGTGCCAGCCGCGCGCGCGGAACGCCGGATAATCGAGGCCGATCCCGATCCGCGTCGTGGCCTCGCATCCGGCCGCGAGCGCGATCAGCAGGTCACGTCCGGACAGCGCATCGCGCTCGGCGATCGCCAGCGCCGGCGGAATCACCTCCGGGGTCACGTGCGTCAGGGTCGAGCGGTGGATGTCGCACATGGTGACAGCAGTCACGAGATAGCCGTTGAGCAGCGTCGACCCCGCGAGGGAGAGCCGGTCGCCGCCGATCACGGTGCTCTCCTTCGACTGCGCCAGCCCCGAGGCTAGCGCCGCGACCTGCTGCGTTTCATCACCCCGATGTCCGGCGAGGGCGCAGGCGAGCGTATCGAGCAGAAAGTTCTTGCAGAGTTCCCGGACGCGCTCCGGGATGTCGTTGTACTTGAGCTCCGCGGCGAATCGCGCGAGCGTCTCTGTTGTTGCGTCCGTCATCGAGGACTCCCGGGGGCGTGAATCGTGACTAGAACCTATTTCATATATAGGCGCGTGATGCGTTGCGGCCAGGACGGACCGGATGCAAGGCGCCCGACGAAGGCCATATGTCGATATGGTCCAGGAGGGCAACGACGCAGCCGGCCGTCCTGGCCGCAACCCGCAGGGACGGGGCGATCTGGGCGCATTTCTTCGTCGGGGACCCTCGAAATATCGACATATTCCTTCGGGCCCTCCTCCTCGAACTGTGCCCACATCGCCTCCGTCGCACACGTGCCTATATATGAAATAGGTTCTAGAACCTATTCGGTTAAATCAATGATAAGAGCCGGTTGCCCAAAAGCAAATCGCAGAAATCCGGTTCAATTCAGGCGGCAATCGCTCCAGCTGGGCGCGCACACCCCCGCCATCCTCGAACGTGGAATCGTTCACGTAAGGGCTGTGTAAGTTTGATTCCGCATCATCACATGACGGTAGCGACCCGCGCAGGGCGCGTCGGCCCGGTTTCATGCCCAGGTCGTTCCAGCACGGGCTCATGAACGATTTACCGCAGTGGGGGGTGGTTATGCGCAGCCTACTTTCAGGAATTCGTCTTTTCCTCGCATTTCTTTCCACGCATGTCCAAGCCGCGGCGGGCGAGACGTCCGGCAGCCCGCCCTCCGATACGGTGGGCGTGATCTGGGTTCTGGTTTTTGTTGTCATTTTCTTTGGCATGATCGGCTATTTCACCTGGTCGCTCATTTCCAGCGAGCGGAAGCGAAAACTCAAGGATAAGCAACCCGAATAGCTCATCCGGCCGCTCAAGCCGCCGCCGGTGAGCGGTCGGCACATCAGTTGTTGATCCGGTACTGTAGCCACCATGTGGAACTCGCTTGTAAGCCTCGTGTAAGGCTGGTGTAAGGCCACTGGCTCATCATTCAAGTGCTGTGCGTGCCTTCGGAAAACCGTGGTCCGGCGCAGGCTTGCAAGAGGGATGCATCAGCGGATGTTGATGCCCGATTTATTGGTGTGGAGATCTTACATGCGTAGTTTTTTTTCCGGAATCGTTCTGTTTCTTGTTTATTGTTCGGCCTACGCCCAGCGGGCGATGGATGAGGGAGTCAACGCCGCCCCCGCGGACACGGTCGATGTGATCTGGGTCGTACTCTTCGGTGTAGTGTTCGTCGGCATGATCGCGGGCTTCTTCTGGTACATGTGGATCAACGATCGCAAGCATAAACCGGAAGAGAGCAAGACTAATTAGGCGCGTTGACGGGATCTCACCGACACATACTGCGCGCCGGCCGATTCGAATTCCGGAATCTCCGGATTCGCCCCGGTTTTCCAGGTAAGGGTAGCTGCTCGCGGCCCCTCGCCTGTCTCACGCAGCCGTTTTCTCCCAGCGCATCTCCGCCAGGCCGTCGGCGTCAGTGGCCGTGATCGTGGTGCGCACCACGCGGCGCGGCTTGTCGTCGGCCCAAGGGCGGCCGCGGTGCAGGACACACCGGTTGTCCCACATGATGATGTCGCCGGGTTGCCAGGTGTGACGCCAGGTGTGGCCGAGCGCGGTCGCGTGCTCGATCAGCTGCGCGATCAGCGTCTGCCCCTCGTCCTTCGACATGCCGTCGATGGCGTAGGTGTGCGACGCGATGTAGAGCGAGTCGCGCCCGTTCACCGGGTTGCGCCAGCGCATCCGCCAACGCACAGGCGGCAATGCGTTCCTCTCGCGCTCCGACGCGAGATGGGGCGCGATCTTCCCGCGAGAATGGGCGTAGTCGTGCCAGGCGTAGGCGTCGGCGAGCCGCGCGCGCATCGCCTCCGGCAAGCGCTCCCAGGCGCGGCGCTGGGACGCAAACTCGGTCTCGCCACCGCTGGGCGGGATGATCGGCGCGCACAGCACCGAAGCGAGCGCCGGCGGGTCCTTGAAGCAGCTGTCCGTGTGCCAGAGCTGGTTTGCTTTCGCGCGCAGCGCCTCCTTGTGGTCGGGCGGCACCAGGCTCCCGTCGGGCTCGATGTTGGTGAGGATCGAAAACGGCGTGCCTTCGCCGCGCGAGGCGACTTTGGCAATCTCGAGCGGCCCAAAACGCCTCGAGTAAGCTACTTGCACCTCTTCCGTGATGTGCTGGCCGCGGAACAGCAGCACGGAGTGTTCCTCGAACGCCGCGCGCACCCCGGCGTAGGCATCGTCCCGCTCCGCCACGTCGGCGAGCCCGGCGCCGCGCACTTCTGCCGCGAATCCGGGCCCCAGCGGTATCACTTTCATCGCGACCTCCTGTTCGCCCGGCTGTGTCGAGTCATGGCGCCAATGGAGCAGGTCTTCATTTTACGGGTGTTCCCGTCCTGGCGCACGGAAAACGCGCACCGGAGCGGGGCGGCGCCTCGATCGGAGTCGTCCACTGGCGAGCATCCCGCACACGGCGCGGGCGATTGGGTGCGCCGGCCCGGAGATTCCTGCTCAGTCGCAGCGCGCACTCATGCCGCCGTCGACGATGATCTCGGTGCCGGTGATGAACCGCGCTTCGTCGGAGGCGAGGAACAGCACCGCGTGCGCGACATCGCGCCCGTCGCCCATGAATCCCAGAGGGATGCGGGACAGCCGCTGCTTGAGCAGCAACTCGACATCGCCGCCGGCTCTCTGGCGCGCGAGCCGTGCTTCCACCATGGGAGTGTGCATCTGGCCCGGCACCACCGTGTTCACCCGGATCCCCATGCTTGCATACTGCACGGCGACGACCCGGGAAAACTGGATTACTCCGGCCTTGCAAGCCGCGTACGCGACCTGGGTGGCGCCCGTCCAGCGGATGCCGGACGTGGAGGCGGTATTGACGATCGCGCCACCGCCCTGGCTCACCATTACCGGCAGCGTGTGCTTGCAGGCGAGGAACACGCTTTTCAGATTCAGGTCTACCTGTGCGTTCCAGGCCTCTTCCGAAAGTTCTACGGGCCCGCCGGCAGCCGAGCCCCCGACGTTGTTCACGAGCACGTCAATGCGCCCGAAGGTATTGCGGCAGGCCGCGACCATCGCGGCGACATTGGAACTGTCGGTTAGATCGCATTGATGTGCCGTGATCCGGCCGCCGGCTTGACGCGCTCGCTCGAGAGTTTCCGCCATCGAGTCCGGGTTCCGGTCCACCGCGAAGACTTCCGCGCCTTCCTGCGCGAACAGCACCGCCGCCGCGCGGCCGTTGCCCCAGCCCGGACCGACGCAGCCAGCACCGGTGACGATGACCACCTTGCCCTTGAATCGCGTGTCCATGTCTCGCCTCTCCTGCTTCCGCGTTCATTCTTGCGCCGTGCAGTGGAAATCGGAGCCGGGCGCACGCGGGATGTGCACACACTACAATGGGGAGAATCATGAGGGAGTCGTCTGCCCGGAGGCAAGCAGGGGCGCGCCGGCGCGTGTCCGAGCAGGCATATATGGTGATTTCACTTTCCGCTGCACCGGGGGAATTCCGGTCCGGCCCGATCATGTCTATCGTTCAGGAGGCTTGTAACTATGGCGAGACGCTGGAACAAACGCCCGGATGGGTCGAATTGGGGCGAATTCGGGGAGGAAGATCAACGCGGACGGATGAACCTGGTGACCGATGAGCGCCGGCTAAGCGCCTTGAGCGAAGTGAAGACGGGGTGCGTTTTCTGCCTGAGCCATCCGCTCGACCGACCGGGCGGGAGCGTGCTGAACCCCAACCGCCGCCCGCCGGTGTTCCACCCGGTCGTTCGCGACGGCCTCGTCTATTTCAACCTCGCGATGGAACAGGTTGACCCGCGTTACACCGATGTCGGATCCGACGAGGCGGTCATGCTCTACACTCAGTATTCGACCCACTGGGACGGATTTCCCCACAAGGGATCGCTGTTCGATGCCGACGGCGATGGCGCCGCGGAGAAGGTTTTCTATAACGGGTTCCGGATCGTCGGCGAGGACGGCCGCGGGACCCAGGGCGAGCTCGGCGCGGTAGCGCTGGGCATCCAGGGCATGGCCGAAACCGGCGTGCAGGGACGCGGAGTGATGATCGACCTGCGCCATCACTTCGGGGACGAGCGGGTCGGAGTCGGATACGACATGCTGGAGCGGGTCATGAAAGCCGACGGCGTGCAGGTGGAGAAGGGCGACATTGTGTGCGTCCACACCGGGCTCGGGCAGCTGATACGCGACGCCGATGGCAAGCTCGACGCATCGATCAAGACCGCGTGTTCCGTGCTGGACGGCTATGACAAGCGGCTGCTCGAGTGGATTTCCGACAGCGGTCTCGCGGCGATTGCCTGCGATAACCTCGCCGTGGAGCGGTCCTCCACGCTCAGTGCGGACCCGCGCCTGCCTCACCGCGGGCCGGGGCTGCCGCTGCACGAGCACTGCCTGTTCAAGCTGGGCATACACCTCGGCGAGCTGTGGTACCTGACGGAACTGGCGGCCTGGCTGCGGGAGAATCGCCGCAGCCGCTTCCTGCTCACGGCCCCGCCGCTGCGGCTGCCTGGCGCCGCGGGTTCGCCGGTCACGCCGGTCGCCACCGTCTAGCGGTCACGGATGCCGAATAGCAGTGACGCGGGGAAACAAGAGGTCAAAGGCGGGAGATCGAGCCATCACGGATTCCCCGGGTTCCTTGCGCGGGACCGCCGCTGCCGCCGGATTTACCTGCGGGTGAAGCCTCCGGTCGTCGAAAACCATTCGGAGGAGCGCGGGGGAAAGCGCCCGGAGGCGGCTGCCGAATTTCCCGGGATGTGGCCTTCCGTGCCCGTGACGTGGCCCGCAATCGTGCCCGGTGTCAATTGGATCTGGGGTATCTGCCTGGGCTGCCGACGAAGCAGAACCGGCGCCCCGTCGTAGAAATGCGGATAGTGACCGCTGTAGCAGTAGATGGCGCGGCTGCCCGTGCATGAGTCAGGGGTGCCCATCGTGGTTGCCGGGGCGGCATGCTGTGGGGCCCGCGGCGCGGCGGTGTGCGGATATCCCGTCGCCGCGGTGTCCTCGATCCAGCCGATCCCGCGGCGTGCGTCCTCGACCGCCCGCAACAGGTTTGCATCCGGCGTATAGACGGAAATCCTCTCCTCTACGGTCTCGAACCGATCCGCAACGCCGCGATCCGACGGCGGCTGATTGGAGTAGTTCACGACGCCGCGCGCGTCCACCCACTTGTAGATCTGCGCGTTGCCGGGCAACGCCGCAAGCGCGGCCACGAAGGCGATCAGCAACTGGACTCGAAGACGCATGGGCAGCCCGACTGTTCCGTTCATGCTACTGCGCCGCAGCGATGGCGTGTGTAACAAGATGTAACGGCATCGGTGACGATTGACGACGGACGGGTGACGCAGAGGGCAGCCCGCCGCGGACTCGAACCGCGAACCTTCCGCTTCAGAGGCGGACGCTCTACCCGTTGCGCTAGCGGGCGGCAGATCAGGCACCATTCGACCCCAATGCAGCCTGGCCAGTTCCCGGCGGCTGTTTTTGATCTAGAATTACGCTGGCGTCCCTGACCCTCGTCCCCCGCCACTGTTTTTTGCGCCGGCATGCGCTTATGATAACGCTCGAGGCCGGTGGAGCGCCGTGAGCTCCGCCGGCTCGCTGCGTGTTCCTTCCAGCGCAAGTGAAGGTGCCATGGAGCTTACACCTTGCAGCATCGAGCAGTTCGAGCGCGAAGGCTACCTGTTCTTCCCCGGCCTGTTCCGGCGCGAGGAGATCAAGGTTCTCCTCGACGAGGTGCCGCGCCTCTACGCCCAGCTTCGTCCGGAGAACGTGCGCGAGAAGGGCGGCGACGCGGTGCGCACCAACTTTGCCGCTCACATGTACAGCTACCCGTTCGCGAAGCTTGCGCGTCATCCGCGCATGGTGAAGCCGGTGATGCAGATCCTCGGCGAAGAGCTCTACATGCACCAGTTCAAGATCAACGGCAAGATGGCGTTTGACGGGGACCTGTGGCAGTGGCACCAGGATTACGGCACGTGGAAGAACGACGACCTGATGCCCGAGGCGCGCGCGATGAACGTCGCGATCTTCCTGGACGAGGTGAACGAGTTCAATGGCCCGCTCATGTTCATCCCGGGCAGCCACAAGCTCGGCGTGATCGACGCGCAGCACGATCTGACGACCACCAGCTATCCGCTGTGGACCATCGACCACGACACCATCCGCAAGCTCGTGGAGCGCGGCGGCATCGTGGCGCCCAAGGGCCCGGCCGGATCCATGATCCTGTTCCACTCGTGCCTGGTGCATGCGTCCACCTCCAATCTCTCCCCGTGGAACCGGGTGAGCGTCTACCTGAGCCTGTGCGCCGTGTCGAACCACATCCGCCGCTTCAAGCGCCCCGAGTACATCGCGCACCGCGACTTCACGCCGATCCGCTGCCTGCCTGACGACTGCCTGCTAACGGATTACGACGTCGCGCTGCCGTGGAAGGACGGCACGCCGGAATCCGCGTTGAAGCCGCAACTCGCGGCATAGGAGGAATCCGCGGAGGGAGGAGAAAGGCGGGGAATCGTTGTCACGCGTCTGCCGCCACGTCGTCACCTCGTCACTGCGTCACTTCGTTACCGGGTTCACCCCGTCACCCCGGTTTCCGCCCTTTGACCGTACCTCCCGGCGGGCGTAGCATGCTTTATCCGACGTGGCGGTCTTGCTTCCGTGTAAATCAGGGGCCTGCCACCAGACCGATCCGGGGACCTGTCACCGGGGAGAAAACCCGGCGCCGGGATCCATTTTCTTAACCATACGCGCCCAAAGGCTTGATATGCCGCAGCGCTCCATCAGAGATATCATCGCGGAGCAGGAACCGATCACCGTTCCGGGAAGCGCCACCGTCGCCGAGGCGGCCCGCTTGATGAAGGAGAAGAAGATCGGCGCCGTCATGGTGGTGGAGGAAGGCAAGCTGGTCGGCGTCTTCACCGAGCGTGACGCGCTGTTTCGTGTCGTGGCGGAGAGTCGCGACGCGCAGACGACACGCGTCTCCGAGGTCATGACCGGCAACCCGCAGACGATTCGTCCGGATAAGGCGTTCCCCGACGCGCTCAACATCATGCACGCCGGCGGCTTCCGGCATGTGCCGGTCGTGGAAGACGGCCGGCCGATCGGAATGATTTCTGCCCGCGACGCCCTTGGCCCGGAGCTCGAGGACTTCATCTACGAGCTGCTGCGTCAGGAGCAGGCCCAGGACGTACTCTCCGGCTAGGCGCGATAGCCGGGATCTTCGCGGTCGAGCTTGCGTAGCAGCGCGGCCCAGAGCAGCTTGCCACCCGCGGCGCGGCCGGTGCGGCTGAGCTCCCGGCCCTGGGTGCCCGTGTAGTCCACGACTTCCCGCGGGATCGGATTGGGCTCGGCCCCGCCGGTGAGCGTGGAGAGCTGGGCCCGGCAGGCGCGCTCGATGCGGTACATGCGCGCAAACGCCTCGCCCACGGTGGCACCCACCGTGAGCGTACCGTGGTTGCGCAGGATGAGCACGGTGCCGTCGCCGAGGTCTTCCACGATGCGGCGCCGCTCGCCCTCGTCGTCGGCCACGCCCTCGTAGTCATGGTACCGGACCTCGCCCATTACGGTGAGCGCCATCTGTGTGATCGGCAGCAGGCCGTGCTGCTGCGAGGCCACGCCGACGCCTGCCACCGTGTGGCAGTGCATGACGCAGTGCGCGTCGCGCACGCCCGCGTGCACCGCGCTGTGTATGACAAACCCGGCGTGGTTGACCTCGTACGGCGACTCGGAGAGCTTGTTGCCCTCGGTGTCGATCTTGACCAGCGAGGACGCGGTGATCTCGTCGAACAGCAGGCCGTAGGGATTGATGAGAAACTGGTCCTCCGTTCCCGGCGCGCGCAGCGAGAAATGGGTGCCGAGCATATCGGTCCAGCCGAGACCGGCGGCAAGGCGAAACGCCGCTGCGAGCTCGCAGCGCGCGTCCCACTCCGCCGCGCTCATTCCACGCGGCTGGCGGTTGGGCCGGATGCGGGTGACCGTGGACTTTCTGGGCGGTGTCTTCATGAGTGCTCCTGGCGTGCTTCCGCCATGTCGGGAGGGCAGGGGTTCGGAGGTTCCGCTACGTCCCGGGTTTGCGTCAGCGCGGATTCTCGCACAGTTCCGGGCGGTGGGAAAAAACGCTGATCCGATCACGGCGGCCAGCAGGACGCGTCGCGGGATCAGCGCAGGCGGAGCACGCGCCCGTCGCTACTTCTGACGGGCCGCGTCCCGGCCCGCCTTCAAGAGGGAATACATCTCCTCGCCAAACCGTTTCCGTGCCTCCTGGTGCAGCGGTTCGACGGCGCGGACGAACGCCACGCGCGCGTCCGGAGTGAGCTCCACAATTTCGCCGCCCGCGCTCTCGATCGTCTTTCGGGCTGTTTTCTCTTCCTCGACAGCGAGCTCCCGCTGTCTTGCGACGGCCTTGCGCGCGGCTCGCTTCATCGCCTCCTGCAGCTCCGCGGGCCAGCGGTCGAATTGGGCGCGGTTCATGTAGATGCCGCGCGAGAGGTAGCAGTGGCCGGTTAGCGTATGGAAGCGGTGCGCCTTGTGCGCGCCGTAGTCCACCGTGTTTGCGAGAGGATTTTCCTGGGCGTCCACCGTGCCGGACTGGATCGCCTCGAGCCCCGGCTGCAGGTCCATGGTGCACGGAATCGCGCCGAGCAGCTCGAAGCTGCGCGCATGGATCTTGCCGGGCATCAGGCGAACGCGCATGCCCTTGAGGTCCGCCGGCGTGCGCACCGCGCGCAGCCGGTTCGAGACGTGGCGATAGCCGTTCTCGAAATAGCCGAGCACGCGGTAGCCCGGGATGCGCTCCTCGATCTTGCGGCTGAGATGCGCGCCGAGCCCGCCGTCCATCGCAGCCCTTGCGTCATCGAGACCGTTGAACAGGAAGGGGAGATCGGCGAACTCCAGTTCCGGAACCCGGTCGGCGAGGTAGCTCGTGGACTGGTAGGCGAGCGTGAGGATCCCGTGCTCGGCCATCCACAGCAGGTCGCCGCCCTTGTAACCGAGATCCATGACGTTCCAGACGTACTTCACGTCCACGGCCTTGCCGAACTCGGCCGCGAGCCGCTCGCCCATGATTTTGAGGCCGCGGCTGCATGTCGTCGTCGGCGGGCCGTAGCCCCCCATGCGGATCTGGATCGGATCGCTCATCGATTTCCGAATGTCTGTACGCCGGATTCCGAATTATGCGTTACGCGGGCCGGCTGCGGCGCGTGGGGGCGCAATCTTTCCGCAAAGAAAAGGCGCCCACGGCACCTCCGTTCTTCCTTGCGTATGGGTCTGTTCTGGCTGTGCCACGATCCGAAGGTAGGGCTTCGGCGCATTCCAGCCAGCGGAAAACTCTGCTTGGCCCCGTCATCGGCGACCGAGGCCAGGATGATCACGTCCTCGCCCGGCTTCCAATTCACCGGTATCGCCACCTTGTGCTTGGCGGCGTCGAGCGCTTTTTCCCGGCCCGCGTCAGCGTATCGGAAGTGAGCACTGCGCCGGCGTTTTCCTTCGACCCGTCGATCGACGGGGTTTCGAAGGACACGCCTGCACGCGTTTCCCGCAGCGGCCCGCCTTCGGTTGTGAAGCTCGCAAAATTGGGGGGGACAGGGCTCAAGGACAATCCCACGCATTTCCATTTGCCCTCGGCGTGCGCTGTTTGTAATCTTCCGTCTGGCGCACTTCCGAAGTGCCGGAGTGTGGAACAGCAAAAAACGTGGAGGGCGGCGCATGACGTTTATCGTCGAAGGCGTGACCAAGCAGGACGACCCGGACGCCGCGGTCCGGCGCATCGGCGTGTACCAAACGCGCGAGGAAGCGATTGCCGCGGCGAAAGCGACCGTGGATGCCTTTTTGCACCGCGAGCACAAGCACGGCATGCTTCCGAGCGAGCTCTTTTCGATCTACCAGGAGCGCGGGGAGCATCCGTTCATATTCCGCGACGACGACAGGACCATGAACGTTCGCACATTCGACCACATACAGTTCGCTACGTTGCGAAGCACGGAAATCTGCGGCGGCAAGTAGAACCGGCCCCGAGAAATAACTGAAATCCGTAACGGCATCAACCACGCGCGGGCGCGGCATACCACCGGGCACGAAATCAAACGGAATTACGCGGGAAATGAATGAAGTCAGGGAAACGGGTTGGCCGGACAAAGCGCCTCCGTGACCTTCCACGTGTTTCCACGGTTGATCGCTCGTCGGACCACGATTCACCGCTCCTCTACCAGAGGGCAATGACGGCGGCGGCAATCGCGGCCGCTATCACGGCCACCGCCATGATCAGGCGATCACGGTCCTGCCACAGGCGCTGCAGCCCGCTGCTCGACGCGTCGGACGACAGCGGTGCAGCCGCCGCGTCCCCGCCGCCGCCCGCCACCAGTTCCGTCAGCCGTTGCAGCGCCTCGGCCGAGTCGAATCGCCGTGACAGCAGCAGGGCGTCCCTCGCGCGGGTGTAGATGCCGGATTTCGCAATATCTGCGTCAAGGGCTTCGGCCGGGCGCTTCTTCGTCGCAGACGCGGCGGGCGCCGCCGTTTCACCGGGAGCGTCTCCGACGCGCCCGGTTTTCGCAACCTCCGTCGCCGACGTTACCGGGTCCGCGAAATCGAAGTCGAGCGGTGCGCCGGGGTCGAACCAGGCGGACGGTTCCGCAACCTGATCCGGCAGCCCGGCCAGGCATGCGCGCAGATCGGATGCCAGCTCTCCCGCGTGCTGGTAGCGCGCATCGGGATCCTTCTCGAGCGCTTTCGCGACGATGAGATCGAGCATGGCTGGAACGGCCGCGTTTACGGCGCTCGGCGGCCGGGGCACCACGGTGGCGACCATGTGCATGAGCTGCGTAATGTGCGGCGCGGAAAACGGCGGTTCGCCGGCCGCCAGCTCGTAGACCACCACGCCGAGGGAGAAAATGTCGGAGCGGTGGTCGGCGCGCTGCCCCGTCACCTGCTCGGGAGACATGTATCGCGGCGAGCCCAAGATCGCCCCGGCCTGCGTCTTGATGTCCGAGACGCGCATCCGCGCAATGCCGAAATCCATGATCTTCGCATGCCGGTCGCGCACGATCATGATATTGCCGGGCTTGATGTCGCGGTGAACCACCCCGCACTCGTGCGCGTAAGCCAGGCCATCGGCGACCTGCGCTGCAAGTTCGACGCCCCTGCGCAGCGGCAGCGGCCCGCGCTGCATCAACTCGCGCAACTCTACCCCTTCGAGCAACTCCATCGCCATGTACGCGACCTCGCCTTCGCGGCCGATGTCGTGAACCGTGATCACATTGGGGTGGTTGAGCCCGCCGGCGGCTTTCGCTTCCTGGTAGAAGCGCGCCTCGTACTCCGCGCGCTCCTCCGGGTCCGCCGACATGATGATGGTCTTGATCGCCACCGTGCGGTTGAGCAGGGGGTCCTCGGCCTTGTACACGACCCCCATCGCACCACGGCCGAGCTCCGCTAGGATGCGGTAGCGGCTCAGCTGGATGAGCGCCGCCTCGCTCATTGCCTAGATTCCCAGCCGCCGGCGAAGGTCACGGACGTAATCTCCCGCATCCTTGCTCCGCGGTTTCGGCTTGGTGAAAGAGTGGCGTACGGTGATGCTCTCCTCGGATTGCAGGTTGACGTCGACGACGAGAGGCGGGTACGGGCTGTTTCGAACCTCAATCGTGTGCCTGCCGGGGCTCACCTCGAGTCGTGCGAGCGGGGGGCTTTTCCCCTTCGCCACGCCGTCCACCAGGACCTCTCCCACGGGCGTGATTTCGAACACAATCACAGCGGGCAGAAGTGGACGCGCGGTGATGTGGCGGATGACGCGTATCCCGACACCCAGGCCGAGGATTGCAGCCGCGCTTGCCACGCCCACGGTGACGAGGTGCCGGCGGCGCGCAAGCGCGGCGTTCGGATCGGGCGTATAGAGCTCGTGGGTGCGCACGCTTGCGTCGGTATAGGTCCCGGCGGGGCCGAGAGCCGTCGCGGAATCGGGCGCGACGGCAGCGAGCGCATCGCGGAACGCGCGTGATGCGAGCAGCCGGCCCGGCGTTGCGACACCCGCCACCGTCGCGGCCGCAGTCACCCCGTCCCCGATCACGCCGGACCCGCGCCGCGGATCGGACGCAGGCCTAAGGGGTCCGTGGTTGATACCGATGCGTAGCGGCACCTCTGCCGCAGCGGCCTGCGAGCGTTGCGCCAGCTCGAGCGCCTGCCGCGGGCCGCCCAGGGCCACGATCGCGATGCCGTCGGGCGTGTCGAGCACGATCCGGCCCGCCGCGGGCAGCGTCCGGATCGCCTCCGTGACGAGCACCTCGAGTTGCGACTTGTACCGGGCCTGTTCGGCTACGGTCCTGCGCGTGAAGTCCTGGATCTTCAGGACGATCACGCTGGCGAGTGCCGGCGCGGTCTCGTTCATTCGACCTTGAGCTTGAGATCCTGGACGATCATCGGCCACTTCGCGCCCCCGTCACGGATGAGCCCGCCGATCTCCTCCGGCGTGTCGCAGCCTGCCTCCGCGCCCCCCTGGTGAGGTGCTGCCTGGTGTCGGGCGCTGCGAGAATTTTCGCGACTCGCAGGCGCGCCGGGCGGTCCGCCGGACCGCTGATTATCTCGAGTGTTTTCACGACGCTCCCTCGAGCCGGAACCTCAGGTCCGGCGCCGTGCCGCGCGGAGCTTATTTTCACACAACCCCGCCGTCACAGTACAAGAATTACGCGGTAATCGTTTACGTTGGTGCGCGTCGGACCGGTGACGATGAGATCGCCTATCGTGCTGAAGAAGCCATGGCCGTCATTGTTTTCCAGCAGCCTCGCAGCGTCGAGCTTTTTTTTCCCGGCCCGCACCAGAGTATCGGGCGTGAGCACGGCGCCGGCGTTTTCCTCCGACCCGTCGATGCCGTCCGTGTCGCACGCGAGCGCGTGTATGCTCTCGGCACCGTCCAGATCGAGGGCGAGAGCGAGCAGAAACTCGGTGCAGCGCCCGCCCCGGCCCTCGCCGCGCACGGTGACCGTGGTCTCGCCCCCGGAAATGAGGGCGACCGGCGGCTCCCACGGCTGGCCGCGGGTCTTCACCTGGCGCGCGAGCGCGCCGTAGACCTTTGCCACCTCGCGCGATTCTCCGGTCACCGAGTCGCCGAGTATGGCGGGATGGATGTCGTGGCCGATGAAGAAGGTCGCGGCCGCCTGCAGCGACTGCTGCGCGGTTGCGATGACGCGGTTCTCCACGCGCTTGAAAACGCGGCTGCCCGGCTTAGGCGTTTCAACGATCGCCTTCTTCGCGCCTTGCGCGAGGTGCTCCTCCACGGCCCGCGGGGCCTTCACGCCGTAGCGCCTCAGGATGTCGAGTGCGTCCTGGTACGTGGTCGGATCCGGCGCGCACGGGCCCGAGGCGATGTGAGTGGGATCGTCGCCGGTGACGTCCGAGATGATGAGCGCCAGCACCGGCGCACGCGAAGCGGCCGCGAGCTGGCCGCCCTGGATCGCCGAGAGGTGCTTGCGCACCGTGTTCATCTCCTGGATCGGGGCGCCGCAGCGAAGCAGCTCCTGCGTGGTCGCCCGCAGCCCTTCCGTGCCGACGCCCTCCGCGGGCAGGGATAGCAGCGCGGAGCCGCCGCCGGACACGAGCACAAGCAGCAGATCGGCAGGGGTGAGCGCTTTCACCCGGCGCAGGATTTCCTGCGCAGCCCGCTCCCCGGACTCGTCGGGGACAGGATGCGCCGCCTCGACCACGGTGATGCGGTTGGTGAGCAGCCCGTGCTGGTAGCGCGTGATGACGAGCCCGTCGAGAGGCGCCTTGGCCGGCCAATTCTGTTCCGCCGCGAGCGCCATGGCCGCGGCGGCCTTGCCCGCGCCCACGACCAGAGTCCTGCCCTTGGGCGGCCGGGGGAGGTGCTGGGGTACGATCGTGAGCGGATCGGCGGCGGCGAGCGCCGCGTGAAAGCTGCCAAGCAGGAGCTCTCGTGGTGATGCTGATCGATTCTTTCCGGTCACGCGTCACCCGTCATACAGCCAGCACTTTGCTCAGATAACGCCCGGTGTGGCTCGCCTCGTTCTTCGCCACTTCCTCGGGGGTGCCCTCGGCAACGACCCGCCCGCCGCCATCCCCGCCCTCGGGGCCGAGGTCGATCACCCAGTCCGCGGTCTTGATGACGTCCAGGTTGTGCTCGATCACGACCACGGTGTTGCCGTGGTCCCGGAGCCGGTGCAGCACCCGCAGCAGCAGGTCGATGTCGTGGAAATGAAGCCCCGTGGTGGGCTCGTCCAGGATGTAGAGGGTCCTGCCCGTGTCGCGCTTGGACAGCTCCAGCGAGAGCTTCACGCGCTGCGCTTCGCCTCCGGAGAGCGTGGTTGCGCTCTGTCCGAGCTTGATGTAGCCGAGCCCCACGTCGAGCAGCGTCTGGAGCTTGCGCGCGATCGAGGGCACCGCGTCGAAGAACTGCGCCGCCTGCTCGATCGTCATGTGCAGCACCTCGTGGATGTTCCTGCCCTTGTAGCGGACTTCCAGCGTCTCGCGGTTGTAGCGCTGCCCGTGGCACACGTCGCATGCCACATAGATGTCGGGCAGGAAGTGCATCTCCACTTTCAGCACGCCGTCCCCCTGGCACGCTTCGCAGCGCCCGCCCTTGACGTTGAACGAGAAGCGTCCCGCCCCATAGCCGCGCGCGCGCGCCTCCGGAACGCCAGCGAAGAGCTCCCGGATCGGAGTGAACAGGCCCGTGTAAGTGGCCGGGTTGGAGCGTGGCGTGCGCCCGATGGGGCTCTGGTCCACGCTCACCGCTCGGTCGAAGAAATCCACGCCGCCCATCCCCTCGTGCGGAGCCGGTTCGGCCGCGCTGTCATAGAGGGCGCGCGCAACCGCATGGTAGGCGGTGTCGTTGATCAGCGTGGACTTGCCCGAGCCGGACACACCGGTCACGCACACCAGCAGTCCCACCGGTATGCTCACCGCGACGTTCTTGAGGTTGTTGCCGCTTGCCCCCGTGATCGTGAGCTCACGGCCGGGGTTGGGCCGGTGGCGCAGCGCCGGCACTTCGATCCTGCGGCGCCCGGAAAGGTACTGGCCGGTGAGTGAATCGGGATGCGCGATGATCTCCCTGGGCGTGCCCTGCGCGACCACGTTGCCGCCGTGCTCGCCGGCACCCAGCCCCATGTCCACGATATGATCCGCGCTCATGATCGCTTCGGGATCGTGCTCGACCACGATGACCGAGTTGCCGCTGTCGCGCAGGCGCTTGAGCGTTGCGAGCAGGCGCGCGTTGTCGCGCTGGTGCAGCCCGATCGAGGGCTCATCGAGCACGTACATCACCCCGGTCAGCCCCGAGCCGATCTGGCTCGCGAGCCGGATGCGCTGGGCTTCGCCGCCCGACAGCGTGTCCGCCGAGCGGTCGAGCGAAAGATAGCCCAGCCCCACGTTGTTGAGGAAGCTCGTCCGGGTGATGATCTCCCGGATGATTCTCTCGGCGATCGCCTGCTTGACGCCCGTGAGAGCGATCGTCTCGAAGAATTCGCTGGCGTGCTCGAGCGTGAGCGCGCTGATTTCGTAGATGGTCCTGCCTGCAACGGTCACGTTGCGCGCCTCGCGCCGCAGCCGCGTACCCTGGCATTCGGGACAGGCGCGCGTATTGAGGTGCTTTGCGAGCTCTTCGCGCACGACGGTCGAATCGGTCTCGCGGTAGCGGCGCTCGAGGTTCGGGATCACGCCTTCGAAGGCGTGCTCGCGCAGGTAGCGGTTGCCGCGCGCTCCGACGTAGATAAACCGGATCTCGTCCGTGCCCGACCCGTGCAGGACCGCGGTCCGGACGGGCTCGGGAAGCTTCTCGAACGGCATCTCGATATCGAATCCGTAGTGGCTTGCCAGGCATTGCAGCATCTGGAAGTAGAACTGGTTGCGCCGGTCCCAGCCCTTGATGGCGCCCGAGGCGAGCGAGAGATCGGGAAAGGCCACTACGCGCCTGGGATCGAAGTAGCTGACCGTGCCGAGCCCGTCGCATCGTGCGCAGGCACCCATCGGGTTGTTGAACGAGAACAGCCGCGGCTCGAGCTCGGGCAGGGAATAGCTGCACACGGGGCACGCGAATCTCGCGGAGAACAGGTGCTCGCGCCCCGAGTCCGTCTCGACGGCGAGCGCGCGGCCATCGGCATGCCGCAATGCCGTCTCGAAGGATTCGGCAAGTCGCTGCTTGGCGTCCGAGCGCACCTTGAGGCGGTCCACCACCACGTCCACTGTGTGCTTCACGTTCTTCTTCAGCCTCGGCAGCGCGTCGATTTCGTGCACGTTGCCGTCGATCCGCACCCGCACGAAGCCCTGCGCGCGCAATTCGTCGAACAGCTCGACCTGCTCGCCCTTGCGGCCGACGATGAGGGGCGCGAGGATCATCAGGCCCGTGTCCTCCGGCAGTTCGAGCACGTGGTCCACCATCTGCGCGATGCTCTGCGCGCGCAGCGGGATGTTGTGCTCGGGGCAGTGCGGATCGCCGATGCGCGCGAAGAGGAGACGCAGGTAGTCGTGAATTTCGGTGACGGTGCCCACCGTGGAGCGGGGATTGTGTCCCGCAGCCTTCTGCCCGATGGAGATCGCCGGCGAGAGACCCTCGATCAGGTCCACATCGGGCTTGTCCATGAGCTGCAGGAACTGCCGCGCGTAAGTGGAGAGCGACTCGACGTAGCGCCGCTGGCCTTCGGCGTAGAGCGTGTCGAACGCGAGCGAGGATTTGCCCGACCCGGAAATGCCGGTGACCACGACCAGCCGGTTGCGCGGCAGGTCGAGGTTGATGTTCTTGAGATTGTGGGTGCGCGCTCCGCGCACGCGAATGAAATCGGCGCTCTTCGCGGCCTCGGGGCCCGAAGGCTGCAGACGAACGACGCTGGGCCGGTTCGCGGGCACTCGCGCGGGGCTCACCGAGGTTAAACCTGCTAATATACCGGACTTCGTAGTCCCGCCCAACCTGCTCTACCTCCCGCGACGAGCATGCCTTCCAAGGACCGGATGAGCCCGACCGAGCTGCGGGCGGCGCTCGGGCTGTCGAGCATCTTCGGGCTGCGCATGCTGGGCATGTTCGTGATTCTGCCGGTGTTCGCGATTTACGCCGAGGGCCTGCCGGGCGGCGACAGTCTGACGCTCGTCGGAATTGCGATCGGCGCCTACGGGCTCACGCAGGCGATCCTGCAGATTCCTTTCGGCTGGTGGTCCGACCGCTACGGCAGGAAGCCCGTGATCTACATCGGGCTCGCGATCTTCGCCGCCGGCAGCTTCATCGCGGCGCTCGGCACCCACATCTACATCGTGATCGTCGGTCGCATGCTGCAGGGCGCGGGCGCGATCTCGGCCGCCGTGATGGCGATGACGGCGGACCTGACACGCGACGAGCATCGCACCAAGGCGATGGCCATGATCGGCTCGACCATCGGCGCGACATTCGCGCTCTCGCTGGTGCTCTCGCCCTGGCTGAACCGCGTGATCGGCGTGCCGGGGATCTTCGCGATGACCGGCGTGCTGGTGCTCATGGCGATGTGGGTGGTGTACGCCCTGGTTCCCGAACTGCCGTCTCAGCCCCACCGCCCCGAGGCGCGTGGCATGGAGCAATTCCTGAGCGCGTTGCGCGAACCCCAGCTCGCGCGGCTCAACTACGGCGTATTCGTGCTCCACGTGGTGCTGATGGCGCTCTTCATCGCGGTGCCGCTCGAGTTGCGCGATGCGGGGCTCCCGGTGGACCATCACTGGCAGGTCTATCTGCCGGTGATGGCGGGGTCGTTCATCCTGATGCTGCCGGCGATACTTGCCTCGGGCGGGCCCGAGCGGACCCGCGCGGTTTTCGTGGGGGCGATCGCGGTGCTGCTGGCGGCCCACACGCTCATGCCGTGGCTCACCGGCGGGGTATGGCTGATCGCCGCTTTTCTCCTGGTGTTCTTCACCGCCTTCAATATCCTGGAGGCGGGATTGCCCGCGCTCGTCACCAAGCTTGCGCCCCCGGGCGCCAAGGGCGTCGCGATCGGGGTATTCGCGAGCCTGCAGTTCCTGGGGACCTTTTTCGGCGCGGTGGCGGGCGGTTACCTGTACGAACGCTGGAATACGCAGGGCACGGTCGTGTTCAATGCGACCCTGCTCGCGGTCTGGGTCATCGTTGCCCTCGGCACCCGGGTGCCGGCCGCGCGCTCCACCCGCGTGTATGCGCTGCCGGCGCTCGACCGGGTCCAGACGGACGGCCTGGTCGGCAGGTTGCGGGGGCTGCCCGGGGTGCACGAGGTCCTGGTGCGCGCCGGCGAGCGCGAGGCGTATCTCACGGTGGACAGCGCCGGTTTTGACGAAGAAAATGTGCTCAAATTAATTGGTAAGCTGTAAGCTGTAACTCACGGCTTTTTCTGCTCACTGCTTGCCGCTTACTGCCCACGATCCGGATAGGAGTTCGTCAATGGCTTCGGTCAACAAGGTAATTCTCATCGGCAACCTCGGGCGTGACCCGGAAGTGCGCTATATGCCCGAGGGCGGCGCAGTTGCCAACATCAGCGTCGCGACAACCGAGGTGTGGAAGGACAAGAGCGGGGAAAAACAGGAGCGCACCGAGTGGCACCGCGTGGCGTTTTTCGGGCGGCTCGCCGAGATCGTGGGCGAGTACCTCAAGAAAGGCAGCCCGGTCTACGTCGAGGGCAGCCTCCGCACCCGCAAGTGGCAGGACAAGGAAGGGCACGAGCGCTACACGACTGAAATCGTCGCAAGCGAGATGAAGATGCTCGGTTCACGCGGTGGTGGATCGGAGCCGCTGGCGCGCGAACCCGCTGCGGCTGCCGCCGGCGGGGCCAAGCCGCAGCCCAAGAAGGGCGGCGGCTTCGACCAGATGGATGACGACATCCCGTTCTGATGAACGGGAAGGAAAAAGGCAGAAGGCAGAAGGTAGAAGGTAGAAGGTAGAAGGTAGAAGGTAGAAGGTAGAAGGTAGAAGGTAGAAGGTAGAAGGCAAGAGAGACCTATCTAAGCGGTTCTCCCTTCATCCTTTGCGGGTTGCCTCGTACGCTTGCAGGTGGGCGTAGGCGGCGCGGAGCAGCGGCGCGCTGATGCCGAACTTGCGCGCACGCCGCAGCATGTCTCCGACGATGTGTTCGCCTTCGATCGGGCCTTCGCGCTCCATGTCGCGCAGCATGGATGCGGTGAAGCTCGAATCGCGCTCGGTCAGCAACCCGGCGTAGCGCGCCATCGCCTCTGCGCGCGGAGGGGTGCCGGACGTTGCCGCGACCTTGCGGCATTCCTCGAGCATGTCGCGCATCAGCGCTTCGCCGTCCGCCGCTTTCATGATCGCTCCGACGCTCGCGCGCATCAGGCAGGTCATGCCGGCCAAGGTGGCCAGGAACACGAATTTCTCCCACAGCTCGAGGTAAATCGTCCGCGACAGCCGCGATTCGAAGAGCGCGCTCGCGCACACGCGGGCGAACGCCTCGCCCCGGGGGGTCAAGCTCCCGTCGCGCTCGCCGAACACGAGCAGGTGCAGCTTGTTGAGGTGGTGCACCTCGCCCCCGGGGGCGAGCGTCGCCGCGATCTGGACGAGCCCGCCCAGCACGCGCTGCGGGCCGAATCGCGCCTCCAGGTCCTCGATATGCCGCACGCCGTTCAGCACGGGGACAAGTGCGGTTTCGGGGCCCACGGCCGGCGCGATGGCGGCCATCGCGGCCTCCAGATCGTAGGCCTTGCACGTGATGAGCACGATGTCGTACACCGGCGTGAGATGACCGGCCAGCACGGTTTGGACAGAGAGCCTTGCGTCGCCGAACGGACTCCGGATGGTGAGCCCGTCGCGTGCGAGCTGCTCGGCGCGCCGCTCGCGCACGAGAAATGTGGCGTCGGCGCCGGCCTGTGCCAGCCGCCCACCGAAATAGCCGCCGATTCCACCGGCGCCGAGGACCAGGACCTTCACGTTTCTTCAGGATAGCACGCGTGTTGAACGGGCGGCGGGGCTAGGACCCGCATCCGAGCAGCCGGGCGGTGTGACGTGCGATCACCATTTCCTCGTCGGTCGGTATCACGCACACCGCGACGCGGCTCGAGGACGCGCTGATGATGGCGCGGTCGGCGCGGTTGGCTTCCTCGTCGAGCTCGACGCCGAGCCAGCGCGCCCATTCGCAGATCATCGCGCGCACCGCAGCCGCGCGCTCCCCGATTCCGGCGGTGAACACGAGCACGTCGAGCCCGCCGAGCGCGGCGACGAGCGAACCGAGCTCGCGCGCCGCGCGATAGACGAAGAGACTGACCGCTTCTTTTGACCGGGGATCGCTGCTCGCGAGGAGCTCGCGCATGTCGCCGCTGACGCCCGATGCGCCGAGCAGGCCGGAGCGGCGGTAGAGCATGTCCTCGAGGTCCGCCGCCGGCATGGACTTCTCCCGCATCAGGTAGAGGAGTACACCGGGATCGACGGAGCCGCTGCGCGTGCCCATCATCAGGCCATCGAGCGTGGAGAAGCCCATGGTCGTCGCCTGGCTGCGGCGTGCGTGCATCGCGCACAGGCTCGCGCCGTTTCCGAGATGTGCCACGATGACACGGCCGTCGGCGCGCTCGCCGAGGTGCAGCGGCAGGGCGCCTGCAATGTACTCGTACGAGAGTCCGTGAAAACCGTAGCGACGGACACCCGCTTCCGTGATCTCCCGCGGCAACGCGAATTTCTGCGCCAGCGCCGGCTGCGTGCGATGGAATGCGGTATCGAAGCACGCGACCTGCGGAAGGTTCGGCTGCAGCCTCATGAGCACGCGGATCCCGGCGAGATCGAGGGGCTGGTGCAGCGGGGCCATCGGTGCCAGGCGTTCGAGCTCGGAGAGCACTTCGGGATCGATGCGCACAGGGGCGGAGTACCGCTCCCCGCCGTGAACCACGCGGTGGCCTGCGCCGAGCAGGCGGCTCGCATATCCGCGCGCCACCAGCCGGTCGAGCAGCCGGGCCTGCGCGGCCTCATGGGTGAGCGGGCCTGCGCCCCCGGGAGCGTGGAAATCATCCTCAAACAGCAAGGCCGCGTCTTCGCCGTAGGCGCGGAACACGGGGGCAGCGCCGATTCCGGAAATCGCGCCGTGCAGTACGCGCACCGGGTCGTGCGCCGCGGTAAACAGCGCGAATTTGATGCTCGAGGATCCCGAATTAAGTACGAGTATGCGGCCGCTCATCGGATCACACGCCCCCGTCGCAAGCACCACGCCGCACGGTTGTGCGGCTGTCGCGCCACGTACAGTCGTGGTGGCCCGGTAGTGATCGCGACTGGCGGACGGATTGTGGCATCCTGGGGCATGCGCTGCCATGCGGCCGCCAGCCCCGGGGCAGGCCGCACTTGTGATCGCGCGGCCCGCCCCAATATCGCATGGTGCAGGGCTAACCTTCTAAGGTATAATGGTTTTTTCGGATTTGGAGGCAGCATGCCGATCTATGAATACCGCTGCGCGGTCTGCGGATTCCAGAACGAGTATCTGCAGCGCATCAGCGATGCGCCGCTGACGGACTGCCCGGAATGCGGCAAGCGCAGCTTCAACAAACTGGTGTCAGCCGCCGGTTTCCAGCTCAAGGGCACCGGATGGTACGCCACGGATTTCAAGAACAGCGGTTCCCAGCCCGCCGCCAAGCCGGAAAAGCAGGACAAGCCGGCTGAGGGGGGGAACAAGGACGCACCCAAAACCGACGCCGCTTGCGGCGCCGGAGCCTGCCCGGCGTGCAACTGAGGGCTCGACGCCGCTGCGCTGCGCGGCCGCCGGCGTAGCGGCCGTTTTCGCTTGAGGGCCCACTTCGTGCGCAGGCGACCGAAGAAGCGTAAGGAGCGCATCCGGGGCCAAAAGCCGGGGCCGCGCCTCGTAATTCCTGCTATGCTCACGCGCTTTGACGCGCCGCAGTAGCGGCATCACCGAATGACAAAGACGAGCCTCGTCCGGCGCTGTTTCATCGCCGGACTCCTGATCTGGGTTCCATTGGTCATCACCCTGTGGGTGCTCGACCTGCTGGTGGGCACCATGGACCAGACGCTGCGCCTGCTGCCGCTCGAGTTCCAGACGGAAAGCTGGCTGGGGACGCACGTTCCCGGCCTTGGCGTGGTGCTTACGTTGCTGATCGTGTTTCTGACGGGACTGCTCGCCGCGAACATCATCGGCCAGCGGCTGGTCACGTTCTGGGAAGGCGTGCTCGCGCGCATTCCGGTCGTGAACTCGATCTACAACGGCGTGAAGCAGGTGAGCGACACGCTGTTCACGCCTGGCGGCCAGGCGTTCCGCAAGGCGCTGCTCGTGCAGTGGCCGCGCGAGGGCATGTGGACCATCGCATTTCTGACCGGGACGCCCGGCGGCGACGTGGTCAACCATCTCAAGGGGGATTTCGTCAGCATCTATGTGCCCACCACGCCGAATCCGACCGGTGGCTATTTCGTGATCGTGCCCAGGGCCGACGTGGTGGAGCTCGATATGACCGTGGACGAGGCGCTCAAGTACATCATCTCGATGGGCGTCGTCGCGCCGAACGGCAGCGGTCGAAGGAACGGCAACGCGCGCGCCGCGCTGCCGCGGCAAAAGGCGGCCAACCAATAACCCGCTAATTCGTGATTCGCGCGCTCAAGTTCGCAGTTCGCAGTGGGCAGTTTGCAGTTGCTGCCAACTGACGGCTGCCAACGCTGGTTGCCCATCACTTATCACCGAATGTCATGCGTAGCGAATACTGCGGCCTGGTGAGCCGCAAGCATCTCGGCCAGGAGCTCAGCCTGTGCGGCTGGGTGCACCGCCGCCGCGACCACGGCGGCGTGATCTTCATCGACCTGCGCGACCGCGAGGGCCTGGTGCAGGTGGTTTGCGACCCGGATGCCCCGGAAACGTTCAAGATCGCGGACCGGATGCGCGCGGAGTTCGTGGTCCGAGTGGTGGGGAGCGTGCGCGAGCGCCCGGGCGGCACCGCCAATCCCGGCCTCGCCAGCGGGGAAGTCGAGGTGCTGGCGAAGACCATAGACATCCTGAATGCTTCGCTGCCTCCGCCGTTCCAGATGGACGAGGACAACCTGTCCGAGACGGTGCGGCTCGAGCATCGCGTGCTCGACCTGCGGCGCCCGTACATGCAGAACAACCTGCGGTTGCGCTACCGCACTGCGATGTCCGTGCGTCGGTTCCTCGATCGGCACGGCTTCATTGACGTGGAGACACCGATGCTCACGCGCTCCACGCCCGAGGGCGCGCGCGACTATCTGGTGCCCTCCCGGGTGCACCCCGGATATTTCTACGCCTTGCCCCAGTCGCCGCAGCTGTTCAAGCAGATGCTGATGGTGGCCGGGTACGACCGCTACTACCAGATCGTGAAGTGCTTCCGCGACGAGGATCTGCGCGCCGACCGCCAGCCGGAGTTTACCCAGATCGACGTCGAGACCTCCTTCCTCGGCCAGCAGGAGATCACTCTTCTCATGGAGCAGATGATCCGGCACGTGTTCAAGGAGGTGATGGGCGCGGAGCTCCCGGACCCGTTCCCGCGATTTTCGTACGACGAGGTCCTCGCGCGTTACGGCACCGACAAGCCCGACCTGCGGGTGCCGCTGGAGCTCACGGAGTTGACCGATGCGGTGCGCGATGTCGAGTTCAAGGTGTTCCGTGAGGCGGCGGCGCTCAAGGATGGCAGGGTAGCCGCGCTGCGGGTGCCGCGTGGAGGCGAGCTCACGCGCAAGGAAATCGACGAGCTCACCGAGTTTGCGAAGATCTACGGGGCGAAGGGGCTCGCGTACATCAAGGTGAACGACGCATCGAAGGGAGCCGAGGGCTTGCAGTCTCCGATCACGAAGTTCCTCCACGATGGGGCGCTCGCGGCGATACTGAAGCGCACCGGCGCGGAAAACGGAGATCTCGTTTTCTTCGGCGCGGATCGCGCCCGGATCGTCAACGAGGCGCTCGGTGCGCTGAGAGCGAAGATCGGGCACGAGCGCGGCCTGGCGCAGCCGGGCTGGCGCCCGTTGTGGGTTCTCGACTTCCCGATGTTCGAGTGGGACGAGGAAGAGAAGCGCTGGGCGGCGATGCACCACCCGTTCACCGCCCCGGCAGACGGCGACGAGGATCTCCTCGAGACCGACCCGGGGGCGGCGCGCGCCAAGGCGCACGACATCGTGTTGAACGGCTGGGAGATCGGCGGCGGCTCGGTGCGGATCCACCGCCAGGACGTGCAGCAGAAAGTGTTCCGCGCGCTGGCCATCGGGCCGGACGAGGCGCAGGCGAAATTCGGCTTCCTGCTCGATGCCCTGCAGTACGGGGCGCCACCGCACGGCGGGATTGCGTTCGGGCTCGATCGGCTCGTCGCGCTGATGGCCGGGGCGGACTCGATCCGGGACGTGATCGCTTTCCCGAAGACGCAGCGGGCGCAATGCCTGCTCACGCACGCGCCGAACAGGGTGGACGAGCGCCAGCTGCGCGAACTGCACATTCGCTTGCGACAGGCGGAGCAAAAGAAGAGCTGACCGCCGGGACGCCAGGCACGCCAGGAATGAAACGACCCGGGTTCCTGCTGCTCGCGTTGTTCGTCGTGCTTGCGGGGGCTGCGCAGGCGCGAGGCACGACCCCGGCCGCGTTGCCCGAGATCGCCGTCGCCGAGCTTCCCGCCGAGGCGCGCGAGACCATTCAGCTCATCGGCCGGGGCGGCCCGTTTCCGTACGAGCGCGACGGGACGGTATTCGGCAATTTCGAGAAACTGCTGCCGCTGCGCGAACGCGGGTACTATCGCGAGTACACGGTGAGAACGCCCGGGCTCCAGCATCGGGGTGCGCGGCGCATCGTCGCGGGGAGTGCCGGCGAGCTCTACTACACCGACGATCATTACCGCAGCTTCAGGCGGGTACGCGAGTAGCAAAGTGACTGGTGGCTCGAGACAGGTGACGTGAATGAGTCCTGTCCCTTACGAAAAAACCCCGACTCCGGAACGCTCGGGAGTTTACATCGCTCCGGATTCGCTCGTGGAACTGCGCGCGGCGGCGGCGCGAGCGAAGCTCGCGTGGCTCGAGCTCGACGCTACCGGCGCCTGCGACAAACGGGATTTTCTCGCTGCGTGCGCCAGGGACCTGCAGTTCCCGGAGCGTTTCGGCGGCAACTGGGATGCACTTTCCGACTGTCTCCGGGATTTCGGGTGGCGGAGCGCGCCCGGCTATATCGTCCGGTGGCAGGGTGACGCGACGCTCGCTCGATCCGGCCCGGATGCGTTTGCCACGGCGCTTGAAATCTTCCGCGATGCCGCCAACTACTGGAAAGAGCGCGGCACGCTGTTTCTCGTGTTGCTCGACGAGGAGCCGCCCGGGATCGACGTGCCGCGGCTCACCGGCCAGTGAAATACAAGATCCCGGTGTCGGTCCTGGTGGTGGTCTACACGCCGGCACTGGAGGTGCTGTTGCTCGAGCGCGCGGACCGGCCCGGATTCTGGCAGTCCGTCACCGGCAGCCAGCAGGAAGGCGAGACGCTCGCACAGACCGCGGTGCGCGAGCTGAGGGAGGAGACGCGGCTCGAGGCGTCGCAGTACGGGCTCACCGACTGGAACAGGGAAAACCGCTTCGAGATTTATGCGACCTGGCGCCACCGCTATGCGCCGGGCGTGACGCACAACACGGAGCACGTGTACGGGCTGCTGGTGCCGCGCCCGCTCGCAGTCGAGATCGAGCCCAGGGAGCACCTCGGTTACCAGTGGTTGCCCTGGGCGGAAGCGGCGCGGAAAGTTTTCTCTTGGAGCAATGCCGAGGCCATACGCGAGCTGCCGCGCAGAGCCGGGCGCGCTTTGCGCCCGTAGCGCCGCGGCGGATTGTTAAATGCAGAAAACCCTGTTCAAAATGCGGACTCTGCGATTTTTCCGCGGCACTCGCGCATGGATTTCTTGTCGTAGTGTGGTAATGTTTTTCATTTGTGACGAATCTCTAGACGGACATGGAAGCCACAACGATCGCATTCGAGCGCTACCAGCCACTTGCTGACGACGCGTGCGAGGCGCGCATTCTCGCCGCGAGGGCCGGGCTCGGGAAGCGGGCGGTGATCCTCGGCCACCACTATCAGCGGGCCGATGTCTACAAGCACGCAGACCTTACGGGCGACTCGCTGAAACTGTCGAAGCTCGCCGCGCAGACGCAGTCCGAGTACATCGTGTTCTGCGGCGTGCACTTCATGGCGGAAGTCGCGGATATTCTGTCCAAGCCCGGGCAGGTCACCGTTCTGCCGGATTTGAATGCCGGGTGCTCGATGGCCGACATGGCGAATCTCGCCAAGGTGGAGCGTGCGTGGCGGGAGCTGGCGCAGGTGCTCGATCCCGAAAGACACGTAACGCCCGTTACCTACATCAACTCCGCGGCCGACCTGAAGGCGTTCTGCGGCGAGCATGGTGGCGTCGTATGCACGTCGTCGAACACCCGGTCCATCCTCGAGTGGTCGTTTGCGCAGCGTGACAAGGTGCTGTTTTTTCCCGACCAGCACCTCGGGCGCTGGACCGGTTACCTGATGAACATTCCCCTTGCCGAGATGCTGGTGTGGGATCCCGACGAGGAGCTCGGCGGCCTTACGCCGCAGCAGATCAAGATGGCGAAGGTCCTGCTGTGGAAGGGGCACTGCTCGGTTCACCAGATGTTCCAGCCGCAGCACATCCTGCGCTGGCGTGAGCAGAACCCTTCCGGGATGGTCGTATCGCACCCCGAATGCAAGTTCGACGTGTGCAAGCTTTCGGATTATGTCGGTTCCACCGAGTTCATCATCAAGACCATCACCGCGAGCCCTCCCGGCACGCGCTGGCTGGTGGGGACCGAGCTGAATCTCGTCAACCGCATCGCCGAGCAGTACAAGGCGCAGGGCAAGGTGATCCAGTTCATGGCGCCGACCGTGTGCATGTGCTCCACGATGGCGCGCATCGACCCGCAGCACCTTGCGTGGACCCTGGAGAACCTCCTCGCCGGCGACATCGTCAACCAGATCAGGGTCCCGCCGCACGAGGCGGAGCTGGCGCGCATTGCGCTCGACCGCATGCTTGCGGTTTCCTGATTCCCCGTACGCCGGTCCCTGCGTAAAATTGGCAGTGCTGGGCCATGGTCCTGGCCGGCGGCTATACCGCGCCTGCGCGTCGCAGGGGCTCCGCCAGCGATGCACCGCGCAGGTGCCGGCGCACCGCGACCGTGCAAATCATTTAAACGCTTGTTCGTGCTGAGCTCGCCGTGATGCAGGCGCTTCGGGTCGCGACTCACAATATCCACAAGGGCTTCTCCGTGTTCAAGCGGAGGCTCGTGATACACGAGCTGCGCGAGCGGCTGCGCACGCTGGGCGCGGATATCCTGTTCCTGCAGGAGGTGCACGGCACCCACGATCGGCACGCGGTGCGCTATTCGGACTGGCCGGGCACGCCGCAGTACGAGTTCCTGGCCGACTCGGTCTGGAGCGACTTCGTCTACGGCAAGAACGCGATCTACGACGCGGGGCACCACGGCAACGCGATCCTGTCGCGGTATCCGATCGTGCGGTGGGACAACCAGGACGTGTCGGACCACCGTTTCGAGCGCCGTGGGCTGCTCCATTGCGAGATCAGGCCGCCGGACTGGGACGAACCGCTGCACTGCGTGTGCGTGCACCTGGGGCTGCTCGGGCGCGGGCGCAGCCGCCAGCTGGAGCTGCTCCGCCAGCGCATCGAACGGCTGGTGCCGCGGCAGGCGCCGCTCGTGGTAGCGGGCGATTTCAACGACTGGCGCTATCGCGCCGCGCAGGAGCTGGCGCATCCGCTCGACCTGCACGAAGTGTTCGAGCTCGCGAAAGGCGCGCCGGCGCGCAGCTTCCCGGCGGCGCTGCCGCTGGCGGCACTCGACCGCATCTACGTGCGTGGACTCCAGGTGCGCAACGTCCAGGTGCACCATGGCGGCGCCTGGGCGCGCATGTCCGACCACGCGGTGCTTTCCGCGACGCTCATGCGGTCGTAAGAGGGCCGCGATGGCCGAATTCGTCGACGGTAACAGCATCACGCTGCTCAGCAACGGGGTCGAATACTTTCCTGCGCTCGAAGCGGAGTTCGACGCCGCCAGGCACGAGATCTTTCTCGAAACCTACCTCTTCGAGGACGACGTGAGCGGCCGGACCATCGCGGCAGCGCTCGCGCGTGCTGCGCGGCGCGGGGTCGCGACCCACCTCATGGTCGACGGCTTCGGCGGAAAGACGATGAGCCCGGAGCTCATCGCGGAGCTCAAGGCGACGGGCGTGCGCTACCTTGCCTACCGGCCCGATATCTCTCCGTGGAGCTTCCGGCGCGCGCGGCTGCGGCGCCTGCATCGCAAGGTCGCGGTGATCGACGCGCGCGTCGCTTTCGTCGGCGGCATCAACGTGATCGACGACATGGATACGCCGGGGCACACGCCGCCGCGCATCGACTACGCGATGCGCATCGAGGGGCCGCTGGTCGCGCACATTGACCCGGTGGTGAAGCGCTTGTGGTCGCTGGTGGCCGCCACCCAGTTGCAGGCGGACTGGTCGAGCCCGCACGAGAGCACGCCACGCATCGAACCGAGCGGTGCGCAGCGCGCCGCATTCCTGATCCGGGACAACCTTGCCCACCGCCGCGACATCGAGGACGCCTACCTCGCGGCAATCGCGAATGCGCGCAGCGAGATTCTCGTCGCGAACGCCTATTTTCTGCCGGGCCTGAGCTTCCGGCGCGCGCTGGTGGAGGCGGCCGCGCGCGGCGTGCGGGTCATGCTGCTGCTGCAGGGGCGGGTCGAGTACGTGCTGATGCATTATGCGTCGCGCGCCCTGTACGGCGCGTTTCTCGACAGCGGCATCGAGATCCACGAGTACCACAAGAGCTTTCTCCACGCCAAGGTCGCCGTCATCGACCGGCAGTGGGCGACCGTCGGCTCGTCGAATATCGACCCCTTCAGCCTGCTGCTGGCCCGGGAAGCGAACGTGGTGGTAGAGGACGGGGCGTTCGCGGAAGCACTGCGGCGCAGTCTTTTCGATACGATGGAAAAGGGCGCGGTGCAGCTCAGGCCCGAGGGATGGAAAGAGCAGCCGCTCGCACGCCGCACGCTCACATGGATGAGTTACGGACTCGCGCGCCTGCTGACCGGCGTATTTGCCTACGGCCGGGACGAGGAGGCCGAGTAGCGCCTGGCGAGCGAGGGGAGGGGTGGCAAGCGAAGGGGCCCGTCGGGGCCCCTTTGCCGTTTCACGCGGAACTCGTCATCGAGAACCGGCAGGGATGGCTCAGTAGCGGTAGTTGTAGCCCCCGCTACCCGTTGCGGGCGTAGTGCGCGGTTCCGGCGGAGCCGGCGTCTGGGTCACTTCGCGCACGTTGGATCCCATCATGCCCGCGGTAGGGGCGCTCGCCGGCGGTCCGGCATCGAGCACGCTCACCCCGACGCGCACCGTACGGCCCGGGTCGTGGGGCAGCGTGGTCGCGATATCGCGGCCGTTGTAACGGTAAACCACCGTGTAGCCCTTGACGACATCACGCGTAGTTTCCACGGTGCGGCAGCGCTGCGCGGGCTGCGCTGAGGCGGTGGTCTGCGGATTCTGTACGCGATCGCCGACCACGGCCCCTCCAATTGCCCCCGCGGCCGCTGCGGCGTCCCTGCCGCTGCCGCGCCCGACCTGCGCTCCGATCAGCCCGCCCGTGGCGCCACCCACGACCGCGCCGGTCACCGGACGATTGCTGTCGGGATTCGCGACCCGGTCCCCGACGATGGTCCCCACCGCCGCGCCCGCAGCGGTGGCTGCGGTCCTGCCGCTCCCCCGTCCCACTTGATGGCCAAGAATCGCGCCGGCTACGCCGCCAACGATCGGGCCGGCCATGCTGCGCTCCGGCGCCGGCGCCGGAGCGCCCGAAGGATCGGGCGCGCAATCCTGCCGCTGCTCGGTGATGCGCTCGATGATCGGAGTGGAAGAGATGACCTGTGCCGTATCGGTGAAGTCGGGCGCCGCCACCCCCGCACCCGCCAGTGTCAGCAGCACAGCAACTGAAATCGCGTTTTTCATCATGGTGTCCTCATTGCGTTTTGTTGACCGGTGCGCCGCACAGGCGCGTCGATTCGGTCGCATAGTTATTAGAGCGCAAAATGGGCGAAAACGTTGCGCGCGTTACATAACGTTACATCTTCCACGATCACCATGCGAAGGCCGGTGCGCCGGTCGGCAACGCGCAGCGCGTGCGGAACCGAAGATCCGCGGCCACGCGCGCTCCGGTGGCGAAGCTAAGCATTTGAGTTTTAAAGCAAGTTCATGGCCCCAAGCCTGCGCGTGCGCGGGATTCGGGATCGGTGAGGGCCCGACGCGCCCGTGATTTTCCTTACGGTGCCCTGGAAAAAGCCGCGTCGACACCCCATGTTACGATTCCCTCTCTCACGCAATTCTGCGAATTCCATGCTGTTTCCGTCCCGCGCCCGCGTGCTGTCCCGAGGGACTCCGATGCAAAACGGATTTTCCGTGCGGGGCCGCCGTCGCGCCGCCACGGCGGTTCTATGAGCGCCCAGCACGAGGCGGTGCCAGCCGCGATGCCCGTCCGCGGCGAACCGGTCCGCCGCCGGGAGTGGCGCGCGGTCCCGATGCTGCTGCCGTACCTGTGGGAGTTCAGGTCGCGCGTGCTCGCCGCACTCGCCTTTCTCGTCACTGCCAAGCTCGCCAACGTGGGCGTGCCGCTGCTGCTCAAGGAGGTCGTGGACAGCCTCGACACGGCTACCGCCGTGCTGGCGGTGCCGCTTGCGCTGCTGGTCGCCTACGGGGCGCTGCGCTTTTCCGCCACGCTCTTCGCGGAGTTGCGCGACGTGGTGTTCGTGCGCGTTGCGCAACGCGCGATGCGTCGTGTCGCGCTCACGGTATTCCGGCACTTGCACAGCCTGTCGCTGCGCTTCCACCTCGAGCGCCATACCGGCGGGGTCTCGCGCGACATCGAGCGCGGAACGAGCGGCATCTCGACGCTGCTCTCCTATCTTCTCTTTTCCATCCTGCCGGTGATGCTCGAGTTCGCGCTGGTGGCCGCCGTGCTGTATGCCAAGTTCGACTGGCGGTTCGTGGCGGTCACGTTCATCGCGGTTGCGCTCTACATCGTCTTCACCTTCTTCATCACCGAGTGGCGCATCGCCATCCGCCGCCGCGCCAACGAGCTCGATTCCAGGGCCAACACGCGGGCGATCGACAGCCTGCTCAACTACGAGACGGTCAAGTACTTCAACAACGAGGATTACGAGGCCCGGCGCTACGACGAGAACCTGAAGAGCTTTGAAGCCGCCGCCGTGAAGAGCGAAGCCTCGCTCGGGCTGCTCAACATCGGCCAGAGCCTCATCATCGCGGGGGCGGTAACGCTGCTCATGGTCCTCGCCGCGGAGGGTGTCGCGGCCAACAACCTCACGCTGGGCGATCTGGTCCTGGTGAACGCGCTGCTGATCCAGCTCTATATCCCGCTCAATTTCCTGGGCACGGTCTATCGTCAGGTGAAGCAGTCGCTCATCGACATGGACCGGATGTTCCGGCTCCTGGAGGAGAACCGCGAGATCGAGGACCGGCCCGACGCGCTGCCCCTGCCGCCGGGGGGGGCGGCAATGATCCGCTTCGAGCGCGTCAGCTTCAGCTATGACGGCAAGCGCCAGATCCTGTTCGACGTCTCGTTCGATGTTCCGCCGGGCACGAAGGTGGCGGTGGTGGGTCCGAGCGGGTCGGGGAAATCCACGCTGGCACGGCTGCTCTACCGCTTCTACGACGTGAGGGGCGGGGCGGTCCTCGTGACCGGCATGGACGTCCGTAACCTCCAACAGGCGAGCCTGCGCGCGGCCATCGGCATCGTGCCGCAGGACACGGTGCTGTTCAACGACACGATTTACTACAATATCGCGTACGGCCGGCCGGATGCCTCGCGGGAAGAGGTGATCGCCGCGGCCCAGGCCGCGCACATTCACGACTTCATCGAGAGCCTTCCGGAAAAGTACGAGGCGACGGTGGGCGAGAGGGGCCTGAAGCTCTCCGGCGGAGAGAAGCAGCGAGTGGCGATCGCGCGCGCGCTGCTCAAGAACCCGCGCATCATGATTTTCGACGAGGCGACTTCGGCCCTCGACTCGAAGTCCGAAAAGGCGATCCAGGCGGAGCTCAATCGCGTCGCGCGCGGGCGCACCACGCTGGTAATCGCCCACCGGCTATCGACCGTGATGGACGCGGACCAGATTTTGGTGATGGACCACGGCCGCATCGTCGAGCGCGGCACTCAGCGGGAGCTTCTCGAGCGGGGCGGCGCCTATGCACAGATGTGGGCGCTGCAGCAGCAGGAAGAGGCGGAGCGGGCAAAGAAAACCGGGGCGCAGCCCGTTGCGGGCTAGATCGTCCGGCGACAAGCCATGCCGTCAGGCCGCGCGCGGGAAGCCGACGCGCACCAGGGTGCCCGTGCCATCGGCACCGTGCGTGAGGACGGCATCCGCGCCATGGCGCTGCGCGATCTCCTGCACGATCGCAAGTCCGAGGCCGCAACCTTCCACTCCGGTACCGAGGACACGGTAGAAACGCTCGAAGACCCGGTCGCGTTCGGCTTCCGGGACGCCCGGGCCGTTATCCTCGACGCTGAGGACGATCCGGTTCGCATCGGGCGTCACCCGTACCGTCACGCGCCCTCCGCGCTGTGTATAGCTGAGGGCATTGTCGAGAAGGTTGTTGAGCATCTCCCTGAGCAGAAAGGGGTCGCCTTCCACCGGTGCGGCGGCATCGGTCGAGTCGAGGCCCAGATCGATGTCACGGGCGATCGCCCGGGGCACCCATTCGCTCGTGGTATCTCGCGCGAGGACGGCCAGGTCCAGGCGCTCCCGGGTGTGTGCCCCCTCGCCGCCCGGCTCCGCGCGCGCCAGGGCGAGCAACTGATTGATCATGCGGGTGGCCTGCTCCGTAGCCGCCTGCAGCCGCTGCAGCGTCTCCCGCGTTTCGCTCACGCGCGCCTGGCGCAGAGCCAGTTCCGTCTGGGTCTTGATTCCGGCTATCGGAGTGCGCAACTGGTGCGCGGCATTTCCGATGAGCCGCTGCTGGCTTGCAAGCGCCTTGGAGAGCCGGCCGAGGAGGTCGTTCATGGCCTGTATGAGCGGGCGGACTTCCCGCGGCGCCTGCTCTGCCGACAGCGCCGAGAGATCGCGGTGGGAACGCGCCGAGATCTCCCGCTGCAGAGAGTTCAAGGGAGCGAGGCCGCGCCCGATCGCGTACCAGACGGCGAGCGCGGCGAGCACGATCAACACGCCCTGCGGAATCATCATTCCGATCATGATCTGGCGCGCCACCTCGGTGCGCGTGCCGTAGTCCTCGGCGACCCGCACGAGGACGTTGCCCGCAACCCCGCCGGAATCGATCGGCAGCGGCATTGCCACCGCGCTTACCGGCTTGCCCCGGTGCTGCCCGTCGTAGAAATAGACGGCATCGGAACGAGGATCAGGCGGCGAAGGCAAGTCCGGATCCCCCGTGATGTACTCGTTATCCGGACCGGTCACGAGGTAGTACGCGGCTCCCGACTGGCGCGTGCGCAACATCTGCACCACCACTTCCGGCAGATCCGCGTGGACGCGCCCGTCGACGACCTTCACCTGCCGGCTGATGTCGAGCGCCGATTCGAGCAGCGCCCGGTCGTACGCGAACCTGACGAAGCGGTTGGCGATCTCGAAATCGATCCAGGTGCTGAGCGTCCACAGGACGATCAGCGGCGCGACGAGCCAGGTAAGCAGCTGGCGGCGCAGCGTGCGGGGGCGGCGGGTCACGGGCTTTTTTCGAGAAGGTATCCCAGGCCGCGTATGGTACGGATGGTGACACCGCCGGGCTCGAGCTTGCGGCGCAGCCGGTGCACGTAAACCTCGATCGCGTTGGCACCGACCTCCTCGTCCCATCCGTAGAGCTGCTCGGCGAGCCGGTCCTTGTTCACTACCCGTCCGCTCCTCAGCATCAGCACCTCGAGCACTCCCAGCTCCCTCGCGGAGAGATCGAGGAGCTCGCCGTCAAGGGTCGCGCAGCGGCCCGCGGTGTCGAGCGTGAGCGCCCCGTGCGACAGTACGGAGGTCCCCCCCGACTGGCCGCGCCGGATCAGGGCGCGCACGCGCGCCTCGAGTTCCGGCAGGTCGAAGGGCTTGGTGAGGTAGTCGTCCGCGCCGAGATCGAGTCCCTTCACGCGGTCATCGAGGGCGTCGCGGGCGGTGAGCACCAGAACCGGCACCCGCGAGCCGCGATGCCGCAGCCGACGCAGCACCTCGAACCCGTCGAGCCGGGGCAGCCCGAGATCGAGGATCACGAGATCATAGTTCTGGCCCGCGAGCACGTGGTCCGCCGCTCCTCCCTCGCTCACGCAGTCGACCGCGTAGTCGGATTCTTTCAACGATCTCACGAGCCCGTCGGCGAGCATGGGATCGTCTTCGGCTATCAGGATGCGCATGGGCTCAAAACGGTCCGGTCGCGCGGCAGCGAATAGTGTAGCCCACCGCGAGCGCGGTCCGGACGAACGACGGCGCTTCGGCAGCGAGTCGGGCGACGGCAGCCGCGGTGCCGCTGCGGCGCACACCCCATTCCCAACCGGTCCGGATTCCGGACGGCCGCGCTCTGACGCGAGGCGAGAGCATGAAAAATTTCACAGCACCCTGAATCAAACTTCGCGTGCGCGTAAGGTTTATGTAAGGCATGCGCACTATCCTACTCTCGTGACGCGGGGGCTCGGCGGCAATCCCCGCGCAGGTATCGCAGGTAGCCGAGACTTTCCTCCTCGGAGGCCTGGCAGTCGCAGTTGCCCGTGCTGAGCGGGTAATTGCATGGCCTCTTTAGCTCCGCCGGGACAACCCACACAGTCCCGAGCGGAGTTTTTTTTGGCCCACCGCCCACGAGCACGCCGGCTCGGGCACGATCGCGCAATCGCGCGGCGGGTTGATAATTCCCGGCCAAACCGGTATTTTAGGTTCCTAATTCAGGAACTTGGCGCGCCCAGATGCGGCGCCATAGCCCGGGGGAGGACAGCCTGAAGCACCTGGTCTGGGGAATCACGCTCACGCTGGCGCTCCTGTCAGGCGCGCATGCGGAAGATGGCGTATCGGCCGCTGCCAGCGCGCAACTACCCGATCCGGCTCCGGGCCCGGAGGCTCAAGCGGGTGCGCCCGGGCTCAAGTCGGCCATGGCCCTGGTGCTCGATCAGAGCACCCGGCGGGTGATCTACGCGAAGAACGCGGACGCGGTCGCCCCGATCGCTTCCATCACCAAGCTGATGACGGCACTGGTCGTGGTAGAAGCGGAGTTGCCGCTCGCGGAGACCGTCGCCATCACTCAGGAAGACGTGGACGAGGTCAAGCGCACGCGTTCACGGTTGAGGGTAGGCACCGAACTCACGCGCCGCGACCTGCTCAAGCTCGCGCTGATGGCCTCCGAGAACCGCGCCGCGGCGGCGCTGACGCGCGCTTATCCCGGCGGCACGCGCCGCTTCATTGCGGAGATGAACCAGAAGGCGGCAAGGCTCGGAATGTCGCGCACGCGCTTCGTGGACGGCACGGGACTCTCCAGCGAGAACGTTTCCACCGCCCCTGACCTCGCGCGGCTGGTCGATGCCGCGCATGCCCACCCGCTGATCCGCGACTTCACTACGGGCGCCGAGCACACCGTGGAGCTGCGAAACGGAAAGACGATCCGCTTCGGAAACTCCAACGGCCTGGTGAAGAATCAGGGATGGCAGATCGGTCTGTCGAAGACCGGTTACATCAGCGAAGCGGGGCGCTGCCTGGTCCTTCAGGCACACATCGCGGCAAAGCCGGTGATCATCGTGCTGCTCGATTCCTGGGGCAAGAACACGCGCATCGGCGACGCCAACCGCATCAAGAAGTGGATGGAGAGCAATTTCCTGCGCTAGGAGCCCGCGCGGTAGATGCGAGCGGCGGAACCGGCGACCGCCACGGCGTAGCGGTTGACGCGAGCGGAACGCGGGCGCCTGACGGGTTTTCGTTGCATGGACGCCGTGCCGATTCCTGACGCATACCCGCCGGACCGAAAACGGAAGAAAAAGGCAGTGACAACCTCGTTTCTGAAGACGCAACCCGCCCCGCGTTTTTCCTTTCACGACCTTGGCCCGGACTCCGGCAGCTTTCTCGAGGACGTGATCCGCGGGCTCGCCCGCGGGCGGAAGGAGCTGCCTCCCAAGTATTTTTACGACGAGCGCGGGTGTGCCCTGTTCGATGCGATCTGCGAGCTTCCGGAATACTATCCGACCCGTACCGAAATCGGAATGATGCAGGCGCGGGCGGCCGAGATGGCGCGCCACCTCGGGCCCGGGTGCGTCCTGATCGAGTATGGAAGCGGCAGCGGGCGCAAGACGCGCCTGCTGCTCGAGAAACTGCGCCCCATCGCATACGTCCCGGTCGACATCGCATGCACGCAGCTACGGGACTCGGCCGGGCGCGTGGCGCGGGAATTTCCGGATCTGGCCGTGATCGCGGTCTGCGCGGATTACTCGCGCCCGCTCGCGCTCCCCGGTCTCGAAGGCATCGCGGCACGGCGCCGCGTCGTGTATTTTCCGGGCTCGACCATCGGCAACTTCACGCCGGGCGAGGCGGTACGCTTCCTCGGCAACGCCCGCGCACTGACCGGCGAAGGCGGCGGGCTTCTGATCGGGGTGGACCTCAAGAAGGATCCGTCGCGGCTGCATGCCGCCTACAACGACGCGCAGGGCGTTACGGCAGAGTTCAATCTCAACCTGCTTACGCGCATCAACCGCGAGCTGGGCGCCAACTTCGACCTTTCGGCGTTCCGGCACCAGGCGTTCTACAATGCCGAGCTTGGCCGCATCGAGATGCATCTCTCGTGCGTGCGCGGACAGCGTGTCGACATCGCCGGAAACAGGTTCGACTTTCGCGCCGGCGATACCGTGCACACCGAGAATTCCTACAAGTACACGGTCGCCGAGTTCCAGGAGGTCGGGCGCAGCGCTGGCTTCGTGCCGCTCGAGTGCTGGACCGATCCGGACCTGCTGTTCTCGGTGCACTATATGACCGTGTCGAACTGAGCACAGCCGGATCGGTAAAACGAAGAGCGGGCCCCGCGGCGGAAACGCCGCGGGGCCCGTGCCTGACTACTGGCCTGCTAGGGCCGGCTGTCAGTCAATTTTTTGCACTTCACGCGGCAAGCGACGCCACGATTTGTCTGCCGTGCAGAAAGACAGGCTGCGCACGCGGTCCGGGAGACTGCCGGTGCGCCGCGTGTCAAACCACCGCCCGGGTCAGCACCGGGACCGGTGAGGGCCGGCGCCGGCAATGACCGGAAAAGCGAGGCCCATATCGTGGACTAAACAACGGTGCGAGTCCCGCGGCCGTCTAAAATAGGCGCTTATTTCCGCACGGAAGCCGCTTGGTCCGGAATTCCACATGATGGCGATTTACCTGATTGCGTTGATGTGTGCGCTGCTCCACGCCGGCTACGGGGGCAGCCGCGTGGTGTTGGCGCTCTACGCGCTCAACCTGGGAGCCGACCAGTTCACGATCGGCACCATCATGGCGTTGAAGGCGCTCTGCCCGACGCTGCTGGCTCTCTACGCCGGCAAGCTCGTGGACCGCGTCGGCCCGCGGCTGCCGATGCTCTGGGGCAGCGTGGGTTCGGGGTTCGCGCTGGCGCTGCCGTATTTTTTCCCCGGCCTGAGCGTGCTCTATGTGTCAGTCGTGATACTGGGGACGTCCTTTCAGTTTTTCTTCGTCGCGGTGCAGGGCACCACGGGCGCGCTGGGCGGCCCCGAGGACCGCGCCCGAAATTACTCGATCATCGCGATCGGCTTCTCCCTCGCTGCGTTCCTCGGTCCGCTCATAGCGGGATTCTCGATCGATTATCTCGGTTATCTGCCGGCATACCTCGTCCTCGCCGCGACTACCGTGATCCCGATCGTCCTTTTGTGGATGAAACCGGAGGTGCTGCCGAAAGCCGCGGCGGGAGTGGCGGGCGTGGAACCAAGAAAAAGCGCGTTTGACCTGCTGCACAACGCCAAACTGCGCAACACGTTCATCGCGAGCGGCCTGATCTCCACCGCGTGGGACCTCTATCTGTTCTATTTCCCGATCTACGGCAATGCAATCGGGCTCTCCGCGTCAGTGATCGGAATGATCAGCGCGGTGTACGCGATAGCCGTGTTCGTCATCCGCGTCGCGTTGCCGGGCATCACCCGCAGATGGGGAGAATACGCGATCCTCGTCTACGCCATCGCGGTCGCCGGCGTCGCGTTCCTGCTGTTCCCGTGGTTCGAGAATCCCTATCTGCTCGCCTGCGTGTCGTTCCTGCTCGGGCTCGGGCTGGGCTGTGGCCAGCCGCTGTCCATGTCGCTGATCTACAGCCTCGCGCCGCGCGGCCGCGCGTCCGAGTCCGCCGGGATGCGCGTGACCTTCAACAACTTCACCCACATGGTCGTGCCGCTGACGTTCGGCGGCATCGGTACCGTGCTCGGCTTCGCCCCGGTGTTCATGTTCGGGGCGAGCCTCCTGCTGGCGGGCAGCTACTACGGCTATCGCAACGAGCGCGCAGCTTTTCAGCGCGCGCCCTGATCAGCGCGCGCGAGGAAATCCGTCATCGCCTCGTTGAATGTCTGCGCCTGCTCGATGTTGGACAGGTGCGCGGCCGACGCGATGACCTTGAGCTCCGAGCCCGGCAGGTTCTCGTGGATCTCGCGCGCCATCGCGGGCGGGGTGCCCGTGTCCTGCTCGCCGACGATGACGAGAGCCGGGCAGCGGATCTCCTTGAGCCGGGCGGTGAGGTCGATCTTGGAGATCGCCTGGGAGCAGCCGATGTAGCCCGCGGCAGGGGTATTGCGGATGCCATCCGCGATGCGCGCGACCACGTCCTTGCGCGTGTAGCGGTAGGGTTCCGTCAACCAGCGCGCGAGCGTGCCCTCCACGAGCGCGTCCATGCCCTTTTCCTGCGCGATCCGGATGCGCTCGCCCCACAGTTTCGCCGCGTCGGGTGCGCGGCGGCTGGTGGTATCGGCGAGCACCATGCTGCGGAACACGCCAGGGTACTTGAGCGCGAAGGTCTGGCCGATCATGCCGCCCATGGAAAGGCCGACCCAGTGCGTGCGCTGGATGCCGAGCGCATCGAGCAGCGCTTTTGCGTCGTCGGCGAGTTGATCGAGCGTGTATTCGCCGGCGGGCGCGCCGCTTCGGCCGTGGCCGCGCGTATCGTAGCGCAGCACCTTGTATTTACTGGTCAAAACCGGCATCTGCGGATCCCACATGTGCAGTTCGCAGGCGAGCGAGTGGCTCATCGTCACCCACGGACCCTCGCCTTCGACGAGGTAGTTGATCTCGATGCCGTTCGCCTTGATTTTCATGGTGCCTCCCTGGTTGCGCGGCGCCAGTATAAACGGCGCGCCGCGCTCGCTACAACGCATCCCGGAGCACGCGCGGGCGCCGGACCGCGAAACTTTGCGGGCCCATCGGCGGACCAAGGTTCTAGTGGTTGCGAGCGGCACCGAGGTGCCGTGCACGACAAGGAGGCGTCCATGAAAACCAAAATCCTGCTGATCTTGATGTTGAGCTTTGCGACACTTACCGCCATGGGCGACGACCGCGAGGCGTATAACCGGCGCGCGGCCGCTGCCGACATGGGGGCGTTCAAGGCGCTCGATCTGAACCGCGACGGCAAGCTCACGCGCGAAGAGGCGAAAGCGGACCTGCGCTTCGTTCCCCGCTTCGACGACATCGATACCAACCGGGACGGCGTCATCACTCTCGATGAGTTGAAGCGGTACATCGAGCGTGCCTACGGAGTGAAGCCGGCCGCATAGGAAGCGCGGCGACGAGCCGCGCGCTGCCTGGAACGATCGCGTGTTACTACCGGGGCGTGGCGCAGCTCGCCGTAGCCTGAGCTGTCGTTACCACAGGCCGCCCCAGTGTATGTGGCGCGCCCACACGGCTCGGTGCGCCGCCTAGCGCACCATGATCGTGATATTGAAGTCGCCGCGTAGCAGCGATACGGAATAACCGCGCTCGGCTCCCCGCAGGGCGCCTTGGAATTCGGCGAGCGTGCGCACGCGCCTGCGGTTCACCGCGTAGATGATGTCTGCGGGACGGATGCCGGCGTGCCACGCTGCACTGTTCCGCTCCACCGCCGTGACGATGAGCCCGCCCTGCGTGCGCTGGTAGAGCGGGCTCCCGCGCTCGATCTCGAAGACCTTCAGACCCGGCAGCAGGGCGACCGCCTGTCCTTCCGTCGCCGAGATTTCCTGCGGCGCGCTAACGCGGGCCCGAACGGTGCGTGTCTCTCCACCGCGCAGAACGCGCAGCTCGACTTCCTCGCCGACCGGTGTGAGCCCGAGGCGTGCCCGGAGCTCCGAGGACGAGCGGATCGAGCGCCCGTTCGTTGCGACGATCACGTCGCGCTCGCGCAATCCCGCTTTCTCCGCGGGCGAGCCGGCCTGCACGCCCGCCACGACCGCGCCTTCCTGTGCGGCAACGCCGAGTTTCTTTGCAAGGTCGGGGGTAAGGTCCACGATTTCCACCCCAAGGCGCCCGCGCCGCACCTCGCCGAAGCGCACGATCTGCGAAAGCACCGCGCGCGCCATGTTCGACGGCACCGCGAAACCGATGCCTACGTTGCCGCCGGCGGGGCCGATGATCGCGGTGTTGATGCCGATGAGCTCGCCGCGCAGGTTTACCAGGGCTCCGCCGGAGTTTCCGGGATTGATCGACGCGTCGGTCTGGATGAAGTCCTCGTAGCCTTCCGGCGTGAGGCCGGACCGGCCCAGTGCGCTCACGATTCCCGAAGTGACGGTCTGGCCGATGCCGAAAGGGTTCCCGATCGCGATCACGTAGTCGCCGACGTTGAGCGCATCCGAGTCCCCGAAACGCAACGCGGAGAGGTTCTGCGCTTCGATCTGCAGGACCGCAATATCGGTGCCCGGGTCGGTTCCGACCAGCTTGGCGGAGAACTGGCGCCGGTCCCGGAGCGTGACGACGATCTGCTCGGCATCCTTGATGACGTGGTGATTCGTGAGCACATACCCGCGCTGGGCGTCCACGATCACGCCCGAGCCCACCGACTGCTCGCGGCGCTGGGGCCGGTCCGGCAGATTGAAGAAGCGCCGGAAGAACGGGTCGCGGAACAGGGGATTGTCCTCGAGCGGAGAGCGGGTGATGACCGAGACGTTCACCACGCCCGGCGTGACCTCGTTTACCAGGGGAGCGAGCGTGGGCAGGCCGCGCGCGTCCGCCTGCGGCTGTGCCGCGAGGGCCGCGGCAGCGAACACCGAAAGCAACAGCGCGGTCAAGGCGTAGCGAACCATGTGTGTCGAATCACCACTCACGAAACGCGGTTCACGGCTCATTTTAATATCTTGAACAGATTATTGTAATCGTCCGTCCACACGCGCAGCCGGGGAATGTTCTCGATCTCGCTTGCGTATTTCGCGATCTCGGGGCGGGAGAGCAAGGCCTTGTCGCGGGAAACCAGCACCCAGTCGGTCCGGGAGAGGTCGCTGTTGTCCTCCGCTTCGTCGGTGATGAGCGCGGCGTGCAGCCCGTATTCGTCGGCGATGCGCTTGACCACCGGTGCCAACATAAGGAAGCGGTTCGTGACGTGGAGCGCGATCACGCCTTGAGGCTTGATGTGCTTGAGATATACCGCCATCGCCTCGCGCGTGAGCAGGTGGACAGGGATCGAGTCGCTCGAGAAGGCGTCGATCACCAACAGATCGTAATTCTGCGGAGGCTCGCGCTCCATCACGAGCCGGGCGTCGCCGAGCACGGTCTCGATCGTCGCGCGGGTGTCGCTCAGGAACGTGAACTCGCGACGCGCGATGTCGACCACTTCGCTGTTGATCTCGTAGAAACGGTAGACATCACCCGGGCGGCCGTAGGTGGCGAGCGTTCCGGTGCCGAGACCCACGACGCCGACGCGGACGGAGGGGGTGTTGACGAGCTTGATGGCCCGGCCGATTCCGGAGCTCTCGCCGTAGTAGGTGGTCGGCTGGCTGCGCCGTTCCGGTGCGAGAAACTGCTCCCCGTGCATGATCACGCCGTGCATGAGCCGGCGCACCGCGTCGCGCTCGGTCTCGGCTCCGACGTCCTTCACCCGCAGCGTGCCGTAGAAGTTGCGCGTCATCACGCGCGCGTCCTTCGAAAGCATCTCGATATAGTGATAGACGTTGTAGCCCGCAAATCCGACTGCCGCGATCGCGAGCATTGGCACGACGGGGCGCATGGCGCGCGTGGCATAGGCCGCGAGCAGCAGCGTGACCACGAGCCCGATGCCGAACTCGTAGTAGGTGTTGAAGACCCGCGAGGCGACCAGGCCGACCGACACGCCACCCAATGCGCCCCCGAGCGAAACCATCAGGTAGAAGCCGGTGAGGTAGCGCGGCGCGGGCTTGATCGCCGAGAGCTCGCCGTGGAAGAACATGCACATCACGAACAGCCCGATCGAGTAGAGCGGAATCGCCTCCTTGATGTCCATGACGCCGCGCTCGGCGTGCAGGCCCCACGCCATGGCGCCGACGATGACGAGCAGCGGCCCGAGGAAAATGTGGCGCTGATACCAGCCGCGGCCCTCGAAGCACAGGATGAAGGTGAGGAGATAGAGCGTGAGCGGCAGGATCCAGAGGAACGGCACCGAGGCCACGTCGTGGGTGATGTGATTCGTCACCGCGAGCAGCATGAACGAGCCCATCGCGGAGAGCAGCAGCCACATCGCGTAGTCGCCGGGCCGCGGCGCGGGGCTCCCGTTCGCCGCGGCGACCGCATCGACCGTCGGCACCGTGCGCGGCAACGCGCATACGCTGTAGAGCGCCGAGCCGATGCAAAGCACGACGAACGTGGCATAAGCGCCGCTCCATATCCAGGACTGCTGCAGCGTGGTGATCCAGGGCTCGACGACGAATGGATAGGAGACGAGCGCCAGCAACGAGCCGAAATTGGAGAGCGCGAAGAGGCGGTAGACCGTTCCTGCGGGGAAAGTGCGCGCGAACCAGGCCTGCACCAGCGGCCCGGTCGTGGAGAGCAGAAAGTACGGAAGCCCGATCGTCAGCGTGAGCAGCGCGAGGATGCGCCACGTGGGGTCGTCGTCACCGTCCGGCTTCCAGGCCGCATCGGCGATGATGGGAAGCAAAACGAGGCTCAGCGCGAGCAGCGCCACGTGCAGCCCGACCTGCATCCGCGCCGCGAGGCGGCGCGTGGTCCAGTCGGAGTAGGCGTAGCCCGCGAGCAGCAGGAACTGAAAGAAGACGAGGCAAGTCGTCCACACTGCCGCGGACCCGCCGAACCACGGCAGGATCTGCTTTGCCATGATCGGCTGGACCAGGAACAGGAGAAACGCGCTCGTGAAGATAGTGAGTGCGTAGAGGAGCATCTAAGAAACCGTGAGTCGTGAGTCGTGAACCGTGATCCGAGTGTCGTGAACCGTAGATCGTGCGCCGAGTTTCGCCTACGCCATGCTTGGTGCGTCGAGTGCACGAGGCACGCAAGGGCGCGTATTATACCGGCAGCGCGGCTCCGCGCCGCCCGCAAATGACCGCGTCCATAACGATCCTGCGCATACTTGCGTTGACAGCCGGGCTGGCATGGCCCGGCTTGGCCGCCGCCGCGTGCCCGAGCCACGAGCGAATTGCCGCCATCGCCCGCGCATGGGACGAGCGGGAATCGCTGCGGGGGCTGTCCCCCGGGCTGTCCATGCGCGACGCAGAATGCGGGCGCAAGCGCCTCGTCGAGGCGCTGCAGCTCACCCAGGGCCGGATCGTCGGGTACAAGGCGGGGCTCACCAACAAGGCGATCCAGGAGAAGCTCGGGATTTCGAGCCCGGTCCGGGGCGTGCTGATGGAGAAAATGCTGCTCGCCGACGGTGCGGAGGTGCCGGCGAGCTTCGGCGCGCGCCCGGTATACGAGGCCGATCTCCTGGTCGAGGTGAAGGATGCCGCGATCAACAAGGCAAAGACCCATCTCGACGCGCTGAGATCGCTCGCTCGCGTGATCCCGTTCATCGAACTGCCCGATCTCATGCTCGCGGAAGGCGAAAAGATGACCGCATCGCTCGCCGTGCTCATCAATGTCGGGGCACGGCGCGGGGTGGTGGGCAAGGGCGTTCCGGTCGAGGCAACCGACCGGTTTGCAGCGGCGCTCGCCTCGATGCGCGTGGTGGTGACCGACCAGTCGGGCAAGGAGCTCGCGAGCGGGAAGGGCGCGGCGATCCTCGAGCATCCGCTCAACGCGGTGTTGTGGCTGGTGGAGGATCTTGCCAAGTCGGGCGTTCGGCTGAAATCTGGCGACGTGCTGAGTCTGGGCACTTTCACGCCGCCGATGCCGCCGAAAGCGGGGCTCGTGGTGACGGTGCGCTACGAAGGGCTGGCGGGCAATCCCTCCGTATCCGTGCGCTTCCAGTAGTGCCCGTCCGCGTTGGTCACTCCGTCACCCCGCCGCTTCGTCACTTCCTCACTTTTTTCCCCGCAGCCTGTTCCACGCCGTCGCCCCGGCTTCGTGGATGACGTGCAGAAGAAAGGCGATTGCGACGAGCGGCAGCAGCAGCAGGCTGATGCCCCACTCGGAGACTTTCTCGAGCGCGCGAACGCTGCTGCTGTCGCGGAACTCGTGGTGGCCCAGCCATCCCGCGAAGGCGCGCAACAGGAACAGGTCGATGAATGCGGCTCCGTAGCCGAAGACGATGCGGCACTCGAGATCCGCGACGGCGCGCGTCGAGGCGAAACCGAGGCTCCAGAGATCCCCTGTGCAGCCCTGGCGCACCCCGGGTCCGAACGCCACCCAGTTCGCAATTGCCGCGAGCACGAGCATGACCGACAGGCCCACCGCGGATCCCAGCTCGTACGCCGCCACATCGTGGGCGATCGCGTGTATGAGCAGCCACATCCCGATCACGACGAACAGGCTTCCGGCCACGAACACCACCCAGCGCGAAACTCGGAAGTCGAAACCCGGGCTCGGAATGACATCGAGCGCGGCGAGCATGGCTACAAGGCCGGCGGCGAGGCACGCCAGCGCGATGAGTGCGATCAGCAGGCGCGATTTCGGCATCACAGGGATTACCGGTTGCCAGCTTGCATGCCGGCGCGTCTAGCGGCCGGCGAGCTCGAGCAGGACGGCCGTGAGCACGCGCGCGCCTGCGGCGAGGTCCCCCGGCTTGGCGTTTTCGGCCTCGTTGTGGCTCACGCCGTTCTCGCACGGCACGAAGATCATGCCAGTCGGACATACCCGTGCCATGTACATCGCGTCGTGGCTGGCTCCCGAGGCGAGCCGCATGCAGGGAAGGGCCAACTCCCGCGCGCATGCCTCGACGATGTCCACCACGCCGGGGTCGAACACGCGGGGATCGTCATGCAACGTCGGTGTCACTTTCACGCTGCACTGCCGGGCTGCCGCGCGCGCGGCGGGCTCGACCGCCTGGCCGAGCCGGTCTATGGTCGCCCGGTCGGGATGGCGCAGGTCCACGGAGAAAAGCACGTGGCTGGCAACGGAATTCGGGGAGTTGGGAGTGACCAGCATGCGTCCCACAGTGAAGCGCAGGGTATCGGAGTCGTCGCGCGTGAGTTCGTGCAGCGCGTTGATGATGGCAATGGCGTCGCGCAGCGCGTCCTTGCGCAGCTTCAGCGGCGTGGTGCCGGCATGATCGGTTTTTCCGGAAACTTCGATGTTGAACCAGCGCAGACCCTGGATGCCGGTGACGACTCCGATGGTCTTTCCTTCAAGTTCGAGTCGGGGGCCCTGCTCGATGTGTGCTTCGATGTAGGCAGCGGCGGGGGAGCCGAACGCGCGAGCGCCCGCATCCGGCGTTGCCGCGAGCGTGCGCGCGAGCGCGTCCTTCAGGACGATCCCGTCGTTGTCCTTCACCTCCAGGAAGTCCTCGAGCGCGCGCGCTCCGGTGTGGACCGCCGATCCCATCGTGCACGGGGGGAAGCGCCCGCCCTCCTCGTTGGTCCACGCGACCACCTCGATGGGCCGCTGTGTTTCCAGGCCCGCCGCATCGATCGCCTCCAGCGCTTCGAGGCCCGCAAGCACGCCGTAGATGCCGTCGAAACGCCCGCCGCGCGGCTGGCTGTCCATGTGGCTGCCGGTCATGACCGGCGCGGCGACGGCGTCGCGTCCCTCGCGCCGCAGGAACAGGTTGCCGATGCCGTCCACGCTCACGCCGAAGTTGCGTGCGCGCGCCCACGAGATGAGCAGCGTTCTCGCCGCGATGTCCTCGTCCGAGAGCGCGGCGCGGTTCACGCCGTTGTTCGGAATGGCGCCGATACGCGCCATTTCCACGTGCCGGCGCCACAGGCGGGCCTCGTCAACCTGCGCGAGCGCGTGCTGCGCGTCCTCTCGCATGGCTCAACCGCGCCGCCGCGGTCCGCATCCTGCCCGCGGGGGCTCCGTCATTCCACGCGCGCGCCGGAGCTCTTCACGACGCGCCCCCATTTCTCGATGTCGGATTTGATCACCGCGGAGAACTGCTCCGGGGTGCTTGCCTGCAACGCCGCGCCGCGCGCGAGCATGAGCTTCTGGATTTCGCGATCCGAGAGGATTCTCACGATCTCGCCATTCAGTTTGCCGACGACGTCCTTCGGCGTTCCGGCGGGGGCCATCACGCCGAACCAGTTGTCGGCCACGAATCCCTTCAGGGTTTCGCCGATGGTCGGCAGCTCCGGCACCGCAGGCGAGCGCTTGGAGCCGGCTACCGCGATGCCGCGCAGCCGGCCGGACTGCACGTGCGGGAGCGCCGGGGGAATGCTGTCGAAGAAGACCTGTATGTTGCCCGCGATGAGGTCGGTCAGCCCGGGCGCGCTGCCCTTGTAAGGAACCATCTGGATCTGGATCTTCGAGAGCTCCCTGAAGAGCTCGGTCTCGAGGTGCGACAGGGTGCCGTTACCCTGAAGGCCCCAGTTGAGCTGGTTCGGGCGCGACTTCGCGAGCCCGACCAGGTCCCTGACCGACTTTACCGGCAGCGAGGGATGCGTGAGGAGAATGTGCGAGATGTTCGCGGTCAAGCTGACCGGCGCGAGGTCGTTCTGGAAATGGTAGGGGAGCTTGGAATAAAGCGTCACGCTCACTGCATGCGTGGTGGCGGCCGCCATCAGCAGCGTGTAGCCGTCCGGGGTTGCCTTGGCGACGATGTCCGCACCGATGTTGCCGCCGGCGCCCGGGCGATTGTCCACCACAACCTGCTGGCCCCACGCCTCGGTGAGCTTTTGCCCGATGGTGCGCGCGAGGATATCGGCCGCGCCGGCGGGCGGGAACGGTACCACCACGCGGATCGGCTTGAGGGGGTACGCTTGCGCAACAGCAAGCCCGCTGTAACCGGCAAGCGCCAGCAAGACTGCCGCATGCGAGGCTCTCATGATGTCCTCCCTGTTTGCTGCGTGACTGGTTCTTGCACGGTACGCGGGTGACTGCATCAGGCACTCCCCGCATCAGCCGTCGTGCGACGAGGAAGCCACGCGCATGCCGCGCTGACGGTCGTATTCTACTCCGTGCTGGCAGCTTGTCGGGCTTTCATCCCGACAAGCTGCTAAATTGAACGACGGATTGCGAGGAGTTGCCGTCATTCGGCCTGTCGGCTCGGCGCTAACCCGGAGCGACTACCCATGCGTTCACACCGATCGTTCATGGGACCCAATCCGACAGGCTGCTAGAAAAGGAAATTCCATGGACTCGATGATCGAGCGGCTGGCGGACTATGCAGTGAGCCTGCGCTACGAGGAGTTGCCGGCAGACACGGTGCACGAGTGCAAGCGCAAGCTCGTGGACACGCTCGGCTGCGCGGCCGGTGGCTTCAACTCCGAGCCGGCAGCCATCGCGCGTGCAATCGCCCGGCGCGTCGTCGGCGATCCGCCGGCGCGCATTCTCGGGACACTCGAGTTGTCGTCTCCGGAACTCGCCGCGTTCGCCAACGGCGTCGCGATTCGTTACCTCGATTACAACGATACCTACATGGTGAAGTCGCCAGGGCATCCGAGCGATATTTTCGCGGCGGTGCTCGCGGCGGGCGAGACGGTGCGAGCCGACGGCCGCTCGGTGGCGACGGCGGCGGTGCTCGCCTACGAGGTATTCTGCAACTTCCTGGATGCGGTGCCGCGCGACCAGGGCTGGGACCACTCGACCTACGGAGCGATCGCCGGCGCGGTCGGTGCGGGAAAGCTGCTCGGGTTCTCGCGCGAGGAAATGCGAAATGCGATCGCACTCGCGGTAGTCCCGAACATGACCCTCGAGCAGACGCGCACCGGGGAGCTCTCGATGTGGAAGGGCTGTGCAGCGGCGAATGCCTCGCGCAACGGCGTCTTCGCCGCGTTGCTCGCGAGGGCAGGGCTCACCGGCCCCGGGCAGGCGATCGAGGGCAAGTGGGGCCTGTGGCGCGCGCTCGGGAAATTCCAGTGGCAACCGTATGGCGGCCGCGGCGGGCCGTATCGGATCAACGAGGCGCACATCAAGTGCTTTCCGGCGGTGATTCACGCGCAGACTCCGATCACGGTCGCGCTCGAGCTGCACGGTCAGGCTGCCCCTGGAGCGATCGAGGCGATCGCGATCGACACCTACTGGGTCTCGGAACGCTACGCAGACCGGAACAATGCGCTGTGGCAGCCCGCGACGCGTGAAACCGCCGATCACAGCATTCCTTATTGCGTGGCCGCGGCGTTGCTGGACGGCCGCGTCACGGCGGCGAGCTTCTCCGATGAGCGCATCCGGGATCCGCGCATCCGCGCACTGGTCGGGGGCACGACGATCCGGGAGGATCCGCAGTTCACGCACGCGCATCCACACGAGTGGCCGTGCCGCATCGAGCTTGCGCTGCGCGGGGGAGGCAAGAGGACGGCTGAAGCGCGCTACTTCAAGGGTCACGCGAGGCGCCCGCTCACCGATCAGGAGCTCGAGCAGAAGTTCCGGAAATTGGGGAGCGGGGCGCTGGCGGCGGCGCAAATTGATGCGATACTGGCAAAAGCGTGGGTGCTCGACGAGCTCTCCGACGTCGGCGAGCTGCTCTCGCTGCTCGAGTTTCGCTAGAACCTATTTCATATATAGGCGCGTGATGCGTTGCGGCCAGGACGGACCGGATGCAAGGCGCCCGACGAAGGCCATATGTCGATATGGTCCAGGAGGGCAACGACGCAGCCGGCCGTCCTGGCCGCAACCCGCAGGGACGGGGCGATCTGGGCGCATTTCTTCGTCGGGGACCCTCGAAATATCGACATATTCCTTCGGGCCCTCCTCCTCGAACTGCGCCCACATCGCCTCCGTCGCACACGTGCCTATATATGAAATAGGTTCTAGTAAATGGGGCCGGGTTCACGTTTCATATTAGTAAATGGGGCCGGGTTCACGTTTCATATGGCAATAAAGCGAATCCGGACCCATTTATCCAGAAAAAAAGAAACTAGGGACACGAAGGTTTCAACTGGATGACGATTAACAAATGATTTGTTTGTATCCTTTGCATCCTTCGTGTTTCGAGAATTTTCAGCTTTTGGCGGCTTTGCCGGCGGCGGTGCCGGCGATTCGGCCGAACACCGCGCCCGAGACGAGCCCGGTGCCGCTCGGGTAATTGAAGTAGAAGAGCCCGCCCACCATTTCCCCCGCGCAATAGAGCCCGGGTATCGGGTCGAAATTGAGATCGAGCACCTCTCCGCTCTCGTGGTCGATGCGCAGCCCCCCGAAGGTGAAGGTGATGCCGCAGGTGGTCGCGTAGGCGTCGAACGGCGGCGTGTCGAGCGCTTGCGCCCAGTTCGATTTCGGCGGCTCGATTCCCACGGTGCACCGGCCGTCCTTTACGGTGTGGTTGAACGGGACATCGGTGCGGACCGCGGTGTTGAATTCGCGCACGGTCTCGAGGAAGCCCTGCGGATCCACGCCTTCAAGCTTCCCGGCGAGCTCTTCCAGTGAATTGGCGGTCGCCTTGGTGACGAGCTTGATGCGGTATTCCGGGCGCAGGATGTCCTTCACCTTAGCGTCGAATACCTGCCACGCGAACTGCCCGGCCTGCTTCAGCACCTCGCCGCCGTACTTCGCGTAGGTGAAGGAGTGGAAATCCAGCCCTTCGTCCACGAAACGCCTGCCCGCAGCGTTCACCAGGATGCCGAAGATGTAGCTGTGCTTCTCGAACTGGTCTCCGACGGAGAGATCCCCGAATTCGGGCGCGTTGCGGTCCCAGCCTACGGCGTGGCAGCCAGACCAGTTGCCGTGGGGGCATGCGCCGATCTCGAGCGCCATGCGCAAGCCGTCGCCCATGTTGAAGCGGGTGCCGCGCACCTTCGCGAGTTCCCAGCCCGGGCCGAGATAGCGCGTGCGCCATTCGGGATTGGCCTCGAAGCCCCCGCACGCGAGCACGACCGATCTTCCGTGGAATTCCACGGGTTTGCCGCGCTGCTTCGCCCGCACGCCGCGGACGCGCTCTCCGTCGTAGAGCAGGGAGACCGCGCGTGTCTCGTAGTGGATGTCGATGTTGCTTCTCGCTGCGTTCTGCGTGAGGTACTGCACCAGCCCAGGGCCCCCGCCTGACACCTCGATCGGCATGCGCCCGAAGAACTTGCGCCTGCCACCGACGATACCCGACTGCCGGCCGTAGTTCGGCACGAAGCGCGCGCCCTTGGACCGCAGCCACACCATGGTCTCGAAGCTGCGGGTCACCAGTGCTTCCGAGAGGTTGGGGTCCGTGCGGTAGCTCGTCAGGCGGAAGAGATCGTCGAAGAATTCCTGCGCGGTATTGCTGCCCCAGTCCGCGTTCCTTGCCTCTTCATCCGTGAGGTCCGTGAGCCGCCTCAGGTCCTCGACAGAGTTATAGACGAAGCGCATGACCCCGCCCGCGAAGCGGCTGTTGCCGCCCGATTCCTCCTCGGGCGCGGCCTCGAGCATCGCCACCCGCGCGCCCTGCTCGTGCGCGGCGAGCGCCGCACACAACGCTGCGTTGCCCTTGCCAATCACTATTACATCGTACTCGGCACTCACTTACGGTCGTCTTTCTTTTTTGCCGTATGCGAACACTCCGGCATTGTGACTGCTGTTCACGACGGGCAACTCCGCCCCGCTCCCGCACTCGGCCGCCCTGCGGCACCGAGTCGCAGTGCGCTGCCCTTGCCAACCACGATGATGTCGTAGCGCTGCATGTCCGTGACCTGAAAACCGTGAATGCGTGGATCGTGTATCGAAAATCGCTGCGGCCGCTGCGCGGCTAGGCGCGCGCTGCGCGCCGCGTGACGGGCCGCGGGTCGCCGGGAAGGGCGATGAGTGCGGTGAGATCGCGGATATCGCCCACAGCGTCCAGCCGCTGGATGGTTTCCTGGAGGCGCGAGACTGCGCCGGGCGCGAGCACGCGTGCCGCACAGTTCTCGAACTTCTCGATCAACCGCTCCGGCGGCAGCGGATTCGCGGCGGTGCGCCCGAGCGGCTCGTCCACCCTGGCGCAAAGCGTCCGGCCGCCGCGCAGCGTAAGCCGCACCTCGGCGCCGAAATGGTTCTCGTCCGGGAACTGCCCGGTCGTGTACGGAGCCGCGCGCACGCGCGCAGTGAGATGCCGGACGGCGGGCTCATCGAAAGCGTTGCCCTCGAAATGCTCGATCCCGATGCGCCGGTCGGCGATCGCCCGCGCCACGCAGTACTGCAAGCTGAATTTCGCGTCGAGCGCGGTGCGCGGGTCGGGGCGGTTGGTGTGTTCGAGCCGACGGGCGTGTATCCAGACCTCCGCGCGCTCGATCGCCTCGGGCTCGATCTTGTGCTCGCGGGCGAGCGTCAACGTTGCGTCCAGTGCGGGATGCGTGCTGCCGCAGCACGGATATTGCTTGATCGCGATGCCGGTAGACACGATGTCGAGGGGATCCGCCCACGCGGGCAGGATTTTCGCGGCGTCGTAGTTGCCCGGTCCGTTGAACACGTTGAAGTAGCCCTGCTTGTGCTCGAAGGCGCGGTCATTCGCGGTGAACCCCTCGCGCGCGAGCAATGCCGCGAACAGCCCGCTCCGCGCGCAATGGCCGACGTGCGGCGGTTTTACCATGGTGCCGAAGTTGGACTTGATCCCGGCGGCGAGCGATGCCGCGATGGCGAGCGCAACCGCGATCCTGTCATCGGGAAGCCCCATGAGCTTCGCGCACGCCGCGGCGCCGCCGAAGACTCCGATCGTCGTGGTCGGATGCCAGCCCCGCGTGTACTGGTGGAAGTTGACGCCCAGCGAGAGCTTGCACTCGGTCTCGAAACCGGCGACGTAGGCGGCGATGAAGTTGCGGCCGCTCGCGCCGATGTCCTCCGCGAGCGCAATGAGTCCCGGCAGGATCGGCACCGAAGGATGCCCGCCGAGGGTGTTGTTGCAGTCGTCGAAATCGAGAGCGTGCGAGGCGGTGCCGTTCACCAACGCCGCCTCGAGCGGGTGGACCCTGCGCCCGGCACCAAAGACGAGGCTCGGCCCGGCGGAGGCTTCGGCGAGCGAGACCTTCGCGACGATGCGCGTCGCATCGTCGCGCGCGCCGGCGAGCGTGACGCCCACCGTGTCGAGGATGCCGACCTTGGCACAGTGGACTGCCTCGGGCGGCAGTTCATTGAAAGTGATGGCATTGATTCGTTTCGCCAGTTCGAGTGCGAAACTCATCGTTCCTCCCTTTACCGCGCTGCGCGTTACGCCCGTCATGGTTTACTCGCCACCGGCCACCGTCCCGACATGGCGATTCGCTCTTGTGTTTCGGCGTTTTCCCCGAATTCTACTCTTTGCGCCTTGGCAGCTCGAAGGTCAGAGACGCCCACAGGGTTTCCCACAGCGCTCCGCCCTTCTTCTGCGCCGGAAGCAGATGCACGGCGTTCAGCAGCCAGAGCCCGTCCCGGTCGAGCGCCAGCCGCGCGCGGCCGGACGCATCGGTACGAGCTTCCAGCCTCCGGTCCGGGACCGCCTTGTGGAAGGCGGTGACCAGCGCGCCTGGCAACGCGGAACCGCGGAAGAGCAGTCTCACCCTGAATTCGGCCGGTCTGCCGGCATAGGGGTCGGACTCGGCCACGAGCTCCAGCGGCAGGCCGAACGCTCGATCGGGCGCTGAACCGGATGGCGGATCACCCGCAACCAGCAGCGACTTGGCGGAACGCGAGTAGGTCTCCTTGACCGGGAGCGGGCCCCGCCGCTCGCGCGGGACCAAGTGGTCGATTCCCTCCCTGGCAAGGAACGCATCGAACTCGCCGGGCTTGTCATAGGAAAGATCGAAGTACGCGCTGCGCAGCACGATCCAGATACGGCCCGGCGCGCGGATGGTGAGCGTCGCGGCAGGGTCGTCGCCCAGCACGCCGCGGATGTTCTCGGTGCCGCGCGCATCGACGTAGTAAAAGCGCTCGAATGAGTCGCTCAAGAAGGGATACGAATTGCCCATGAAGTACTGCCCGACGTAGAGCGTGATCGGAACTTTCGCCCCGGGCGCCGGGCGGAATTGCTTGGGCTCGATCCAGAATTCGTGACCGGTCGTCGGCCGCGCAGCCAGCGAGCAGAGCACCGCGAGCAACAGTACGATGCGTTGCACACATTTTCGGCGCGAACGGCTGGCGACAAGACAGCTTTTTCGCATGCGCTAACCAGCTTAACATAGGATCTTTGCGTACCGAGTTAGCGTAGATGCCGGCGCGGGTCTGGAAATTCGCCCTGTTTATGGTCTGCCTGCCATGGCTGATTTTCGGTCAGGCGGCATCTTCGCTCGCCCATGAAATCCGCCCGGCGGTCGCTACGCTCACGCTCTCGCCGGACGGGCGATACGAGCTCGAGATCGTCGTCAACATGGAGGCCGTCATCGCGGAAGTCAGCCCCGTGCATCGTGATACCGACGAATCGCCCAACGCTCTTTACTACAACCGCTTGCGCGCGCTCCCGCCCGAGGACTTGGGCACGGTGATCAGCGCGCACGCCGGGCGCTATCTCGACGGAATCGTGGTCGATTTCGACGGCGCGCGCGCCCGTCCTGCACTGACCACGATCGTGGTTCCGCCGGTGGGTGATGTCGCGCTTTCGCGACAGACCACGATGCGCTTCTCCGGCACGGCTCCTGCGTCAACCAGGGAACTCGCGTTCCGCTACGCCGCGCGTTTCGGGTCGTGCGTGCTTCGCGTGCGCGAGGGCGAGCGCCTCGACGCGGTATGGCTCAAGAACGGCGAGAGCAGCCCGGCCTACGTTCTCGGCAAGGGATTTGACAAGCGCACGATGGCCGATGTCCTGCTGGACTACACGGTGCTCGGGTTCACGCACATCCTGCCCAAGGGGCTCGACCACATCCTGTTCGTCCTCGGGCTGTTCTTGCTGAGCACCCGCATGGCGCCGCTCCTGATCCAGGTCACGGCCTTCACCGTCGCGCATTCGGTCACGCTCGCCCTTTCGGTTTACGGTGTCGTGTCGCTGCCATCCTCGATCGTCGAGCCCCTCATCGCCGCGTCCATCGTGTACGTCGCGGTCGAGAACATCCTGACCCCGCAGCTCAAGCCGTGGCGCGCGCTCGTGGTGTTCGGATTCGGCCTGTTGCACGGGCTCGGATTCGCCGGCGTGCTGCACGAGGTGGGACTGCCGCGCGCGCAGTTCGTGCCCGCTCTGGTGACTTTCAACATCGGCGTCGAGCTCGGCCAGCTTGCGGTGATTGCGCTCGCCTATCTGGCGGTCGGCATCTGGGGACGCAACAAGACCTGGTACCGCCGGCGCGTCGTCACCCCGGCCTCGATGGCCGTCGCGGCGGTGGGCCTGTTCTGGACGGTGCAGCGAGTATTGGGTGGCTAGCCAGCCGCGGAATCGAGGCCGTGCCAGCGCATCGACGCGGAACAGATGGCGGAAGAGAGTGGGAGTCGAACCCACACAGGACCGCCAGCGGCCCCAACCGGGTTTGAAGTCCGGCCGCCCCACCGGGGGCGATTCCCTTCCGCTTAGGAACCTTTGCGCCGCAAGCGGCGCAAAGGTTCCTTAACCTGACCATCCTTTCAGGCGTTCCACCGCGCGTTTGTAACGCGCGCGGCGCAGGGCGCCATTCTACACGGCCAAGTAGCTTGCCCGAAGTCGGCTTGAAAGCCAGAAAAAGTGTCAGAAAAAGGTGTCATCAGAAAAAGGTGCATCAGAAAAAGGTGTCAGGAACTTTTATTGTCTAAATATCCGCGTTTATCCGCGTTCATCTGCGGTTTGATTGGATTCTCTCGGCGCCTCGGCGGTTCAATCCTTGGTTCTTATCGGCGTCTATCGGCGTTCATCAGCGGCTGAAACTCGATCCGCTGCTACGTGGCGCGCCGCGCCCGCTGCTCAGGCTCTGCCGAGCTGCATGGCGATAACCCGGGCAGCGCGCCGCGCCTCGTCCATCGCGTCGGTGAGCAGCCCGGAATAGCCGCTGCGCACGGCGCCCACGGCCCAGATGCCGGGCACCGCGGTCTCGAGCGTGTCCTGGGTGATCACGAATCCGCCGGCGTCACGGGTTATGGCCGGCGGGAGAAACTCGGAGTTCGGCGCGAGCCCGACGTAGGCGAATACTCCGGCACAGGCAAGTTCCTCCGCTCCGGCGCTCGCGCGCCGGATGCGCACGCGTTCGACGGTCTTGTTCCCCCCGATCGCCTCGACCGTGGTGTTCCACGCGACGGAAATTCTGGGATGGGCGCTCACTCGTTCGACGAACTGCTCCTGTGCGCGGAATCGCTCGCCGCGGTGAATCAGATGGATCTTGCGGCAGTACTTCGCCAACACCAGTGCTTCCTGCAGTGCGGAGTCGCCCCCGCCCACCACGGCCACTTCCTCGTCCTGGTAGAGCGGCCCGTCGCAGTCGGCGCAGCTCGACACCCCGCGGCCCTCGAACTCGTTTTCCCCCGGAACGTTGAGCTTCCTCAACCGTGCGCCGGATGCCACCACGACGTGGCGCGCGGGGTAGCGGCCACTCGCGGTCGCGACTACCCGCAGCCCCTCCCGGTCGTGCACTGCGCTCGCCGCCTCCTGTATGCTCGCCACGCCGAGCTCCGCGTTCGCCTGCATCAACTCCGTTGCGAATTCCGCCCCGGATACCGCGCGCTCGTCCGGGGCGGGATCGAGCTCGTTGACGTTGAGAACCAGGCCCCCGAAGAGCTGGGCCTCCAGCGTCGCCGTCCTGCAGCCGGCCCGGGCAAGCGCATTCGCCGCGGTGAGCCCACAGATTCCTTCCCCGATCACGATCGCGTCAAAGGGCTGCTGTGCCACGAAACCCGTCCTCAGCGCTTGCCCTGCGGGAAGGGGCGCCGCCCCCCGTGCGCGACGGGCTTAGATCCTGCCTTGGCCCCCGCCGCCGCCCCCGGGGCAGGGCGCGCGGCGGGAGATGCCGGGCCGAGGATGGGCACGAAGTCCTTGCGCATCTTGCGAGCGTCGCCCACCCGCTGCGTGACGCCGAGCCCGTCGAGGAATTCGAGGATTTCGATCGCCAGCGTGCGGCCGATCCCCGTGGCGTCGCGGAACTGCGCGGCCGTGAACATGCCTCCCGCGTCCGCCAGCGCCTTGGCCGTGGCCGCCAATGTCGCGAGGGTCGCGCGCGGATAGTACCGGTCCTTCGTCACCCTCAGCACTTCGCCGCTGCGGCTCTTGCGGTGCAGGAAGTCCCGGAGCACCGTGTCCTTCGTCGCGAGCTTCGCGGCGAGCTCGGCGACGGCGGGCGGCGCGAAGGCTCCGGCCGTGAGCAGGGGCAGCAGGCTCCGCCACATCTTCTCGTCCGCGGGATTGGAGGTTGCGTCATGGCCCGGCAGGCGCGCAGCCGAGCCCGCGACCTCGAGCTTGCGCTCGTCGGCGAGCTCGCGCAGCAGGAACTGGAAGGCCTCGGGAGGCAGGTGCGGCGCAGCCGCGGCACGCAGCGCTTCCATCTCCTTGCCCAGCGCCTGGGGCTGCGCACGGTGGAATTCGCGGAGCGCCGCAAGGATCGCCTCGCGCAGCTTCTCGCGGTGCACGCGCGGGATCGCGACACGGTGCTCTTTTCCCAGCACCGCGACTTCGGCTTGCGCGCAGATCTTCGCCGTACGCTCCGTGGTCAGGTTGAAGGTTTTCTCGAAACGCGCGATGTCCACGCCGCGGTCCGGGTGCTTGAGCAGCGAGGAGAACGCAGCTTCGGGGGTTTCTTCCTCCAGCGCTGCCATCTCCACGGCGCGCTCGGACGCAGCGCGCCGCGCCGCCGGAACGAAAGGATCGAGCACGATGCCCCCGCCGAGCGTGCGGCGCGCCGACTGGTCGCGCAGGATGAAACGGTCGCCGTGGAGCGCGCCGATCGGCTGGTCGAGCACGAGCTGCGCGGTTGCCGCGGCTCCCGGCGCGACGGACTGGCCTCCACGCAGCGCGATGCGCGCGGTCACGTCGGCCGTGGCGAGATGCAGATGCAGCGGGGTCCAGTGCTTGAGCGCTTGCGGCTCGGCCGCAAGCACCGACACGCGCGCAGCCAGACGCTGCGTCGGGGCGTGGATTGCCGCACCCAACACCCAATCGCCGCGCGCGACCGTATCCAGATCACTGCCCGCGAGATTGAGCGCGCAGCGCTCCCCCGCGGCCGCGTGCTCGGCGCCACGCCCGCGGATCTGGATCCCGCGCACGCGCACCGGCGTGCCCGCGGGAGAAACGACCAGTTTGTCGCCCACAGCGACCGATCCGTTGAAGACCGTTCCCGTCACCACGGTTCCGCTCCCTGCGACCGTGAATGCGCGGTCTATCGCCAGCCTGAAATGCTGCCCCTCCGTCCGGCGCGCGGCTTGTGCCCGTGCGGCGGCGGTGAGCCGCGCGCGCAGGTCCTCGATACCCGTGCCGGTCACGGCGGAGACCGCCAGCACGGGGACCTTATTTAGGCGCGTGCCGGCGAGCAGCGCGGCAATCTCGCCTTCGACCTGCCGCACGCGCTCCTGCGCGGCGCGGTCGGTCTTGGTGATCACCGCGAGCCCGTGCCGGATATCGAGGAGATCGAGGATGTGAAGATGCTCCACGGTCTGCGGCATGACGCCGTCGTCGGCGGCGACCACCAGCAGCGCGAAATCGATGCCGCACACGCCGGCCAGCATGTTCCGTATGAAGCGCTCGTGACCCGGCACGTCCACGAATCCGATCAGCCCGCCCCCGTCTAGCGGCAGATAGGCAAAGCCGAGGTCGATCGAAATCCCGCGCGCCTTTTCCTCGGGAAGGCGGTCGGTGTCCACGCCCGTCAGCGCCTTCACGAGCAGCGTCTTGCCGTGGTCGATGTGTCCTGCGGTGGCTACTATCATTCGTCGCTCGTTTCTCGTTGCTCGTTACTCGTCTTTCACCTCCGAAGAACGAGAAACGAGTAACGAGTCACTCTTCTATGCCCTTCAGATCCAGATGCTTCAGTTGCTCGACGAACTCCTGTTCGTGATCGAGGCAGCGGAGATCCATGACGAACGCGCCGTCCTTCACGCGCCCGATCACCGGAACCGGTAGCGCCCGGAATGCGGAGGCGATCGTGGCGGCGAGCGCGCCGCGGCGCTTGCCGGAAACGCTGACCGCAATCGCCGCGCTCGGAATGAGATCCGTCGGCAGCGAGCCGCTGCCGATCTGGCTGCGGCACGCGAGGATCTCGGCTTCGGCTTTGCCCCGCAGCGCGGCGGTCACCGCTGGCAACAGGCGCCCGGCCTGCTCGCGGATCTCGTCCGCCGGCCGGGTGAGCGCAGCGAGCGCGGGAAGGGCGGCACGCAGGCGCCCCGGGTCGGCGTAGGCGGTGAGCACCGCCTCCAGCGCCGCAAGCGTCATCTTGTCCACGCGCAGCGCGCGCTTCATCGGATTTCGGCGCAGGCGTTCCACGAGATCGGCGCGTCCCACGACGAGGCCGGCCTGGGGGCCGCCCAGCAGCTTGTCCCCGCTGAAGGTCACGAGGTCGGCGCCGCTCGCGAGGGCCTCGCGCGGCGTCGGCTCGTGCGGTAGCCCGTACTCCTCGAGATCGACCAGTATGCCGCTGCCGAGATCCACGATAAACGGAATGCGATGCTTGCGGGCGAGCGCGGCGAGATCGCGCTCCGCAACCGAGGCAGTGAAACCCTCGATGGCGTAATTGCTGGTATGGACCTTCATCAGGGCCGCCGTGCGCGGGCCGATTGCCGCCGCGTAGTCCTTGAGATGCGTGCGGTTGGTGGTGCCCACTTCCACCAGCTTGACCCCGGAGCGCGCCATGATGTCCGGCATGCGGAAGGCGCCTCCGATCTCGATCAGCTCGCCGCGCGAGACCGGAACTTCCTTCTTGAGCGCGAGTGTGTTCAGAGCGAGGTAGACTGCCGCCGCGTTGTTGTTCACGATCAGCGCCGCTTCCGCACCGGAGAGCCGTGTGAGCCAGCGCTCGACGTGGCGATCGCGCTCGCCGCGCTCCCCGCCCCCCAGGTCGAACTCGAGGTTCACGGGCCGTGTCATCGCGCGCGCCACCGCCCGGGCGGCGTACTCGGGCATCGGCGCCCGGCCGAGATTGGTGTGCAATACGGTGCCGGTGAGATTGAAGACCGGCCTCAACGAAGGCGCGATCTCGCGCTCGACGCGCTCCGCGCAGCGCGCGACGAAGGCGGCCTCGTCGAACGCGCCCTGCACGGCGGAGCCGTGTGACAGCGTGGCGCGCAGCGCCGCAAGCTCGCCGCGGGCGGCGGCGGTCACGAGCGCGCGCCCGTGGCGCGCGATCAGCGACTGGATACCCTCGAGCCTGAGCAGCTTGTCGAGTGAGGGGATCGCGCGACGCGCGGCAGGTGCCGTATTCAGCATGGCGGACAGCAGCCGAGCGGCAGGCGACGGGTGATCACTGCGGTCATGCTGCGCGGGCGTGCGAGTTAAGCGTCGAGGAAGCTGTAGTTTAATTCAACTCCGCGCGTTGCGCTATTCTCGCCGGGCATCAGCCGCGAAGGCACCAAGCAAAAGACGAACCTCTCAACGCAGAGGACGCGGGGGGCGCGGAGGAGCGCAGGGAGCTGGGAACGGAAAAACTCGAATAAGCCGGGTTGTTCTTTTTCCTGGCTTGCAACCGATTTGATTTTCGAGCTTCTTCGCGGCTTTGGCGCTTCAATTTCGTTTCTTCTTGGCGCCTTGGCGGTTATTTCTTGTTTCTTGTTGTTCCTCCGCGTCCTCCGCGTTCTCCGCGGTGAGAGGCGGTCTACTCAAACAACCGCTCCGGGAGCGGCAGTCCTGCGAGATCGTCCGGGGTGAGCCGCCGCTCGGGTTCGATGCCGTAGCGCTCGAGGATGTGGATGAGCTGGCGCGCGTGCTGCGCCGAGTGCCACGTCGAGCGCTCGAACACCACATGCATCGGCTGCATCCCGTAGAAGGTCTTCACCTTGCGCGAGAGCGACTTGTCGACGAGGCCATCCCACCACTTGCGCAGGCGCGCGATCACCGTCTCGCCGTAGCGCGCGATTTCGTCGCCGGTGAGGAACGTGCCGTCCTTCGGCGGCACGTTGGCGTGCTGCACGGCGTATTCGACCCCGTCGATGGCCGTCTCCAGGAACGCCTCCCCGATGCGGAAGAGATGGTGGGCGAGGAGCCGGATCGAACGGTCGCGGTTCTCGATGACGCGCTCGTTCAGGCTCCGGTCCGGCAGCTGCCGCACGTAGCGTTGCGCCGCGCGCAGGACCAGTATCCATTTTTCGATCAGTTTTTCGGGAGGCAGCGGCGTGTGTCCGGTCCCGTGCAGCCCGACGAATTCGGCCACGTCCTCCAGATTCTGCCCGAACACGTACTGCCCGCCCTTCGCCACGACCGGCACGTTGCGCACGCCGAGCTTGAGCAACCGCTCTCGCCCCTGCGGCTCGTTCAGCACGTCCACCGCGACGAAGTCGATGCCTTTTTTCGAAAGAAACTCTTTCGCTCGGAGGCAGCTGCTTCACCCGGGCTGTGTGTAGAGGACGAATTTTTCGCTTATCGTGTCCATCGGTAAACCAGGAGCAGTCCGGTCGCAGCGTACTACCATTGTTCCGCGGGAGTCAACACGCGAAAAGGCAATGGGAAAAATGCTTGAATATTCTTTTTCGCGGTTCGCGCTGAGCCTTCCGGCGGGGGGCTGGGCGTGCGGCGCGATGCTATAATCCCCCCCTTTTTTGGAGAGGCGGAAGCGAGAGCGCGATGATGAAGCTGATCGGAACTCCGACCAGTCCGTACACGCGCAAAGTGCGGGTCGTGCTCGCGGAGAAGCGCATCGAGTACGAGTTCGTCGTGGATCCGCCGGGCGAGGCGACGAGCAAGGTCCCGACCTACAATCCGCTCGGCAAGGTGCCGGTGCTGGTTACCGAGGATGGCACCAACCTCTTCGATTCCCGGGTCATCGTCGAATATCTCGACAACGCGAGCCCGGTGGCGAAACTCATCCCCGAGGATACCCGCCAACGCATACAGGTGCGGCGCTGGGAAGCGCTGGCGGACGGATGCACGGACGCCGCGGTGGCGGTAAGGGTCGAAAAACAGCGCTCGGCCACGGCGCAGTCCCCGGGCTGGATCGCACGCCAGCAGGGCAAGATCGACCGCAGCCTGGAAGTGATGGCGGAGGAACTGGGCACGCGCAACTGGTGCGGCGGCGAGCAGTACAACCTGGCTGACATCGCCGTCGGCTGCTGCCTCGGCTTTCTCGACCTGCGGCTGCCCGACCTCGCCTGGCGCAAGACCTATCCGAACCTCGGCAAGCTCGCCGAAAGGCTCGCGAAGCGTCCCTCGTTCAAGGATACCACCCCGCCGACTTCGTAAGGCAGAAGGCAGAAGGCAGAAATGCCGACTACCCAACGATCTTTTCCTTCAGCCTTCCGCCTTCATCCTTCTGCCTTTATCTTTCAGGGGGCTCAGTGCCGGGCGGGCAGGAAGCATCTCTGCGACCCGCGTCCTCGGCCGGCTCGCCGTATTCGATGATGCCCCCGCCCAGGCACACCTGGCTTTCGTAGAGCACCACCGACTGGCCCGGGGTGACCGACCATTGCGGTTCGGCGAACTCGATCGTGCAGCGTTCCGCGCTGACCTCGGCGATGGTGCAGGGCGCGTCCTTCTGCCGGTAGCGTATTTTGGCGCCGTAGACCCAGTGGCAATGCGGAGCGCTCCCGCTGATCCAGTTCAGCTCCGAAGCGACCAGGCGGCCGGAGAAGAGCGCTGGATGGTCGTGGCCCTGCACCACGACGAGACGATTGCGCTGCAGATCCTTCGCTGCGACGTACCACGGCTCGCCGTCGCCCTCGCGCCGGCCGCCGATCCCCAGACCCTGCCGCTGGCCGATCGTATAGAACATGAGCCCCTGATGACGGCCGAGCACGCGTCCCTCCGCTTCGCACATCTCTCCCGGGTTGTCGGGAAGATAGCGGCTGAGGAACTCGCGGAACGGCCGCTCGCCGATGAAGCAGATGCCGGTGGAATCCTTCTTGTCGTGCGTCGGCAACCCCTCGCGCCGCGCGATCTCGCGCACGTCGCGCTTGTAGAGCCGTCCCAGCGGGAACAGGGTTCGCGCGAGCTGATCCTGGGTCAGGCGGTAGAGAAAATAGCTCTGGTCTTTGGTGCCGTCCTCGGCCTTGAGTAACTGGTGGGCGCCGCTCGCGCGGCGGATCTGCGCGTAATGGCCGGTCGCGATGTAGTCCGCCCCCAGTGAGAGCGCGTGGTCGAGGAAGGACTTGAACTTGATCTCCGCGTTGCACAGGACGTCGGGATTGGGAGTACGCCCGGCCTGGTATTCCCGCAGGAAATCATTGAATACCCGTTCCCTGTATTGACTTGAGAAATTGACGACGTCAATTTCTATGCCGATCCGGTCGGCAACCGCCACCGCATCCACCAGGTCCTCGCGCGCGCTGCAATATTCGTCGGTGTCGTCGTCTTCCCAGTTCTTCATGAACAGGCCGGATACGTCGTACCCCTGCTGCTTGAGCAGGAGTGCGGCGACGGAGGAATCCACGCCGCCCGACATGCCGACGATCACGCGCTTGCCCGCCATGAAATCGAGGCTACCTCAAAAATGTTCAAAGGCACGGAAACACACGGAGGCACACGGAAGTTTGTTATTGGGCACTGAAGCAACGGCGCGGATCAAGGACTCCCCCGGGTCGAGGTGGCCGGCCGGCTGTAGAGGCCCCCGTGCCCGGTCTGCTCCTCGACGAGCAGGAAACGGCCGCTACGCTCGATCACCGCGGCGACGGTAACGTGCGGCTTCCAGATCATGTGGTGGAGGCCGCATTGTATCGCCAGTGGCTGGAGCAATCACGCGCTTCCTGCGCAGCCGCCGGTTGCAAAACGAAAAGGGCAGGGTGTTGACCCTGCCCTCCAATCGAACCGGAAAAAAAGCCGGTCCGGCGCTTACTTGTCCTTCTTGCCTTCGCCCTTCTTCTCTTCCTTCTTGGGTTCGCCCTTCTTTTCGGCCTTCTTTTCGGCCTTCTTCTCGGCCTTTTTCTCGGCCTTTTTCTCGGCCTTCATTTCTTCCTTCTTCATCTCGTGCTTGGCGGCCATCGCGACCGGGGTGACGGTCATGGTGAGCGCGAACATGCCCAAGAAAATCGCAGCAAGCAGCTTTTTCATGTCAGACCCTCCCTAGTGAACCTAGTTATCCTTTCCGGCGGCTGGCGCCGCCGGTAGCTCAGGCGAGCACGGCTAGCCTAGCCGAAAACCCCCCCTATGGCAACGTCATGGCGCAGGCCGGGCAACAAAAAAGGCAGGGCGGACCCTGCCTTTTTCCCGCAACGAAGCGGTGTTACTTCTTGGCGCCTTCGCCCTTCTTCTCGTCCTTCTTGGCTTCGCCCTTCGGCTCGGCCTTCTTGGCTTCGCCCTTCGGTTCGGCCTTCTTCTTGGCTTCGGCCTTGGCTTTTTCGTCCTTCTTCGCTTCCGCCTTGGGTGCGTCTTTTTTCTCTTGGGCGACGACCGGAGCGGTCATGGAGAGCGCGAATAATCCAGCAAAAATTGCGGCAAGCAGCTGCTTCATGTCGTTTCCTCTTCGTGAAGTTGGAAAGATTCCTTTACCTGCATTACGACCGGATTCCGGTCAGCGCACATAACGCGCCGGGGTAGACGGCGGTTGACAGCCGATCCGGGGACGGCACACTCATGTGGTCCGACCGGAAGGTAAAAACTTATATTGGAAACAACAGGATACGGGCTATTAAGGGCAGACGCGCTGCGGATACTCCGCCACCCGCAATGGCGGCACTATAGCTGCCGGTCGCGTAGCAACCGGCAGGGCGGTCAGGCCGCGACGGGCACGCGCAGCCCGCGCGTGAGCCACTCGTACGCGGGCAGCGTGAGGAACTCGACGTAATCGTCGCTCGCAATGATCTGCTCGAACAGCTTCGCCGCTTCTTCGTATTCCCCGGAGCGCCAGCCCTCCTCGCCGAGCAGCGTTCTCACCTTGGCCAGCTCCTCGGGCAGGAGCTTGCGGAAGAGCTCTCTTGTCACTCTGCGGCCGTCTTCCAGCACGCCCTTGGGGCTGCGGATCCACTGCCAGATCTGCGAGCGTGAGATCTCGGCGGTAGCTGCATCCTCCATCAGGTTGTACACGGGCACGCAGCCGTTGCCCGCGAGCCAGGAGCCGATGTACTGGATGCCGACGCTGATATTGTTGCGCAGCCCTGCCTCGGTGATCGGTTTGTCGGGGCGGAAGTCGAGCAGATCCTTTGCGGAGACCTTCACGTCATCGCGCTTGCGGCGGATCTGGTTCGGTGTGGGCATGTGCTGGTCGAACACCGCCTTCGCGAGTTCCACCAGGCCGGGGTGCGCGACCCAGGTGCCGTCGCAGCCGTCCGTCGCCTCGCGGACCTTGTCCTCCCGCACTTTCTCGAGCGCGGCTTTGTTCGCGGCCGCATCGTCCTTGATCGGGATCTGGGCCGCCATGCCGCCCATGGCAAAGGTGTTGCGGCGGTGGCAGGTTTTCACGAGCAGCAGGGCGTAGGCGCGCATGAACGGCGCCGTCATGGTCACGTCGGCGCGGTTGGCGAGGCAAAAATCCGGGTTCGCCCGGAATTTCTTGATGCAGCTGAAGATGTAATCCCACCGCCCGATGTTGAGCCCGGCCGAATGATCGCGCAGCTCGTAGAGGATCTCGTCCATTTCGAACGCGGCAAGCACGGTTTCGACCAGCACGGTCGCCTTGATGGTGCCGACCGGCACGCCCAGCTCGCGCTGCGCCGTGTTGAAGATGTCGTTCCACAGCCGCGCTTCGAGATGGCTTTCCAGCTTGGGCAGGTAGAAGTAGGGCCCGGAATGCCGGGCGAGCAGCGCCTTGGCATTGTGAAAAAAGTAGAGCGCGAAGTCGAAGATCGCGCCCGCCACCGGCGTGCCGTCGACCCGCACGTGATGCTCCATCAGGTGCCAGCCGCGCGGGCGCACCATGAGGGTCGCGGGCCGGTCGTTCAGCTCGTAGCGCCGGCCCTCGCGGCTGGAGTAGGTGATCGTGCGGGCGATGGCGTCGCGCAGGTTGATCTGGCCCTCGATCAAGTTTTCCCACGTCGGGGTATTGGAATCCTCGAAGTCGGCCATGAACACGTTGGCGCCGCTGTTGAGGGCGTTGATCACCATCTTGCGGTCGGTCGGGCCGGTGATCTCGACGCGCCGGTCCTGCAGGTCGCGCGGCACGGGCGCGACGGTCCACTCGCTCTCGCGAATGTGTGTCGTCTGCGGCAGGAAATCGGGCAGCTTGCCGGCGTCGAGCTCCGCCTGGCGCTTGTCACGCAGCTGCATCAATTCGTGTCGCCGGCCTTCGAACTTGCGGGCAAGCTTCGCGACGAACGTCAGCGCCTGCGGGGTGAGGATCTCGGCGAACTGCGGAGTGACCTTGCCGAGGATCGTGACGCCGTCGGGCAGGCCGGTGTGACGGGTGGCGGGCATGGTGTAACTCCGCAGGTTAAAGCCGTTATCTGGATTATTTCGTATTATGAAAGTAAATCTCACGGCTTATGTTGCGGTGCATTATAACGTACGAACCAGAAGATGGCAAGTTAATGAATTTTATAACGTTTCATAAAACCTTTATGGGGGATGGCGAGGCAGGGATGGGGTCGGGACCGTAGGTGTGCGCCCACTCATCCGGTACCGGCGGGCCGGGCCGTGACGGAAATCCCCGCAATCCGGCTTTTCGCTTCGCCCGAAAACGCTTGGTGCGCCTGCAGCGTTTGGCCGCAGTGCGACCAGCGCGACTGCGCGGAGTCGCGGGGATTGCGAGCGCCGCAGGCGCTCCAGGTGAGGTACGTGCCAACAGACGATTCATGCGAGTGCCGTTGGGGGGAAGGAGCGGCGCCGGGCTGCTATAATTTCCGTTTTTTCGGAATCCCCGCGGGCTTTCCGCCGCAGCCGGTGTCCGCGATCATTCCGGACCTGCAACAAACTGTAGTGGCAAGAACGATCCTGCCCACGCATCCCGCCAGGACGCCCCGACAGATCGCCGAAGCACCCCGATTACTTGACCGATCCGATTCGAACGGAGAAGGAAAGTACCATGGCTGAACGACTCGACCTGCTCCAGATCGCCCAGGAAGAACAGAAGGGAGATCTCTTCAAGCTGCTGGACAGCATCTACAAGCGGTCCAAGGTCCAGCCGCGCGGCATCTCCGATGCCGTCATCTGGGAAGGCGGCAACCCGTACGGCAACGTGAAGCCGGTCGCTCACGCGTTGACGGATATGTTCGCGCTGAACGGCACGCTGATGGCGCTCGACGTGCTGGGCCTGCCGTTCCTCGGCGTGCCGATGATGGCGCAGTTCCGCCACGACACCAAGTTGAAGTCGCTCGAATGGTTCGGCAAGATGGACTACACCTGCCTGAAGTGGTCCACCGCCGGCGACTTCATGGTCAACGAGAACGGCAGGAAGGTGGTGGTCCTGGGCAAATCCGCCAATGCGCCGCTGCGCACCGCGGCCGGAGTCTACTGCAACGTCCGGCCCTACGGCACGATCACCAGCGTGCGCTTCATGCCCGGCTTGCCCTACTCGCAAGACAAGAAGAAATTCAGCGTGGACCGCAGCAGCGGCAACATTCACTCCGAGATGAATACGCCCGGGGTCAGGATGGCGTACGCTGCGCGCCTGTTCCTGAAGATGGTGCACGAAACCGGGCAGATCGGGCGCGTCGCCACCAAGCCGACCCAGGCTCAGGAAGACGCGGTCAACGCGGGGATCATGCGCTGGCTGATGCAGGGCACGAAATTCCAGCTCAAGCGCAAGTATGCCGTCGATGCCTACGAGGAGCACAAGGACAACGTCGACGCCATCGTTGCGCTGCTGCCCGGGGACTTCAAGGCGGGCATGGAGAAATGGGGCGGCGAGATCTACGAGCACATCTCCGACACCAACTTCGGCCTGCTGCTGCATGACATGTTTCGCCAGCGCAAGGCCGTCGTCTACGCGACCGACCTCGACGGCGACCGGCTGACCGATCTGATGGCCGATGCCCCCGATGTGCTGCGCGACTGGGGCCAGCTCGTGTTGGACCACGTCAAGTCGGGCGCCAGCATGAAGAAAGTCTGGGCCGACATGGGCTTCACGATGACCAACGGCAAGGACATGACGAGCGTCATGTACCGCATGGAAGGCGAGCCGATCTATGAGCAGACGCTGGGTTCCGCCGACGCGATGCTGCTGCGCCTGCTGGCCGGGGACGAGACGGTCGGCGGCGAGAAGCAGCCCTACGATCCGAGGATCCATTTCGTCCTGATCAACGAGGCGTACAAGGCGGCCAATCCGGGCAACACGGAACTCGCCCGCTGGCTGGACACCCAGCTCGATACCTTCGACAAGATCTACGGCAGCAAACGGCCCCGCTACATCGAGGGCTACAACAAGCTGAAGGAAGCGATCAAACCCTGGGGCAAGTAGGCGCGCATCCCCCGTTTCTGACGGGCGGCGAGCTCATGGATGGGATCGATGCGGAGCGAAAGCGCCGCATTAAGCAACCGGTGGCGGCGGAATTCCGGGCTTCGGGGCAGCTCCGAAGGGAGCTTTGTCCCATAGACAAAGCCCACGCGGCTTTCGACGCGTGGGCTTTTTGTTGAAACTGGTTTTCCGCCGGCTAGCGCCGGCGAACCATCAGGCGGCCTGTATGTTGGAAGCTTGCTTGCCTTTGGGGCCCTGTGTCACTTCGAACGACACCTTCTGGCCTTCCTTGAGCGTCTTGAAACCGCTCATCTGGATGGCCGAGAAATGCGCGAAAAGATCCTCGCTGCCATCGTCCGGCGTGATGAACCCGTAACCCTTGGCGTCATTGAACCACTTCACCGTCCCTGTTGCCATACCTACCTCTGATGGAAATACGCGGGTGGGGCGCCCGCACGCTGTTTGAGTTTCAAGATCGCGCACGGGCCAAACCGGTACGCCAGGAAAGCTTGAAGCCAAACACCCACCCGCTTTCTAGGGCATTTGCAGGGGGAAGTCAAGTATAGCCCGGGCACGGCGAAAAGGGAGTGTGACAGGGGCCACTTGATAAATTCCGCATTATGGTGAAAATATCAATTGAAGCGCGGAATTGAATGCGGTTTCGGGGATGGCAACAAGACAGCGGGAAGAGGCGGTTCTTGAGGCTAAAAGGAGCAAGGTCAAGCCGCCTCCGATGTTCAAGGTGTTGCTGTTGAACGACGACTACACGCCGATGGATTTCGTGATCGTCGTGTTGCAGAGGTTTTTTGCGCTGAGCCGGGAGAAGGCTACGCAGATCATGCTGAAAGTGCACCGCGAAGGCATCGGGGTGTGTGGTATTTACCCCAAAGACGTCGCCGCGACCAAGGTCCAGCAGGTGAAGTCGTATGCCAAACAGCACCAACATCCGTTACAGTGTGTAATGGAAGAGATGTGACATGATCGCGCAGGAACTCGAAGTAAGCCTTCACATGGCCTTCATGGAGGCCCGGCAGAAGCGCCACGAATTCATCACCGTGGAGCACCTGCTGCTCGCGCTGCTCGACAACCCCTCGGCATCCGAGGTGCTGCGCGCCTGCGCGACGGACATCGAGGATCTGCGCAAGCTTCTGGGCGATTTCGTCGGCCAGCACACGCCCACCCTGTCGGGCGAGGAGGCGGACACCCAGCCCACGCTCGGCTTCCAGCGGGTGATCCAGCGCGCCATCCTGCACGTGCAGTCCTCCGGCAAGAAGGAGGTGACCGGCGCCAACGTGCTCGTCGCGATGTTCGGGGAGAAGGACTCCCACGCGGTCTATTTCCTGCATCAGAAGGGCGTGACGCGCCTTGACGTGGTGAATTTCATCTCGCACGGGATCACCAAGGTGCCCCAGGCGGCGCCGTCGAAGGGCGACCACGAAGCCGAAACGGAACAGGAAGGCTCGCCGGGCGGCGCGCTCGAGAATTACACGCTCAACCTCAATTCGCTGGCGCTCGCGGGAAAGATCGACCCGCTGATCGGGCGCGAGCGCGAACTCGAGCGCGTGATCCAGACGCTGTGCCGGCGTCGCAAGAACAACCCCCTGCTGGTGGGCGAGGCGGGCGTGGGCAAGACGGCGATCGCCGAGGGGCTCGCGCGGCGCATCGTCGAAGCCGACGTGCCCGAGGTGCTCAAGCGCTGCCAGGTCTACGCGCTCGACATGGGCGCGCTGCTCGCCGGCACCAAGTACCGCGGCGACTTCGAGCAGAGGCTGAAAGCCGTGCTGAAGCAGCTGGTGGACAATCCGAACGCGATCCTGTTCATTGACGAGATCCATACGCTGATCGGGGCCGGGGCGGCCTCCGGCGGCACGCTCGATGCCTCGAATCTCCTCAAGCCCGCGCTGCAAGCCGGCCAGTTGAAGTGCATCGGCGCGACCACCTACAACGAGTTCCGCGGGGTGTTCGAGAAGGACCACGCGCTCTCGCGCCGTTTCCAGAAGATCGACGTCGTCGAGCCCTCGGTGCCGGAGACCATCGCGATCCTGAAGGGCCTGAAGTCGCGCTTTGAAGCGCACCACGGCGTGCGCTACATGGTCTCGGCGCTCACCGCGGCCGCCGAGCTCTCCGCGCGCTTCATCAACGACCGGCACCTGCCCGACAAGGCGATCGATGTGATCGACGAGGCCGGGGCGGCACAGAAGATACTGCCCAAGACGCGCCAGAAACGGGTCATCGGCAAGCACGAGATCGAGGAGATCATCGCCAAGATCACCCGGGTGCCCGTGCAGGCGGTCTCGGTCGACGTCCGGGATGCGCTGAGGAACCTCGATCGCGACCTGAAGGCCGTGGTGTTCGGCCAGGACAAGGCGATCGACGCGCTGTCGGCCGCGATCAAGATGGCCCGCAGCGGGCTTGGCAATCCGCAGAAACCGATCGGCTGCTTTCTCTTCTCGGGGCCGACCGGGGTAGGCAAGACGGAAGTCGCGCGGCAGCTTGCGTACACGATGGGCGTGGAACTGACGCGTTTCGACATGTCGGAGTACATGGAGCGCCACGCGGTCTCCAGGTTGATCGGCGCGCCGCCGGGCTACATCGGCTTCGACCAGGGAGGGCTCCTCACCGAGGCCATCACCAAGCACCCGTATTCGGTGCTGCTGCTCGACGAGATCGAGAAAGCGCACCCCGACATCTTCAACATCATGCTGCAGGTGATGGATCACGGCACGCTCACCGATAACAACGGGCGCAAGGCCGACTTCCGCAACGTCGTCATCGTCATGACCACCAACGCGGGGGCCGCCGAGCTCTCCAAGGCCTCGATGGGCTTCACCCCGAGCCGGCAGGCAGGCGACGAGATGGCCGAGATCAAGCGGCTGTTCACCCCGGAATTCCGCAACCGGCTTGACGCCATCATCTCGTTCAACGCACTCGACCGCGACATCATCCTGCGCGTGGTGGACAAGTTCCTGATGCAGCTCGAGGAGCAGCTGCACGAGAAGAAGGTTGAGGCGGTCTTCACCACGGCCCTGCGCGAGTACCTCGCGAAGAAGGGCTTCGATCCCCAGATGGGCGCGCGCCCGATGGCGCGGCTTATCCAGGACACCATTCGCAGCGTTCTGGCCGACGAGCTCTTGTTCGGGCGCCTTGCCCACGGCGGCAAGGTCACGGTGGACCTCGACGAGGCCGAGAAGGTGCGCCTCGTCTTCACGGAGGAAGCGGCGAGCGTCGCCTGAGGCGCCGCCCGAGCGATCCGATGCGGGCCCCGGCTCCCTGAGGGACCGGGGCCTTTTGCCGCCAGCTTGACGCCCGCCGAGGCGGGCCTGAAACTATCCGCGCAAGCCCGTCCGCTGGATTCCCGGCGGCGGGTCCCTGGAGCGTTTTTCAACCGAGCGTTTCGCGAAGGAGGGTGACATGACAAGAAGATCCCTTATTGTTGGATGTTGCGCGGCCGGGGCGCTTGTCGCGGCCGCAGCCACGCCGGCGCTGGCGCAGGAGGCGGCTCAGGCGCGCGGGCTCGTGGCCGCGTGTTTCACGTGCCACGGAACCGACGGACACAGTGTAGGCGGCATCCCGGCGAGCCTGGCGGGACAGAGCAGGGACGACCTGCTCCAGGCGATGAAGGAATTCAGGGACGGGAAGCGCCCGGCGACGATCATGCACCAGCAGGCGAAGGGCTACACCGACCGCGAGCTCGAAGCGATCGCCGCGTATTTCGCGAACGTGAAGCCGCGTCCCGCGGCGAAGACCGGCAGCGCGATCCCCGCCGGGGCGAGTTACTAAGGAGGCGGCCATGACACTCAACAGACGCGAATTCATCAAGTGGACGGCGGCCTCCGCGGGAGTCGCCGCGCTGGGAGGCTGCGCGGCGCCCGAGACCGGGGCCGCGGGGCGCGTGGTGGTGATCGGCGGCGGCTTCGGCGGCGCGACCGCCGCGAGGTACCTCCGGCTGTGGGCGCCCGAGATCCACGTCACCCTGGTCGAGCCCAACACGGAATTCATCTCCTGCCCGATGAGCAACCTCGTGCTGGGCGGCAACGCCAACATCGCGGACCTCACCACGTCCTATGACGGCCTGCGCAAGCGCGGCGTGCGCCTGGTGCGCGACACGGCCGTGGCGGTGGACCCCGACAAGCGGCAGGTGCGCCTGGCGGGGGGCGATACCCTCGGCTACGACCGGCTGATCGTCTCGCCGGGCATCGACTTCGACTACGGCAAGCTTCCGGGCCTGAAGAGCGCGGAGGGGCAGGCGCGGATCCCGCATGCCTGGAAGGCCGGTGCGCAGACGCTCGCGCTGCGCAAGCAGCTCGAGGCGATGCGCGACGGCGGGGTGTACATTCTGCATATCCCGGTGGCGCCGTATCGCTGCCCGCCGGGGCCGTACGAGCGCGTGTGCCAGGTGGCGGATTACTTCAAGCGCGCGAAGCCGAAGTCGAAGATCATCGTGCTCGACGCCAACCAGGACATCCAGTCCAAGAAGGGACTTTTTCTGCAGTCCTGGGACGGGCCCTACAAGGGGATGATCGACTACCGCCCGAACAGCGGGCTCGAGGACGTGGACGTGAAGGGCATGACCGTACGGCTCGTCTTCGACAAGGTGCGGGGCGACGTCATCAACGTGGTGCCGCCGCACGGCGCGGGAACGATCGCCCGGCAGGCGGGGGTCGCCAACGTCGACAACCGCTGGTGCACCGTGGACTGGCTCACCACCGAGTCAACGGTGGTGAAGGGCGTGCACGTGCTGGGGGACTCGACGCAGGTAGCGCCGGCGATGCCCAAATCGGGGAGCATGGCGAACCAGCACGGCAAGATCGCGGCGAACGCGGTGATCTCGCTGCTGAAGGGCCAGCCCGTGGACCCCAATCCCGTGATCATGAACGCGTGCTACAGCATGGTGGACGGGCAGAAGTCGATCCACGTCACCTCGATCCACAAGTACGACCCCGCCAAGAAGACCATGATGCCCGTGAAAGGGGCGGGCGGCGTGTCCGACAAGGAGGCGACCGAGCTCGAGGGCATCTTCGCCTGGGGCTGGGCGAGGAACATCTGGGCGGACGCGCTCAGCTAGAAAAGAGCCTTCGGGGTTCAGGGTTCAGAGTTCAGGGTTCAAAGTTCAACGTTCGGGGTGACGGGTGTCGGGCCGGACACTCGGCACCCAGCCCTGAACGCCGGACACCGAACACCGAACACCAAGCACTAAACGGGCGGCTAGCCCGTTTTTTTTCGCCACCGCTTTGCGGGCACCCACCAGAAGGTTGCGGCGACGAGCAGCGCGAAGAGCACGTACGCCGTCGTAAACACCCACTCCGGAAAGTCGTAGAAGAGCACGCGGTGCACCCAGCGCGCGATGAAGCTTTTCTCCTCGCGCGCGCCGCGCAGCGCATCTTCCCAGATCGTGAGCGGGCACATGACGCCGACGATTGCCTCGCCGGCGACGAAGACGATCGCGGCGAGGTGCGCGATGCGGAACCACAGGTTGCGCACCCAGCCCCAGCCGAGCCCCGCGCCGATCCAGACGAGCCCGAGCCCGCCGACGACGAACAGCACGAACAGGAAGTGGATGACGAGGATGACATCAGCGAAATAAGCGGCCATATCGCGCTCCGGGTTCAAAGTTCAAAGTTCAAAGTTCAAAGTGAGAACCGCGGAACCACGTAGCGCTCCAACCTTGAACGTCAAACACCGCCCTTGGCGACGGGCCGCGATGGATCGCTGCACCACTCGCTCCACGAGCCCGGGTAGAGCCTCGATCCTGACAGGCGCGCGATTTCCATCGCCAGCAGGTTGTGGCACGCGCTCACTCCCGAGCCGCAGTAGTGCACCACTTCGGATGCTCGCGTGTCCCCCAGCAGATCGGAGAATTCCTCCTTCAGCGCGGCCGCGCCCTTGAACGTCCCGTCGGGCCCGAGGTTCATCCGGAAGAAGCGGTTGAGCGCCCCGGGGATGTGCCCGGCGACCGGGTCGAGCGTCTCGTTCTCGCCGCGGAACCGGTCCGCGCTGCGCGCATCGAGCAGAACGAACGCGCGCTGCGAGAGATTTTCTTTTACGCGGGCGACGTCCACGCCGAGCGCCGGCTTGAGTTGGACAGGATGGCGCGCAGGGCGGGGCGTCGGCGCCTCGGTGGAAATTGGAAGCCCCGCGACGCGCCACGCGTCCCAGCCGCCGTCGAGCACGGCGCACGCTTCGTCACCGATCCAGCGCAGGAGCCACCACAGCCGCGCCGCGTAGGTCCCGCCGCTCGCGTCGTACGCGACCACTTGGGTGTCCGCCCCGATTCCCAGCGCGCCCAGCCGCGCCGCGAGCGCTTGCGGGTCGGGAAGAGGGTGGCGCCCGTTCGTGCCGGTCCTGGGGCCGGAAAGATCCTCGTCGAGGTGCACCAAGCGCGCTCCGGGGATGTGCGCCTCGCGATAGGCACGGCGCCCGGCTTCCGGCTGGGTGAGATCGTGGCGGCAGTCGCAGATCACCCAGTTCGGGTGATCCAGGTGCTGGGCGAGGGTCGCTGTGGAGACGAGCGTCGTGAACATCGGGACCGAGGATTGGGGACTGAGGATTGAGGATTGAGTAAGGCTACTGCGATTCTTTCTCGCGCTCAAACTGCGTTCCTGCCGCGAGTTTCGCGTCCAGGATGCCGGACTTGAGCAGGCGTTCGTAATCGTCCGGGCGGTCCACGTCCCACAGTGTTTCGAGCTCATGCCAGCGCCAGCCGAGCGCGCGGAGCCTTGTGCGCGTCTCTGCAAGGACGCCGTCGCCACCCCACGCGATGCCGTCGTAGAGACGCGCGTCCGTGCGCGTGAGGCCGATCAGCACGTAGCCACCGTCCTCCGCCGGCCCGAGAACCGCATCGCAGCCGCCGAGCAGCGCATCCTCGGCCTCGCGCAGGTGGCGCGCCCCGAGCGCGGGGCAGTCGGTCCCGATCAGCAATGCGCGCGGATAAACCGCGAGCGCGGCGGCGAACGCGGCGGCCATGCGCGCGCCGAGACCGCCCTCCGCCTGTGGCGCGAGGACGGCGCCGTAATGGCGCCGGCAGAAGCCGAAGAACGGGTCGGTAGCGTCGGGCGCGCAATGGAGCTCGAGACGTCCCAAAGCCGCCGCGCGGGCGGTCGCCAGCGCGTGCGCGACGAGCCGCGCGTGCAACGCCGCGGCGCCGTCCGCGCCGAGCAGCGGGATGAGGCGCGTCTTCACCTCGCCGGGACGCGGCGCCTTAGCGAAAACCATTACGACCGTCGAACTCATCGAGTAAAAACCCGAATAGACAGGATTAACAGGATTTGCATGATTCTTTTTCGAGTTTGATCTTGTTAATCCTGTAAATCCTGTCCATTTGCCTTTTCTGCGGCAGCTTCTAGCGATTTCCGTCGTAGCGGAGCGCGAGCTTGGCGGGATCGGCCCCGAGCCAGTAGGCGAGCCGCAGCCGCCACATCAGCAGGATCGTGCGGAAGATCCCGCGTTTTTCCCAGCGCCGGGCGGAAGTGGTGATTCGCTGGCGCAGGCACAGCGGCGGGCCGGAGCGCTTGAGCCGACTCGAGAGCGCGATGTCCTCCATGAGCGCGATATCGGGAAAGCCCCGCGCTTCTGCGAAGAGCGGCCTCGTCACGAACATGCCCTGGTCGCCGGTTGCGATGCCCGTCAAGCGGGAGCGCAGGTTCATCATCGTCTCGATCACCCGGAACAGCGGATGCCGTCCGGAAATGGTGACGTCGAAGCGGCCCCAGCGCCGGCCCGTGCGCCGGAGCCCCTCTGCGATCAGCCGGTCGGCGTCCGCGGGCAGCGCGCTGTCCGCGTGTAGAAAGAGCAGGATGTCTCCCCGCGCCTCGGCGGCGCCTGCGTTCATCTGCGAGGCGCGCCCGCGCGGCGCGGTGACCATGCGGTCCGCGAGCGGCGCCGCGCGCGCGACGGTGCCGTCCTCGCTGCCGCCGTCCACCACGATCACCTCGGCGCCCCGCGCGCGCAGGGGCCCGAGCGCCCGTAGCGCCTCGGTGATGCCGGGGGCCTCGTTCAGGCAGGGGATGATGATCGATAGCATCCGCGGCGGGCCGATCGGCGCTCAGGCTACGCCCAGGAATTCGTGAAGATTACTTGCAACCGCCGATGAACGCCGATGAACACAGATAAGAAGCAGAAAAAACGGTATGCGGTAAAGAGCATATTCCGTCGGGGAATGCGATTTCACCGCTTTCTCTCGTGGTTCATCATTTCCTGATCGGCGTGTATCGGCGTTAATCGGCGGTTACTTCTTGGCGTCGTTCAGCCCCCAATCGTAGGCGATGAAGTCGATCTCGACTTTCTCCTCGCGGATGGCGCGCTGATGGTCGGGGTGGTCGGCAAGCAGGCTCGCGTACGTGGAGAAGTACTGGCGGTGCGACCGCACCGGCGCCGCCGTGCCCTTGAAGCCCCGGTACCCGCTCAACCAGTCCTCCTTGAACCAGTCGAAGATTTTCGAGACCTCGAGCCGGCCCGTCTGCGGATTGTAGCGGTTGCGCGACCGGTCGGAGAGAAAGCGCCTCGCCTGCTCTTCGAGCTGCTGGTCGAGGCGTTCTGCCACGAACGCCTCTTCGCGCAGCATCGGGCAGCCGATCGCGGCGCAGTTCACGGCGTAGTGCACGCGCGGCTCGTCGTAAGACCCCGGCTTGCGCAGGATCTCGTGCTCGACCTGATCGAGGTAGGAAGCGCGCCCGAGCAGGGTGAAGAACCGGTCGCGGAACGGATTGCCGAAGACCCGGCCGAAGTCCCAGATGGACTTGATGTCGGGGTGGCGCGTGAGGATCTTCTCGACGGTGAACGCGTTGTAGGCGTTGATGAGGAAGGCCATCTGCTGCGCCTTGCTCCAGCGGTCGAATTCCGTCTGCGCGACCTTCGAGAGGGTCTCCAGGTAGGCCTTGAGCGCGGGGCGGTCCTTCGCGAACGCGGCATAGCGCACCTGCGAGGCACGGCCGCCGTCCACCAAAACGACGTGCTTATGCAGCAGCGCGGTCCACGCCTTGTGCTCGTGGTCGAAGCCCTGCGCCGCCACGGCGCTCGCCGCCAGCAGCAGCAACAAGGCGGTGACGACTGACGACAGACGGCTGACGAGCGCCTCTAATATTGGCCTCGCGCTTTTTCGAATCCCGTCACTTATCACTCGTCACCCGTCACTTGCCTCCACATCAGCCGCGCATCCACGCGTGGTAGCGCTCGACCCATTCGAGCAGCTTCTTCGGCGCGTGGGCGCGCTTCCATTCTCCGGCCGCGTACTTGTTTGCCTCCACGAGCGTGGGGTAGATGTGTATGGTGCGCAGGATCTTGTTGAGCCCGATGCCGTGGCGCATGGCCCCGATGTACTCGATGATCAGATCCCCCGCGTGTTCGCCCACGATGGTTGCGCCGAGAACCTTGTCCGTGCCGGGCGCGGTGAGCACCTTGACCATCCCGTGCGCTTCCCCGTCGGCGATCGCCCGGTCGAGGTCGTCGATGCCGTAAGTGGTGACCTCGTACGGAACGCCCCGCTCCTTCGCCTCGGTCTCGTTCAGGCCCACGCGCGCGACCTCGGGGTCCGTGAACGTCGCCCACGGGATCACCGAGTAGTCGGCCTTGAACTTCCGGAATCGCCCGAAGAGGGCATTCACCGCCGCGTACCAGGCCTGGTGCGAGGCGGTGTGCGTGAACTGGTACGGGCCCGCGACGTCGCCACACGCGTAGATGTTGGGGTAGATCGTCTGCAGGTAGTCGTTCGTTTCCACGGTGCGCGCGGGGGTGACGGGGATGCCGAGCTCCTCCAGGCCGTAGCCCCGGACGCCTGCAACCCGCCCTGCCGCGCACAGCAGCTGGTCGAACGCGACGCGCACCTCGCGCCCGTCGTGCTCCGAGATCAGGATTTTCTCGCCGTTCTCCACCCGGAATTCCCTCGCGCGGTGGCTCGTGAGCACGCGGATACCCTCCCTGCGGAAGCGTTCCGCCACCATTTCCGACACCTCCGGATCCTCCCGGGCGAGGATGCGAGGGAGCATCTCGACCTGGGTCACCTGCGAGCCGAAGCGCGCGAAGCACTGGGTGAGCTCGGATCCGATCGGCCCTCCGCCGAGCACCACCAGCCGCCTCGGCAGCTCGCGCATTTCCCACATGGTGTCGGAGGTGACGTAGCCCACTTCGGCGATGCCCGGGATCGGAGGAACGAGCGGGCTTGCTCCGGCGGCGATCACGATGGCGCGGGTGGTGAGCGTGCGCGTGCCGTCGCGCGTCTTTACCTCCACGCTCCACGGCGAGGTGATCTTCGCCTCGCCCTGGATGCATTCGACCCCGAGCTCCGTGTAGCGCTCCATCGAGTCGTGGGGTTCCACGGTCCTGATCACGCGCTGCACCCGCTCCATCACGTCGGCGAAATCGAACTCGGCCGTGGCCGACCGGATGCCGTACTCGCGCGCGCGCCCGATCTGCGAGATGAGCCGCGCGGATTTGATGAGCGCCTTGGACGGCACGCACCCGGTGTTGAGGCAATCCCCGCCCATCCGGTGCTTCTCGATCAGCGTCACCCTGGCCTTGACCGCGGCCGCGATGTAGGCGGAAACGAGCCCCGCGGCCCCGGCTCCGATCACGACCAGGTTGCGGTCGAAGCGCTTCGGGCGCGGCCACTTCGCGTAGACCTTGCGCGCCTTGATCGCGTTGAGCACCCACTTCGCGATCAACGGGAAGATGCCGAGCAGTGCAAACGAGATGAGGAGCGCGGGCGACAGGATGCCGGAAAGGGATTCGAGCTCCGCGATCCTCGCCCCGGCGTTGACGAAGACGATGGTCCCCGCAAACATGCCCACCTGGCTCACCCAGTAGAAGGTCCAGGTCCGGATCGGCGTGAGCCCCATCACCAGGTTGATGACGAAGAACGGGAAGGCGGGCACCAGCCGCAGCGCGAAGAGATAGAAAGCGCCGTCGCGCTCGATGCCGGAGTTGACCGCCTTCAGGTTCGCCCCGAAGCGGCCCTGGATTGCGTCGCGAAAGAGAAACCGCGACGCGAGAAACGCGAGCGTCGCCCCGATGCTGGAGGCGAAGGACACGATGACCGCGCCCCAGAGCAGCCCGAAGATCGCTCCCGCGACGAGCGTCATCAGCGCCGCGCCGGGCAGCGATAGCCCGGTCACGGCGACGTAGATCACGAAGAAGACCGCTGCCGTCCGGAACGGGTAAGCCTCGAGGTAGCCGGCGACGACCGCCTGCTGCGACTTGAAGAATTCGAGGGTGAGGTAGCGGCCGAGGTCGAGCGTGAAGAAGGCGGCGACCAGCGCCACGATCACGGCAAGCAGTACGAGCCTGTTCTTTTTCATGTCAATCGTGAGGCCGGTGACCCGTGGCCGATGACCGGTGAGCGGCGGGCCGTGACCGGCGGGCGCGGGGAATCAGCAGCACCCCCCGCCGTCGTAGAAATACGTGGGTCCAGTGATGTAGATGTCGTCGCGCCCGAGCGAGGCGAGCGCGCGGGCGGTCTTGTCGCACACGGCGAGCGGCTGGTTCTGGGTCAGGAAATGGCCTTTCCGGTCGTCGAAGTAGTCGTCCGGGCCGTGGTAGATCGCGGTCCTGCCGGTGAAGACGCAGGGGCCGTCGGCGGGCACGGGGTCCTTGATCGCGCAGATCTCCACGCTTTCGACGACAATCGTCCGCTGCGTCGGGTAGCGATGCGGCGCAAGCACCCGGTAGGGCCTCTTCGCGCGGACTTCTACCGTTCCGAACCCGATATCGGTCATGCGCTTCACGTAATCGTCGAGCGGGATCGCTCCGGTGAGGCAGAGCGCGCGCAGCCGCTCGTCGTTCCGGAGATGCTCCGGCATCGGCGAGGCGCACACCGGGTCCGAGAGAATCAGCCTTCCGTGCGGCTTCAACACCCGGTACATCTCCGACAGGGCGCGTTTGAGGTCGCGGTCATGAAAAATGTTGAACAGGCAGTTCTGCGCGGCGACGTCCACGCTCTCGTCCGCGACGGGCAGCGCGAGCGCGTCGCCCTTGCGCAGGTCCACGAACGAGGAGCGGAACCAGGGATTCTGCAGCTCGGCCTCGTGCAAGTTCGTGCGGCACGCGGCGAGCATCTCGTCCACCACGTCGAGCCCGATCACGGCGCCCGGGCGCCGGGTGAAGTACGCGAACTGCAGCAGTTCCATGCCGCCGCCGACTCCGACGTAGAGCACGGTCGGACTGTTGGTGAGGTCCCGCGGGTGGACGGTGCTGCCGCAGCCGTAATTCATGGCGAGCATGTTCTTGGGGACGGCCAGGTCCGGCAGCTGCCACACCGGGGTCGTGGTGCAGCAAAGGCCCTGCTGCGGGTTGAGCGCCGCATCCCGGTAGATATCGCGAGTGGTGGAGAGGTAGGAGGTGTCCATGGTTCTGTCCGATCAAAAACGTGACGGGTGACTCGTGACTGGTCTGGTCAAGAAAGCGCGCCGCCGCAGCTCGAGCCCTGGCCGGCGGTGCAGCCGTAGCAGTGGTCTTTCACCGTGATGGGATTGCCGGTGAGGTCGGCTCCGACCAGCTCGCGCAGGTGCACGCGCGGGCGGCCGCGCCAGGCAAGGGGCAGGCCGAGCATCTGGTTGAAGTCGCAGTCGTAGACGTAGCCGCGCCAGTCCACGCTGACGAGGTTGCGGCACATCACCGATTCCAGGTTCTCGGGCTGGTACGCGCTCTTGAGCAGCTCCATGTAGCTCTCGAACTGGCCCTTCGAGATGAGCATGCTGCCGAAGCGCTGGATGGGCATGTTGGTGAGCACGTAGAGCCGGTTGAAGACGACCCCGAGGCGCTCGGCGAGGTGGCGGTGGTAGTCGTCCTCGAGCGCGTCCTGCGCCGGCGGCAGGCTCGGGCCCTGCGGGTTGTAGACGAGGTTGAGCACGAGCCCGGAGCCCGTGCGCCCGTAGCCGAGCGCGTTGAGCCGGCGCAGGGCCTCGATGCTCGCGTCGAACACGCCCTTGCCGCGCTGGCGGTCCACGTTCTCCTCCAGGTAGCAGGGCAGCGATGCCACGACCTCGACCCCGTTCGCCGGCAGGAATTCGGCGAGCCCCTCGTGCCCGGGTTCGAGCAGCACGGTGAGATTGCAGCGGTCCATCACGTGCACGCCGAGGTTGCGCGCGGCGAGCACGAGCGTGCGGAAATGCGGGTTGAGCTCGGGCGCCCCGCCGGTGATGTCCAGCGTTTCGACGCCCGAGGCCTTGAGAAACGAGATCACTTCCGAGACGGTCTCGCGGTCCATCATCTCGGTGCGCGTCGGGCCGGCGTTGACGTGGCAGTGCACGCAGGTCTGGTTGCACTTGTATCCGAGATTGACCTGCAGCGTGTCGAGCCGCTTGCGCCGGATCGCCGGAAAATCGGTCGTCTCCAATCGCGGCAATGTGGCGTGCACGAAATGTCTCCTTCTGTTTTCGGGTATTGGCGGATGATAACCGGAAAGCCGGGCCGCTCTCTCGCACCGGGCCCGGATGCGAGAGCAGCCGAAGCGGTCCCGGCGCTTGTTCTTTACGTTACGCTGTTTCCGGTTCCTTTATTCCTTGGTCGCGCGAGATCGCTGGCGCTTACAGAACGCGTTGACCGCAACCCTCTGATTGGGCTAGATTTACTGTTTCCACCAGCGTTGCAGCACTCCTGTGTCCAAGACTTCGAAAACCCACGATCCCCGAAGTTTCGAAGCGGCCCTGGCGGAACTGGAAAAAATCGTCTCCAGCATGGAGGCGGGGCAGATGCCGCTCGAGCAGTCGCTCGCCGCGTACAAGCGCGGCGCGGAGTTGCTCAAGCTGTGCCAGTCGGCTCTGCAGGATGCACAGCAGCAGGTCAAGGTACTGGAGGAGGGCATCCTGCGGGACTTCGAGCGTGACCACGACAACGACAACGACAACGACTAGAACCTATCTCAGTCATGATTCACATGATGCGTTGTGGCCAAAACGCGATGAATGCGAGGAGCGAGGCGCCGCCAATATGTCGATATTGGCAAGGCTCGCGACAACGCAGGCGCGCGTTTTGGCCACAACCCGTAGGGACGGGGCGATTTGTGCGCATTTCGTTGCCGGCCGCTCCTAACATAGAGTCTATGCGTCGTCGCGGTCCTCCTAGAACTGCATCCCGACTCGCCACCGTCGCACATGCGAATCGTGGCTGAGATAGGTTCCTTCCAGGCCTGGACGCACGCGAACCTGCAGCGCATCGAGTCGGTACTGCAACGCGTTCTGCCGGGGCCGGAGATCGCCCCGCAGCGCCTGCACCAGGCCATGCGCTACGCGGTGCTCGGCGGAGGCAAGCGCGTGCGGCCGCTGCTCGCGTTCGCCGCCGGCGAGCTCGCGCAGGCCGAGTCCGAGCGCGTGGCGATCGCCGCCGCCGCGGTGGAGCTGATCCACGCGTATTCGCTCGTCCACGACGATCTGCCGTGCATGGATGATGACGTGCTGCGGCGGGGCAGGCCCACGTGCCACGTCGAGTACGACGAGGCGACGGCGCTGCTGGTGGGCGACGCGCTGCAGAGCCTCGCGTTCCAGCTGCTCGGCGAATACCGGCTCGCCGAGGACATGCAGACCCAGCTCGAGATGGTGAAGCTGCTCGCGGCGGCCAGCGGATCGCGGGGGATGGCGGGCGGACAGGCGATCGATCTCGATTCGGTGGGCAAGAGCCTCACGGTGCCCGAGCTCGAATTCATGCACATCCACAAGACCGGCGCGCTGATCCGGGCGGCGGCGCTCATGGGCGCGCACTGCGGAAACGGCCTCGACGAGAAGGAATTCGCGCGCGTCGACCAGTTCGCCAAGTACGTCGGGCTTGCATTTCAGGTCGTGGACGACGTGCTCGACGCGGAGTCCTCGACCGCTACCCTCGGCAAGACCGCGGGCAAGGACGCCAAGAACAGCAAGCCGACCTACGTCAGCGCGATGGGGGCCGCCCAGGCGCGGGAGCTGTCGCGGGAGCTGAGGAACAATGCCCTCGCCGCCATCGAGGATTTTGGAGAGCGCGCGCTGCGGCTGCGCCAGATCGCGGATTTTATCGTGCTGAGAAAGTTCTAACTCTACTTAAGACCGGACGCTTCGCGCCGGCTCAAGTCCGCGCGATCGAACGGACGGAAGCGCCCGCCGTTCATCGCGCGGATAATGGGAAATCGGCAATCGGCTCGAGCAGGGGCAACGGGTATATAGATGACGGAGAACGTGATCAATTCGGGCTTGGGAGGCGAGCAGGCGGCAGGCACGTCGAAGTACGAGCTGCTCAACAGCGTGAACTATCCGCGCGAGCTGCGCCAGCTGGACGTGAAGCAGCTCCGGCAGCTTGCCGACGAGCTGCGCACTTTTCTGCTCGAGTCCGTGAGCCAGACCGGCGGGCATCTTTCCTCGAACCTGGGAACGGTGGAGCTCACGATCGCGCTTCACTACGTATTCGACACGCCGCATGACCGCATCGTGTGGGACGTCGGCCACCAGACCTACGGCCACAAGGTGCTCACCGGCCGGCGCGAAGGGATGAAGCGCATGCGCATGTGGGGCGGGCTCTCCGGTTTCCCGCGGCGCGAAGAGAGCGAGTACGACACGTTCGGCACCGCGCATTCGAGCACCTCGATCAGCGCGGCCCTCGGCATGGCGGTCGCCTCGAGGCTCGCCGGCGTGAAGCGCCACGTGGTCGCGGTCATCGGGGACGGTGCGATGACGGCGGGCATGGCGTTCGAGGCGCTCAACAACGCGGGCGCGATGGACACGGATCTCCTGGTGATCCTGAACGACAACGAGATGTCCATCTCGCCGCCGGTGGGCGCGCTGAACAAGTACCTGGCGAAGCTCATGTCGGGTCGCTTCTATTCCGCCGCGAAGCGCGCCGGCGAGCGGGTGCTCGGCGAGCTCGCCCGCCGCGCGGAAGAGCACATGAAGGGTATGGTGACCCCCGGCACGCTGTTCGAGGAGATGGGGTTCAACTACATCGGGCCCATCGACGGGCACGACCTCGACGCGCTGATCCCGACGCTGCGCAACATGAAGGGGCTGACGGGCCCGCAGTTCCTGCACGTCGTGACCCGCAAGGGCGCCGGCTACAAGCTCGCGGAGGCCGATCCGGTCCTCTACCACGGCGTCTCGAAATTCGACGCGGCAAACGGCATCGTGGGTGGGAAGAGCGGCAAGCTCAGCTACACCCAGGTGTTCGGCGACTGGCTGTGCGACATGGCGGAGCGCGACCCGCGCCTGGTGGGCATCACGCCCGCGATGCGCGAGGGCTCGGGACTGGTGCGCTTCGCGGAGCTCCATCCCGAGCGCTATTTCGACGTCGGGATCGCCGAGCAGCACGCCGTCACGTTCGCCGCGGGCCTCGCCTGCGGGGGTCGCAAGCCCGTGGTCGCGATCTATTCGACCTTCCTGCAACGCGCCTACGACCAGTTGATCCACGACGTGCAGATCCAGAACCTGCCGGTCCTGTTCGCAATCGACCGCGCCGGGCTGGTGGGCGCCGACGGCGCCACCCACAACGGCAGCTTCGACCTCACCTACCTGCGGTGCCTACCCAACATGACGGTGATGACGCCCGCCGACGAGAACGAGTGCCGCCAGATGCTCTACACCGGCTTCCAGATGGATACTCCCGCCGCGGTGCGCTATCCGCGCGGCACGGGGCCCGGGGTTCCGGTCGAGAAGGAAATGCGCGCGCTGCCGGTCGGCAAGGGCGAGGTCCGGCGCCGGCGCAAGGGGCCGGGTGGCACGGGGCCGAGGGTCGCGCTGCTCGCCTTCGGCGCGATGCTGGCACCGGCCATGCAGGCCGCCGAGGAGCTCGACGCGACGGTCGCCAACATGCGTTTCGTGAAGCCGCTCGACGACGGCCTGGTCGTGGAGCTTGCCGATGGGCACGATCTGCTCGTCACGGTGGAGGAGAACGTGGTGGCGGGCGGCGCCGGCAGCGCCGTGCTGGAGGCGCTGGAGCGGTGCGGCAAGACGGTGCCCGTTCTGCAGCTGGGGTTGCCCGATTCCTTCATCGACCAGGGCGACCCGGCGATCCAGCTCGCGTCTGCGGACCTCAACAGGGAAGGCATCGTGAGGTCCGTGCGCGCGAGGCTTGCGGAGTAGAATGACATGCCGGTGAACAGTGAACAGTGAGCGGTAGGCGAAAAACCCCCGGGGACCGGCGGCACGTCGCCGCCCGGCTTTTGCCGTTTACGGTTCACCGTTGACCGTTTACCCGGACCAGGTCCGCGATGACGCTCAACCGGAAAATGCTGGAAGAAAACGAGATGAACGGCTACGCGCGCGTCGAGGAGTACAACCCGGCGGCGCTCAAGCGGATCTCGGAACATTACCGTGCGATCCTGAAGGATCTCGGCGAGGATGCCGACCGCGAGGGCCTGAAGAAGACCCCGGAGCGGGTGGCGAAAGCACTGCAATTCCTCACCCACGGCTACGACCTCGATCCCGCGGAGATCCTGCGCTCGGCGATGTTCCGCGACCGGTACCAGCAGATGGTGATCGTGAAGGACATCGAGCTCTACTCGCTGTGCGAGCACCATCTCCTGCCGTTCTTCGGCAAGTGCCATGTCGCCTACATTCCCAACGGGCACATCGTCGGGCTCTCGAAGATCCCGCGCGTGGTGGACGCGTACGCGCGCCGCCTGCAGGTGCAGGAGCGGCTCACGGTCGAGATCCGGGACTGCATCGAGGAGACGTTGAAGCCGCTGGGCGTGGCGGTCGTGATCGAGGCGCAGCACCTGTGCATGGTGATGCGCGGCATCCAGAAGCAGCACTCCATCGCCACGACCTCGGCCTTCACCGGCGAGTTCAACATCGACAAGACACGCGCCGAGTTCATGCGCCTGATCATCCGCGGGAATCCCGTCGGCTGATGCCGGTGATTGGGGAATAGGAAATAGGGAATAGGAAATGGAAAACAGGTGCCTTATGTCCGAGGCGGCCGCAGCGACGTTCGGCTTTCCGATTCCCCATTCCCCATTCCCGATTACCCGCGTATGAGCGCGACCGAAAAGACCAGCGAATACATCGTCGAGAACATCCTGCCGGACGTGCGCAGGGGCAGGATGGTGATCCTCGTGGACGACGAGGACCGCGAGAACGAGGGCGACCTCTACATTGCGGCCGAGCGCGCGACCCCGGAGGCGATCAACTTCATGGCGGCGCACGGGCGCGGGCTGATCTCGCTCGCGCTCACCGAGGAGCGCATGCGGGCGCTCGGGCTCGCGCTCATCACCGACGACACGGGCAACCAGACCAAGTTCGGCACCGCGTTCGCGACCCCGATCGACGCGCGCGAGGGCGTCTCCTCGGGCATGTCAGCGCACGACCGCGCGCGCACGATCGCGGTGGCGATCGCCGACAGCGCCAAGCCGACCGACCTCATCCGCCCCGGCCGGCTGCTGACGCTGCGGGCAGTGGACGGCGGCGTGCTCGCGCGGCGGGGCCATACCGAGGCCGCGGTGGATCTCGCGCGGCTCGCGGGGCTCAAGCCCGCGGGCGTGATCTGCGAGATCATGAAGGCGGACGGCACCATGGCGCGGATGCCGGAGCTCGAGCGCTTCGCGCGCGAGCACGGCATCCGGATCCTGCGCATCGCCGACCTCATCGCCTACCGGCAGGGCGAGCGCGAGATCCGGAGGCGGTCGGAAACGACGCTGCCCACGCGCAAGGCGGGAACCTTCCGTCTGGCGGTCTACAGCGATTCCATGGAGGCGGCGCTTCTGGTGGCGCTGGTGAAGGGCGAGGTGGCCACGGGCGAGCCCGTGCTCGTGCGCCTGCACTCGCAGTGCCTCACCGGAGACGTGTTCGGCTCCGAGCGCTGCGACTGCGGCGAGCAGCTCGACACCGCGCTCTCGATGATCGAGGGCGCCGGCCGCGGCGTGCTGGTCTACATGTTCGACGAGGGGCGCGGCATCGGGCTCCTCAACAAGATCCGCGCCTACGCGCTGCAGGACCAGGGCCACGACACGGTGGAAGCGAACCACGCGCTCGGCTTCGCAGCCGACATGCGCGACTACAAGGCCGGCGCGCACATCCTCTTCGACCTCGGCGTGCGGAAGGTCCGCCTCATGACGAACAACCCCGAGAAGGTCGAGGCGCTCGAGCAGTACGGTTTGACCGTCACCGAGCGCGTACCGATCGAGGTCCCCCCGCGCCCGTCCAACCGCGACTACCTGCGCACCAAGCGCGCCAAGTTCGGCCATATGCTTTCGCTCGTCGGCGAGGGCCGGGATCCGGGGGCGGGAAGCCGCAGCCCGGGGAAGAAGCGCAAGTGAAGCGGTGCCACGGGCGGCGGGCATGATCAGGAAGCTCGGCCCCGGCAGGTACCGTCTTTACTCACGAAGCAAGAATCCCCGCACCGGCAGGCGTCGCAATCTCGGGACGTTCAGGACGCGAGCGGGCGCCCTGCGCCACGAGCGCGCCGTCCAGTTCTTCAAGCGCCGGCCAGGCTAGCGCGCGCCGCGGAGAATCCGGCCCGACCCTGGTTTTCGGGGCCCGGTTCAAAGAGCAGCAGGGCAGCCGCGGTGCCGTGCTCCCGCGCGCGCACTTGCCATACTTCCCCGGCAGCGCCAGAATTTCCGCCGCACAGGGTCTGCGAGCCTGCGCTTGGGGCGGGCTCCGATCGGAGAGGGAACCATGGCGTCGAGGAGCCGAGTGGGGATTACGGGCGCGTCTCGTCTCGCGCGCGCGCTCGCACTGATCGTGACGGGCGTGGCGGCGCAGGCGCAGGAGACCATCGTCCTCGACGGTTCCACTGGCATGATTCCGTTGGCGCGGGCACTCGTCGCCGCCTACCAGAAGCAGTCGGAAGGCCCTGCCATCCAGGTCGGCAAGGGGCTCGGAACCGGCGCGCGGCTGCGTGCGCTTGCGGAGGCGAAGATCCAGATCGCGCTCGCGAGCCACGGCATCGACCCGGAGGTGGTGCGGAAGAACAGGCTGCGGGTCATCGAGATCGCCAAGGGCGCGATCGTCTTCGCCGTAAACCAGACGGTTCCTCTTTCCAATCTCACCGACACGCAGATGTGCGACATCTATGGCGGGCGGATCACCACCTGGCGGCAGCTCGGCGGTCCCGACAGCCCCATCGCGGTGCATACCCGTCCGCCCACGGAGGTCGACCCCGAAGTGATCCTGGAAAAAGTGGCGTGCTTCAGGGACCTGAAGGCGGCCGAAGCCGTGAGGGTCATGCCCCGCGGCGGTGACATGGCCCATGCCCTTGCCGAAACCGCTCATGCGATCGGAATGACGAGCATGACGGTCGTCGAGCAGGGTTCCGGAAAGGTGAGGGCGCTCAGCTTCAACGGCATCGCGCCGACGCCGGAGAACGTGAAGAGCGGCCGCTACTTCCTGAGCCGGGGCTTCTACCTCGTCGTTCCGGAGTCGCCCGCGCCCGAGGTGAGGAAGTTCATCGACTTCGTGTTGAGCCCCGCGGGCGACCAAGTCATCACTGCCAATGGCGCAATTCCCGTGCGATGAGCGCCGAATACGGATCAAGCCGCCGATGCGCGCCGATAAGAACGAAAACTGAATTCTTCCATTCCTTGCTTTTCCTCTGCGTCCTCTGCATCCTCTGCGGTGAGAGGTTTCGGCTCTTGAGATGAATGCTCAGTCGATCCAGAACGCACCGCGCATGCGCTCGAGGCGCCAGCTGTCGGCGGCTGCGGTCCGGCACACGCCCCAGCGGAACGAGGGTGTGAGCGCCGGCAGCGTGAAGCGCAGGTCGAGAAACCACACGCACACTCTCCCGCCATGGGTCTCGATCCGGTCGAGCGCGGGAAACCGCGCAAACCGCCGGAAATCCGCGAACGCTTCCTGGTTCCACGCCTCGCGGGCAAGCGCGGCCTGCGGTCCTTCCCCGTACCGTGAATGGCGCGTCCAGCCGGCCGCTGCCACCGGCCGGTAGCCCGCGGCGATCCGGCGCAGCAGCGCGTCGCCGTCGGCCGGCGGCCGGGGCTCTTGCGTGCGCCACAGGTTGACGAACGCCTCGTGATAATCATCGCCGCGTTCGACGATGATTTTCCAGTTGAAGGGCGTCAACGGCTGCGGCAGGGCGTGGACCTCCGCGCCCGCGAGGCGCTGCGCTCTCGCGTATTCGCGCCCGGCTTCGAGCGCGCGTGCGTGCAGCCCCGCCTGCAGGCCCACGTAGGCGGCGAGCACGGCGAGCGCGGTGACGGCGGGCGTGCGCTTCTTCGGGCGCAGCAGCGCCGCGGCAAGCCCCGCTGCGAGGATCGCGGTGAAATACGGATCGATCACGAAGGCGAGGGGCAGGGCGTAGCGCTGCGCCGAGAGGGGAGCGAAGAGCGCGGTTCCGTACGCGGTCAGCACGTCGCCCGCGATGTGGGCGGCGATGCCGAGCGCGGCGGGCGCGAGGAACTCCCGCCACGAACGGCGCCCGCGCGTCGCCCACGAGAAAGCGTGCGCGAGCGCGTACGCCCAGAGCGGCAGCAGTATGATCGAGTGCGTCACTCCCTGGTGCCAGTTGAGGTAGGCAAGCGTGTCGTAGAGCCGCAGGGAGAAGTCCACATCCGGAAACGCGGCCGCCGCGAATCCCGCGGCCACGCGCGCTGTCGGGCTCAGGGCGCCGGGCGCGGGCTGCGACGGGGCGGCCGCCCGCGCGAGGAGCGCCCCGCTCAGCGCATGGGTGAACGTGTCCAAGACGGGTCAGCCACAGCGGACACGGAGTTCACGGAGATAAACCTCAACCTCTCACCGCAGAGGACGCCGAGGACGCCGAGAAGCGCCGGGGAAGAGCAGTCATTCCGAATCCCGGATCCCGAATGATTCCGTGGCCCGTGGTTTCAGCGCTTCAGCCGGTTCTTGAGACCGGTTCTAGCCTGCGGACCGCTCCGCCGGGGGCGGCGGCGCCTCGCCCGCGCCGCCGCGCGGCGTGCCGTAGACCGCGCGGTCGAGGCGCTCGGCCAGGCCGAGCCAGCCGTCGAGGAAGCGGCCGGTCGCTTCCGATCCCGCCGTGTCGTCGGTCATCCAGTGGAAGAAGGTCATCAGGTAGATCGTGGTGAGCCCGGTTTCCTCGAGCGCGCGGCGCACGTACGCGGCATCGCGGTGGGCGGCTTCACGCACCCACTGCACGGTGCGGCTCACGCGCATCAGTCCGGGGAACAGGATGTGGACGTGCCCCGGCTCGAGCTTGCCGTAGATCATCTGCCGGGTAACCTTGCGGTGCGGCGCGAGCGCGCGCAACCACGTCAGGATGAGCCGGTGGATGCGTTCCCGCGGCGTCAGCTCCCGGAAGCCCGGCGCCTCGGACTCCCGCAGCATGGCGGCGTCGGCCCGGTCGAACCAGGCGTCCACCACGTCCTCCTTCTCGCGGAACTGGCGGCGCACCTCGTCGAGGGTGACGCCCAGGCTGTCGGCGACGTCGTGCAGCCGCACCGCTTCCCACGAGTCCCGCTCGGCGAGCGCGATCGCGGCATCCACGATCCGCTCGCGCAGCTCGTCGTGCCCCGCCGTAGCCGTTTTCTGCCGTTGCGCCATGCCCGATCGCATTCCCGCAGCCCGCCTGCGCAGGCGGGCCCCTTTACGTTATTCGACGGCGGGGTTTTCCACAAGCCGGCGCGGGGCGCCGGAGAATCCGGTGCGGCGCGCCCTGAGCGGCCGGCAACGAACGGGCGGGGTCTCCACCCCAAACGCCCTGACCACCGCCTGTGCCTTACCGCCTGGCGCGTGCGGCTTGCAAGTCACGAGCCACGAGCCACGAGAAACGAGCCACGCTTCGTCAGAAGCGCTTGATGAGCGTCATCGTCTGCCCGTCGCGCTTCATCTCCATGCGGTTGAGGAACGACATCCCGAGCAGAGCTACGGGCAGCCGCTCGCCCTCGATGACGACGGCGTCCACGCTGGTGAGCGTGATGTCCCCGATCGTGATCGAGTCGAGCTTGACCCGGTAGACCGGCACGACGCCGTTGGCGGTGTGGGTGAAGGCGCGGATGCCGGAGAGGTAGTTGACGCCCGCGCGCCGCGCGTCGGCGCTCGAGAGCGCAACCGCGGTCGCCCCCGTGTCCACCATGAAGCGCATGCTGACTCCGTTCACGGCGCCCATGGTGAAGAAGTGGCCGCGCGAGTCCGCGGTGAGCGTCACGCTTCCTCCCCCGCGCGGCGGCGGGCTCGCCGCGATCGCCGCGCCCTGCCCCGCCGCGAGCGTCTGCCGTTTTCCGCCGACCTCGAAGGTTGCCGTCGCACTGTCGGCGGCGATGAGCTTCACGCCCTCGGGCGTCGTCTGCCCCACGGTGAGCGTCCGCGGCTTGCCACCGTTCACCACCACGACCGCCTTGCCGGCGGTGAGCGCGACGACGTTGATGTCCGCCGCGTGCGCCGCGGCGGTCGCGAGGAAGAACAGGAGTGCGGCTACAATATGGCGCAACACCAGGTCCAAACCCATCCCCCCGTAAACGACGATGAAGCCCGTTGCCATCTTCCGCCACGCGGCGATCGAGGGTCCAGGGTATTTTGCCACATACCTCGAGCGCAACCGGATCCCGTGGCGGCTCGTGAAGGTGGACGAGGGCGAACCCGTCCCGGAAAACCCGCGCGAATTCAGCGGGCTCGCGTTCATGGGCGGGCCGATGAGCGTGAACGACGATCGCGCGTGGATCGCACCCGTGCTGCGGCTCATCCGCGCGGCGGTGGAGGCGGACGTGCCGGTGCTCGGCCACTGCCTCGGCGGGCAGCTGATGGCAAGGGCGCTGGGCGGAGAGGTCACGCGCAATGCGGTGAAGGAGATCGGCTGGGGCCGCGTGGATGTCGCGGAGGCGCCGGCCGCTTCCGCGTGGTTCGGCGCGCGCACCGAGTCGTTCAACGCGTTCCACTGGCACGGGGAGACCTTCTCGATCCCGCCCGGGGCGGCCCGTATCGCGTCCACGCCCCACTGCGCGAACCAGGCGTTCGCGCTGGGGAAGAGCCTCGGCATGCAATGCCATGTCGAGATGACCCGCGAGCTCGTCGAGTCGTGGTGCAAGAGCGGCGCGCGCGAGATTGCGCGCAACCTGCCGAAGAGCCCCGCCGTGCAGCCGGTGGAGGAGATCACGCGGGAGCTGGACGCGCGGCTGGAGGCGCTGCACCGGGTGGCGGACAGGGTTTACGAGCGGTGGATCGCGGGCCTGCGGCGCGGGTGAAGGAGGGGGCTCGGCGTCTCGATCCTGTTGAGCCGCCGCCCGCCAAGAAGATGAACCCGTCACTTCGTCACTGCGTCACTGCTCTGTGAACCGCCGAGACGCCAAAAAGCATTCAAGACCGGCTCTCGACGCGGAGGACGCGGAGGACGCTGAGGAAACCCTGAAAAGCTTCGACACGAAGGACACGAAGGAAATACGAGTCAAGTCCTTCCAGAGTCCGGAGTCAGGAAGCAAGGCGGCACGCACTCCCCTCCTGGCCGAGGAGGGGTGTCACCGAAGGTGACGGGGTGGTCGCCGCCGAATCACGAATCACGGCTCGCTCCCGCCGTGGATGGGCGCCGCCGGAGGTGCGGGAACCGATGAACTCTCGCCCGGCCGGTCGAGCGGGCTTTTCACCCCGCGCCCGCCCTTGTTCAGCACGTGGGTGTAGATCATCGTAGAGGAAGAGCAGCGCGGAAAGCGCCTGATTCTGCGTCGCGGCGGCGACGTGGCGCTCGGCGGCGAGATGGTTCAGAAACGCCGTTACCTCGGCCTCGCCCAGCGTGGCGGGATGGCGCTTGCCGGTGAAGTAGATGAAGCGCTTGATCCAGTGCACATAAGTTTCCTCGGTCCGGCGGCTGAAATATTTCCGGCGGATCGCCTCATGTACCTGCTCGAGCAGACGCGGGCGGTGCGGAACGCCCGCTGATGCGGGATCAGAACTCCTTGATTGATCCGACATACCTTCCCTCCTCGCAGCCTATCCTGGCCGCTCACGTCACCACAGCATCATGAACGCCTGATTTGCGGGGAAGGATGACAATGCCAGTGTGCTGGGTGTCTAATTAGCCGACTTTTCGGAAGTTCACTATACGTTGGGTGGCAAGAACAGAACCGAGTAGAATTGCCTCGCCGAATCGAGGTGACGTATGAATTATACGATCGAGCACGAACTCGAAGAAGACGGCCGTTGGCTCGCGGAAGTTCCTGAATTGCCGGGCGTTCTCGCCTATGGCGCGACCGCCGCGGAGGCGATGGCGAAGGCCGAGGTCCTGGCGTTGCGCGTGCTGGCCGAGCGCCTCGAACACAACGAAGCCGGACCTCAGTCCATCTCGATCGCAGTTCCGGCCGCATGAGCTTTTGGCCTTCGACGAAGGCCCGTGGTGTTCTCGCCGCACTCTTCCGGATTGGCTGGACGCTCAAGCGCAGTCTGGATCACACAAGACCCTCTCGCGTCCCGGCTGGCCTGATTTTGTCTTTGCGTTCCACGACGGCGAGACTATCGGTCCCAAGATGCTCGCCCGCATTGCCAAGCGCACGGGACTGACGCCCGAGGATCTGTGACCAGCCGCGTCCCTTGCCACCCAACCGTGCCGTCAAAACCGACGCGCACAAAGCGGCGCGCGGTTCACGGCGGACGTGTGTGCCGGGCATGGCACGTAACTATGTCGGTGGGAGTCCGACAGCCAGGTTTTCGCAGAGCCGAAGGCTAGGGAAACGGCAAGGGCGTCGCCGCGAGGTGGGGTCTGAAGGAAGCCGAACCCGAAGCTGCGGGGCGATGAACAAAAACCGGATATGAGGCGTGGTGCGTCCGGGGCGAGCGGGCACGTGACTGCGAAGCCCTCCATCTGCGGCTGGG
>Ga0194132_10000216_pt1 | contig 116674 bp, 101 predicted proteins | sample TA2KigOf80mmetaG_FD_148612 | JGI IMG/M metagenome (GOLD analysis project Ga0194132, IMG submission 148612) | Freshwater microbial communities from Lake Tanganyika, Tanzania - TA2015054 Kigoma Offshore 80m | ecosystem: Environmental > Aquatic > Freshwater > Lake | place: Tanzania: Lake... | reverse complement strand
GCGTCGGTGACGGCGAGCTTCGAGGTCGCGCCCGGCCATCCCGCGCTCGCGCTCCTCGCCGATCAAGGCCTTCCGGCGCCCGAGCCCGGCGAGGCCCTGATCCTCCGCCGCACGCTCGCGGCCGACGGCCGGAGCCGCGCGTTCGTCAACGACGAGCCGGTGAGCATCGGATTCCTCCGCGGTCTCGGCGACCGGCTGGTCGAGATCGAAGGCCAGTTCGCGAGCCAGGGCCTCCTCGACCCGGCGACGCACCGCGCCGCGCTCGATGCGATCGGCAAGCTCGAGAAGCGCGCCCGCGCGGTCGCGGACGCGCACGGCGCCTGGCATCGGGCCGCGACCGCGCTCGCCGCAGCCGAGGAGGCCCACGCCCGCGCCCGTCAGGAGGAGGACTATCTCCGCCACGCGGCGGCCGAACTCACCCAGCTCGATCCCAAGCCCGGCGAGGAGGCGACGCTCGCCGAGACGCGGACCCGCATGATGCAGGGCGAGAAGCTCGCCGAGGCGTTGTCGGCGGCCGATGAGGCGCTGATCGGCGATGGCGGCGTCGAGGGCCGCTTCGCGACCGCACGCCGCGCGCTTCTCAGGATCGCCGAACGCGCCGGCGGCCGTCTCGATCCGGTGCTCGCCGCGCTCGAGCGCGCGAGCGAGGAGGCGGCCGAGGCGGCGGCTCAGCTCGAGCGTGCCGCGGCCGCGCTCGAGGCCGATCCGCGTGGGCTCGAGGCGGTCGAGGAGCGGCTGTTCGCGCTCCGTGCGATGGCGCGGAAATTCCGCGTCGAGCCCGAGGCGCTGGCGGCGCTCCGCGACGAGTTCGCGGCCCGGCTCGGCGCGCTCGACGATTCCGGCAAGACACGCGCCGCGCTCGCGAAGACCGTCGAGGCGACGCGCCGGAGTTTCCTCGACGAGGCGGAGGCCTTGAGCGAGGGACGCAAGCGCGCCGCGCGCTCGCTCGACAAGGCGGTTGCCGCCGAGCTCGGCCCGCTCAAGCTCGAGCGCGCGGTCTTCCGCACCCGCATCGATCGGCTGGCCGAGGGCGACTGGACGGCGCTCGGTCTCGATCGCGTGACGTTCGAAGTCGCAACCAATCCGGGCGCGGCGCCGGGGCCGATCGGGCGCATCGCTTCGGGCGGCGAGCTCGCGCGGTTTCTGCTCGCCGTCAAGGTTGCGCTCCAGGCCGGCAGCCCGGCAACGACGCTCGTGTTCGATGAGGTCGACGCCGGGATAGGCGGCGCGACGGCGGCCGCGGTCGGCCAGCGATTGGCGCGGCTCGCCGGGGCGACGCAGGTCCTCGTCGTCACGCACTCGCCGCAGGTCGCGGCGTGCGCGGCGCACCACTGGCGCGTCGTCAAGCGCGACGGCAGCGCCGGCACCAGGACGGAGATCGAGCCGCTCTCGCCCGAGGCGCGGCGCGAGGAGGTCGCGCGCATGCTGGCCGGTGCCCGCATCACAGACGAGGCGCGCGCGGCGGCCGATCGGCTGATCGCGGGCCAGCGGCGATGAAGCGCGATCCGGAGACGGTCGCGACCGAGGACCTGACGCGGGCCGAGGCCAAGGCCGAGCTCGCCCGGCTCGCCCGCGAGATCGCAGCCCATGACCGCCTCTATTATCAGGAGGACGCGCCCCGCATCAGCGATGCCGAGTACGATGCGCTCCGGCGACGGAACAGCGCGATCGAGCAGCAATTTGGCGATCTCGTCCGCGCCGACAGCCCGTCGCGCCGCGTCGGCGCCGCGCCGTCGCAGGGCTTTGCCAAGATCACCCACAGCCGGCCCATGCTGTCGCTCGACAACGCGTTCGACGACGCCGACGTCACGGCGTTCGTCCAGCGCATCCGCCGCTTTCTCGGGCTCGCGGATGACGAGCCCGTTGCGATGGTCGCCGAGCCCAAGATCGACGGCCTCTCGATCGCGCTCCGCTACGAGGACGGGCGCTTCGTCCGCGGCGCGACACGGGGCGACGGCACGACTGGCGAGGACGTGACCGCCAATTTGCGGACGATCCGCGATCTGCCGGCGACGATCAAGGGCTGCGGCGTCCCCCAAGTGCTCGAGGTGCGGGGCGAGGTCTATATGCCGCGCGAAGCGTTCGCGGCCCTCAACGAGGCGCGCGCGGCGGAGGGCGAGACGCTTTTCGCCAACCCGCGCAACGCCGCGGCCGGCTCGCTCCGCCAGCTCGATCCGAAGATCACCGCGACGCGCCCGCTGCATGTCTTCGCCTATGCTTGGGGCGAGCTCTCCGCGCCGATCGCCGACACGCACTGGGCATTTCTCGAGCGGCTCGCGGCGTGGGGGTTCCCGGTCAATCCGCGCGCGCTTCTGTGCCCCGATATCGAGGACCTTCGCGGTTTCTATGAGGCGATCGGGCGCGAGCGACAGGCGCTCCCCTACGAGATCGACGGCGTCGTCTACAAGGTCAACCGGCTCGACTGGCAGGAGCGCCTCGGCATGGTGAGCCGCGCGCCGCGCTGGGCGATCGCGCACAAGTTCCCGGCGGAGCAGGTCGAGACCAAGCTCCTCGACATCATCATCCAGGTCGGGCGCACCGGGGCGCTGACGCCGGTCGCGGTCCTCGAGCCGGTCACCGTCGCCGGCGTCGTCGTGCAGCGCGCGACGCTCCACAACGAGGACGAGATCCAACGAAAGGACGTCCGGATCGGCGATACGGTGGTGATCCAGCGCGCGGGCGACGTGATCCCGCAGGTGGTCGGCGTGGTCGCGGGCAAGCGTCCGCGCGGCGCCGAGCCCTTCGTGTTCCCCGACCACTGCCCGGAATGCGACAGCCTCGCGATCCGGAAGGAAGGCGAGGTGGCGCGGCGCTGCACGGGCGGGCTGATCTGCCCGGCGCAGGCGGTCGAGCGCCTGCGCCATTTCGTCAGCCGCGATGCGTTCGACATCGAAGGCCTCGGGGAGAAACATATCGAGGCGTTCTGGCGCGACGGCATTGTCCGCGAGCCGGCCGATCTCTTCCGCATGGCCGGCCGCGAGCGCGACGGCGCGCTCGACATCCGCGGCCGCGAGGGCTGGGGCGATAAATCGACCGACAATTTGTTCCACGCCATCGAGGCGCGGCGCCGGATCGCGTTCGAGCGGTTCATCTTTGCGCTCGGGATCCGGCAGGTCGGCCAGGCGACGGCGAAGCTCCTCGCGCGCCACTACCGCACGCTCGCGAATTGGCGCGAGGCGATGGCGACGGCGACGGCGGAGGACCGGAGCGGCGAGGCCTATGACGAGCTCACCGGCATAGAAGGGATCGGCCCGTCGGTCGCCGGCGACATTCTCGATTTCTTCGCCGAGCCGCACAATCGCGCCGTGATCGAGGCGCTCGCTCGCGAGGTCGAGGTGGAAGCGCCGCCGCTGCCCGCCGCCGGCAGCGCGCTCGCCGGCAAGACGATCGTCTTCACCGGCACGCTCACCACGATGACGCGCGCCGAGGCGAAGGCGCGCGCGGAGGCGCTCGGCGCCAAGGTCGCGGGCTCGGTTTCGAAGAAGACCGACTACGTGGTCGTCGGCGCCGACGCCGGGTCGAAGGCCGCGAAGGCGCAGGAGCTCGGCGTCACCGTTCTCGGCGAGGACGCGTGGCAGAAGCTCGCCGCCGGCTGATCACGCGGCGCCGATCGGCGCACAGGCCGCCACGAGCCAGGCGCGCGTCTCGGGATCGACCAGCGGTGCGATCGTCTCGCGCACCCGCGCATGATAGCCGTCGAGCCAGGCGCGCTCGTCGGCGTCGAGGAGAGCGGGCTCGATCAGCTGGCGGTCGATCGACGCGAGCGTGAGCGCGGTGAAGCCGAGGAGATCGCGCTCGCCGCCCTCGGGGCGGGGAAGCGCGGTCACGACCTCGAGGTTCTCGATCCTGATGCCGTAGGCGCCGGTCTTGTAGTAGCCGGGCTCGTTCGAGACGATCATGCCCGGGCGTAGCGCGACGGTCGATCCCTGCTTGCCGATGCGCTGCGGCCCTTCATGGACCCCGAGATAGCTGCCGACGCCATGGCCGGTGCCGTGGTCGTAGTCGAGGCCCGCCGACCACAACGCGATGCGCGCGAGCGTGTCGAGCTGATGGCCAGTGGTGCCCGCCGGGAAGCGCGCGGTCGCCACCGCGATATGTCCCTTGAGGACACGGGTGAAGCGGTCACGCGCCTCGGCACGATGCGCCGGGTCCATCGGTCCCTCGATCAGGACGGTGCGCGTCACGTCCGTCGTGCCGTCGCGGTACTGGGCGCCAGAATCGATCAGGAATACCGAGCCGGGCTCGAGACGGCGGGCGCTCTCGGGCGTCGCCCGGTAGTGCACGATGGCGCCGTTCGGACCGGCGCCGGCGATCGTGTCGAAGCTCGTGCCGCGGAAATGCTCGCCGTCGCGTCGAAACGCGAGGAGCGCGTCGGCGACGTCGGTCTCGCTGAGCGCGCCGGCGGGCGCGGTGCGGTCGAGCCAGGAGAGGAATCGCGCCAGTGCCGCGCCATCGCGGCGATGGGCGGCGCGCGCGCCCTCGATCTCGACCGCGTTCTTGCACGCCCGCGGCAGGATACACGGATCGGCGTCCTGGGCGAGCGTCGCGCCGGCGTGCTGCAGCCGATGGACGATCCAGGCCGGCGTCGTCGCGGGGTCGATCTGGACCCGGGCGCCGTCCGCGCCGAGATGATCGAGCGCCGCGCCGAGGGCATCGGGCGCGCGGATCGCGACCGCATCGCCGAGATGCGCCCGCACCCTGTCCGAGAGCTTCCGCGCATCGATGAAGAGATCGACCGTCGCATCGGCGCGAAGGAGCGCGAAGGCGAGCGCGAGCGGCGTGTTGGCGACGTCGCCGCCGCGGATGTTGAGGAGCCAGGCGATCGAATCGGGCGCCGAGAGGGCGACCGCCGCGAGCTTGTCGCGCGCCAGGCCGGCCGCGGTCTCGCGCCGCTTGTCCTCGCTCGACCGTCCGGCGAAGCGCTCGTCGTGCACGTCGACGGCGGCGAGCGGGCGCGCCGGCTGGCCGACCCATACCGCATCGATCGGGTTCTTTGCCACCGGACGTAGCGTCGCGCCGGCGCGCCGGCAGGCGTCCTCGAGGCGCGCGATCGAATCGGTGGTATGGAGCCAGGGATCGTAGCCGATCGTCGCGCCGGCCGCGGCGTTGGCGGCGATCCAGGTCCACGGCGGCTCCTCGGTGACGTGATGCGGCACGAAGCGGTTGGTGTCGACCTGTCGCGTCACCTGGAGTGTGTAGCGGCCGTCGATGAAGATCGCGGCGCGGTCGGCGAGGACGACGACGGTCGCCGCCGAGCCGGCGAAGCCGGTGAGCCAGCCGAGGCGAAGCGCGCGACGCGGCACGAACTCGTTCTGGTGCTCATCCGCCATGGGCACGACGAAACCGTCGAGGCCGTCGGCGGCGAGTCGGGCGCGGAGACGGTCGAGCCGGTCGGGCGGCGCCGGGGAAGGGCCGAGGCCGTCGTCGGAGGCGGCGCTGATCTCGGCCGCCAGCGCGTCGATTTGGGCGGCGAGCGCCGGGCTGGCGCCGGGGACGATGGTGGCGGCGATGCCCGCATCGGGATCGCCGTGATGCATCCCGGCGGCCGCGAGCCCGCGGAGCCAGGCCCGGACCTCGTCGCCTGTCAGCGCGCTTCCGGCCTTGGCGAGGAGCCGCTCGAGCACCGCGTCACCCTGGTAGGTCATGCGGCAGACCGACACTGGTTGGACCTCCGAGGTGGGTCGGCGACCGAGGCCGAGGCTAGAGAGCCGGGCCGGGTGCGGCAAGGCTCCCGTTCGTTGGGGGCGCTCGGCAGAGTCATGCGCTTATCGCAATGCTGCAATGCAGCATCCCTCTTCATACCTCATTGATACTTAACCATATAGCGACATGAAGGGTGCGACGAGCACCGAGATTTTTGCGAAGGAACAGAAGCATGTCCAACCGTTTGGAGGTCGATCAGCGCAACCGGCAGGATGCTGCCGAAGCGCTGCGCAACCAACTGAGCCGGTCCGAGATCATGGCCCGGGCGCGCGAAATCCGCGCCGCCGAGGTGGCCCGGATGGCCGGCGCCATCGCCCGCCAGATCCAGCAACTCCGGGACCATGTGGAGGAGGCGCTGGGCCGGGCGCGTACGGCGCGCGAGCTGTCGCGCCTCGACGACCGCATGCTGTCCGACATCGGCATCAGCCGGAGTGACATCCCGGCGATCCTGGTGCACGGGACGGTCGACCGCAGCGGCCAGAAGACCCCGGCCGAGGCGGCCGCCAAAGAGCCCAAGGCGCCGAACAAGCGCGCGGCCTGAACCGACGTCGCGCGGGCGCCCGCCTGTCGAGAGACCCTGCGGGCGTCCACTCACGTTCGGCGATCGCGTCTGAGTTCGAGGACGACCCAGCGGCCGAGCGCGATCGTGTCCGCGTGCGCGAGCCCGGCGGCCGTATGCGCGGCGGCGACGGCATCAGCTTGGTCGTCGAGGAGGCCGGACAGGATCGCGACGCCCCCCGGCGCGAGCATTGCGGCCATCGCGGGCGCCATCTCGATCAGCGGCCCGGCGAGAATGTTGGCGGCGATCACGTCGTAGGGCGCGGCAGCCATCACGCGCGCCGTCCGATAGCCATCGCCGACGACCGTTTCGATCCGATCGCCGACCGCGTTGGCGATCGCGTTCTCGCTTGCGACCGCGACCGCGACGGGGTCGTTGTCGCACGCGATCACGCGCGCCGCCGCCCAGCGCTTCGCGATGGCGATCGCGAGAATCCCTGAACCCGTTCCCATGTCGAGCGCGCAGCGGACAAAGCCAGGGTCCGTGATCCGGCTGATCGCGACGAGGCAGGCTCGCGTCGTCTCGTGACTGCCGGAGCCGAACGCCATGCCGGCATCGATCCGGATCGGAACGCGGTGCGCCGGCGGCGGCGTCCGGACATGCGAGCCGTAGATGTAGAAGCGGTCTGCCTCGAGGGGCGGCGAGCGCTCCTCGACATAGGCGACCCAGTCGGTCCGCGCGATGGTGCCGATCTCGGCCCGCGGCGGCGCGATGTTTGATGTGGCGGCGGCGGCGGCAAGAAGCGCGTCGATCGCGGCCGCATCGGCCGGGCACTCGAGATAGAGCGTGACGCGCCAGTCGCGTCCTTCCTCGATCTCGCGGCTCGACACGGCGCCCTCGAGAGCGGCGAGGGCGTCTTCGAAGAGGCCGACCCGCTCGGGTGGAACGACGATCGAGACGGACCAGACCGTGCCGGGCTCGGCGCTGTCAGGCGGTTTCGCGCCGGCGCCGCTCACGCGCGCTCGACGAAGCTGTCGACGACCTTCTTGGTGCCGGACGCGTCGAACGCGATCTCGAGCTTGTTGCCCTCGACGGCGATCACCCGGCCATAGCCGAACTTCTGATGGAAGACGCGCTCGCCGGCCTGGTGTCGGCTCGTCGCGTCGACCTGGACGACGCTCGCGCGGCCCTCGAGCAGCGGCGCGCCGGCGCCGCGCGCGGCCTGGTGCATGCGGCGAAAGCCCGGTCCGCGTCCAGGCACATCGTCGTCCCACGCCGCGCCCTCCTTCGACCCGGCGCCCATGCGGTAGAGCCCGGGCGCCGCACCGATCGCGACATGGGCGCGCGGCAGCTCCTCGATGAAGCGCGACGGGAGCGCCGATTGCCACTGGTTGTAGATGCGCCGGTTGGCGGCAAAGCTGATCGTCGCGTGGCGCTTGGCGCGCGTGAGCCCGACATAAGCGAGGCGGCGCTCCTCCTCGAGGCCGGCGGCGCCGTCCTGGTCGATCGCGCGCTGGTTGGGGAACAGGCCATCCTCCCATCCCGGCAGGAACACTTGGACGAACTCGAGCCCCTTGGCGGCGTGGAGCGTCATCAGCGTCGCCGCGTCGCCGCTACCGGTATCCTGGTCCATGACGAGGCTGACATGCTCGAGGAAGCCGGCGAGATTCTCGAACTCCTGGAGCGCCGTGATCAGCTCCTTGAGGTTCTCGAGCCGGCCGGGCGCCTCGGGCGACTTGTCGTTATGCCACATCGCGGTGTAGCCGGATTCGTCGAGGACGGTCTCGGCCAGGGTGACGTGATCGGTGGTCTCGGTGAGCGCGCGCCAGCGGTCGAAGGCATCGAGGAGCCGGCGCAGCGCGGCGCGCGCCTGGGGCTTGATCTCGTCGGTGTCGACGAGCGCGCGCGCGGCCTCGACCAGCGGCCGGGACCGGGCGCGTGCGAGGCGGTGGATCGCCTGCATGGTCGCCTCGCCGATGCCGCGCCGGGGCACGTTCACGATCCGCTCGAAGGCGAGACCGTCGTCGGGCTGGTTCACCACGCGGAGATAGGCGATCGCGTCGCGGATCTCCTGGCGCTCGTAGAAGCGCGGACCACCGACGACGCGGTAGGGGATGCCGAGCGTGACGAAGCGCTCCTCGAACTCGCGCATCTGGAACCCGGCGCGTACCAGGATCGCGACGTCGTCGAGGCGGGTGCCCTCGCGGTGGAGGCGCTCGATCTCCTCGCCGACCATGCGCGCCTCGCTCTCGCCGTCCCAGACGCCGCGGACGATGACCTTGTCGGTGTCGGCGCGCTCGGTCCACAGGGTTTTGCCGAGCCGGCTCTCGTTGTTCGCGATCAGGCCCGAGGCGGCGCCCAGGATGTCGCGCGTCGAGCGGAAGTTCTGCTCGAGACGGATCACTTGCGCGCCGGGAAAATCCTTCTCGAAGCGGAGAATGTTGCCGACCTCGGCGCCGCGCCAGCTGTAGATCGACTGGTCGTCGTCGCCGACGCAGCACAGATTGCGATGGCCCTGCGCGAGAAGACGCAGCCACAGATACTGGGCCACGTTGGTGTCCTGGTACTCGTCGACGAGGACGTAGCGGAACTGGCGCTGATAGCTCGCGAGCACGTCCGGCTCGCGTTGGAACAAGGTCAGATTGTGGAGGAGGAGGTCGCCGAAATCGGCGGCGTTGAGCGTGACGAGCCGGGCCTGATAGTCGCGGTAGAGCTCGACCGCGCGCCCGGCCGCGAAATCGCCGGTCTCGCCGGCGCCGAGCTTCTCGGGGCCGAGACCGCGGTCCTTCCAGCGCTGGATGACCTCGAGCGCGGCGCGCGCCGGCCAGCGCTTGTCGTCGATGTTGTGCGATTCGAGGAGCTGCTTGACGAGGCGGAGCTGGTCGTCGGCGTCGAGGATGGTGAAATTGCTCTTGAGGCCGACGAGTTCGGCGTGGCGGCGGAGGATGCGCGCCCCGGTGGCGTGGAAGGTGCCGATCCACAACCCCTCGACCGACGCGCCGATCAGCTGAGCGACGCGCTCGCGCATCTCGCGCGCGGCCTTGTTGGTGAAGGTCACCGCGAGCACCTGGCTCGGCCAGGCGCGGCCGGACCGCAGGATGTGCGCGAGGCGCGTCGTGAGGACGCGCGTCTTTCCGGTGCCGGCGCCGGCCAGCACCAGAACCGGTCCCTCTGTCGCCTCCACCGCCGCGCGCTGGATGTCCGTCAGGCCGGAAAGGTAGGGCACCGGCTCCTGAGCGGCCGGCGCGATGTCGCGTGCACGATCGTCCATGGCGGCCGAACTATAGCACCGGCGGCGCGGTCGCGCCGGGCGATGCGCGGGGCGTGATTCGCGGCGGACTTCCAGCGACCGCCACGCCTTTATATGATGGCGGCGACCCGTGTCGAGGAGACGATGCCACGCGCGCTATCGCGATCCTGCTGCTCGGACTTGTCCTCACCATGCCCGGATCGGCCGATGCGCAGACGCGCGAGGGGCCGTTCTGGCCGCGCCTTCTCGATGCGCTGGTCAAGCTCCAGGCCAAGGTGCCAGCCGATGCCCGCTCGTCGGCGACCCTCGGGACCGAGCGCGAGGGGACCGGCATCGTGATCGACAATGACGGGCTCGTGCTCACGATCGGCTACGTGATGCTGGAGGCGAGCGAGGTCACGCTCGGCCTGCCCGGTGGGCGCACGGTGCCGGCCTCGATCGTCGCCTATGACTACGAAACCGGCTTCGGGCTGGTGCGCGCGGCCGTCGCGACCGGGGTGAAGCCGATCGAGCTCGGCCAGTCCGCGACGGTCAAGGAGCGCGATCCGGTCCTCGTCGCCGCGCATGGCGGCAGCGAGGCCGCGATGGGCGCCTACATCGTCTCGCGCCGCGAGTTCGCGGGCTATTGGGAGTATCTTCTCGACGACGCGCTCTTCACCGCACCGCCCCATCCCCGCTTCGGCGGCGCGGCGCTCCTCGACAAGGACGGTAAGCTCGTCGGCGTCGGCTCGCTGATCGTGCCCAATGCCCTCGTCGAGCCGCAGGTTCCCGGCAACATGTTCCTCCCGATCGACCTCCTGAAGCCGATCCTCGGCGATCTCCTCGCGACCGGCCGGTCGTCGCTGCCGCGCCGGCCGTGGCTCGGTCTGTGGACGCAGGAGGTGATGGGCCGGCTGTTCGTGTCGCGTGTGGTCGAGGGAAGCCCCGCTGCGCAGGCCGGGCTCGAGCCGGGGGACCTCGTCCTCGCGCTCGCGGGAAGGCCGGTGGCGGGCCTCGCCGACTTCTATCGGCGGCTTTGGGCGCTCGGCGAGCCGGGCGTCACGGTGTCGCTCCAGGTTCTCAAGGGAAACACGCCGACCGACCTCACGCTCAAGGCGGGCGACCGCTATGACTGGCTCAAGCTCAATCGGAGCCTGTGAACGCCGCCGTCAGTCGCAATGCCCGACCGATCCCTCGCGGCAGATCTTGACGCCGTCGATCCATCGCGCGCCCGACAGCTCGGCGTAGCTCAGCGATGCGTTGCGAAGCCGCGCGCCAGTGAAATCGGCGCCGCGGAGATTGGCCCGGAAGAAATTCGTCTCGCGCAGATCGGCGTCGCGGAAAGATGCCCGCGTGAGATCGGCGCGGGTGAAATCGGCATTGTAGAGCTTGGCCCGATCGAGTGCGGTATCGACCATGATCGCGCTCACGAACCGAACGTTGAATCCGTCGACGCCGCGCAGATCAGCGCGTGACAGCTCCGCGCGGTTGAACGTCGAATCGCGGAGCGTGGCACCGGAAATGTTCGAGCCCGCCAGATTCTGGCGATCGAGCAGACAACGCCGCCACGTCACGCCAGGGGCGGCAGAATCGTTGCAGTTTGCCAGGGCCTCGGCCGGGCCGAGCACGGTTCCGATCAGGGCCAGGGCGACTAATCGCTTGGAATTCATGGCGTAGTTTCTAGTCCAGACCGGGCCGTACCGCCACCCTGAAGCGGTCCGAGGGTTCAGGCCCTGCGGCGAATACCGATGACGCGGCCGACCTGCTCGGATCGCGGCAACGCGGCGTGCGCCGCCTTCATCGCGGCGAGGTGGTCGAGGACCAAGGCGGGCATCGGGCTCACCCGCCGCGTCGCGAGGTCGACGTGGACCGCCATCAGCTCCGTCGTCGCCGCGAGATACCCCTTCTCGGCGTGGACCATGCGATGGAAATAGTGGAGCCGCTTCTCGTCGAAATCGAGAAGGAGCGTCTCGACCCGGACGCCTTCCCCCGACATCACCTCGCGGTCGTAGGTGATGTGCGATTCGACCGCGAAGGTCGAGCAATTGGTCCGGTTGCGATAGCCCTCCCCGAGCCCGACCTCGACATAGAACGCATCGGTCGCGTGGTCGAAGATCAGGACGTAGTAGGCGAGGTTCATGTGCGCGTTGTAGTCGGTCCATTCGGGGCGGACCGTCTCGCGCCAGCGGTCGAAGGGGGCGGGGATCGTCATCGGGTTCTTCCGGTCAGCGGTCGTAGTTGAGGATCGGCGAGAGCCAGCGCTCGGCGGTCGCGAGGTCGAAGCCCTTGCGCTGTGCGTAGTCCTCGACCTGGTCGCGACCGATGCGGCCGGTGCCGAAATACTGTGCCTCGGGGCGCCAGAAATAGAAGCCCGAGACCGAGGAGGCGGGCAGCATGGCGAAGGATTCGGTGAGCGTCATGCCGGCCCGATCGCCGGCGTCGAGAAGGGCGAAGAGCGTCGCCTTCTCGGTGTGATCGGGACACGCGGGATAGCCCGGCGCCGGACGGATGCCCTGATAGGCCTCCTTGATCAGGGCCGCGTTGTCGAGCGCCTCGTCGGGCGCGTAGCCCCAGAGCTCCTTCCGCACCCGCTCGTGCATGCGCTCGGCGAGCGCCTCGGCGAGCCGGTCGGCGAGCGCCTTGACCATGATGCTCGAATAGACGTCGTTCTCCTTCTCGAACCGGGCGACGACGTCGTCGACGCCATGTCCGGTCGTCACCGCAAAGGCGCCGAGATAATCCCCGACCCCGCTCCCGCTCGGCGCGACGAAATCGGCGAGCGCTAGGTTCGGGCGCTGGTCGGTGCGGGCCATCTGCTGGCGGAGCGTGTGGATCGTCGCCCGGACGGTCGCGCGGCTGTCGTCCTCGTAGAGAACGATGTCGTCGCCCGTCGCGTTGGCCGGAAAGAAGCCGACCACCGCGCGCGCCTCGAGCCACGCCTCGGCGACCAGCCGGTCGAGCATGCGCCGCGCATCGTCGTAGAGGCTGGTCGCAGCGGCGCCGACGACCGGATCGGTGAGGATGCGCGGGAATGTGCCGGCGAGGTCCCAGGACCGGAAGAATGGCGTCCAGTCGATATAGGCGCACAAGGTCTCGAGCGCGTTGTCGTCGATCGACCGGACACCGAGGAAGCGGGGCCGCGGCGACGGTATCGCCATCCAGTCGATCACCGGGCGATTGGCGCGCGCGGCCTCGATCGACAGGCGCTTCTCGGCGGTGGCGGTGCGGCCATGGCGTTCGCGGATCTCGTCATAGTCGCGCCGGATGGTCTCGGCGTAGTTAGCCTTGCGCTCGGGGCTGAGGATGCTCTGCGCGACGCCGACGCTCCGCGACGCGTCCGTGACATGGATGGTCGGGCCGGCATAGTTCGGCGCGATCTTGACCGCGGTGTGGACCTTCGACGTCGTGGCGCCACCGATCAGGAGCGGGACCGCGAATCCCTCGCGCTGCATCTCGGCCGCGACGTGGCACATCTCGTCGAGCGAGGGCGTGATCAGGCCGGACAGGCCGATGATGTCGCAGCCCTCGCGCCGCGCGGTCTCGAGGATCTTCGCCGACGGCACCATCACGCCGAGGTCGATGACATCGTAGTTGTTGCACTGGAGCACGACGCCGACGATGTTCTTGCCGATGTCGTGCACGTCTCCCTTGACGGTCGCGAGGAGGATGCGGCCCTTGGACCGGCTCGCGCCCTGGTCCTTCGCGGCCTCGATGAAGGGTACGAGGTGGGCGACCGCCTGCTTCATGACGCGGGCGCTCTTGACCACCTGGGGCAGGAACATCTTCCCGGCGCCGAACAGATCGCCGACGATGTTCATGCCGTCCATCAGCGGCCCCTCGATCACATCGAGCGGGCGGCTCGCGGCGAGCCGAGCTTCCTCGGTGTCCTTGACGATGTGCTCGGTGATGCCGTGCACGAGCGCATGGGCGAGGCGCTCGTTCACCGGCTTCTCCCGCCAGGCGAGGTCCTCCTTCCGCTCGGCGGCCTTGCCCTGGTAGTCGCGCGCCGCCTCCAAGAGGCGCTCGGTCGCATCGTCGCGACGGTTCAAGATGACGTCCTCGATCCGCTCGCGCAGGCTCGCCGGGATGTCCTCGTAGACTGGCAGCGCGCCCGCGTTGACGATCCCCATGTCCATCCCGGTCTGGATCGCGTGATAGAGGAACACGACGTGCATCGCCTCGCGGACCGCGTTGTTGCCGCGGAAGGAGAACGACACGTTGCTCACCCCGCCGCTCACCAGCGCGTGCGGCAGCGTCTTCTTGATCGTGCGGGTCGCCTCGATGAAGGCGACCGCGTAGTCGTTGTGCTCGGCGATGCCGGTCGCGACCGCGAAGATGTTGGGGTCGAAGATGATGTCCTCGGGCGGGAAACCGACCCGGTTCACCAGGATGTCATAGGACCGTCGGCAGATCGCGACCTTGCGCTCGAGCGTGTCGGCCTGGCCGTCTTCGTCGAAGGCCATCACGACGACAGCGGCGCCGTAGCGGCGGACGAGCCGCGCCTGTGCGACGAAGGCGTCCTCGCCCTCCTTCATGCTGATCGAGTTGACGATCGACTTGCCCTGGACGCATTTGAGCCCGGCTTCGATCACCGACCATTTCGACGAATCGACCATGATCGGCACGCGGCTCACGTCGGGCTCGGCGGCGATGAGATTGAGGAAGGTCCGCATCGCGGCCTCGGAATCGAGGAGGCCCTCGTCCATGTTGACGTCGATCACCTGGGCGCCGCTCTGGACCTGCTGGCGCGCGACCTCGAGGGCGCCGGCATAATCGCCGTCGCGGATCAGCTTCGCGAACCGCGCCGAGCCGGTGACATTGGTGCGCTCGCCGACATTCACGAAGAGCGATTCGGGTGTGATGGTGAGGGGCTCGAGCCCGCTCAGCCGGCAATGAGGCGGCCGTTTCGGGATCTCGCGCGGCGGCAGCGATGCGACCGCCTCGCGGATCGCGCGGATATGCTCGGGCGTCGTCCCGCAGCATCCGCCGACGAGGTTGAGCAGTCCGCTCGCCGCGAACTCGCCGAGCACCGCCTTCATCTCCGCCGGCGTCTCGTCGTAAAGGCCGAACACGTTGGGCAGGCCCGCGTTCGGATGGCAGCCGACATGGCAGTCGGCGATGCGTGACAGCTCCTCGAGATAGGGGCGGAGATCGGCCGCACCGAGCGCGCAGTTGAGGCCGACATAAAGCGGCTTGGCGTGGCGGACCGAGTTCCAGAAGGCCTCCGTCGTCTGTCCGCTCAGCGTTCGTCCACTCGCGTCGGTGATGGTGCCGGAAATCATGATCGGCAGCCTGATGCCGCGCTCGGTGAAATAGCTGTCGATCGCGAAGATCGCCGCTTTGCAGTTGAGCGTGTCGAAAACGGTCTCGATCATAATCGCATCGACCCCGCCCTCGACCAGACCGGAGACGGCGGTCGTGTAGGCCTCGACCAGCTGATCGAAGCTCGTATTGCGTTTGCCGGGATCGTTGACGTCGGGCGAGAGCGAGGCGGTCCGGTTGGTCGGGCCGAGGACGCCGACGACGAAGCGCGGCCGCGTCGCATCGACCGCCATCGCCGCGTCCGCCGCTTCGCGCGCGAGCGTCGCGGCCGCGAAGTTCAGCTCGTGGACGACGTCCTCCATCATGTAGTCGGCCTGGGCGATCGCGGTCGAATTGAAGGTGTTGGTCTCGATGATGTCGGCGCCGACCGCGAGATAGCCGGCGTGGATCGCCTTGATGATCGCGGGCTGGGTGAGGCAGAGGAGATCGTTGTTCCCCTTCTGCGAGCACGGGTGGTCGGCGAAGCGCGTGCCGCGATAGCCCGCCTCGTCGAGCTTGTAGCCCTGGATCACCGTCCCCATCGCCCCGTCGAGGACGAGGATGCGGTTCTCGAGCGCGCGTTCGAGCGCGCTCCGCGCGTCGGCGCCGGTTCGCGCGGCCGGGCTGCGGTCGGCGGCAGGTCGGGACGCGATGATGGTCGGTGCGGTCATGTCACGGTCGAAGGGGTGAAGAAACGCCGGGCGCGGCGGGGCGGAGCCCGAGGATGTGGGCGATCGCGAAGGTGAGATCGGCCCGGTTGAGCGTGTAGAAATGGAACTCGCGGACGCCGTGGGCGTGGAGGAGGCGGCACTGCTCGGCAGCAACCGTCGCTGCGACCAGCCGGCGCGTCTCCGGATCGTCGTCGAGGCCCTCGAACAGGTGGGCCATCCATGCGGGAACCGTCGCGCCGCAGAGCTTCGAGAAGCGTACGACCTGCGCGAAGTTCGTCACCGGCAGGATGCCCGGAACGATCGGCACGGCGATGCTGGCGGCGCGCGCGCGCTCGACGAAGCGGAGATACATGTCGACATCGAAGAAGTACTGGGTGATCGCGCGCGTCGCGCCGGCGTCGATCTTGCGCCGGAGATTGACGAGATCGTCCGCAGCACTCGCCGCTTCGGGATGCGTCTCGGGATAGGCGGCGACGCTGATCTCGAAATCGGCGATCCGCCTGAGGCCGGCGACGAGCTCGGCGGCATAGGAATAACCGCCGGGATGAGGCTGGTAGCGGGCATCCTTCTCCGGCGGATCGCCGCGCAGCGCGACGATGTGGCGGATCCCGGCATCCCAGTACCGACGCGCGACCTCGTCGACCTCACTGCGGCTCGCGGCGACACAGGTGAGATGCGCCGCCGGGACGAGACCGGTCTCCCGCGCGATCCGCACCACGGTGCTGTGCGTCCGGTCACGGGTCGAGCCGCCGGCGCCATAGGTCACCGAGACGAAGCGCGGTCGGAGCGGCGCGAGGCGCCCGACCGCGTTCCAGAGATCGGTCTCCATCTTCTCGGTCTTGGGCGGGAAGAACTCGAACGAGACCGCGATGTCGGCGCCGGCCATCTCCGGCCGCGCGAGCGCGAGACGGTCCCGGAGCGTCGTCGCGTTCATCCGACGGTCTCCACCGCGCGCGGGCCCGGCATCGCGGCATCGCGCCCGCGCGCCGCCTCGTCGCGCTCGAGCAGCCAGAGCATCACGGTGAGCTGCGTCCCCGGCAGTCGCCGCGTCGCGCGGACGGCGAGGCCGTTCGAGGCCGACCAGTCCTCGACCTCGCCCGGCGCGAAGCCGAGCCGGCGATGCGCGTGACGTTCGCGCAGGAACTCGAGCGCATGCGGCGCGAAGTCGACGATGAGGAGCCGTCCACCCGGCTTCACGACGCGCGCGGCTTCGGCGATGACACTCCGCGGCCGATCGGCGTAATGCAGCACCTGGTGGATCGTCACCGCATCGAACGCATGCGCGTCGAAGGGCAGCTGGTACATGCTCGCTTGGCGGACGTGGCAGTTGCGCTGCCCGGCGGTCTCGAGATTGGCGCGGGCGACGGCGAGCATGTCACGCGACAGATCGATCCCGACCGCGCGCGTCGCGGTCGACCCGTAGAGCGAAAGGATGCGGCCCGTGCCGGTGCCGATGTCGAGGAGATCGCCGACCGAGCCCGGCGGCAAGAGATCGATCAGCGCCGCCTCGACCTCGGCCTCCGACACATAGAGCGAGCGGATCGAGTCCCACTGCGCGGCGTTGGCGCGGAAATAGGCCGCCGCCGCCTCGGCGCGCGCCTCCTTGACGGCGTCGAGCCGCTGCCGGTCGAGCGCGATCTGCGGCGCCTCGCGCGGCACGAGATCGATCAGGGTCCTTGCGAGCGCGCGACCCGCGGCGCCACCCTGGTCGCGGAGCCGGTAGAACACCCAGGTGCCCTCGCGAAATCGGTCGAGCAGGCCGGCCTCGCAGAGAAGGCGGAGGTGACGGGAGACTCGCGGCTGGCTCTGACCGAGAACCTGGGTCAACTCGCTCACCGTCAACTCGCCCTCGGCGCAGAGTGCGAGGAGGCGGAGCCGGGTCGGCTCGGCCGCCGCGCGCAGCGCGTTCAGAAGCTCATCCATCGCGTCCCACCCATTGCGCGGCGCTGCCTATCATGATCGGAGCTCAATATAAATATATTTTTATGGATGCAAGGGGTGGCGCACGATCCCTGTGGCGCGGGCTCGGACCACAGGGCCGATCGACCCGCGATTCGCAGCCGACGCGGTCACAATGATCACCCAGCTGGCTCAAGTCCTTATTAATGCGCGTGGGATAGGCTTCGGTTTAAGGCGAAACGCGCGGCCGGCGGGGGCGTCGCAACCGTGCTGACACATTGTCAGAGGCGTTCCGATGGCTTATGGTTGCCGCGTTCGCATCTCGGTGCTGGGGCACCAAAGCGTTCATACGCCTCGGGGATTCTCGGTCTTGCCAGACATCCAAAAGTTGAGGGCGCGGGTCGTCTCGCGCTTGGCTGCGGCCGCGCTCGGCTCTCTCCTCCTGGTCGCGGGCTGCGCGACGTCGCCTCCGACCAACGATCCCGAGGCCCTGGCCGCCTATCGCGAGGCGAACGACCCCTATGAGTCGTTCAACCGCACCGTCTTCGACCTCAACATGAACCTCGACCGGTTTGTTCTGAAGCCGGTCGCCTACGTCTATCGCAACGTCGTTCCGGACCCCATCCAGGGTTGGATCTCGAATGCGCTCGCCAATCTTCGTTCGCTTATTGTTCTCGCCAATGACCTCCTGCAGGGCGAGTGGGACCGGGCGAACAACACCTTCGTGCGCATGCTCATGAATACCAGTTTCGGGCTCGGCGGCGTGCTCGACATCGCGACCGAGTTTGGCGTTCCGCGGCACGACGAGGATTTCGGCCAGACCCTGGCGGTGTGGGGCATGAACGAGGGGCCGTACCTCGTCTTGCCGTTGCTCGGACCGTCGAACCCGCGTGACCTCCTCGGCTTCGTCGTCGACACCGCCTTCGATCCGTCAACCTATATCGTCAATGTCGCGGGCGTCGATGCGTTCGGCCCGGCCCGGTTCGCCGCCTCGACCGTCAGCGGTCGCGCTGCGCGCTACGACCAGATCAACGAGCTGCAGCGAACCTCGCTCGACTTCTACGCGGCGGTTCGCAGCCTCTATCGTCAACGCCGGAACGACGAGATCCGGCAGGGGCGCCTGGCGGCGGCGACGCCGGGTCTGATGCCCGAGCCCTTCGCCCTCGGACTGGAACCCTCGCCGGCAACTGCGAGCGACCGATGATCCTCAATCGACGCGTTCTTCTCGGCGCGGTGTGCGCGGCGACCGTCGTTCTCGCCACGCCGGCAGCGATGGCGCAGGCGACCGGCGCCGACGAATTCATCCGCCGCTCCGGCCAACGGGCGATCGATTCGCTCACCGTGCAGTCGATCGGCGACGCCGAGCGCGGCAAGCGGTTTCGCGAGATCCTGCGCGGGTCGTTCGACGTTCCGGAAATCGGCCGCTTCGTCCTCGGCCGCTACTGGCGGACGGCGACGGACCAGGAGAAGACCGAGTATCTCAGGCTGTTCGAGGACTTCATCGTCCGCGCCTATGCGAACCGCTTCGCCGACTATTCGGGCGAGACGTTCCGCGTTCTGCAGGTCGTCGATTCGACCGACAATGACAAGCTCGTCTCGACCGAGATCGTCCAGCCGTCCGGCAAGCCGCCGGTCCGCGTCGTGTGGCGCGTACGCGGGCAGGCTGGTGCCTTCAAGGTCGTCGACGTCACCGTCGAGGGCATCAGCATGAGCGTCACCCAGCGCGACGAGTTCGCGGCGGTGATCCGGAGCAATGGCGGCACCGTCGCCGGGCTCCTCGATGCGCTCCGCAAGAAGACCGGAAACTGACCCCGGTCGCGCTTAGGCGCGAACGAGCGGCTTGAACTTGATGCGGTGCGGCTGGTCCGCCGCCGCGCCGAGGCGCTTCTTGCGGTCGCTCTCGTAGGACTCATAGTTCCCCTCGAACCAGACCACCTGGCTGTCGCCCTCGAACGCGATCATGTGGGTCGCGATCCGGTCGAGGAACCAGCGGTCGTGGCTGACGACGACGACGCAGCCGGCGAAGGCGAGAAGCGCCTCCTCGAGCGCGCGGAGCGTGTCGACGTCGAGGTCGTTGGTCGGCTCGTCGAGGAGGAGGACATTGGCGCCCGACTTCAGGACCTTGGCGAGGTGAACCCGGTTGCGTTCGCCGCCGGAGAGCTGGCCGACCTTCTTCTGCTGGTCGGCGCCGCGGAAGTTGAACCAGGCGCAATAGGCGCGGCTTGCGACGGTCCTGGTGCCGAGGGTGATCTCGTCGTTGCCGCCGGAGATCTCCTCCCACACGGTCCTGCCGGCATCGAGCGTATCGCGCGACTGGTCGACATAGCCGAGCGTGACGGTATCGCCGATGCGGAGCACACCCGAATCGGGTGCCTCCTGTCCTGAGATCATGCGGAAGAGCGTCGTCTTGCCGGCCCCGTTCGGGCCGATCACGCCGACGATGCCGCCGGGCGGCAGCTTGAAGCCCAGCTCCTCGATCAGCAGCCGATCGCCATAGCCCTTGCGGAGTCCCTTGGCCTCGATCACGAGATCGCCGAGCCGGCGGGCGACCGGGATGATGATCTGCACGGTCTCCGGCGCCTGATCGGCCGCCTCGGCGAGGAGGGCCTCGTAGGCGCTGACGCGCGCCTTGCTCTTCGCCTGGCGGGCCCGCGGCGAGGCGCGCACCCATTCGAGCTCGCGCGCCAGCGTCCGGCGCCGCGCCGTCTCCTGCTTCTCCTCGAGCGCGAGACGCTGCTCCTTCTGCTCGAGCCAGGAGGAGTAGTTCCCCTTCCACGGAATGCCGCGGCCGCGGTCGAGCTCGAGGATCCAACCGGCGACATTGTCGAGAAAGTAGCGGTCGTGGGTCACCGCGACCACCGTGCCCGGATAGTCCTGCAGGAAGCGTTCGAGCCAGGCGACCGATTCCGCGTCGAGATGGTTGGTCGGTTCGTCGAGGAGGAGGAGGTCGGGGCTCTGCAGGAGCAGGCGGCAGAGCGCGACACGGCGCCGCTCGCCGCCCGACAGCGTCGTCACGTCCGCATCGCGGGCGGGGCAGCGGAGCGCATCCATCGCGATGTCGATCTTGCGATCCAGATCCCAGCCGCCGACCGCATCGATCTTCTCCTGGAGCCCGCTCTGCTCGGCGATGAGGTCGTTCATCGCCTGGTCCGACATCGGTTCGGCGAACCGGGCGCTCAGCGTCTCGAAGCGCTGGACCAGGTCATGGATCGCCGCCATGCCCTCGAGCACGTTGCCGTAGACGTCCTTCTTCGGGTCGAGAACCGGCTCCTGCGGCAGGAAGCCGACCGATGCGCCGTCGGCGACCCGCGCCTCGCCGGACACCTCGGCGTCGAGCCCAGCCATGATGCGGAGGAGGGTGGACTTGCCGGCGCCGTTGAGCCCGAGCACGCCGATCTTGGCGCCGGGCAGAAACTGGAGACTGATGTCCTTCAGAACCTCGCGACCGCCGGGATAGATCTTGGTCAGGCGGTGCATGGTGTAGATGTATTGGTAGCTCGCCATCGCCGGGTGCACTTTCGCTGGACCGGGCGGAGATTAGGAACACCGCCGGCCTTTTTCAACGCAGGATCGGGACCCCGACGTGACCGCGCCGCAGAAACTGAGGCTCCGCTTCGCCGCCGCCGGTATCGCCGGGGTCGCGATCGTGATCGCGGCGCTGGTCTCCTCGCATCGCGGCGCGTGGAGCGGCGAGGACCTGACGCATCTCCTCATGACGACCATCGGCGTCGCGGCGGTGTTCTTCTATGTGTGGTGGGCCGCCGAGCAGCGCGTCGTGCGCCCGCTCGGCGAGCTCGAGCGCGAGGCCTGGCGCGCGGTCCTCGGCACACCCGCCGAACCGCTCGCCGACCGCGTCGATCCTCTGTTCGCGTCCGTGGCGCGAAGCATCGATGCGCTCGTTGCGCAGCGCGCCCGCGAGGAGGACGAGACCGCTCGCTCGCTCGCGGCCCTCACCGGGCGGCTCGATACCGAGAAGCGCCGGCTCGAGGCGGTGCTCCGCGATCTCACCGAAGGCGTCATCGTCTGCGCGCCCGACGGTCGCACGGTCCTGTTCAATACCGCGGCGCAACGGATCCTCGGCCGGGGACCCGGATTAGGCCTCGGCCGCTCCGTCTTCGAGCTCCTCGACGAGACCCCGCTCCGGTCCGCCTTCGCGACGTTCGCCAATCCGTCCGACGCGGCGGCCCGGCCGCGCGGTCCGCTCGGCCTCGCGGTCGTGCGCCGCGACGCGGGCCCACCGCTCGAGATCCGCATCGCGCCGATCGGCGAGGCCTCCGCCGCGGCGGGCTTCGTCATCACCTTCGCGCCGCCCGCGACGGTCCAGCTCGACGACCGGAACCCGCGCGCGATCTTCTACGATTTCGACCTGTTGCAGCAGGACCGCGCCCTGGGGCCGCTCGCCGATCGGCCGCTCGACAGTCTCGCCTTCGTCGTCTTCGACACCGAGACCACCGGGCTCGATCCCGATTCCGGCGATCAGATCATCCAGATCGGCGCGGTGCGCGTCCTCAACGGCCGTATCCTCGACGACGAGACGTTCGACACGCTGGTCAATCCCGGTCGCCGCATCTCGGCGCGCTCGACCCGGTTCCACGGCATCACCGACGACGATGTCGCGTCGGCGCCGCCGGTCGGCATGGCGCTCGCACGCTTCCACGCCTTCGCTGGCGAGGCCGTGCTGGTCGGCCACAATGCGGCGTTCGACATGCGCTTCGTCCGCATCCGCGAGGCGGACGGCGGCGTCGAATTCGACCAGCCGGTTCTCGATACGCTGTTCCTGTCGATGGCGCTCGATCCGCTCGACCCCGACCACTCGCTCGATGCGCTGGCGCGCCGCTTCGATATCGCGCTCGATGCGCGCCATAACGCGCTCGGCGATGCGCACATCACCGCGCTCGTCCTGGTGCGATTGATCGCACGCGCGCGTGAGGCCGGCGTCGTCACCCTCGCCGATGCGGTCGCCGCGACCAACCGCTTCTTGCCGCCGCCCGATCGCCAGAAGCTGGCCTGAGGCCTACCACAGCCGGCCGGTGAAATCGGCGATGACCGCGTTGTGGAAGGAGCGCACCGCGCGGAGCGCCTCGACGAGATCGTCGCGGCTCCGGCGGCGGAGCTTGTCGGGCACGATGTCGTTGCTCGGGGGCCGGCCGGCACGCAGATCGGCGATCTGCTGGCGGAGGAGGAGCCCGGCGAGCGTCGCGAATGCGGCGATGAGGCCGTCGCGCCGATCGGGCTCGACGAGACCCCTGTCGGCGAGCGCGTCGAGACGCCGCGCGGTGCCGGTCGCGGCGACACCGGCGCGGAGCGCGAGGAGACGGACCGCGCCGACGAGCGGCATCAGCCCGCCGAGTTTGAGATCGACATGGCCTCGGCGCCCGAGATCGCCGTGAACGGTGTGGAGGCGGCCGAGCAGACCGACGGCGACGGCATGGTTGGCCTGGGTGCCGGCGATCTCGGCGAGAAAGGCGGGATTGCGGGCGAGGCCATCGAGAACATGGGCGCGCAGCGTCTCCGACCGGGTCGGGTCGCCCGTGAACGGGTGGAAATCGAGGAAGATGTCGGCGAAGAGAACCGCGACCGGGCTCCTCCGCTCGGCCCATAGCGTCATCTGGCGCCGCCATTGCGTCGCGGTCTTGCGCCACACCGGATTGGTCGCCATCACGTTGCCGCTGCAGAGCGGGAAGCCGACGGTCGCGAGGTCGCGCGTGAAGCGCTCGGCGAGCGCGACGAACCAGCGATCGATCCGCGTGTGATCGTTGTCGTCATAATCGTCGAGGATCAAGGCGTTGTCCTGATCCGGACCGAGGAGGCTCTCGCCGCGGCCGGCCGAGCCGAGGACAAGGCCCGTGAACGCGACCGGCGGCGCGCCAAGACCCGATTCGGCGGTCGCGGCGACGGCGCGCTCGAGAACGCGGCGGTGGATGTCGCGGTTGATGTCGACGAGGAGCGCGAGGATCGACGGCGCGTCCATGCCCTCGCCGAGGAGATCGGCGGCGATGCCCGCCTCCGCCGCCTTGGTGCGCGCGAGGCCCTCGATCGCCTCGCCGCCGCCGAGCGCTTCCATGTGGCGGAGCGCCTTGTCGCTCGTGGCCGCGAGCGCGCCGTCGAGCGTGACCAGCCCGACGAGGCGTCCGTCGGAAGCGACGACCGGGAGATGGCGGATCGCGCGCGCGCATACGCGCGACCGCGCGGTAGAGGAACTCGTCGTCGCGGATCGTCGCGACCGGGCGCGTCATGACGCGCTCGATCGGCCAGTCGGCGCGGCCCTGGAGGGCGACGCGGCGGGTGACATCGCGCTCGGTCAGGATGCCGCAGGGTCGCTGGCCTGCATCTACGATAACGACCGCGGAACTGTCGGAACGGCCGAGCAAAGCGACCGCGTCCGCGACGGTCGCGCCGACGGCAAGCGACGGGACGGGCCCGACATCCGCACCGGCACGGCGGCCGAACAGCGATGCCGTCGACCGTTCCGGCATGTCCTCGCCCGCCGTCTCGCCGCGCTCGCTCGCCATCGGCCGCTCCTCGATGCCAGAATAGACCGCGCGGCGGGCCCGGCTCCATCCCTGTCGCCGCGCCTTGGGGGAATGGCCATGCGAGGAACACCGTGACGACGACAGAGCCATCGCTTCCGGCCGACGGCGCCACGGTTCCGCCGGCCGCGATCACCGCCGGCCCGGACTTTCCGGCGACGACCGGCTACCGCCGCACGGTCGACTATGTCGACTTCTTCGCGCATGGACGACGGTTCACCCAGGCGGCGATCGTGCTCACGCCCGAGACGCCGCGCCGCCACCACGGCCGGCGCATCGTGGTGATCGCTGGCGAGGGCGGCAGCGACAACGGCCGCGGGTTCCTATCGAGCTATGACGGCGCAGAGGGCGTCGGGCCTTGGCTCGCCCGGCGCGGGATCACCTTCGTCGCGCTCGCGCGGATCGGCCGCTGGAACTTCCTCGCCGCCGATCGCAGCGGATCGTGGGCGGACATCCCGATCGGCGAGCGGATGCCGATCTTCGACGTCGACCAGAGATCCTACTGGACGGCCGAGGATTACGAGACCGTTCCGGTCACCGGCATCTCGAGCCCGACCGAAAGCGAGCGGGCTCGCGTGCCGCGCGAGGGTACCCTGCTCCACGCCCAGATGCTCGCGGCGAGTCCCGAGGCGCTCGTCCTCGGCTACCGCGCCGGTGTCGCGCATGCGCTCCGCGACATGCGGCGCGAGGAGGTTCTTCTCCTCTATTGGGGATTCTCGACCGGCGGCGCGGTGCTGTGGCCGCTCGCGCGCCACATCGCGCCGGACGGCTATCTCGGCTGGGGCACGTCGAGCCCGGGGATCGCCTATTTCTACAGCCGCGCCATCCATGGCCGGTTCGACTGGGCCTATGACCGGAGCGCGCTCCGCGTGCGCGAGCGCGGCTGGCGCGATTTCACGTTCTACACGCGCCACATCGACGAGGAGACGCGCCGACGCTGGTGGCGCTCGGCGCAAGGTGCGCCGCGTTTCAAGAGCGTCGAGGACGCGATGATGTTCTACAATGTCGGTGCGCTGACCGAGCACGCGGGACGTCTGTGGAACACGGACTTCCTGCCGAGCGAGGAGCGCCGCGGCGGCTTCGCCGCCTTCGCGCGCCAGTTTCTCGATCCCTCCTTCCCGCCGCCCGAGCTCGCGAGCGTCGCCGCGCTCCAGGTCAACGGCACGCTCGACGAGGTGCTGCCACCGCCCATCGTCGATGCGACACGCGCGGTGATGGAACCGTATTGCCGGCGCTATCGGGTCGTCAGGATCGACGGCTTCCACCACGACATCATGGCGGAAACGATGGCGGTCGTCGGCCGGCTGTGGCTCCGCTTCATCGAGGCCGGCTGGTTCGACCCCGCGCCGGCGCGCTGAACGCCGCTATCGCGGCGTCAGGTGGATGTGGACAGGCTCCGGTCCGTCCTCGATCTCGCGCCCGAGGAGCTTGACTGCGGTGTCGGCCCGCTCGATCGGATAGCCGTGCGTGCACAGCGCGCGGAGGTCCTTCCAGCGTCGGCGCAGAATGTCGATCGAGCGTTCGGTCGCGGTCCAGCTCGACGACAGCACGCCGACCATCGAGATCTCCTTGAGGATCAGCTTGTCGGTGACGAGGTTTCCGACCGGCCGCTGGTTCTTGAGGCCGGCGACCACGACTGTGCCGCCCGCGCGCACCATCTCGACCGCCTGGATGATCGGCTCGGTCGCGCCGGCCGAGACGTCGAGCACGATGTCGGCGCCCGCACCACCGGTGAGATCGCGCACGCGCTCGACCGGGTCCTCCTCGTCGACGACGATCGTCGCATCCGCGCCGAGCTGTTTGGCGAGCGCGAGGCGCGCCCGGTCGGCGCGCGTGCCGGTGATGATGACCTGCGCGGCGCCCGCCATCTTGGCGACGACGACCGCGAGAAGCCCGCGCTGGCCCGGCCCCTCGATCACGATCGTGTCGCCGATGCCGGTGCCCGGCTTCTCGAAGCCCCAGCGCACCGCATTCGACAGCGGATTGAAGAGGCTCATCACGCCGGTCGGCACGTCGGTCGGCGCGCGGTGGAGACGCGCGCGCGGGTGGAGATACATGTGGCTCGCATAGCCGCCCCAGAGATGCGGCGCCTCATTCACGCTGATGCGGAGGCCATAGCCGAGATTGTGCTGGCAGAGGACGGTGCGGCCGATCAGGCACTGGAAGCACTGGCCGCACGGGATCGAGGATTCGACGATCACGCGGTCGCCTTCCTTGACCTTCCAGGTGCGTGCCGCCTCGCGCCCGAGCTTCTCGACGTGCCCGAGGATCTCGTGACCCGGGATGATCGGACGGATCGCCCACTTGGTGCCCTCGAGATGACCGGCGAACTGCTCGTAATCGGTGCCGCAGAGACCGGCCGCCTCGACACGGAGTACGCCTGAGCCTATGTCCACGTCGGGGACCGGGTACTCGCGGGTCTCGAACGTGCGGGGCGCGGTGAGGACGGCGGCGTGGGCGGTTTCGGTCATCGGGCTGATCCTCCGTTCAGGCGGAACCGGCGAGCGCCGGTCGCGGCACCGCGTGCGCGATGTCGGCGAGTTGTGGCACGACGTCGGCCGCGAAGCGGCGAAGGCTCGCGAGCACGTCGGCATGCTTCATCGGGCCGGCCTGCATCATCATCAGGATGTTGGTCGCACCGGTCTCGGCGTGGAACTGACGGAGGCGCCGCGCGACCGTGTCGGCATTGCCGGTGATGAGAAGCCCGCGATTCCAGAGGCTCTCATAGGAGGCCGTACGCACGCTCTCCTGTCCCGACTGATACATCGCGCGCCGCGCCTTGACGGGTGCCCAGCCGGGTGGCGCGCGGAACCACGGCGCGTCGCGCGTGCGGAGATACCACATCAGCTGCTCGCCGTCGCGGCGGGCGTCCGCGTCATTGTCGCCGACATACACGAGAAAGAGGTTGGCGAACCGCTCGCCCGACGGCGGGGCGCGCCCGGTCTCGCGGCAGCGCGCGCGATAGGCATCATAGACCGCGCCGGCGCCGTCGAAGCCGGCGAGCAGTGTCGCGAACACGACGTCGTTGTCGGCCGCCCAGTCGATGTTCTCGCGGTCGCCGCCGCCGGTGGTCCAGATCGGGGGATATGGCTTCTGGAACGGCTGCGGGAACGGGTTGGCGTAGCGGAAGTGGAAGTGCTTCCCCTCCCAGCTGAACGACTCGCCCGTGGTCCACGCTTTCCGGATCAGAGTGAACGCCTCGTAGAACCGCTCGCGGTTCAGAACCGGATTGGTGTTGGCGGGGTGGATCTCGAGACCGACGCCGCGCACGAAGCCGCACTCGATGCGCCCGCCCGAGATGCAGTCGAGCATCGCGACCTCCTCGGCCACCTGGAGCGGGTTCTCGCGATGCGGGATCGGATAGCCGAGGAGCAGGATCTTGGCGCGCCGCGTCCGCTGCACGAGCGAGGCGGCGGAAACGCCGAGTGCGGCGTCGATGCAGGTCGCGGTCTGGTGATGCTCGTTCAGCATCACGTCGAGGCCCAGCTCGTCGGCGAGCTGATGCTGCTCGAGATACTCGTTATAGAGACGGTGGGTCGTGTGCGGATCGAGGAGCCGGTTGGGCAGCGTCACCCGGATCGAGCCATAGCGCTCGAAATAGTCGTCGGGGAGATGCGGATAGGGCATCTCGGTGAAGTAGTAGAACCTCATCGGGCCCTCCCCGCCGACGGCGCGGTCAGAAATCCGGCGATCGCCGCCGCGGCCGCCTCGGGTCGCTCGAGGTGAGGCAGGTGGCCGGCGCCCAGCACGATCTCGAACCGGGCGCCGGGGATCGCGGCGGCGAAGGCGCGGCCATAGCCGGTCGAGACCACGCGGTCGTTCTCGCCCCACAAGACGAGCGTCGGCACGCCGATCCGGTAGAGCCTCCGATGAAGCGACGGATTGTGCTGGAACGGCTTCCAGGCATAGAGCGCGTCCGCCTCCTCGTCGTGCAGATAGCGGTCGAGCGCCGCCTCGACCATGTGGCGCGGATCGCCGAGGATGCGCCGACCTGCCTCGGCGTCGCGGAACAGCGCGCGGAGCCGGTCATCCGGGCCCATGGCGTAGGTGTCGAGAATATCGGGCATATCGGGCGGGGAGATCTTGATCCCCACCGCATCGATCAGGACGAGCCGCGCGAACCGCGCGCAGGACCGCACCAGCATTTCGGCCGCGATCCAGCCGCCGAGACCGGCGCCGACCAGATGGACGTCGCGCCAGCCGTTCGCTTCGACGAGATCGAGATAGAGATAAGCGAGGTCCTCGACGGTCTCGATGCCCGATGCGCGCGGCGTCGCGGCGAAGCCCGGGTGGACGGGGGCGACCACGCGCCTCTCCTGTGACAGGAGATCGTGGCACGGAGACCAGCGTCCCGCGTCTTGCGCGCCGTGGAGCATGAGGACGACCGGGCCGCGTCCGCGCGCACGCGCGGAGAGCGCGTGACCGCGCACGTCGAGGCGATCCGGTTCGGGGCTCGGTTCCATGCCGGGTCAGCGCCTCCCTGCCGCCGGTTTGCGATCGTGCACCGGCCCGAGCCTAGACCCGGCCATGCGGGCCGGCAATCGGGCTCGCCGCCGGTTGGGCGTCTATGTCGCCGCGCGCATGGTCCGGATCTGGTCATAGGCCGCGTTGATCGTCGCCATGCGCTCGGTCGCGAGCGCGACGAACTCGCGGGGCACGCCCTGGGCGATCAGGCTATCCGGATGATTGGCCCGGATCAGACGCAGCCACGCGTCGCGCACCGCCGCGTCGTCGGCATCGCGCGCGATCCCGAGCACGGCGAACGGGTCCATGCCCTCGCGGCCGAAGTGGGTCTCGCGGATCCGCTCGAAGGTCTCGGGCTCGATCGCGAAGATCGTCGCGACCGAGCGGAGATAGTCGATCTCGCCCGCATGCGCGATCCGCTCCGCGGCGGCGACCTGGCACAGCGCGTGGAGAAGCTCCTCGAGGACCGCCGGATTGTCCGCGAAGAGGTGGGCCACCTGGCGCGCATAGGGCTCGTAGCCGGCGACGTCGCGCCGCGCCAGGTTGAAGACGCGGTCGAAATGGCGCGCCTCCTCCGGCGGCACCCGGAACAGCCGCTTGAAGGTGTCGACCTCGACCGGTGTCACGCTGCCGTCGGCGCGCGCCAGCTTGGCGCCGAGAGCGATGACCGCGATCGTGAACGCGCCCTGCCGTGTGAGGTCGGGGTCGGCCGCGCTCCGGCTGGTTCGCACATGGTCGACCGCGTGCCCCGCGACGGCGCCGGCGATCGCGCCGATCGGCCCGCCGAGCGCGAAGCCGGCGGCGCCGCCGAGTATCTTGCCGAGAAGCTGCATGGGGAGAGATCGGGAACCGTACGACGGGGAGCGGGCGATGGCGCGTGATGCGGATTATGACGCCCGGCGGCCGCTTCCGCCACCGGCACGCGGCGGCTACTGTCGCGTGGCCGCCACGGTGGGCGGGATCGCACCGCGAAAGGAACGGACATGAAGGCCGTCGTCATCCTCGACCGGGACGGGCGCCGCGAGCTCGCGGTGATGGAGCTGCCGCGGCCCGACCCCGGGCCGACACAGATTCTCGTCCGCGTGCGGGGCGCCGGGCTCAACCGCGCCGATCTCGCGCGCGGCGTCGTCCACTACGATCATTCCGGGCCGGTTCCGGAATATCCGGCGGGCGGTCTCGAGATGGCGGGCGAGGTCGTCGCCTGTGGCGCCGCGGTGACGCGGTTCGCCGGCGGCGAGCGCGTGATGGCGATGGCGCAGCGCGCGTTCGCGGAGTTCGTCGCGCTCGACGAGCGTCTCGCGGTGCCGGTCCCGGATGCGCTCGGCTGGGTCGAGGCGGCGGCGGTCCCGGTCGTCTACATGACCGCGCATGACGCCCTGATGACGCGCGCGATGCTCCGGCCGGGCGAAGCCGTCCTCGTCCATGCGGTGACCGGCGGGGTGGGGACGGCCGCGCTCCAGATCGCGCGCGTCAAGGGCGCGCGCCCGATCCTCGGCTCGACCGGATCGCCCGCGAAGGCGGCGCGGCTCGCCGCCGAGGGTCTCGACGCCGCGATCGACTATCGCGACGGCTTCGCCGCTGCCGTCCTCGAACGGACCGGCGGCGCGGGCGTCGATGTGATCATCGACACCGTCGGCGCCCGCGCGCTCGCCGACAATCTGCGCGCGGTGGCGCTCCGTGGGCGGATCGTCGACGTCGGCCGCATGGGCGGCCAGACCGCGGAGATCGACCTCGAATTGTTCGCGCGGAAGCGCCTGACCCTGGTCGGCGTGACCTTCCGCACGCGGACGCTCGACGAGCATGCCGAGATTGTCCGCCACTTCGCCGCCGACCTCTTGCCTTCGTTCGCGAGCGGTGCGATCAAACCTTTGATCCACGAGACCTTTCCTCTTGTCGACGCGGAGGCCGCGCAGGCCGTGCTGAAGGCGGGAAGCCATCTCGGCAAGATCGTGCTGACCGTCGACTAGGGCCGCCGCGGATCGCCGCCGGTTCTTGTGCCGACGGGACCGGGCACTACATTGTGAAAGACCGGCCGGCGCTCGTCGAGGCTTGGCCCTCGACTATCGGTCGGAGCTCCGTGTGAAGCGTACCGTCATCGCCCTCGTCGTCGTCTGCATCGTCGCGATCGCCGTCGTCGCGGTCTATCGGCTGCTGGTTCCGTCGCCGGCGAGCCCGGGGAGCGCGGGCGGCGCGAGGGGCGGACCGCCGGGCGGGTTCGCGATGGCGGTCGAGGCGACGCCGGTACGGGTCGGGGAGATGCGGCGGACCACGGTCGCGGTGGGATCGCTCGTCGCCAACGAGATGGTCGTCGTGCGCCCCGAGATCGCCGGCCGAATAACCCAGATCGTGTTCCGCGAGGGCCAATTGGTGTGCCGCGGCGATCTCCTGATCCAGCTCGACGATTCGGTCGAGCGCGCCGAGCTCGCCCAGGCGCAGGCCTCGCTCGCCTTGTCGCGCGCGAACTACGAGCGGGCCGAGACCCTGGTCCGGAGCGGCAGCGGCACGACGCGTGCGCTCGACGAGGCGCGCTTCAAGCTCAAGAACGACGAGGCCGCCGTCGGCGTCGCGACGGCGCGGATCGGCAAGATGCGGATGGAGGCGCCGTTCTCGGGCACGATCGGGCTGCGCCGGGTGAGCACCGGTGACTACGTCGCGCCGGGCACCGACATCGCCAACCTCGCGATGCTCGATCCACTCAAGGTCGATTTCCGCGTGCCCGAGATCTATCTGACCGCGATCGCGGTCGGCCAGACCGTCGGTATCGAAATAGACTCGTTCCCGAACCGGGTGTTTCCCGGCGAGATCTATGCCATCGACCCGCTGATCGATCCGGCCGGGCGCGCCATCGTCCTGCATGCGCGCATCGCCAACCAGGACGGCGTCCTGCGCCCGGGCCTCTTCGCGCGCGTCACGGTGATGCTCCTTGCGCGTGCCGATGCTTTGTTCGTGCCCGAACAGGCGATCGTGCCGCTCGGCGACCGGACGGTCGTCTACCGGATCAAGGACGGCGTGGCGGACGAGGTGAGCGTCCGCATCGGCGAGCGTCTCGGCACCGAGGTCGAGATCGTCGGCGGCCTCGCGCGCGGCGACCAGATCGTGACCGCGGGCCAGCTCAAGATCGGCGCCGGCATGCCGGTCCGCAACGTCGCGACGGCCGACGCCGCGGCGGCGGCACCCCGGCCGTGACGCTCTCCGACATCTCGATCCGCCGTCCCGTCTTCGCGACGGTGCTGAGCCTTGTCATCGTGCTCATCGGGCTGATGGCGAACCAGCGGCTCACAGTGCGCGAATATCCCAACATCGACGAGCCGGTCGTCTCGGTCGAGACGACCTATCGCGGCGCCTCGGCCGAGATCATCGAGAGCCGGGTGACGGTGCCGCTCGAGGATTCGCTTTCCGGCATCGGGGGCGTCGACGTCCTGTCGTCGATCAGCCGGCCGGAGAAGAGCCAGATCACCGTCCGGTTCCGGCTGTCACGCGACCCCGACGGCGCGGCGTCCGACGTGCGCGACCGCGTCGGGCGTGTGCGCGGCCAGCTTCCCGACGACATCGACGAGCCGGTGATCGCCAAGGTCGAGGCGGACGCGCAGCCGATCATCTATCTCGCCTTCTCGTCGAGCCGGCATACGGCACTCGATGTGAGCGACTTCGCCGACCGCTTCGTCAAAGACCGGTTGCAGAACCTGCCCGGCGTGTCGGATGTCCGCATCTTCGGCGAGCGGCGCTTCGCCCTGCGGATCTGGATCGACCCGCTCCGGCTCGCGGCCTACGGGTTGACGCTGCAGGATGTCGAGACCGCGTTGACGCGCCAGAACGTCGAGGTGCCGTCGGGCCGCATCGAGAGCGCCGCGCGCGAGTTCACCGTGCTGACCCAATCCGATCTCCGCACGGTCGAGGAGTTCAACGACCTCATCATCGCCCGCGCGTCGGGCTATCTGGTCCGGCTCCGCGATATCGGGCGGGCCGAGATCGGCGCCCGCGACATGCGCGTCGTCGCCCGATTTAACGGCGAGAACGCGGTCGCGATCGGCGTCGTCAAGCAGTCGACGGCCAATCCGCTCGATGTGTCGCGGGCGGTCGCGAATGTCCTGCCATCGATCCGCCAGAGCCTCCCCGACGGCATGAAGGTCGATGTCGGCTACGACACCTCGGTCTTCATCGATCGATCGATCAAGAACGTCTATCACACGATCGGCGAGGCGGTGGTCCTCGTCCTGTTGGTGATCTTTCTGTTCCTCCGCTCGGTCCGCGCGACGCTGATCCCGCTGGTGACGATACCGGTCTCGCTGATCGGGACCTTCGCGCTGATGAGCCTGTTCGGCTTCTCGATCAACACGCTGACGATGCTCTCGTTCGTGCTGGCGATCGGTCTCGTCGTCGACGACGCGATCGTGATGCTCGAGAACATCAGCCGCTATATCGAGCAGGGCATGCGACCCTTCGAGGCCGCGCTCAAGGGCGCGCGCGAGATCAGCTTCGCGATCATCGCGATGACGATCACGCTCGCCGCCGTGTATGCCCCGGTCGCCTTCCAGAGCGGGCGCACGGGCCGGCTGTTCACCGAGTTCGCGCTCACGCTCGCGGGCGCCGTCCTGGTGTCCGGCTTCGTCGCGCTGTCGCTATCGCCGATGATGTGCTCGCGCATGCTGAGGGCGAACCACAGTCCGGGCTGGTTCTACCGCGTGACCGAGCGTGGCCTCGAGCGCCTCAAGGAGGGATACCGGCGCTCGCTCCTCTTCACGCTGATGGCGCGGCCCGCGATCGTGCTGGCAGCACTTCTCGTCGCCGGCGCAGGCGGGCTCCTCTACACGATGACCCCGGCGGAGCTCGCGCCGGTCGAGGACCGCTCGATCGTCGTCGGCATCGGCATCGCCCCGGAAGGCTCGACGATCGAGTTCACCGACCGCTATGCCCGCCAGCTCGAGGCGATCAACGCCGCCGAGCCGCAGACCGGCACCCATTTCATGGTCGTCGGCTTTCCGATCGTGAACCAGGCGATCGGGTTCATCCGGCTGCGTCCGTGGGAGATCCGCGAGGAGCCGCAGAAGGCGGTGGTCGGCCGCCTCGCGCCGCAATATTTCGGCGTGCCCGGCATCCTCGCCTTCCCGATCAACCCGCCGTCGCTCGGCCAGAGCCCTATCGAGAAGCCGGTGCAGTTCGTCCTCCAGACCTCGGCCGGCTACGACGTCCTTCAGACTGCGGTCGACCGCCTGATGGCGGCGGCGCGCGAGAACCCGGGGCTGCAGAACCTCGACGCCGACCTAAAGCTCAACAAGCCCGAGCTCAAGGTGCGTATCGACCGCAGCAAGGCCGCCGACATGGGAATCGAGGTCGACACGATCGGGCGCACGCTCGAGACCATGCTCGGCGGTCGCCAGGTGACGCGCTACAAGCAGTTCGGCAAGCAGTACGACGTGATGGTGCAGGTCTCGCCGGTCGATCGAACGAAGCCCAACGATCTTACCTCGATCTATGTCCGCGCGCGCGGCGGCCAGATGGTGCCGCTCGCCAATCTGGTCTCGATCGAGGAGACCGTCGCGCCGAAGGAGCTCAACCACTTCAACAAGCTCCGCGCTGCGATCGTGTCGGCGACGCTGGCGCCCGGCTACACGGTCGGCGACGCGGTCGAGTTTCTGCGCGCGGAGGCGGCCAAGCTGCCGCCGAACGTCCAGAACGATCTCGCTGGCCAGACCCGCGAGTTCAAGTCGGCGACCGGCGGCCTGTTCATCACCTTCCTTCTCGCGCTCGTCTTCATCTATCTCGTCCTCGCCGCCCAGTTCGAGAGCTTCATCGATCCGTTCGTGATCATGTTCACCGTGCCCTTGTCGATGACCGGCGCGCTCCTCGCGCTCCACCTCATCGGCGGGCCGATGAACGTCTACAGCCAGATCGGGCTCGTCACCCTGGTTGGGCTGATCACCAAGCACGGCATCATGATCGTCGAGTTCGCGAACCAGCTCCGGAGCCGCGGCACGGCGCTCCACCAGGCGGTGGTCGAGGCGGCGGTCCTCCGTCTCCGGCCCATCCTGATGACGACGGCGGCGATGGTGCTCGGCTCGGTGCCGCTCGCGCTCGCGACAGGCGCCGGCGCGGAGAGCCGTCACGACATCGGCTGGGTGATCGTGGGCGGCCTCCTCCTCGGGACGCTGTTAACCCTCTACGTCGTCCCGACCGCCTACACCTATCTCGCGCGGCGACGGCCGCGTGAGATCGCCGTCACACCGGCGAGCCCGGCGCCACATCCGGCAGAGTAGGCGCCCTCGCCGCGAAACGGCCTTCGACTCGGCCGGGCGATCGGCTATTAAGTCGGCCTGTTCATTGGACAAGGACGGGTCTCGGCCCGGGGCAGACGAGAGCGATGGCACAGGCGACGGTCGGGCGTTGGCAATTCTGGATCGATCGCGGCGGCACGTTCACCGACATTGTGGCCAAGCGCCCCGACGGCGGCCTTCTCACCCACAAGCTCCTGTCCGAGAACCCCGAACGCTACCAGGACGCGGCACTCCAGGGCATCCGCGAGCTCCTCGGCGTCGCGGCGGGCGGCCCGCTGCCGACCGAGGCGATCGAGGCGGTCAAGATGGGAACGACGGTCGCGACGAACGCGCTCCTCGAGCGCAAGGGCGAGCGCACGGTCCTCGTGATCACCAAGGGATTCGGCGACGCGCTCCGCATCGGCTATCAGAACCGCCCCAACATCTTCGCGCGCCGGATCACGCTGCCCGAACTCCTCTATGAGCGGGTCGTCGAGGTGCCGGAGCGCTACACGGCCGAGGGCGAGGTGCTCGTGCCGGTCGATCTCGCCGCGGCGCGCAAGGGGCTCCAGGCCGCCTATGACGACGGCATCCGCTCCGCGGCGATCGTCTTCCTGCACGGTTATCGCCACACCGCGCACGAGGCCGCGGTCGCGCGGATCGCCCGCGACATGGGCTTCACCCAGGTCTCGGTCTCGCACGAGGTGAGCCCGCTGATGAAGCTCGTCGGGCGCGGCGATACCACCGTCGTCGACGCCTATGTGTCACCGATCCTCCGCCGCTATGTCGACCGGGTCGCGGCCGATCTCGGTGCGGCACGGCTGATGTTCATGCAGTCGAATGGTGGGCTCGCCGATGCCCGCTTCTTCCAGGGCAAGGATTCGATCCTCTCCGGCCCGGCCGGGGGCATCGTCGGCGCGGTGCAGACCGCGGCGATGGCGGGCTTCGAGCGCATCATCAGCTTCGACATGGGCGGGACCTCGACCGACGTCGCACACTATGACGGCGAGTATGAGCGCGCGTTCGAGACGCTGGTGGCCGGCGTCCGGATGCGGGCACCGATGATGCAGATCCACACGGTTGCGGCCGGTGGCGGCTCCGTTCTCCATTTCGACGGCGCGCGCTATCGGGTCGGCCCCGATTCCGCCGGCGCCAATCCGGGCCCCGCCTGCTATCGCCGCGGCGGCCCGCTCACCGTGACGGACGCCAACGTCATGGTCGGCAAGCTCCGCGCCCGCTTCTTCCCGACCGTGTTCGGCCCCAACGGCGACCAGCCGCTCGACGAGGCGGTCGTGCACGAGAAGTTCGCCGCGCTCGCCTCCGAGATCGAGCGGACGACCGGCGACAAGCGGAGCCCGGTCGAGGTCGCAGAAGGTTTCCTGATGATCGCGGTCGAAAACATGGCGAACGCGATCAAGCAGATCTCGGTCCAGCGCGGCTACGACGTCACGACCTACACGCTCAACTGCTTCGGCGGCGCGGGCGGCCAGCACGCCTGCCTCGTCGCCGATGCGCTCGGCATGACGCGCGTCTTCGTCCATCCCTTCGCCGGCGTGCTGTCGGCCTACGGCATGGGGCTCGCCGACCACCGCGTGATGCGGGAACGCGCGATCGAGGCGGTGTTCGACGATGCGCTTCTGTCCGATCTCGGCCGCACGCTCGGGACGCTCGAGGCCGACGGCCGCGCCGAGATGGAACGGCAGGGAATCGAGGCGGCGCGCATCGACGCCGTGCGCAAGGTCCATCTGCGCTACGAGGGCACCGACACCCCGCTCGTCATCGACTTCGGTCCGCGTCCGGCGATGATCGCCGCGTTCGAGGCGGCACATATGCAGCAATTCGGCTTCGTGGCGCCGGAGAAGAAGCATATCGCGGAAGCCGTCTCGGTCGAGGTCATCGGCCGCGGCGAGGCGATGGACGACCCCGAGGCGAGGCCGGACGGCGCGGTGCCGCCGCCGACACCCGTCGCGCGCGTCGCGGTCTATACCGACCATGCCGAGCACGTCTCGCCCGTCCACGATCGCGACCTCATGCGGCCGGGCCAGCGTGTCGATGGGCCCGCGATCATCCGCGAGGCCAACGCGACGACGATCGTCGAGCCCGGTTGGCGGGCCGAGATCACAGCGCGCAACCACCTCGTGATGACGCGCGTCGTACCGCGCCCGAAACGCGTCGCCATCGGGACCGAGGCGGACCCCGTGATGCTCGAGGTGTTCAACAACCTCTTCATGTCGATCGCCGAGCAGATGGGCGTCGTTCTGCAGAACACATCCTACTCGGTGAACATCAAGGAGCGGCTCGATTTCTCCTGCGCGATCTTCGACCCGGTCGGCGATCTCGTCGCCAACGCGCCGCACATCCCGGTCCATCTCGGATCGATGGGCGAGAGCGTGCGGACGATCATCCGTCTTCGGCGCGTGACGATGAAGCCGGGCGATGTCTACATGCTCAACACGCCCTATAACGGCGGCACGCATCTGCCCGACGTCACGGTCATCACGCCGGTGTTCGACAAGGCGGGCGCCGAGATCCTCTTCTACGTCGCCTCGCGCGGCCACCACGCCGAGATCGGCGGCATCACGCCCGGCTCCATGCCGCCCGACAGCCGCCACATCGACGAGGAAGGCGTGCTGGTCGACAACTTCCAGCTCGTCGACGCCGGGCGGCTCCTCGAGGACGAGACGCGGCGACTGTTCACCGGCGCCAAGTTCCCGACCCGGAACTTCCACCACAATCTCGGCGATCTGAAGGCCCACATCGCGGCCAACGAGAAGGGCGTGCGCGAGCTTCGTCGCATGGTCGACCATTTCGGCCTCGACGTCGTTCACGCCTACATGAAGCACGTCCAGGACAATGCCGAGGAATCGGTGCGGCGCGTGCTCGATGTCCTCAAGGACGGCCAGTTCACCTACGAGATGGACATCGGCGCGAAGGTTGCAGTCGCCATCACCGTCGACCGCGCATCGCGCACCGCGCGGGTCGATTTCACCGGCACCTCGCCGCAACAGCCGAACAACTTCAATGCGCCGTCGGCGATCTGCATGGCGGCCGTCCTCTACGTGTTCCGGATGCTGGTCGATTCCGACATCCCATTGAACGCGGGCTGCCTCAAGCCGCTCGACGTCGTGATCCCGGAAGGCTGCATGCTGCGGCCGACCTATCCGGCCGCCGTCGTCGCCGGCAATGTCGAGACCTCGCAGGCAATCACCGACACGCTCCTCGGCGCTCTCGGGGTCTCGGGCGCCTCGCAAGGGACGATGAACAATTTCACCTTCGGCAACGCCGAGTACCAGTATTACGAGACGATCTGCGGCGGATCTGGCGCCGGCCCGACCTATGACGGAACGGATGCCGTCCACACCAACATGACCAACACGCGGCTCACCGATCCTGAGATCCTCGAGTGGCGCTTCCCGGTCCTCCTCGACAGCTTCTCGATCCGGCGCGGTTCGGGCGGCGCGGGGCGTTTCCGCGGCGGCGACGGCGTGATCCGCCGCGTCCGTTTCCGCCAGGCGATGACCGCGGCGATCCTGTCCAGCCACCGGCGCATCCCGCCCTATGGCATGGCCGGCGCCGCGGCGGGTGTGGTGGGGCGCAACTGGGTCGAGCGCACCGACGGCACCGTGATCCAGCTCACCGGCACCGACAAGGCCGACATGAGCGCGGGCGATGTGTTCGTGATCGAGACGCCGGGCGGCGGCGGCTTCGGCCCGGCCGCGGCGCGGCGCGAGGCGGCGGAGTAGCGCGATGCAGCCGATGACGGCGGCGGAATTGCGCGCGCGATGCCGCGACGGCAGCTATGCCGGCCCGACCTCCGGCCACGCGTCCGGCATCGTTCAGGCCAACATGGTCATCCTGCCGGCAGCCGATGCGGTCGAGTTCCGCGAGTTCTGCGCGCTGAACCCGGCGCCGTGTCCGATCCTCGAGGTTCATGCGCCCGGCGATCCGGAGCCGAAGCGCATCGCGCCCGGCGCCGATGTCCGCACCGATCTGCCGCGCTATCGCGTCTTCCGCGACGGCGTGATGTTCGACGAGCCGACCGACATAAGTGCCCTGTGGCGGGACGATCTCGTGACCTTCATGCTCGGCTGCTCGTTCGTCGCCGAGGCGGCGCTGCTCGAGGCCGGCCTCCTCTTGCCGCATATCCAGGAGACGGGCTTCGTGCCGATGTTCCGGACGACGCGGCCGACGGTGCCGCATGGCCGGTTCCACGGTCCGCTCGTCGTCTCGATGCGGCCCTTCTCGCCGCCGGACGCGGCGCGCGCCGCGGCGATCACCGCCCACTACCCGATGGCGCACGGCGCGCCGGTCCATGTCGGCGATCCGGCGGCGCTCGGGATCAGGGACCTCGCGGAGCCCGAATACGGCCGCGCGGTGTCGCTCCGCCCGGGCCAGGTCGCCGTGTTCTGGGCCTGCGGCGTCACCCCGCAGGAGGCGATCCTCAACGCCAAGCCGCGTCTTGCCATCACCCACGCGCCGGGGCACATGTTCGTCGCCGACATCACCTCGGAATCGACGCGCGTCTAGGGCGCGCAACGGAGGCTCAACGTGGACGGTACGACGCGCCAATCGCTCCTCGACGAACTCGGCGCCCGGCTCGGCGACCGCGTGACCACGTCGGCGCCAATCCTCGCCCAGCACGCCAAGGACGAATCCTGGCACGCGCCGCATCCGCCCGAGATCGTCGTGTTCCCGCAATCGACCGACGAGGTCCGGGCCGTGGTGCAGGCCTGCGCCGCCCGGCGAGTGCCGATGATCCCGTTCGGCGCCGGCACCTCGCTCGAGGGCGGGGTCGCCGCGCTCGCGGGTGGCGTCACGATCGACCTCACGCGCATGGACGCGATCGTCGCGGTCAACGCGGCCGATCTCGACGCGACGGTCGAGGCGGGCGTGAAGCGCAAGTCCCTCAACGCGCATCTCCGCGACACCGGCCTTTTCTTCCCCGTCGATCCGGGTGCCGACGCAACGCTCGGCGGCATGGCATCGACGCGGGCCTCGGGCACCAACGCGGTGCGCTACGGCACGATGCGCGAGAACGTCATTCGCCTCACGGTCGTGCTCGCCGATGGACGCGTGATCAGGACCGGGTCGCGCGCGAAGAAGTCGGCGGCGGGCTATGACCTGACGCGGCTGTTCGTCGGCGCCGAAGGAACGCTCGGCGTGATCACCGAAGTGACGCTCCGTCTCTACGGCATCCCGGAGGCGATGTCGGCCGCGGTCTCGGCGTTCCCGTCGGTCGAGGCGGCGGTCGACACCTGCATCCAGACGGTTCAGTCGGGGATCCCGGTCGCCCGCGTCGAACTCCTCGATGCACTCCAGATGCGGGCGGTCAACGCCTACTCGAAGCTCGACTACGCCGAGGCGCCGACGCTCTTTTTTGAGTTCCACGGTTCGCGGCGCGGCGTCGTCGAGGAGGCCGAGGCGGTGCAGGCGATCGCGCGCGACCATGGCGGTGCCGATTTCCGCTGGGGGCTCGCGGCGGAGGAGCGCAACAAGCTCTGGCAGGCGCGCCACGATGCCTACTACGCCGCGCTCGCGCTCAGGCCCGGTCTCAAGGGCTGGCCCACCGATGTGTGCGTGCCGCTGTCTCGGCTCGCCGATTGCATCCACGAGACCCGCGCCGACATCGAGGAATCCGGGCTCGTCGCCCCGATCGTCGGCCATGTCGGCGACGGAAACTTCCACCTGACGCTCTTGCTCGATCCCGACGATGCCCGCGATCGCGCCCGCGTCGCGGCGTTCAACGGCCGCCTGGTCGCGCGGGCACAGGCGATGGACGGCACCTGCACCGGCGAGCACGGCGTCGGCTACGGGAAGATCGATTTCCTCGCCGGCGAGCATGGCGACGGGCTCGCCCTCATGGCGGCGCTGAAGCGCACCTTCGATCCCGACAACCTGATGAATCCCGGAAAGATCGTGCGGCCGCTGTGAGCGCGGCGGCCGCGGCGGCGGCGGTCAGCTGTCGCCGCGGTCGTCTTTGGTCGGCGTCGTCTTGCGCGGGCTCGCCGGCTCGGTGCCGGATTCGACGGGCTTCTCGCGCGGTTCGATCCGACTGCCGTTGAGCTGCGCCTCGCGTCGCTCGAACACGAAGGTCGTCTCGCGCCGCTCCTGCTTGTCGCGGCCGAAACGGGCGCGGTTCGTCGAGGCGGTGCGCCGCGCATCCTCGCGGTCCCGCTTCTTCCGGTACTGGTTGAGGTTGACGACGTCTCCCATGGCCCGCTGCCTCACGACCCTCGGCGCAGAGCGCGCATCGACGCGATGTTTATAAAGCTTAACGTAATCGCGTCGAATGGCAATGGTGCTGCAGCGCTCGTCGGCGCGATCGCGCCGCGCGCATCGCACCGCGAGACACGCCGCGGGCGGACTTCTCTGCGGTCGTAGGGCCGATCCGTCTTCGTCCGTCTTCGATCGCGGAACGCCGATCGTCGCCGGTTCTTAATCGTTCACGATCAGGCGAACGCGCCGCGCCGGCGCGATCCTCGTCGCGACAGTCCGCGCAGGGTTGGGTGGGTCGGGGTGGGGCTTGCAATTGCAAGTCATTCGCATTATGCTGCCGACCCTACCGAGACCGATCTGAACCGCGGCGCGCTCATGTATCTCTGCATCTGCCACGCCCTGACCGAGAACGAGGTGCGCCGCGCGGCGCGCCAGCGCGAGGCGGCGTCGGCCGCGCAGTATTTCCGCGGACGCGGCCTTCGGCCGCGCTGCGGCCACTGCGCTGGGGTGATCCACGCCCACATGACGGACGAGGCCGGGGACGGCACGCTCATGACCGAGCACGCGCCGCCATCGGAACGGCGCGACTAGCGCGCGCGTGCGACGGTTGGCGCTTTGACTTTGCAACCTGGAGGCGCCTAGAGTTCGCGACACGGCGAACCGACGGGGATTGCTCCATGCGTGGCGATGCACGGGTCATTGAGTACCTGAACACGGTGCTCACCAACGAGCTGACGGCGATCAACCAGTACTTCCTGCATGCCCGCATGTTCGAGAACTGGGGCCTCGCGAAGCTCGGTGCATACGAGTACAAGGAATCGATCGACGAGATGAAGCACGCCGACTTGCTCATCAAGCGGATCCTGTTCCTCGAAGGCCTCCCCAATCTCCAGCACCTCGACAAGCTCCTGATCGGCGAGAACGCCAAGGAGGCGCTCGAGTGCGACCTCAAGCTCGAGATGAAGGCGATCCCCGACCTCCGCGAGGCGATCTCGCACTGCCACACGGTGCGCGACTTCGTGAGCCAGGAGCTGTTCGAGACGATCCTCGAGAGCGAGGAGGAGCATGTCGACTGGCTCGAGACCCAGTTCGAGCTGATCAGGCAGACCGGCCTCGAGAACTACCTCCAGTCGCAGATGTGATCGCGACCTCGCGGCGGATCGTCTCGAGCACGTAGACCCGGATCGCCGACGAGAGATTGCCCGACCGGTCGCGGTCGATCGCAGCGAGGAGGGCATTGACCGACTTGCCCTCGGCGAGCGCGATGCGCGCGAGCTCCCGCCAGAAGATGTCCTCGATCGAGACGCTGGTGCGATGACCGGCGACGATCACCGATCGCTTGCGGACACCGCCGTCGGTCATCGGCCCGGCGCCAGCATGCGCCGCGGCTCGATCCAGCGCTCGAACTCCTCGGCGCTGACCGCGCCCAGCGCAATTGCCGCGGCCTTGAGGGTGGTCCCCTCGGCGTGGGCCTTGCGCGCGATCGCGGCGGCCCGGTCGTAGCCGATATGTGGGGCGAGCGCCGTCACCAACATCAGCGACCGATCGAGCTGATCGCGCAGCCGGACGCGGTTCGCCCGGATGCCCGCGATGCAGTGGTCGGCGAAGCTCCGGGTCGCATCGGCGAGGAGGCGGATCGACTGGAGGACGTTGTAGACGATCACCGGCTTGTAGGTGTTGAGCTCGAGATGGCCCTGGCTACCGGCGATCGTGACGGTGACATGGTTTCCCATCACCTGCGCGGCCACCATCGCGACCGCCTCGCACTGGGTCGGGTTCACCTTGCCGGGCATGATCGACGAGCCGGGCTCGTTCTCCGGCAGCACGATCTCGCCGAGACCGGCGCGCGGGCGCGTGCGGCGAGCGCACGGCGAAGGACGCGGAGCGCGGGCATCAGGCGATCGCGGATCTCGAGCGCGGCAGCGATGTGCATCGCGGTCGGGAAGGAATCGTTCGACGACTGCGCGGCGTTGACGTGATCGTTCGGATGCACCGGCCTCTTGGCGCCGCGCCGGCCGCCCAGGATCTCGTTCGCGCGGTTCGCGATCACCTCGTTGAGGTTCATGTTGGTCTGGGTGCCCGATCCGGTCTGCCACACGAGGAGCGGGAACTCGTCGTCGTGGCGGCCGGCCGCGATCTCGTCGGCCGCCCGGGCGATCGCCTCGGCGCGACGGCGGTCGAGGAGCCCGAGGCGGAGATTGACCCGCGCCGCCGCCTTCTTCTGGAGGGCGAAGGCGCGGATCAAAGGAAGCGGCATGCGCTCCTCGCCGATCCGGAAATAGACGAGGCTCCGCGACGTCTGCGCCCCCCAGAGCCGCGCCGCCGGGACGGCGATCGGGCCGAAGCTGTCGGTCTCGATCCGGGTGCGCGCGCCGGCCGGTCCGCTTCGTCGCTTCATGCGGTCCGTTCCTCCCCGTCCGGTCGGACCGACGACGCCGGCGCGGTCGCCTTCCGCGTCAGAACAGTCCCTCGATCTCGCCCTTGTCGTTGAGCCGGATCTCGTGCGCCGCCGGTTTGCTCGGAAGTCCGGGCATGGTCATGATGTCGCCGCAGATCGCGATGACGAACTCGGCGCCGGCCGAAAGCCGGATCTCGCGGATCGGCACGATATGGCCGGACGGCGCGCCGAGCGCGGCGGGATCGGTCGAGAAGCTGTACTGGGTCTTCGCGATGCAGACCGGGAAGTGGCGGAAGCCTCGCCCCTCGAGCTCGGCCAGGCGATCGGTAACGCGCTTTTCCGCGGCGACGTCGGCGGCGTGATAGATCTTCTGGGCGATGGTGCGGATCTTGTCGAGAAGGCCCATGTCTTCGGGATAAAGCGGCTTGAACTTCGCCGTTCGCTTGTCGATCTCGGCGACCACCACCTTGGCGAGCGCCTCGGTGCCGGCGCTGCCGTCGGCCCAGTGCGTGCACAGCACGACCGCGACCCCGATCCCTTCGCAGCACTTCCGGAGCATCGCGATCTCGGCGTCGGTGTCGGCATTGAACCGATTGATCCCGACCACCACCGGGACGCCGAAACCGCGCAAATTGGCGACATGGCGGGCGACGTTGGCGAAGCCCTTCTCCAGCGCCTTGACGTCCTCCTTGCCGAGCTCGGCGCGCGGCACGCCGCCATGCATCTTGATCGCGCGGATGCTCGCGACCAGGACCGCGGCCTCGGGCGACAAACCGGACTTGCGGCACTTGATGTCGAAGAATTTCTCGGCGCCGAGATCGGCGCCGAAGCCCGCCTCGGTCACGACATAGTCGGCGAGGTGGAGCGCGGTCGTAGTCGCCAGGACCGAGTTGCAGCCATGCGCGATGTTGGCGAACGGCCCGCCATGGATGAAGGCAGGATTGTTCTCGATGGTCTGGACGAGATTGGGCGACAGCGCCTCCTTGAGGAGGACCGTCATCGCGCCGGCGGCCTGGAGATCGGCGGCGCGGATCGGCTCGCGCTTGCGATTCTCGGCGACGATGATGTTGCCGAGCCGCTTCTCGAGGTCCTTGAGGTCGTTGGCCAGGCAGAAGACGGCCATCACCTCGGACGCGACGGTGATGTCGAAGCCGTCCTCGCGCGGGAAGCCGTTGGCGACGCCGCCGAGCGAATTGACGATCGAGCGCAGCGCCCGGTCGTTGAGGTCGACGACACGGCGCCACGAGATGCGCCGGGCATCGATCCCGAGCGTGTTGCCCCAGTAGATGTGGTTGTCGAGCATCGCCGCGAGGAGGTTGTGCGCCGAGGTGATGGCGTGGAAATCCCCGGTGAAGTGGAGATTGATGTCCTCCATCGGCACGACCTGGGCATAGCCGCCACCGGCCGCGCCGCCCTTGGCGCCGAACGACGGCCCGAGCGACGGCTCGCGGAGGCAGATGATCGCCTTCTTGCCGATGCGGTTGAGCGCGTCGCCGAGGCCGACGGTGGTTGTCGTCTTCCCTTCGCCCGCAGGCGTCGGCGAAATGCCGGTGACGAGGATCAACTTGCCGCGCGGGCGGCTGCGGATCGATTCGACATGGCTCATCGCGACCTTGGCCTTGTGCGGGCCGTAGTTGTAGAGCGCGTCCGCCGGAATGCCGAGCCGCGCGCCGATTTCGCCGATGGGTCGGAGCTTGGCCTCGTGGGCGATCTCGATATCGCTCTTGACCGTCTTCTGCGCGCTCGTCGTCGACATTCGATCTCTCCGGTTGTTCGTCACGTGTTCAGCTTCGGCGTGCGGCCGTCTTGCGTCCCGACGTCTTCGGCGCCTTCGACCGACGCGCTGCCGCGAGCGCCTTCTCGGCCCAGGCCGCGAGCGCCTCCGTCGCGGCGAAAACGCGGTCGGGCACCTCGTAATAGGACATCGCGATCGGGTTGCCGCGCCCGTCATAGGTGAACGGGCCGGTCCCGGCCTCGACGTAGTCGGCGCGGTTGCCGTCGTCCACCTTGAAATAGAGCCGGTCGTCGGCGATCAGACCGAACATCACCCCGTCGCAATAGAGCCCGAAGCCGCCGAACATGGCACGGGCGACGACCGGCCCGAAAGGGGTCAGTCGCCGGACGACCTGATCGGCATGGCTCCGTCCGCTCGGCATGGCGCGCGAGTATAGACCACGGGCCATCCTCGCATCGCCACAAGCTGGTGATGCGTCCTCGGTCGGGTCGTGCTAGGCACTCCGACGGTACAACCGGGGAGAGGGATCATGGCCAGACGGATCGACGCGCGCCTCAAGGAGCTCGGCATCGAGCTTCCGACGCTCCGGGAAGCGAAGGTCGCCAAGATACTCCCCTACACGATGGCGAACGGGTTCCTGTTCGTGTCCGGCCAAGTGCCGCAGTGGAACGGCGAGATCCGCTATATCGGCAAGCTCGGCCGCGAGTTCGGCACCGCCGAGGGCCAGCAGGCGGCGAGGCTCTCGATGCTCAACGTCATCGCCGCGGCCAGGCAGGCGCTCGGCGGCGACCTCGACCGGGTCGAACAGGTGATGAAGGTCGTCGGCATGGTGAACTGTGTCGGCCATTTCATCGAGGTGCCGCACGTCGTCAACGGCGCCTCCGAGGTCTGCATCGACATCTTCGGCGACAAGGGCCGCCACGCGCGGTCCGCGGTCGGCATGGCGTCGATGCCCTTCGACGTCGCGATCGAGGTCGAGGCCGTCTTCTTCGTCAAATAGCCGGGCGGACGTGGCCGGAAGGGCGGGATTCCCGCTGACCGCAACGGCCACAGACGGTGTATAGTCCCGGTTGCAGAATCGATCCGCCCATAGCGGCATCAGTCATCGGAGCGCGGACATGGACACGATCGAGTCCACCTATCAGGGCAATGCGCCGATCGTTCTTCCCAAGGGCCTGACCTGGCCCGGCGACGAGATGCAGATCCCGGACTGGATCTACACCGACCCGCAGGTCGCCGCGCTCGAGCAGGAGCGGATCTTCCTCGGCCGGCACTGGAACTTCGTCGGCCTCGAGTGCGAGGTACCGAATCCGAACGACTATATCCGCTCCTTTGTCGGTGCGATCCCGGTGGTCGTAGCGCGCGACGCAGATGGCGCGATCCACGTGTTCGAGAACCGCTGCTCCCATCGCGGCGCCGAGTTCTGCCGCAGCTATCGCGGCAATGGCGAGCGGTTCGTCTGCCCGTACCACAACTGGACGTTCGACAACCGCGGCAAGCTGGTCGCGATCCCGTTCCGGCGCGGAGTCCGCGGCAAGGGCGGCATGCCGGACGGCTTCGACATGGGCGAGCACGATCTCCGGACGTTCCACGTCACGACCCATAACGGCGTCATCTTCGCGACCGCCTGCAGCGACATGGAATCGGTCGAGGACTATCTCGGGCCGGAGGTCCTGCGCGAGTTCAACACGATCTTCCCCGGCGCCGAGATGAAGCTTCTCGGCATCCACCGCAACACGCTGCCCGGCAACTGGAAGCTCTACCAGGAGAACCTCAAGGATCCCTACCACGCGACGCTCCTCCACACCTATCTCACGACATTCGGGCTGTTCGTCACCAGCAACGAGTCCAACGTCGTCACCGACCAGCAAGGCCGACATTGCGTGCTGATGTCGCGCCGGCCGCAGGGCCGGCCCGAGGTCGCCAAGGAAGAGCAGGCCGACATGCAGGCCTTCCGGCAGACGATGCAGCTCAAGGACCAGCGCGTCCTCGACTATTTCCGCGAGGTCGATTCGCCCTGGACCGGTTCGGCGATCACGATCTGGCCGAACCTGAGCGCGCTCCGCCAGCAGAACATCCTCAACACCCGGCTCATCGTGCCGCGCGGTCCGAACGAGTTGATGATGATCTGGGCGGTGTTCGGCCGCGCCACCGACGACGAGGCGATGGTTCGCCACCGGCTGCGCCAGAACAACATCTTCGGTCCCGCAGGCTTCCTCGGCATCGAGGACAACGAGGCGCTCAAATTCGTCCAGGACGGGCTGACGCGATCCTTGCCCCGCCACGGCCTCGCGATGCTCGGCGACGATCGCGAGCCCGTGGACACCATCATCACCGAACGCGCCATCCGCGGCATGTACCGCTACTACCGCCAGGTGATGGGCTTCTGAGCGTGGTTGCGACGATGGATCCGCGTTCCCCCATGCCGGCGACACGCGCGGCATTCCGCGCCGTGCGCGCCGATGTCGAGGAGTTTTTGTTCGAGTACGCAGCCCTCCTCGAGCGCGGCGAGATCGCACGCTGGCCCGACTTCTTCACCGACGATGCCGTCTACCAGGTGGTGGCGCGCGACAACGCCGAATCGAACCTGCCGCTCGGCCTGATCTACGCCGAAGGCAAGGGCATGCTCCAGGACCGCGCCTACGCTCTCATCCACACCGAGATGTATGCGCCGCGCTATATCCAGCTCCGCATGTCGAACACGCGCGTCATTGCGGTCGATGAGCCCTATATCACCGCCGAGACGAGCTATCTCCTGCTCGAGACGCTGATCGACGAGCCGACGCGTGTGCAGCAGACCGGCAAGTCCTTCGACGTGATCCGCCGTGTCGGCGACCAGCTCCTGTTCAAGGAGCGGAAATGCGTCTACGACACCGTGCTGATCAACAACTGCCTCGTGTTCCCGGTCTGAAGCCGTCTCACCAAGGCAGCGGCGCATCGGGCGGATAGCAGCCGCCGGCGACCGCCCGGCGACGCACCAGCGCATAGAGGAGATCGATCGTCGGCGTCACCACACCGGTGCGCCGCGCGATCTCGATCACGGCGCCGACCTGGGCGTCGATCTCCATCCGTCGGCCGCGTTCCAGATCGACCAGGATCGAGGTCTTGTGCTGACCGACCTTGCGCGACATCTCGATGCGCTCGTCGATCGTGCCCGTCGTCCGCGCGCCGACCGAGGCGGCGACGGCCTGGGTCTCGTCCATGATGCGGCGGCCGAACGCCTGCAACGTCGGATCGTCGACGATCGGGCCCAGCGTCGAATGTGTGAGCACGGCGATCTGGCTGAACGAGATATTGCCGAGGAGCTTGTTCCAGACCGAATCGCGGATATGCGCCTCGACGCGTGTGTCGATGCCGGCCGTCGCCATCGCATCGGCGATGCGCCGGCACCGGTCCGAGACCGGGCCCTTGGGCTCACCGAACCAGAGCGTCCGGTTGCCGTGGTTGAGGACCACGCCGGGCTCGACGAGGGCGTTGCTCGAATTGATCACGCAGCCGATCGCACGCTCCGGCCCGATCCCATTCCAGGCGCGACCATCGGGGTCGACGGTGCGAAGACGCAATCCCTCGAGCGCGCCGCCGAGGCCGTGGAAGTACCACCACGGAATGCCGTTCTGCGCGCCGGCGACCAAGGTGTCCGGTCCAAGCATGGGTGCGAGCGCGGCGGCCGCTTCCGGGACCGCATGCGCCTTGACCGTCATCAGGACGAGGTCCTGCGGCCCGGCCTCGGCCGCGGTCGCCGTGCAGCGCGGCCGGACGGTGAAGGACTCGCCGCCGATCCGGACCGTGACGCCGTTCCGGCGCATCGCCTCGCCATGGTCGCCGCGCGCGATCAGCGTGACCGCGAGCCCGGCGCGCGCGAGGAGCGCACCGAAGAACGTCCCGACGGCACCGGCGCCGAATACGGCGATCCTCACGATCTTCTTCCCCCCATGGCGATCGCGCGATGGTGCCAGGCGAGGGCCTGCCAGGGCGCTTCGTCCCAGTAACGCCGGGCGAGCCCCGAGGGCGACGGTAGCACATGGACGCGCGTCGGTCCGAGCCCTTCGGGGAAGAGGCCATAGGATGCGGGCGCGCGGCCGAAGACATGGCGGCAGAACGCGGCGGCCGGCCGGCGCGCGGTGAAGGCGAGGAGGGCGGGCTGATAGGTGATGAGCTTGGCGACGAGCGCGCCGATGTCGTCGGCGTCGCGGCTCAGCGTCGAATCGGCGCCCGATTCCGTCTTGTTGAGATCGGTCAGCCCGATGCGGCAGGCGAGGAGCGCCGCATAGTCGGCGGGCGCGAAGCGATGCCGTGTCAGCCCGACGCGATGGAGCGTGTCCCAGAACTTGTTGCCGGGGCCGGCGTAGTAGGCCCCCACCTCGGCGGAGCGGCGCCCGACGGCAGAGCCGCAGAACACGGTCACGAGATCGGGCACGAGGACGTCGGGAAGGACGTTTCGCGGCGCCGCGCGCTCCTGTCCGGCGGTCTTCAGTGTGACAGCTCGGCGAAGAAGTCGTTGCCCTTGTCGTCGACGACGATGAAGGCCGGGAAGTCCTCGACCTCGATCCGCCAGACCGCCTCCATGCCGAGCTCGGGCCACTCCAGGCACTCGACCTTGCGGATGCAGTCCTGAGCGAGGCGCGCGGCGGGTCCGCCGATCGAGCCGAGATAGAAGCCACCGAATTTCTTGCAGGCCTCGGTCACCTCGCGCGAGCGGTTGCCCTTGGCGAGCATGACGAAACTGCCGCCGGCGGCCTGGAAGCTCGCGACGAAGGAATCCATGCGGCCGGCGGTGGTCGGTCCGAACGAGCCCGACGCATAGCCTTTCGGCGTCTTCGCCGGGCCGGCGTAATAGACCATGCTGTTCTTCATGTAGTCGGGGAGCGGCTTGCCGGCATCGAGAAGGCCCTGCATCCGCGCGTGCGCGGCATCGCGCGCGACGATCATCGGCCCGGTGAGCGACAGCCGGGTCTTGATCGGATAGCGCGCGAGCTCGTTGCGGATCTCGCCCATCGGCCGGTTGAGGTCGATCCGGATCACCTCGCCGGTCAGCCGCCGCTCGTCGATGTCGGGCATGAAGCGGGCCGGGTTGGTCTCGAGCTGCTCGAGATAGATGCCCTCGCGCGTGATCTTCCCGACCGCCTGGCGGTCGGCCGAGCACGACACGCCGAGCCCGATCGGCAGCGATGCGCCGTGTCGCGGCAGCCGGATGACGCGGACATCGTGGCAGAAATACTTGCCGCCGAACTGGGCGCCTATTCCCATCTGGCGGGTGAGCGCGAGGATGTCCTGTTCCATGCCGAGGTCGCGGAAGGCCTGGCCGGCCTTGCCGCCCGTGGTCGGAAGCGAATCGAGGTAGCGGCAGCTCGCGAGCTTGACGGTCTTGAGCGTGAGCTCGGCCGAGGTGCCGCCGATCACGATGGCGAGGTGATAAGGCGGGCAGGCGGCGGTGCCGAGCGTGCGGATCTTCTCGTCGAGGAACTTGATCAGCTTCTGCGGGTGGAGGACCGACGGCGTCGCCTGGAACAGGAACGACTTGTTGGCCGAGCCGCCGCCCTTGGCGATGAACAGGAACTTGTACGCATCACCCTCCGACGCATAGATCTCGACCTGTGCCGGCAAATTGTTGCCGGTGTTCGCTTCCTCGTACATCGACAGGGCTGAGACGTTCGAGTAGCGGAGATTGCGCTCGAGATAGGTCCGCATGACGCCTTCCGCGAGGGCGCCCTCGTCGGCGCCGTCGGTCCACACGCGGTGGCCCTTCTTCCCCATCACGATCGCGGTCCCGGTGTCCTGGCACATCGGCAAGATTCCGCCCGCGGCGATGTTGGCGTTCTTGAGCATCTCCATGGCGACGAACTTGTCGTTGTCGCTCGCCTCCGGGTCGTCGAGGATCAGGCGGAGCTGGGCGAGATGTCCGGGCCGCAGGAAGTGCGCGATGTCGGCGAAGGCATGGGCGGACAGCATGGTGAGACCGGCGCGCGCGACGGTGAGCGCGCGGGCGCCGTCGACGGCGAGCGTGCCGACGTGATCGCCGGAGAGCTTGCGGTATTGGGTCGTGTCGTCGCCGAGCGGAAACATCTCGTGGTGGATATAGGCGGCCATGTCGCTCTCCGTGGCGGACGCGCGGGCGGGCTACTTCTTGCGGAAGGAATCGAGCGAGACGACGGCGCCGGTGATGGGGGCCGCGGGCGTCTCGACCGGCTTCTCCGACGGCGCGGCGGGCGCCGGCACGGCGGACGTCGGCTCGACGGTCCCGAGCTTCAGCCCGAACTCAACCGAGGGATCGGCGAAGCCGGTGAGCGCCTCCCACGGCACGACGAGGCGCTCCGACCGCCCCTTGAAGGTGAGGGTCACCGCGAATTTCTCGTCCTCGATCTCGAGCCCCCAGAACTTGTGTTGGAGCACGATCGTCATCTCGTCGGGATAGCGCTGGGCGAGATAGTCGGGAATGTCGACGCCGGGCGTGGTGGTGCGGAAGGTGAGGTAGAAATGGTGCTGGCCGGGGAGGCCGTGCTCGGCCGCCACCGTCAGCGCCTCGCGCACGACGCCGCGGAGCGCGCGCTGCAGCATCGCCGGATAGTCGAGGTGTCCGCTGGTCATGGCCGCCATGTAGGACGACCGGCGCCCGCATTTCAAGCGGTGCGCGCATGCCGGGGCCGGCCCGCGTCGCGCGTAGTGGGGGGCTTCTGTTGCCCGGTGCCCCCCGAACCGCGCTTACCGGTTAGGCAGCGAGTGCCAAGTCGTTATCGTTGGCAACTGTAGAAACGGCCCGATAACGGCGGAACCATGCCGGGCAAAAAGCCTGTCTTTACACGCGCGTCGATCCTGGTTCGCCCCCATGGCCGCCCGGACGACCGGGCGGAGATTGGTGGAGGCGCCGGGTACTGCCCCCGGGTCCGCAGCGCTTATTACACAAGCCGTTTATCGCCATAGCCGGCCGAGCCGGCACCCCCAATATAGGGACGAACGATCGAACCTTCCAGGATTCCGCAGCGGCTGGTTTCGCACCCGCCCGATGGTTAAATTGCGGCACCCTTCCGGACCGGTACGATGGCGCTCACACCCGAACAGCTGCGCGAGATCGAAGCCCTCAGGGCGGAGGCGCGGCCGACCCGGCGCGCCACCGTGGCCGCGCTCGAGGACATCCTCTACCAGCCGCTCGCCGTCCTCGATCACGGCTTCGTCCGCGTGATCGACTATATGGGCGATGACGGCGCGGTGGTGCAGGCGGCACGCGTGTCCTATGGCCGCGGCACGCGGCGCGTGAGCGAGGACCAGGGGCTCGTCAACTACCTGATGCGGCATCGCCATACGACGCCGTTCGAGATGTGCGAGATCAAGTTCCACGTGAAGCTGCCGATCTTCGTCGCGCGCCAGTGGATTCGTCATCGCACCGCCAACGTGAACGAGTACTCGGCGCGCTATTCCATCCTCGACAAGGAGTTCTACGTCCCGGCACCCGACCAGCTTGCGGCGCAATCGGCCGCGAACCGCCAGGGCCGCGGCGAGAGCCTGTCGGGCGCCGAGGCGGCGCATGTTCTCGCCCTCCTCCGCGGTGACGCCGAGCAGACCTATCGCCACTATGTCGAGATGCTCAATGAGAACGAGGATGGCACCGCCCTCGATCCGTTGCGGAGCGGGCTCGCCCGCGAGCTCGCCCGCATCAACCTGACGCTCGCGACCTATACCCAGTGGTACTGGAAGATCGACCTCCTCAACCTCCTCCATTTCCTGTCGCTCCGCGCCGATACGCATGCGCAGTACGAGATCAGGGTCTATGCCGAGGCGATGCTCGAGGTCCTGAAGCGCTGGGTCCCGATGGTGCATGCGGCGTTCATGGAATACCGGATGGGGGGCGCGGCCCTGTCGCGGACGGCGATCGCGGTCGTCCGCCGCATGCTGGCCGGCGAGACGGTCGACCAGCCCGGCTCCGGCCTCGGCGCGAGGGAATGGCGCGAGCTGATGGCGGTTCTCGGACGCGACGGGCGTTGATCGGATGTCTTGCGGGCGCCGTTAGCGGTCTGGTAAGTCCAGGGCCGGAACGTTGCGTCCGAACGGCCCCGAAACCGCGCTGACAGCCCGATCGATGCGTGCCTTCATCGTCGCTCTTGCGCTTCTCGCCGTGCTGCTGATCGACGGTGCCCCGGTGCGCGCCGGCGAGGCGCTGGCCGCGACCCGCCCGCTCGGCAAGGCCGACCGCGTCGTCGTCGAGAAGGCTGCCAAGCGGATGCACCTGATGCAGGGCGAGGCGATCCTCAAGACCTATACGATCGCGCTCGGCCGCTATGCGGAAGGGCACAAGGAGGAGCAGGGCGACAGCCGCACGCCCGAGGGCCGTTATTGGCTGGACGGCCGCAACGCGCGCAGCAATTTCTACAAGGCGATCCGCGTCACCTATCCCAACGAGGACGACATCGCCCGGGCGCGCGAGCGCGGCGTGAAGCCGGGCGGCAATATCATGATCCACGGGCTCGCCAACGGCTGGTCGGCGCGCGCGCTCGGCCATCCAGCCCTCAACTGGACGCGCGGCTGCATCGCGGTCACCAACCGCGAGATGGACGAGATCTGGGCCGCCGTCGACGATGGTACGCCGATCGATATCCTGCCCTGAGCCGGCCTACGGCAGCCGATAGCTCGACGCAGCGGTGACCGGGCCGTCGCACGCCGCCCGCCCGGTCTCGACCATGTGCTCGAGATGGGCGAACACCGCGCGGCCGGCCGCCCCGTGCATCTCGATCGGCAGATGACGGTACATCGTGGCCACCATCTCCGGAATTGTCCGCTGACCCCGCTCCATGCAGCGGGTGATCTCGGTCTCGCGCATCCGGCGATGGCCGAGATAGGCGCGGACGAAGGGTCTCGGCTCCGGGATCTCGGGCCCGTGGCCAGGCCAGTAGAGGCGGTCGCCACGGGCGAGGCAGCGGTCGAGGCTCGCCATGTATTCGCGCATGTTGCCGTCGGGCGGCGAGACGATCGAGGTGTTCCAGCCCATGACATGGTCGCCGGAGAACAGGACGTTCTCTTCCTCGAGGGCGAAGCAGTGGTGGTTCGACATGTGGCCCGGCGTGAACACCGACCGGAGCGTCCAGCCGCCCTCGGCGAAGACGGCCCCGTCGGTGAGCACGATGTCGGGGGCGAATCGCCGGTCGATCGACTCGGAAGGTTTCTCCGCCTCGTCGATCGGCCGCGGGTGGGCGCCGACGAGCTTGCCGCCGACACGATCGCGGAGCGCGTGCGTGGCCTCGGAATGGTCGAGATGGGTATGGGTAACGAAGATGTGCGTCACCACCTCGCGTGCAAGCGCGGCGACGAGCGCATCGAGATGGGCCTCGATCCGCGGCCCGGGATCGATCACCGCGACCCGCCCGCGACCGACGATGTAGGTGTTGGTGCCGCGGAAGGTGAACGAGCTCGGATTCTCCGCGATCACACGACGGACGCGCGGCGAGAGCTCCTCGGCCACGCGGTAGCGCACGGTCATCTCGCGGCGGAACGGGATCGTCGGGGCGCTCATGGTGCGGTCGGGTCTCGGGCGTTGTGCGGTTTGGCCTACTGGACGACGATCCGGGGCGCGGCGCGGCCGCCGTCGGCGGCGAGCCTGGCGCCGATCCGCTCGGCGATGGCGGCGTAGGCCTTGGCCTGCGGGCTGTCGGGGGCGGCGATAACAATCGGCGTGCCGCCGTCGGCGGTCTCGCGGATCGCCATGTCGAGCGGGATCTCGCCCAGGAACTCGACGCCGAGCCGCTCGGCCTCCTTGCGCGCGCCGCCGTGGGTGAAAATGTCCGATCGCCCGCCGCAATGCGGGCAGATGAAATAGCTCATGTTCTCGATGATGCCGAGGACCGGCACGTCGACCTTCCGGAACATGTTGAGACCGCGGCGGGCATCGATCAAAGCGAGGTCCTGCGGCGTCGAGACGATGACGGCGCCGGCCAGCGGCACGCGCTGGGAGAGCGTGAGCTGGGCATCGCCTGTGCCGGGCGGCATGTCGACGACGAGGACGTCGAGCGTCCCCCACTCGACGTCGCGGAGCATCTGCTCGAGCGCACCCATGACCATCGGGCCGCGCCAGATCATCGGCGTCTCCTCGGGGACCATGAACCCGATCGACATACAGCGAAGCCCGTGCTGGTCGATCGGGATGATCTTCTTACCGTCGGGTGACGCCGGGCGGCGCCGGATGCCCATCATGGTGGGGAGCGACGGGCCGAAGATGTCGGCATCGAGTATCCCGACCGCCCGCCCACCGGCGGCCAATGCCAGCGCGAGGTTCACCGCGGTGGTCGACTTGCCGACGCCACCCTTGCCCGATGCGACGGCGATGACCGAGGTCACGCCGGGGAGATAGGCGGGGCCGGCCGGGCGCCGGGGCGTCTCGGGTACCGGGGCGCGGTGCGCGGTCAGGACCGCGGTCACCGACAGGACGCCGGGAAGCTTGCGCACCGCCTCCTCCGCAGCCTTGCGGAGCGGCTCCAGCGCCGGCCCGCGGGCCGGATCGACCTCGATCGTGAAACCGACATTGCCGCCGCGGACCACGATCCCGGAGACCATGCCGAGCGCGACGATGTCACCGCCGCCGGCCGGGTCTCGGATCGCCCGCAGCGTTTCCATCACTTGTTGTTCGCTCGGCTGTGTCATACTTGAAAGTGCGACCGATCGATTGATATGGATGTTAGCGGGGGCCGTGTCGGTGGGCCGAGCGGCATCCAGTGGAGCCTAGCGAACATATAGGTTCGGCCAAAGCCGGGCAAAGACGACTGAAGGGACATTCGCCCGCAACGCGCACGCGACGCGCACGGGCACTCTCGGGAGAACGAGGAAGCGATGCCTTGGAAACAGCAGGGCGGTGGGCCCTGGGGTAGCGGTGGCGGCGGTGGCGGTGGCGGCGGTGGCGGTGGCGGCCAGGGGCCGTGGAACCGCGGCCCCTCGGGACCGCAGCCGCCCGACTTCGAGGATCTGCTGCGCAAGGGCCAGGATCGCATCAAGCGGGTGATGCCGGGCGGGATCGGCAGCGGCCGCGGCCTGTTCTTCGTCGTCCTTGCCGCGATCGGCCTCTGGCTGCTCAGCGGGTTCTATCGCGTCGAGCCGGACGAGCAGGGCGTCGTGCTCCGCTTCGGCAAGTTCGTCGGCACGACCCAGGCCGGCCTCAACTATCATTTGCCGTCGCCGATCGAAAAGGTGCTGACGCCCAAGGTCACGAAGGTCAACCGGCTCGAGATCGGCCACCGCTCGATCGGCGATCCCGGGCGTGGCGGATCGGTCCGCGACGTGCCGGAGGAGAGCCTGATGCTGACCGGCGACGAGAACATCGTCGACGTCGACACGACCATCCTGTGGGTGATCAAGGACGCCGGCCAGTTCCTGTTCAACGTGCGCAATCCCGAGGCGACGGTGAAGGTCGCCGCCGAGAGCGCGCTGCGCGAGGTGGTCGGCCAGTACGAGGCCGATCAGGTGTTCTCGCAGAAGCGCGTGGAGGTCCAGGACAAGACGAGGCCGATCCTGCAGCGGCTTCTCGACGAATACGGCGCCGGCATCAACATCAACCAGGTCAATCTCGGAAAGGCCGAGCCGCCCGGTCCGGTGATCGACGCCTTCATCGATGTCCAGCGCGCGAGCGCGGACCAGGAGCGGATGCGCAACGAGGCCGAGGGCTACCGGAACGACATCCTGCCGCGCGCGCGCGGCGAGGCAGAGCGCCAAATCCAGGAGGCACGCGCCTACCGCGAGGAGGTCGTGAACCGGGCGCAGGGTGAGGCGCAGCGGTTCAACGAGGTCTATGAATCCTATCGCCATGCCAAGGATGTGACGACCCAACGCATCTATCTCGAGACGCTGGAGCACGTATTCCGCGGCATGAACAAGGTCATCATCGACACCAACCAGGCGAACGGCGCGGCCGGCGGGGTCGTGCCCTATCTGCCGTTGCCTGAGTTGCGCCGGCGCCCCGCGGCGCCCGCCCAATCGACGGGAGCACAACAGTGAGCCGCAACCGCCTGACGATCATCGGGATCATCGTCATCGTCCTCGGCGTGATCCTGTTCAGCTCTCTGTTCACCGTCTATCAGACCCAGCAGGTGCTGGTCCTCCAGTTCGGCGAGCCGAAGCGCGTCATCCGTGAACCCGGGCTCAACTTCAAGTTCCCGTTCATCCAGAACGTCGTCTACTACGACAAGCGGATCCTCGACCTCGAGCCGCCGCTCGAGACGGTCATTCTTTCCGACCAGAAACGCCTCGAGGTCGACTCCTACTTGCGCTATCGCATCCGCGATCCATTGCGCTTCAACCAGACCCTCGGCACCGAGGAGATCGCGCGGTCCCGGCTCGGCGCGCTCCTGAACTCGGGGCTCCGCCGCCAGCTCGGCGGCGTGACGCTCTCCGACGTTCTCGGCGATGCCCGGATTCGGGTGATGGCGGGTGTCAAGCGCGATCTCGAGCAGGAAGCAAGCAATTTCGGGATCGATATCGTCGACGTGCGCATCCGGCGCGCCGACCTGCCGGATCAGGCTGCCATGTCGATCTATGCACGAATGCGCTCAGAACGCGAACGCAAGGCGCGCGACGAGCGTGCGCAGGGCTTCGAACGGTCGCAGCAGATCCGGTCTGCCGCCGACCGCGAGCGCACGGTGATCCTCGCGGAAGCGCGCAAGCAGGCCGAAATCCTCCGCGGCGAAGGCGAGCGCGACGCGAACCAGATCTGGGCCAGTGCCTTCGGACGCGATCCGCAGTTCTTCCGGTTCTACCGGTCGATGCAGGCCTATCGCGAGGCCCTGGGGAACGACGACACGACGATGGTGATGAGCCCAGACAGCGATTTCTTCCGCTATTTCGGCAGCATCACCGGTCGCGGGCCGGCGCCGCCGGCGCGTTGAACCGTTGCGATGGTGGTCGAGATCGGAACGGCGCTCGCGCTCGTTCTCGTGATCGAGGGCGTGCTCTATGCGCTGTTCCCCGACGCCATGCGTCGTATGATGGAGGCCGTGCTCGTCCAACCGGCCGCGACGCTCCGCATGGCGGGCGTGTTCGCGGTCGCGCTCGGCGTCGGCATGGTGTGGGTATTGCGCGGATGAGGAGAGACCCGATGCGCATGTTGTTCCTCGCCCGGTCCGAAGCGGGCGTCGGTGATCCGGCCCGCGGGCGGCCCCGCGGTCGGCCAGGCTCGTTCCGCCGCCGCATCGGCACGATCGCGATCGCGGTCGCGGCGGCGCTGATCGCGCCGACCGGCGCGGCGCTGGCCCAGGCCCCGCGCGGCGCGCCGGATAGCTTCGCCGATCTCGCCGAGCGGCTTCTTCCGTCGGTGGTCAACATCTCGACCACCCAGGTCGTCCGCGGGCGCGAGCGCGGTCCGGGTCAGGGCCAGGGACCGGGCCTCGAGATCCCGCGCTTTCCACCCGGCTCGCCGTTCGAGGAGTTCTTCCGCGAGTTCTTCGACCGCCAGCAGCGGCGCGACACGCCGGAACGGCGGGCGACGTCGCTGGGCTCGGGCTTCATCATCGACCCGGCGGGCGTGATCATCACCAACAACCATGTCATCGCCGAGGCCGACGAGATCTCGGTGACACTCCAGGACAACACCAACCTCAAGGCACGCATGGTCGGTCGCGACCAGATGACCGATCTCGCCGTGCTCAAGGTCGATCCGCCGAAGCCTTTGCCGGCGGTGCGATTTGGCGATTCGGACCGCTCGCGCGTCGGCGACTGGGTGCTCGCGATCGGCAATCCGTTCGGTCTCGGTGGCAGCGTGACCGCGGGCATCATCTCGGCCCGCTCGCGCGACATCAACTCGGGACCCTATGACGACTTCATCCAGACCGATGCCTCGATCAACCGTGGCAACTCGGGCGGCCCGATGTTCAACCTCGCCGGCGAGGTGATCGGCGTCAACACGGCGATCTACTCGCCGTCGGGCGGCAGCGTCGGCATCGGCTTCGCGATCCCGGCCAATCTCGCCAAGCCGATCGTCGCCCAGCTGCAGGAGTTCGGCCGCGCCCGCCGCGGTTGGATCGGTGTCCGCATCCAGACCGTGACCGAGGAGATCGCGCAGGGCCTCGGCCTCGACGGCGTCAACGGCGCCCTGGTCGCGAACCTCACCGAAGGCGGTCCCGCGGAAAAGGCCAAGATCGAGGTCGGCGACGTCATCCTCAAGTTCAACGGCAAGGACATCAACGAGATGCGGACGCTGCCCCGGGTCGTCGCGGAGACGCCGGTCGGGCGTGCGGTGCCGATCGAGGTGTGGCGCAAGGGCCGCAAAGTCGCCTTGCAGGTCGCGGTCGGCGAATTCCCCGAGGACGAGAAGGTGGCGGCCGCGTCGTCGCGCCCCGATGCGCCTTCGGGGGGCGGACCGAGCGTCGCGACGCTCGGTCTCGTGCTCGAGCCGATGTCGCCCGATCTCCGGTCGCGGTTCAAGCTTCCGGATGTCACCGACGGCGTGGTCGTGACCAAGGTCGAGGACGACAGCCCGGCCGCCGAGCGCCGGATCCGACCCGGCGACATCATTCGCAAGATCGGTCCCGAGCAGGAGGTCGTGAAGACCCCGAACCAGGTCCGCCAGAAGGTCGAGAACGCGCGCAAGGCGAAGATGAAGACGATCCTCGTCCTGCTCGAGACCGAGGGGAACCAGCGTTTCGTGGCGCTTCGGGTCGACAACAAGGGGTGATCGGGTCGCCCGCGTGACGGCGTGGTCCGCGCTAGCGCCGGAACTCCTGCTGGCTATAGCCCTGCAGGTAGAGAAGCCCGGTGAGATCGGCGTGGCGAAGCTGGACCGCGACCGCGGCGGCGACGACCGGCTTCGGCCGGTAGGCGACGCCGAGCCCTGCGGCCTGCAGCATGCCGATATCGTTGGCGCCGTCGCCGACGGCGAGCGTCTCGGAGAGCGGCACATGGCGCTCGGCGGCGATCCGAACGAGCGCGGCGTGCTTCGCGCCGGGCGCGAGGACCGGGCCGTCGATCGCACCGGTGAGCTGGTCGCCTTCGATCGCGATGTCGTTCCCGATGTCGCGATCGAAACCGATCGCGCCGCGGATCCGGCTCGTGAAATAGCTGAACCCGCCCGACAGCAGCAAGGTATAGGAGCCGTGCGCGCGCATGGTCTGCACCAGCGTGCGCGCGCCGGGGGTCATGCTGATGCGGTCGAATGTCGATTCGAGCTGGGAAACATGGACTCCCTCGAGCATCCGCACGCGCAGGCGCATCGCTTCCTCGAACCCGATCTCGCCGTTCATCGCGCGTTGGGTGATCGGTGCGATGCGGTCGCGGAGGCCGGCGACCGCGGCAAGTTCGTCGAGCGTCTCCTCGGCGATGATCGTCGCGTCCATGTCGGCGACGAGGAGGTCCTTGCGCCGTCCGGGCCGCCGCTGAACGACGAGATCGAAGGCCGCGTCGGCGAACGTCTTGCGCAACGCCGCCGACACATCGCCCCGGTTCGCGCCCGTAAACACGACGTCGCAGGCGATCTGCGGCGACAGCCATTGCGTCGCGATCGGTGTCGCGCCGGATTGCGCGATCGCCGCGCGCACGGCGGCGGCATCGCGGTCGGTCAGATCGGCCCGCGACGTTGCGGTGAGAAGCGTGGCGACGTCCTGCATGGCCGAACCCCGCGGACGGAAACAAGATGGGCGTCGTGATCGAAGGGGCGTCGGGCGATGTCCGTGACACCGCTCGGCTGGTGGTCGTTATCGCCGGGCCGACAGCGAGCGGCAAGTCCGCACTTGCGCTCGATCTCGCGGCGCGATTTGACGGCACCGTCGTCAACGCCGACGCGATGCAGGTCTATCGAGGGATCGAGGTGCTGACCGACCAGCCGGACGCGGCTGCCCAGGTGAGGCTGCCGCACCTTTTGTTCGGATTCCTCGACCCGACCGAGCCCTGTTCGGCCGGGCGCTGGAGCCGTTTGGCAACGGCAGCGATCGCGGAGGCTCGGGCGCGCGGCCGATTGCCCGTCGTCGTCGGCGGCACGGGGTTCTATCTGAACGCGCTCATGCGCGGTCTCGCGCCGATCCCGGAGGTCCCGTCCGAGGTCCAGGCGGAGGCCGGCCGTACCCTCGCCCGGCTCGGCCAACGCGGGCTCCACGCGCGCCTCGCGGCCGAAGATCCGGCGATGGCCGCGCGGATCGCGCCGGCCGACACGCAGCGCGTGCGCCGGGCCTGGGAGGTCCTCCTGGCCACCGGTCGGTCGCTGTCGTCGTGGCAGAAGGAGCCGGAGACCCTGGCGGTCGCGGGTCGCTTCGTCGTGATCCTGGTCGATCCGGATCGCGCCGCCGTGCGCGAGGCCGTCGCCGCCCGGCTCCGCCGCATGGTCGCGGGCGGGGCCCTCGACGAGGTACGGCGGCTCATCGCGATCGCCGGTGACGACCGGCTGCCGGCGCGGAAGGCGCTCGGGGTCCGGGAGCTTGCGGACCATCTCGCCGGGCGGGCATCGCTCGCCGAGGCCGAGGCCGCGACGGTGGCCGCGACCTGCCGCTATGCCAAGCGTCAGGCGACCTGGTTTCGCCACCAGCTGCGACCCGATGTCCGGATCGGTGAGAAATATTCGGAAAGTCACGGGCCGGGAATCTTTGCATTTATTAGCGCTTCCCTATTGACCCTCGACGGTTGAGCGGATAGGTTCCGCCGCGCTGGTCGGCGAGTCGGCCGTTCGGGACCGGTTTCGCGCCGCTTCGGGCGGCCTAGCAGGCACCAGCGATCCACGCGAGGGAACATCCAGGCGATTACCGGCGAGAGCCGATAGACGGAGAGGTTTGTGCGTCATGTCCGAACAGCCGATGACAGGGTCCGAAATCGCCATCCGGGCGCTCGTGGACCAGGGCGTCGACGTCATCTTCGGCTATCCCGGAGGCGCCGTTCTCCCGATCTATGACGCGCTGTTCAAGCAGAACTCCGTCCGCCACATCCTGGTGCGCGAGGAGGGCGGCGCCGTCCACATGGCCGAGGGCTATGCGCGCTCGACCGGCAAGGTCGGCGTGGTTCTGGTCACCTCCGGCCCCGGCGCGACCAACATCGTGACCGGCCTGACCGACGCGTTCATGGATTCGATCCCGCTGGTCTGCCTCACCGGCCAGGTCCCGACCCACCTCATCGGCAACGACGCCTTCCAGGAGGCCGATACCACCGGCATCACGCGGCCCTGCACCAAGCACAACTATCTCGTGAAGAAGATCGAGGACCTCGAGCGGGTCATGCACGAGGCCTTCTACGTCGCGCGGAGCGGGCGGCCGGGTCCGGTGCTGGTCGATCTGCCCAAGGACATCCTGATGGCCCTCCACACCTATTCGGGCCAGGCCATCAAGGTGCAGCACAAGCGCTACCAGCCGCGTCTCGACGCCGATCCCGATGCGATCGACCGCGCCGTCGATCTGATCGCCAACGCGCGGCGGCCGCTCTTCTACTGCGGCGGCGGTGTGATCAATTCCGGCCCGAAGGCGTCCGAGCTCCTGCGCCGCTTGGTGCAGATGACCGGCTATCCCATCACGCTGACGCTGATGGGGCTCGGCGCCTATCCGGCGTCCGACCGCCAGTTCCTCGGCATGGTCGGCATGCACGGCACGTACGAGTCGAACCTCGCGATGCACGGTTGCGACGTCCTGATCAATGTCGGTGCGCGGTTCGACGATCGCGTCACCGGGCGCCTCGCCGCCTTCTCGCCCAACTCGAAGAGAATCCATGTCGACATCGATTCGTCGTCGATCAACAAGAACGTGCCGGTCGAGGTGCCGCTGGTCGGCGACGCGACGCACGTGCTCGAGGCCCTGATCGCGCGCTGGAAGGCCAAGAAGTTGAGCCCCGACCGCAAGGCGATCGCCGCCTGGTGGACGCAGATCGATCAATGGCGCGCGCGCGACTGTCTCCGCTACGCGGGCTCGGATTCGATCATCAAGCCGCAATATGCGATCCAGCGCCTCTACGAGCACGTCAAGGACCGCGACGTCTACATCACCACCGAGGTCGGCCAGCACCAGATGTGGGCGGCACAGTTCTTCAAGTTCGAGGAGCCGAACCGCTGGATGACATCGGGCGGGCTCGGCACCATGGGCTATGGCCTGCCGGCCGCGATCGGCGTGCAGATCGCGCACCCGAAGGCGCTCGTCATCGATATCGCGGGCGAGGCCTCGATCCTGATGAACATCCAGGAGATGTCGACCGCGATCCAGCACCGCTTGCCGGTCAAGGTGTTCATCATCAACAACCAGTGGATGGGCATGGTTCGCCAGTGGCAGGAACTCCTGCACGGCGGACGCTATTCGGAGAGCTACACCGCGGCGCTCCCCGACTTCGTCAAGCTCGCCGAGGCGTTCGGTGGCGTCGGGCTGCGCGCAACCAAACCCGGCGACGTCGACGGCGTGATCGCCGAGATGATCGCCGTCGACAAGCCGGTGATTGCCGACATCCAGGTCGACCAGACCGAGAACTGCTTCCCGATGATCCCGTCGGGGGCGGCCCACAACGAGATGCTGCTCGGCCCCGATGACGAGGCCAAGCGGCCGATCTCCGAGGAAGGCATGGTGCTGGTCTGAGCCGGACCGGCGCGTCGGACAGAGATCGTGGAACAGGTCGAACGACACACCATCAGCGTCCTCGTCGACAACGAGGCCGGCGTGCTCGCGCGGGTCATCGGGTTGTTCTCGGGGCGCGGCTACAATATCGAGAGCCTGACGGTCGCCGAGGTCGACAAGGCGAACGCGCTGTCGCGCATCACGGTGGTGACCGTCGGTACGCCGATGATCATCGAGCAGATCAAGGCCCAGCTCGAACGCCTCGTGCCGGTCCATCGCGTCGTCGATCTGTCGCAGGACGGACCACATGTCGAGCGCGAGCTCGCGCTGGTCAAGGTCGCGGGCGTCGGCGATCGGCGCGTCGAATCGCTCCGCATCGCCGACATCTTCCGCGCCCGCGCGATCGATTCGACCAACGATTCCTTCGTGTTCGAGATCTCGGGCTCGACCGATAAGCTCAACGCCTTCATCAGGCTGATGGAGCCGCTCGGCCTCGTCGATGTGTCACGCACCGGCGTGGTCGCGATCGCCCGCGGCTCCAAGGCCCTCTGAAGCATTGTCCGGCGACGTGGAATCCGGTTCGCCGCCGGGCATGCGACCATCGAAGTCTCTCGCGCGGCATCCGATCGCGCTTGATCGGAGGCCGTCCAAAGGGGCCGCACGACGCAACGAACGGAAAGAGGAAAGCCATGCGCGTCTATTATGACCGTGACGCCGATGTGAACCTGGTCAAGTCGAAGAAGGTCGCGATCGTCGGCTACGGCAGCCAGGGCCACGCTCACGCGATCAACCTTCGCGACAGCGGCGTCAAGGATGTCGTGGTGGCGCTCCGACCCGGCTCGGCCAGCGCCAAGAAGGCCGAGGGCTCCAACTTCAAGGTCGTCTCGCCGGCCGAAGCGGCGAAATGGGCCGACGTCGTGATGGTGCTCACGCCCGACGAGCACCAGGCGCGGCTCTATCAGGACGAGCTTCGCGACAACCTCCGCAAGGGCGCCGCGCTCGCCTTCGCGCACGGCCTCAACATCCATTTCCGGCTGATCGAGCCGCGGGGCGACCTCGACGTCTTCATGGTCGCACCGAAGGGGCCTGGCCACACGGTGCGGTCGGAATACCAGCGCGGCGGCGGCGTTCCCTGTCTCCTCGCGGTCTCGCAGGACGCCTCGGGCCGCGCCCTCGACCTCGGCTTGTCCTACGCCGCGGCGATCGGCGGTGGCCGCGCCGGCGTGATCGAGACCAGCTTCCGCGAGGAGTGCGAAACCGATCTGTTCGGCGAGCAGGTGGTGCTCTGCGGCGGGCTCTCGGCCCTGATCATGGCCGGATACGAGACCCTGGTCGAAGCCGGCTACGCCCCCGAGATGGCCTATTTCGAGTGCCTGCACGAGGTGAAGCTGATCGTCGATCTGATCTACGAGGGCGGCATCGCCAACATGCGCTACTCGATCTCGAATACCGCGGAGTATGGCGACTATACCCGCGGCCCGCGGATCGTGACCGACGCGGTCAAGACCGAGATGAAGAAGATCCTGGAGGAAATCCAGTCCGGCCGCTTCGCCCGCGAGTGGGTGCTCGAGAACCAGGCCGGGCAGCCGAGCTTTAAGGCCATGCGCCGCGGCGGCGCCGAGCACGACATCGAGAAGGTCGGCGAGCGGCTCCGCGACATGATGCCCTGGATCAAGGAGCGCCGGCTGGTCGACAAGACACGGAACTAACGCCGCCCGGTCGTCGCAACACGCTGGAACCCGCAAGAAATCGCGGGTTTTCCACAATTCCGTTGCGACGGCGCGGCGACATGGCGTAGACATAGGCATTCGGCCACGACCGACGGCGGCGACCAGCGCCGGCGCGGCGCGTGGACCCGTACCTAGTGGACAAATACCTAGACGGATCGAGTGCAAGGTCATCCCGATGTCGCGGACGGCACACGAGGGGGGATGCGAACGGCGCCGCCGCGGCGCGTGGACCCGTACCTAGTGGACAAATACCTAGACGGATCGAGTGCAAGGTCATCCCGATGTCGCGGACGGCACACGAGGGGGGATGCGAACGGCGCCGCCGCGGCGACGCGGCCGGTCATGCCTGCGCTCGGCATCAACAACCAGGGTGGCGACGGGGTTCTGCGACTTAGGTGCCCCTGACCGGCGTCCGCGTGACGCACGGGATCAGGGGAAAAATGCCGCCAATCCACCTAAGTCCGCAACGAAGGTTGAAAGGGAGCTCATCCATGAGCACCAAGACCGACGCGAACCGCGTCACGATATTCGACACCACGCTCCGCGACGGCGAGCAATCGCCGGGCGCCTCCATGAACCTCGACGAGAAGTTGAAGATCGCGGAGCTCCTCCAGGAGCTCGGCGTCGACGTGATCGAGGCCGGCTTCCCGATCGCCTCGCCGGGTGACTTCGCCTCCGTCTCCGAGGTCTCGAAGCTGATTAAGGACGCGGTCGTGTGCGGCCTCGCGCGGTCGAGTCGCGGCGACATCGATCGCGCCGGCGAGGCGTTGAAGCCCGCCAGGCGTGCGCGCATCCACACCTTCATCTCCACGAGCCCGCTGCACATGAAGTTCAAGCTGCAGATGAGCCCGGAGGAGGTGCATCAGGCGGTCGTCGACAGCGTGACCCATGCGCGCCGCTTCACCGATGATGTCGAATGGTCGGCCGAAGACGGCTCGCGCACCGAGCACGACTTCCTGTGCCGCTGCGTCGAGGCGGCGATCAAGTCGGGGGCGCGGACCATCAACATTCCCGACACCGTCGGCTATGCGGTTCCGGAGGAATATGGCGCGGTGTTCCGCATGCTGCGCGAGCGCGTGCCGAACAGCGACAAGGCCGTGTTCTCGACCCATTGCCACAACGATCTCGGCCTCGCGGTGGCAAACTCGCTCGCCGGCGTCGCCGGCGGCGCCCGACAGATCGAGTGCACGATCAACGGTCTCGGCGAGCGCGCGGGCAACGCCGCGCTCGAGGAGGTCGTGATGGCGCTGCGCACCCGCGCTGATTCGATGCCCTACACGACCGGCATCAACACCAAGATGATCACCAAGGCCTCGCGCCTGGTCTCGACGGTCACCGGCTTCGTCGTCCAGCCGAACAAGGCGATCGTCGGCGCCAACGCGTTCGCGCACGAATCGGGCATCCACCAGGACGGCATGCTCAAGCATGCCGGAACCTACGAGATCATGACGCCCGAATCGATCGGCCTCACCAAGTCGACGCTCGTGATGGGCAAGCACTCCGGCCGGCACGCCTTCAAGGTGAAGCTGAAGGAGCTCGGCTACGAGCTCGGCGACAACGCGGTCCAGGAGGCGTTCCGCCGCTTCAAGGTCCTCGCCGACAAGAAGAAGGACGTGTTCGACGAGGATATCGTCGCCCTCGTCGACGACGAGGTGATGCGGCGCCACGACCGGGTGAAGTTCGTCTCGCTCCAGATCGTCTGTGGCTCGCGCGGGGCGCCGACTGCCGATCTCGAGCTCGACATCGACGGCGAGGTCCGCCAAACCACGGCGACCGGGGACGGCCCGGTCGATGCCACCTTCAACGCGATCAAGGCGCTGTTCCCGCACGAGGTGAAGCTGCAGCTGTTCCAGGTGAACGCGGTGACCGAGGGGACCGATGCCCAGGCTGAGGTCACGGTCCGGCTCGAGGAAGGCGGCAAGACGGTCAACGGCCAGGGTGCCGATACCGACACGCTCGTCAGTGCCGCGCGCGCCTATGTGAACGCGTTAAACAAACTGTTAGTAAAGAGAGAGAAAACAGTACCGAAGGCTCTCAGCGCGTAGAACCGAAATCCCGGGTCGACGCCAAGGCAATCAGGGCGGGCGCCGGCGCCGCCGGCTGCCGAGCCGTTGACGATGGAGTGAACAGATCGCGATGTTTTCCAGGCTGCTCGGCATGCTGTCTGCCGATATGGCGATGGATCTGGGTACCGCCAATACGCTCGTCTATGTCAAGGGCCGAGGGATCGTTCTGAACGAGCCCTCGGTCGTCGCCATCGCGACCGTCAAGGGCAAGAAGCAGGTCCTCGCGGTCGGCAACGAGGCGAAGATGATGCTCGGCCGAACCCCCGGCAATATCGAAGCCATCCGTCCGCTCCGCGACGGCGTGATCGCCGATTTCGAGATCGCCGAGGAGATGATCAAGCACTTCATCCGGAAGGTGCACAACCGCCGCAGCTTCGCGAGCCCGCAGGTGATCGTGTGCGTGCCGTCGGGCTCGACCGCGGTGGAGCGCCGCGCGATCCAGGAATCGGCGGAAAGCGCCGGCGCGCGCCGCGTCTTCCTGATCGAGGAACCGATGGCCGCGGCGATCGGCGCCGGGCTCCCGGTCACCGAGCCGACGGGCTCGATGGTGGTCGACATCGGCGGCGGCACGACCGAGGTCGCGGTGCTGTCGCTCGGCGGGATCGTCTATTCGCGCTCGGTCCGCGTCGGCGGCGACAAGATGGACGAGGCGATCATCGCCTATATCCGGCGCAACCATAACCTCCTCATCGGCGAGAGCAGCGCCGAGCGAATCAAGAAGGAGATCGGCTCGGCCTGCGTGCCGGCCGACGGCGAGGGCGCGCTCATGGAGATCAAGGGGCGCGATCTGATGAACGGGGTGCCCAAGGAGATCGTGATCAGCGAGCGCCAGATCGCAGAGAGCCTGGCCGAGCCGGTGAGCGCGATCATCGAGGCGGTCAAGGTGGCGCTCGAGCACACCGCCCCCGAGCTCGCCGCCGACATCGTCGACAAGGGGATCGTGCTGACCGGCGGCGGGGCGCTCCTCGGCAACATCGACCTCGTGCTTCGCCACGCGACCGGACTGCCGGTGACGCGGGCGGACGAGCCGCTGTCGTGCGTCGCGCTCGGCACCGGCCGCTGTCTCGAGGAGATGAAGACGCTCCGAAAGGTCCTCACGACGATGTATTAACGGCGCCTTAACGCCTTCGCGACCCACAATCGTCGAAACCGGATCCACCGGCCGCAGCGCGGAGCGAAACGAAGATGGCCAAGCAGCGCACAGGCACGGCGACGCGGATCGCAGTCCCCCTGCGCGCCCTCGCGCAGCGCTTCGCCTTCTTCCTCCTGGTGCTCTCCGCCTTCGCGCTGATGCTGCTCGGCAAGGCCGAGACCGTCGTCATCGAGCGCGTGCGCGGCGGCATCGTCGATGTCGTCTCGCCGCTGATGCATGTCGCCGCAGAGCCGCTCGCGGCCGTCTCGCGCGGGATCGAGACCCTGCACGATCTGTTCAGCCTCCGCGAGGAGAACACGCGACTTCGCGAGCAGAACGCGCGGCTTCTCGAGTGGCAGACGATCGCGCTCCGCCTCACGCATGAAAACGCGCACTACCGGACACTTCTCGAGTTCGTGCCCGATCCGAACGCGACGGCGATCACGGCGCGGATCTTCGCCGATTCGAGCGGCGTGTTCGTCCACTCGATGCTGATCAACGCCGGTTCGCGCGACGGCGTCGGCCGCGGGCAGGCGGTGGTCACGGGCGCGGGGCTCGCCGGACGCATCACGACCGTGGGCGAGCGCTCCGCGCGCGTCCTTCTCGTGACCGACCTCAACTCGCGCATCCCGGTCCTGGTCGAATCCTCCCGCGACAACGGCATTCTCGCCGGCGACAACACCCGCGACCCGCGTCTGGTGTTCCTGCCGCAGAACTCGGTCGTCGCGCCGGGCGATCGCATCGTCACCTCGGGCCAGGGCGGCGTGTTCCCGCCCGGGATCCCGATCGGCGTCGTCGGCTCGGTCGGGGAGGGCGTGATCCGCGTGCGCCCGCTGGTCGATCTCGACCGGATCGAGACCGTGCGCGTGATCAACTATCCCGGCATCGAGGGCGTGCTGCCCGCAGAGAGGGCGGCGCCGGCGAGAAAGCGGCCGTGATCGTCGAGTTCCTCCAGCGGCTCGATCGCACCGCACGGAATTGCACGCCGATCGCGCTCTGCGTCACGCTGGTGCTGATGTCGACGCTGCCGCTGGGCCTTCCGGGCTATTGGCGGATCGCGCCGAATCTCGTCCTCGTGGTGGTGTTCTACTGGGCGATCTTCCGGCCCGACCTCTTGCCGCTCTCGGTCGCGTTCGGGATCGGACTGTTCCAGGACGTTCTCGCCGGCACGCCGCTCGGGCTCCATGCGCTGATCCTGGTCACCGTCCACCACGTGGTGTCGAACCAGCAACGGTTCTTCATCGGGAAGTCCTTCCTCGTCGTCTGGTGGGCGTTCACCATGATCGCCGCCGGCGCCGCCGCGCTCATGTGGCTCGTGACCATGGGTCTCGCATTCACGTTCGTCGATCCGCTGCCCGCGGTGTTCCAGTTCTTCCTCACCCTCGGCGCGTGTCCGGTGCTCGTCTGGTTCTTCGCGCGTCTCCACCAGTACATCCTGCGGTGAGGGATCGCGTGGCCATGTATCGCGACAACGGCCAGTATCGCGGCTTCTCACGCCGGGTGGCGATCCTCGCCGGCGGGCAGATGGCGTTGTTCGGGTTGCTCGGCGCGCGGCTCTATCAGCTGCAGGTCCTCGAGTCCGAGAAATACACGCTTCTCGCCGAGGACAACCGGATCAACGTCCGGCTTCTCGCGCCGCCACGCGGCTGGATCCTCGACCGCACCGGACAGCCGCTCGCGATCAACCGCGAGAACTATCGGATGCTGCTCGTCGCCGAGCAGGCGCAGGACGTCGATCGGACGCTCGATATCCTGTCGGAGATGACGACGGTCACCGATGCCGATCGCCAGCGCATCTATCGCGAGCTCAAGCGCATCAGGCGGTTCGTGCCGGTCACGGTGCGGGAGAATCTGAACTGGTCCGATGTGTCGCGGATCGAGGTCAATGCCCCGGACCTTCCCGGCGTGCGCATCGAGGTGGGGCAGACGCGCGAGTATCCGTTCGGTATCGACGCCGCCAACGTCCTCGGCTACGTCGCCGCCGCCGCCGAGCGCGATCTCGACGGCGACCCGCTGCTCGAGCTGCCCGGTTTCAGGATCGGCAAGACCGGTGTCGAGCGGTTCCACGAGACGGGGCTCCGCGGCAAGGCAGGGAACAGCCAGGTCGAGGTCAATGCCGTCGGCAGGCCGATCCGCGAGATCTACCGCGAGGAGGGCACGCCCGGCGCCGACGTGACGCTGACGCTCGACATCGAGCTGCAGCGTGTCGCGATGGAAAGGCTCAAGGCGGAGGAATCGGCGGCGGCGGTGGTCATCGACGTCCACAACGGCGATATCCTCGTGCTCGCGTCCTGGCCGAGCTACGATCCGAACGCTTTCAGCCAGGGGCTGTCGGCCACGATGTGGCGCGAGCTCACGCGCGACCCGCGCGGACCGTTGACCAACAAGGCGATCGCGGGGCAGTACGCACCGGGGTCGACGTTCAAGATGGTGGTGGCGCTCGCCGCGCTCGAGGCCGGTGCGGTGACGCCCGCGACGCGCATCACGTGCAGCGGCTACACCGAGCTCGGCAACGCGCGGTTCCATTGCTGGAAGAAGCACGGCCACGGTCCCATGGACATGATCTCGGGGCTGGCCCAGTCCTGTGACGTCTATTTCTACGAGCTCGCGCGTCGCGTCGGCGTCGATCGCATCCAAGCGATGTCCTTGAAGCTCGGACTCGGTCGGACCCTCGGGCTCGACATCCCGGGCGAAAAGCCGGGGCTGATCCCGACGCGGGCGTGGAAGCGCGCGACGTTCGGCGAGAACTGGCAGCAGGGCGAGACGCTCGTCGCCGGTATCGGCCAGGGCTATATCACGACCACCCCGCTGCAGCTCGCGACGATGACCGCGCGCCTCGTCAACGGCGGCCGCGCGGTGGTCCCGCATCTCACCCTGTCGGACGCGAGCGGGGAGAGTGCGCGCGTCCATCGTGCCGGCGAGGCGCCCGCTCTCGGCATTCCGCCATCGGCGCTCCGCGTCGTGCTCGAGGGCATGAACCAGGTCACCAACAGCCGCTCCGGCACCGCCTATGGCGCGCGCATCGCCGAGGTTGGAAAGGAGATGGGGGGCAAGACCGGCACCTCGCAGGTGCGCCGTATCACCAAGGCGGAGCGCGCGACGCGCGTGCTCAAGAACGAGGAGCTGCCGTGGGAGGAGCGCGACCACGCGCTCTTCGTCGGCTATGCGCCGGTGCACGCGCCGCAATATGCGGTGGCCGTGATCGTCGAGCATGGCGGCGGCGGATCAAAGGTCGCGGCGCCGATCGCGCGCGACATCCTGATCGAGACGCAGCGGCGCGACCCGTCACGGCGCGACCGCGCACCGCGCGGCGACGATCGGATCGCCGCCGTGAACGAGACGGAGCGACGCTGATGGCCGAGAGCGGTCTGTCGTCGTCGGCCGATGCCGGGCAGCGCTCGATCGGACGCAAGATCGGCCTCATCAGCTGGCCGATGGTGTTCCTTCTCATCGTCATCGCCGCGGTCGGCACGGCGATGCTCTATTCGGCCGGCAACGGCAACTGGGACCCGTGGGCGAGCCGTCATTTGATGCGCTTCGCCGTCGCGCTCGCGCTCCTGATCGCGCTCGCGGTCTCCGATCTGCGTTTCTGGCTCGGCTACGCCTACGCGATCTATGGCGTCGTCCTCGCCCTTCTCCTGATCGTCGAATTCGCCGGTTCGATCGGCATGGGCGCGCAGCGCTGGATCAATCTCGGCTTCATGCAGCTCCAACCGTCGGAGCTGATGAAGATCGCGCTCGTCCTCGCGCTCGCCCGCTATTTCCATAGCGTCAACTACGAGAACGTGGCGCGGCCGCTCTATCTGATCGTGCCGGCGGCGATGGTGGCAGCGCCGGCGCTTCTGGTCCTGATCCAGCCCGATCTCGGGACGGCGATGATGCTGGTGTTCGCGGGCGCCATGCTGTTCTTCGTCGCCGGGGTCCGGCTGTGGAAGTTCGGCATCGTCGCTGCGCTCGCGCTCGCGGTCGTACCGCTCGCGTGGGGCCATCTCCGCGAATACCAGAAGAAGCGCATCCTCACCTTCCTGGATCCCGAATCCGATCCGCTCGGCGCCGGCTATCACATCCTTCAGTCCAAGATCGCGCTCGGATCGGGCGGGGTGAGCGGCAAGGGCTATCTCCAGGGCACACAGAGCCACCTCAACTTCCTGCCCGAGAAGCAGACCGATTTCGTGTTCACGATGCTCGCCGAGGAGCTCGGTCTGTTCGGCGGGCTGACGCTCCTGTTCATCTTCATCCTCCTGATCGCCGGCGGCATCGCGATCAGTCTGCGCGTGCAGAGCCATTTCGGGCGCATGGTGGCGATCGGGATCACGGCAACGTTTTTCCTCTACGTCTTCATCAATACCGCGATGGTGATGGGTCTCCTGCCGGTCGTCGGCGTGCCGCTGCCGCTGGTCTCGAACGGTGGCACGGCGATGCTGAGCGTGATGATCGGCTTCGGGCTTCTGCTCTCGGCCGATGTCCACCGAGACCTCCGGATCAACCGGCACGGCGATTCGCCCTGACGTTGCCGCGCGTCCGGGCGCCTCGACAAGCGGGGGGCCGTTTGCTATACCGCGCCCCCAGGGCGCATAGCTCAGACGGTAGAGCAGCTGACTCTTAATCAGCGGGTCCCAGGTTCGAGTCCTGGTGCGCCCACCAAACCCTGAATCGCGGCGACGCGCCGCCGGGCGTCGTGGCCGGAACGGAGGCGCCCATGACGGTCCCTAAGGAGGACGGCGCGGCCGTCGCGCGGTTCTTCGCCGCGTCGCCCGCTTGGACCGGCGTCGCCCGAGCCGCCGAAATCACCGGGTTCAGCGACCGTGTCCTCCTTCACAGCGGCCCGCCCGCGGAGCCGGGTTTCCCGCTGGTGAAGCCTACCATCAACTCGGCCGCCGTCGCCTGCGTCTACGAGGGATGGGCGCGCTCTCTCGACGAGGCCGATGCGCTGATCACATCGGGCGGCATCCGGTTTGCGCCGGCCCAGGACCATCGCGTCGCGACGCCGCTCGCCGCGGTCGTGTCGCCGTCGATGAAGGTCCTCACCTTCGCCGATCGAAACGATCCCGCGCGCCGGAGCTGTGCGCCGGTCAACGGCGGCGGTACCGGCGCCGCGCATGCACCGCGCTATGGCCGGCGGTCGCAGGAGGCGATCGACCTGTTGCGCTTCCTCAACGACGATGTCGCGCCTGCGATCGCGCCGGCGGCGGCGGATCCGATCCCGTGGTTCCCGCTGGTCGACGAGGCGCTGACACGGGGCGACGACGCCCATCTTCGTCATCTCGAGGCGCACAAGCTTCTCGTCGAGATCCTCCGCACCCGCCTCGGCGCCGCCTTCGCGGGCGGCAAGGTCGGCACCTTCGTCGCCGAGTTCCCCATCTTTCATCTCAATTTCTGGATGGCGGCAGCACGGCTCGCGCTCGGCGCCGCCGAGGGGGTCGCCGGCAGCGGCTTCGTCACGGCCTTCGGCGGCAATGGCGCGCGCTTCGGCCTCCAGGTGAGCGCCATGCCGCGCCGCTGGTTCACCGTGCCGGCCGAGCCGCCGCTCGGCAAGGTGCGGGATCCCTACGTCCTCGCCGACTGCACCGGCGCCTATGGCGACAGCGCGCTCGCCGAAGCCTTCGGCCTCGGTGCCATGGCGCACGCCTACTGCCCCGACATGCGGGCGCTGCACAAGGATTTCACGCCGCCCGATCTTCTCGCGTTGCCCGAGCGCCTCCTTCTCGCCGAGCATCCGGCGTTTCCGCGCTCGCGCGCACGCGCCGGCCTATCCGTCCATGCGGTCGTCGCGGCGCGGACGGCTCCGGTGGTCGAGCTCGGGCTCGTTCACGCCGCTGGCCTCGACGGCGGGCTCGGCGCCGGGCTCTACCGGCCGCCGTTGGCGCTGTTCGAGACCGCGCAGAGGGCGATCGTCGCCGGCGGGTGAGGGTCGCACGGGGTGTATCGCCCGCATGTGCCGCCGCGCGTCTTCGGCGATCTCGACATAGCGGCGGAGAGACGCGGCGAGGTGGCCGACAGCCGTGCCGTGCTTCAGCCGGTAGGCGGTCTCCACGGCCCGGATGCCGCGGTTGTCGACGACGATATCGAGCGCGATCTGGAGCCGCGTGGTGCGCCGGACCCCCGCCACCACCTCGACCGACATCTCGTCCGCCCAGGGCTTGTAGCAGCGCCGCCACGCGAACTCCTCGGCGCGCCCGAGGCCGTCGAAGGGGGTGCGCGGGCGTCCGACGGTCGAGCGGACCCCGAGCGTCGTGGTGGCGATCCGGCTCCGCGCGAACAAGGCGCGTGACAAGGCCTCCCAGATCGCCCGGATCTCGACAGCGGCGCCCACCTCCTCGCCCGTGAGCCGTCCCTCGCCGCCGAGGCGGAGCACGGTGTCGCGGAGCGACCGCGGGCGAGGGCGTGTCGCAAGACCGTCGCGTCGGCCCGCGATGTCGGACATCGGGATCGGATCCACCTTCACCGCCGGCGCTCCGTGCGGATCCGTAGGGCTCCAGCATCGGGGCCGCCTGGTACTCGTCGCCGCCGCGGCAGACCGGGCAGATCCGGTTGCCGGCGTGCGTGCTCGCGAACACCACCTGACAGGAGAGGCAACGCCGCATCGCCGCCTCGCCTGACCCGAGCACGGCACGACGGTGCCGCGACGCGATCGGAGAGTGGCGGTCGGCGGACCGTCGTTCGGATGTGCGGGGCGCCGATCGGTCGGTGGCCGGGCCGGATCGTTCGGGCAAGGCGGTCGAGCGTTCGATGGGTTCAGACATTTACTTTCTCGCCAGGGTTGAACGGAGTGGACAGGCGCGAGGAAAGAACATATCATGAACATAACGATTGAGCACGTTAAATTTACATTTTGTGTAATTTTCGTTTTGCGTTATTTTCATCTCATGCCATGATATTCGAGAGGTCGAGGCGACGATCGCAAGCGCATGAAAACGCAAATCAGAGAATGGCGGAAGCGACGCCACATGACCCTCGACCAACTCGCCGCGGCGCTCGGCACGTCGGCGGCGAACGTGCATCGTTGGGAAACGGGGAAGGTCGGCATCACGCTGGATCGGCTCGCCGGGATCGCGGCCAAGCTACGGTGCAGCGTCGTCGATCTGGTGGCGCCCGAGATGCGGGTGCCGGTCGTCGGCAAGGTCGGCGCCGGATCGGTCGTCAATGCCGTCGACGACTACCCGCTCGGCCAAGCGGCGCGCTTCGTGCGCTGCCCGGACCGCCTGGATCCGCAGAAAACCGTGGCCGTCGAAGTCGAGGGCGACTCGATGCTGCCGATCGAGGAGGGCTGGCTCCTCTTCTACACGCGCAACTACGACGGCGTGCCGAGCGAATGCCTGGGCAAGCTCTGCGTCGTCCAGTTGGCCGGTGGCGGCGCGCGCTATGTCAAGCGCGTCAAGTTCGGACGGCGTCCCGGCACCTTCAATCTCTACAGCACCAACGCGCGCGAGATCGAGGATGTCCTCCTGTCCTGGGCGGCGCCGGTGCTCGAGGCGCGGCCGACGAGCGAAGACGACCTCGCGGTGGAACAGTCGGGGCCGATCGACGTCGAGCGGGATCATAAAAGATTGAATGATTGTTGATAGATTCCCTCTATACGAGAATAATTGACATATAGAGCAAATTATGTCAACAAGAAATTACATAATGCGTAAATTCCGATCTCTTTCCCGTCGCGCATCGATCCGGTCCTCGTTGCACGCGAGCCGCCACCATCCCAGAGTGCGCCAGAGCTGTGGCGCGAACGCCGCCCCTGCAAAAACCAAGACGGGAGACGGAGGATGGCACAGGACCCGACCACGCTGACCGCGACCGAGGCCGCCGCCTTGATCCGATCGCGCAAGCTGAGCGCGGCGGAACTCGCGGAAGCCTGCCTCGATCGCGTTCGCCGCCGCGAGCCGGAGGTCGAGGCCTGGGCCCATATCGACCCCGACCGCGTGCGCGCCGCGGCGCGCGCCGCCGATGCGGTCGCGCCGCGGAGCGCGCTGCACGGCATTCCCTTCGGCGTCAAGGACGTGATCGACAGCGCCGATCTCCCGACCGAGTACGGCAGCGAGATCTTCGCCGGCAACCGGCCGAGCCAGGACGCCGCCTGCATCGCCAAGATGAAGGCCGCCGGCGCGGTGCTGATGGGAAAGACCGTCTCGACCGAGTTCGCGACCTACCGACCCGGCAAGACGAGGAACCCGGTCAACGCCGGCCATACCCCGGGCGGCTCTTCGAGCGGCTCGGCTGCGGCCGTCGGTGATCGCATGGTGCCGATCGCGTTCGGCAACCAGACCGCCGGCTCGCTGATCCGACCCGCCGCCTATTGCGGCGTGTGCGCGCTGAAGCCCACCTTCGGCACGGTCGATCTCGGCGGCATCCTCGCGCTCGAGAACAGCTTCGACACGCTCGGCTACATGGCGCGCAGCTTCGACGATATCGCCGCGTTCTACGGCATCGTTCGCGGTGTCGCGATGCCGCCGGTGCCCGACACCCTGCCGCGTCCACCGCGGATCGGTGTGCTCGCGAACTTCAATACCGATGTGACCGAAGCGCCGTCACGCGAGGCGGTGGCGCGTGCGGCGACGCGGCTCGGCTCACTCGGCGCCTCGGTCGGCGACGTGCGCCTGCCTGACACCTATGCGAGCCTCCCTGCGACGCATGCGACGATCCTCAATGTCGGGCTGTCCCGCAATCTCGGCGAGATATACCGCACGAACGGCAATCGGATCAGCGAGCGGCTCCGCGGCATGATCGAGGACGGGCTCGCCTGTCCACCCGACCGGCTCGCGGCGGCGGTCGATCACGCCGAGCGCTGCCGTCGCGGGATCAACACCGTGTTCGGCGACTGGGATGTGTTCCTCTGTCCGAGCGCGCCCGGCGAGGCGCCGGAGGGCCTCGGCACGACCGGCAATCCGATCTTCCAGCTCGCCTGGACCCTGATGCACCTGCCGTGTGCGACGGTGCCGTTCGGCCTCGGTCCGCGCGGCCTGCCCGTCGGCGTCCAGATCATCGGGCGCGAGGGCGAGGACGAGACGGTGCTCCGGATCGCGAAGTGGCTCCACACGCGCCAGTAGCGGCGATCGCGGCTATAGGACCTTGGGCAGCCAGGTCGCGACGCCGGGAAAGAGCGCGATGATCACCATGCTGAGGACGTAGAGCCAGACGAACGGCCAAGACGCGGCGAATATGTCGCGCATCGACACGTCCGGCGCCGCGCCCTTGAACGCGAACATGGTGTAGCCGAACGGCGGCGTCATGCCGCCGACGGTGACGTTGATCAGCATCAATGTCCAGAACCAGACCGGATCGAATTGGAGCGCCTTGAGGAGCGGTTGGTAAATCGGCGTGATCACGATCAGGAGCGCGATCTGGTCGCAGAACATGCACCAGATAAACGGCATCGCCAGCATGACGAACAGCATGGCGAGCGGATCGAGGCCGAGATTCGCGACCCACTGGGTGAGAGCGACCGTCGCGCCGGTGAAGGCGAGAAGCTGCGAGAACATCGTCGCACAGGCCATGATGACCATGACCATCGACGAGATCGCCGCCGACTCGAGGAGCGAATCCCAGATCATCTTCCAGCTGAGGGTGCGGTAGTAGACCGCCGAAATGACCGCCCCTATGACACCGAGCGCCGCCGATTCCGACGGCGTGCAGATCCCGAACATGATGAAGCCCATCACGACGATCAGGATCAGGTTGATCGGCATCAGGTCCCAGAACGCCTGGATCTTGTCGCGTGACGTCGAATCGCGCGACGGCTCCTTGGACATCTCCGGATAGAGGCCCGGGTTCATACGAATGCGGATGATCACGTAGCCGAGAAAGAGCGCCGAGAGGAGAAAGCCCGGCAGGATGCCGGCGATCAGGAGGTCGGCGATCGAGGTGTCGGCGAGCGAGCCGATGATGATGACGAGGACGCTCGGCGGAATGATGGGCGCGAGGCTCGCGCCGGAAAGGATCGTTCCGATCGAAAGGCGGACGTCGTAGCCGCGCGTCGCCATCGCCGGGTAGAGGCTACGCCCGAGCATGGCGGCGACCCCCATGGCCGAGCCCGCGAGGGCACCGATGAACGTCGAGAGCGAGATGCAGAGGAAGAACTGGCGGCCGCGCACCCGGCCGACCAGCTTGTCCATCGCCCCGAAGCTCGCGTCGATCGCGCCGCAGCGGAACAGAATCTCACCCATCAGAATGAACAGAGCGATCGCCGACAGGGCCTCGGTGTTCGTCGTCTCGAACAGGCTGTTGGCGAACATGCCGAAGCCGGCCTGGCCGAGGAGAAGGAGGACGCCGCCGACATTGATGACGAGGAAGGTCAGGTAGATCGGCACGCCAGACATGAACAGGGCGAGCAAGATCGCCATGCCGTAAAGAAGGATCGCCCACCATTCCATGGCTAGACCTTCCCGCTAGTCAGCCGCTCGGCCGCGAAATGCCGCAAGCTGAGCTTGCGGAGATAGTGGATCGCCGACATCGCGAAGCCATAGGTGATGAAGACGGAAATCCACCACTGCGGAATGGGGTGCACCTTCATCAGGTTCACCTTCTGGACATATTGCCGGATGTTCTCATCGAGGCTGATCCAGGTTCCGATGGCGCAGAACACGAAGGCGAGGAGATAGATCACCCAGCTGATCATCTGCCCGACCCGCGGTGACGTCTTCTCGATGACGATCGTGACCGCGACATGCCCGCCGATCTTGGTCACGTGCGGCATCGCGAGAAACACGCCGATACAGAGCGAGTAGGCGATCGCCTCCCCGCCCCACGTGGTAGGCGCGTTGAACACGTATCGCAGCACCACCTCGAGGCAGTAGACGACGGTGATGAGACCGAGCAGGAGGGCGCTGATCTGAAAGCCGAGGCGGGTCAGATTGTCGTGGATTCGCGCGAGCGTGGCCATGGAGATCAGCTCCCTCGGCCATCCGCGATCGCGCGGCGCTCCGGTGTCGACGGTTTCGCCATGATCCTCCCTCCCGTGGCGTCCGGCCGTTCTGATCGCGGTCGGATGCGCCTTACTGCCCTGCGGCGTGGTGCGATGTCAGCCGCGCGCGCGGGCGCGGTTCTTCACCAGCCTGTCATAATCGCCAAGCCGTGCAAGCGCCTTTTCCGCCTCGCGGTCGACGACGTCCCAGCGAAAATAGTAGCCGGAACGTCCGCGCGTGACATGGCGCGGGCCTGCATAGAACATCTCATACTGCGTGTGGCGGCTCGCGAACTCCGATCCGACGAGATCCCAGGCGATCCGCATCAGCTTGTAGCGCTCGAGAGCCTGCGCCGAATCTCCGACCGAGAACTTGGCGAAGATATGGGCGGTCACCGGATTGTCGAACACGCTGACGTCGGCGGGTTGCTGGAACGGATGGCTGCCGAGGAGCTCGCGCACGATGCGGACGAACTCCGGATAGTACTCCATCGTCCACGACATCGTCGCGTACATGGTCTGACGGTCCTGGGAGACATAGCCGTCGGGCCATTGCTGCGGGCGAGCCTCCTGGGCGACGATAAGCGCCTCGACCATCGCGACACGGACGCCGAGGCCGAAGATCGTGTCGCGGACCGCGGGAATCTGGGCGATACCGTTCTGCTCGGCGATCTTGCGGACAATACCGAGGGTCAGCCTCAGCTTCGACAGAAGACGGATGTGGGCCTGTGCGTTGCCGAGCGTGTGCGACGGCGTGTCGTAGAAGATCGCGCGCGCGGTATCGATGTGGTTGTGGGCGAAAACGCGCTCCCACGGCACCTTGACGTTGTCGCAGAAGACGACGGCGTCGGTCTCGTCGTAACGGTAGGCGAGCGGGTCGTCGAGCTCGCTCAGCGCGAGCTTCTCATAGGGCCGGCGCGACAGAAGCTTGAGGCCGGGCGCATCGACCGGGAGCGCGAATGTGATCGCCGACTTCTCCTCGCCGGGGGCCAGCGGCAGCACGTTGCCGACCAGCACCTCGTCGGCGAGGATCGCCGCGGTGGCGAGAATCTTGAATCCCCACACCGTGATGCCCGAATCGTCCTCCTTGACGACCCGGAGCCCGGCGTTCTCGCCCCATTGCGAATCCGTCGACGCCTTCTTCTGCGGCGTCGCCACCGCCTCGGAGCCCTTGGCGCCGGCCGGCGGCACGACGGCATAGGCGAGGTAGAGGTCGTTGTCGCGGATGTAGCGCCAGTAGTCGGTGATGTTGCGCGAGAAGCCCTGGTTGTGCAGATCGAACACGTCGGGCTTGCACGCCATGCCCGTGATGAAAGCTGCGACGTGGTCGGGCGAGCGGCCGAGAAGGCCCCACGTCTCGTCACCCCACGCCTCGTGCACGCGCCGGCGGGCGGCGAGATCGTCGACCGATCGGGGTCGGAGGAAGATGCTGTTGCACCGCGTCCCGGTCTCGGCTTCGACATAGCTCAGCCTGTCCCGGTTCTTCGGGTCCGAGGTGACGTCGTAGAGCCGTGCGACGGAGGCGACCGAATTGCGGAACGCCGGATGGGTCGTGACGTCCTTGACGCGCTCACCGCCGACATAGACGTCGGCACGACACTTTATCGCGTCCACATACTGCTTGCCGGTTCGGAGCATCGCGAGTCCTTGGGTTCTGGCGACCGTTCTAGCGCCGCGTCGGAAAGGGCCGGTCCTCGACCTTGCCCGACGCGGTGACGTACATGAAGCGGTTCGCGGTCGGCGCCTTGCGGTCGCGCACCCGCGTGCCGAGCCAGTCCGCCATCGTCGTGTACCAGTGCGGCCCGAACTGCGAGGCGGGGCTGCGGCCCGGCGCATGGCGCTCGTTCTGGTAGATCACGAGCTCGGTCGGCCCCGGGACGTGGGAGACGAGATCATAGGTGTGGCGGATCGGCGACAGCTCGTCGAGCTCGCCGCCTAGCACGAGATAGGGACAGGTCAGGTTGCCGACGCGCTTCCTGAGATCGAAATCCTTGATGAAGCGATCGAACGCCGCTTCGTCATCGTAGCCCGCCATATACATGAAGCGGTTCTTGAAGGTCGGCGAGGCCTGCTCGAAGATCGTGTGGCAGCCGGGCTCATGGCACGGCAGGCCGACCGCGACGCCGCGGAGCTTGCCGCCGAGCGCGTTGCCCATGACGGTCCCGAAATAGGACCCGAAGCTGCGCCCGAAAATGCCGACGCGATCGGCGTCGAGATCCTTCCGCGACTCGATGAACTTCATGCAGGCGAGCGCGGTGTCGGCGTAGTTGTCCGCCGTCACCTTGAGCCCGTTGACGAGCGCCTCCGACTGGCCCGGCCCGTCGATCGCGAGCGCGGCCATGCCGCGTTCCAGGATCTTGTCGCCATAGCCCCAGACGAGCTTCTCCTTGAAGGTGTCCATGCCGGGCAACATGATGACGACGGGAAAAGGCGCCGTGGCGCCGACCGGGATGTGGAGCCAGCCCGGGATCGTGTGGCGGCCCATCGGCATCTCGACCCGCTCGATCCGGTGATGGGCCATCGACGCGTATTTTGTGAACGCCGCGATCTTCTTCGCGTTGAGCTCCGTGTTGAGCGCGCTGTCCTCGTCGATCGGCCACTGCGCGATGCCGTAATAAATGGCCGCGATCAGGTAGGACTCGCGCGCGCTCGTCCGGTCGCCGCGGGCATCGGCCTCCTGGGCACGAACGAGACGACGGTCGCCGCCGACGTGGAAGCCGGGCGTGATCTCGTCAAATCGCTTCACCGTGGCCGCGATCACTGCCCAGTCGCCGGCGCCTTCGAACCCCGACGGCGCGACCGTCACGGCCATGCGGAGCTGGTCCCAGTCGAGCCCGACGGTCGAGATCACCGAATCGAGGAGCCATTTCTGTTCTCGAAAACGACGCGCCCCTTTCATGACATCTCCCCGGTTTCGCCGCTCACACGATTTCGCCGTCGCGGAGCGTCTTGATCCGATCGGCACTATAGCCGAGTTCGGCCAGTATCTGATCGGTGTTCTCGCCAAGCGTCGGCGGCGGGATCAGCGGCTGGTCGTCGCGCGAGCCGTCGATCCAGACCGGCCGACGGATCGCGCGGATCGAGCCCTCGGTCGGGTGGGTGTAGTCGAAGAAGGTGCCGAGGTGGCGGACCTGCGGATCCTCCATCACCTCTGGGAGCGTGTTGATCGGCGCGAACGGCACGTCGTTCGCCTCGAGCCGCTGCATCCACTCGAGCCGCGGGCGACGCGGCGCGGTCTTGCGGAACTCATCGCCGAGCGCGACATAGTGCTCGATGCGCGACATGCGCGTGGCGAAGCGCGGATCCTGGCGCAGATCCATCCGATCGAAGGCCGTTGTCACGCCTTCCCAGAATTTCTCCTGCGACGAAAGATGGATCGCGAGAAGCTTGCCGTCGGCGCAAAGGAGCGCATAGGACTGCGACGCAGAGACGCGGCTCAGCGGATGCTGCGGAATGGAGAGCTGGGTGAGATTCGCGAACGGGTCGGGCGACAGCGCGACGGTCGATTCGAGCATGTTGACCTCGATCGTCCGCGCTACGCCGGTCCGCTCGCGCTCGAACAAGGCGCCCATGATTCCATGGCAGGCGAAGATGCCGGTGAGGTTGTCGCTAATCGTCGGGCCAGTGAGCTGCGGACGCTCGGGATCGACGAACAGGCTCGAGGTGCCGGCGATCGCCTGCGCGACCGCGTCATAGGCGGGCCGATCCTTGTAGGGGCCGTCCTTTCCGAACCCGGTGATCGAGGCGTAGATCAGCCGCGGATTGCGCGCCCGCAGCGTCTTCAGCCCGAGACCGAGCCGATCCATCACGCCCGGCCGGAAATTCTCGAGCACCACGTCCGCACGATCGATCAGCTCGAGCGCGATCTTCTTGCCGGCCTCGGAGCGGAGATCGACGGTGATGCTCCGCTTGTTGCGGTTGTAGGCGCAATAGTGGGGGCTGTAGAGCCCGCCGCGGAAATTGCGGAACGGATCGCCGCCCTTGGGGTTCTCGAGCTTGATGACATTGGCGCCGAGGTCGCCGAGCATCTGCCCGCACAAGGGGCCGGTGATCATCGTGGTGAGCTCGATGACGGTGATGCCTTGCAACGCTCCCGCCATGCGGGCCTCCATTTGCAACCAGTCGCGTGCGTGCGCGACCCTACATCAGGACGGGCGGCCGCGACAGCGGTCTACGGTCCGGTCGGCTTCATGCGGGCGGCGCGCATTCCGTCCAGGACCGCGGCCATGTCGGCCCCCGTTGCCGATCGCCCCCGTCAGGACCGGATCATTCAGGACCGGATCATAACGAGACTGCCGAACGGGTCCACCTCGAGACGCCAACCCGGCGCAACAGCATAGGCCGTATCCGGACCCTCGACCAGCGCCGGGCCTTCGACGACATGGCCGGGCGACAGCCGGTCGCGATCGTAGATCGGCGTGTCGGTGACCCGTCCGCGCTCCCAGCCGATCGGCCGTCGCGTCTTCGCAGCCGGCCGGCCCTTGGCGAGCTTCCTGACCGCGGCGGGGTTCCAGTGCGGCACGTCGCAACGGGCCGTGAGCCTGATCTGCTCGATCGACGCCCGGCGACCGGCACCGGCGAGGATGTCCTTCGCGCGCACGCGCTTGCCGCTCTTGTCGTGCCAAGCGCGCTTGGCGCCGACCACCACCTCGACGCCCGCGGCGTAGTGGATGTCGGACAGCGCGAAACCTTCGCCGACCATGTCGCGCTCGGCCTGGTCGCGGAGCGCGGCGAGGACGGCATCGATCTCCGCGACACCGCCGGTCGTGAGGTTGACCGTCTTGGCATAGTGATGCTGGACGCTCGTCGTCGAGCCGCCATAGGCGCTGAAGACCGAGCCGAACGGAAACGCCACGATCCGGCGAATCCCGACGTGATCGGCGATTGCGCAGCCGTGCAGCGGGCCGCCGCCGCCGAAGGCGAACATCGCGAACCCGGACGGTTTGTGACCCTGCTCGCGCAGGCGGAGCCTCATCTCCTCGCCCATCGCGCGGTTGATCTCGGCGCGGATATCGAAGGCGGCCTCCGGCACCGAGATGCCGAGCCGGCGCGCGACGCGGCGCTCGATCGCGCGCTCCGCCGCCGCGCGGTCGAGCGTCATGCGTCCACCGAGGAAGTAGTTGGGGTCGATGAAGCCGAGAACGACGTTCGCATCGGTCACGGTGGGCTCGACGCCGCCCTTGGCATAGCTCGCCGGACCCGGTGCGGAGCCGGCACTATCGGGTCCGACGGTGAGCTTCCCGTCATTCGCGCGCGCGATCGAGCCGCCGCCCGCGCCGAGCGAATCGACGGAGATCATCGGCACCGCGATGCGCACGCCGTCGATCTCGGGCTCGCCCTCGTAGCGGACGTCGCCGCTGTCGATGACGGCCATGTCGAAGCTGGTGCCGCCCATGTCGGCGGTGACGACCTTCTTGAGCTTGAGGAGGCCCGCGAGCTCCGCCGCACCGCGTGCCGCGACCGCCGGACCGGAATGAAGCGTGTTGAGGGCGATGGTCTTGGCGACGCGCGCGTTGCCGCCATTCGAATGGACGATCAGGAGGGGATTGCGGAAGCCAGCCGACCGGATCTTGTCCTCGGCGCGGTAGAGCGTGCGCGCCATCTCGCTGTGGATATAGGCGTTGAGGAGCGCCGAGTTCGTGCGGCTGTGGTCGTCGCCGACATGGGCGATGTCGGTCCCCAACTGCAGCGGCACCGACCTCAGATAGTGGATCGGATAGCGGGCGCGGATCGCGGTGCGCGCGGCATGCTCGTTGGCCGCGTTGCGCCAGGCGTTCCGGAAGCTGATCACGATCATGCGCGCGCCGGCGTGGACGAGCTCGCGGACCGCGGCGAGGAGCGCGTCGGTGTCGAGCGGGCGGACGACATCGCCCTTGTCGTCGACGCTTTCGCTGATGCCGAACACCATGTCCTGACGCACGAAATGGTCGAGCATCGGCGCCTTGCCGGTGCCGTAGAGATCCTGTTCGTGGCCCGTGGTGACGATGAGGCCGAGGCGCGGTCCGGAGCGCTGTACGATCAGATTGGTGCCGACCGTGGTCGAGACGCGCGCGACCGACGACCGGCGCAGGAACTCGGCGAGATCGAGGCCGAACGCGTTGCTGCCGGCGGCGACACAATTCATGAAGCACTCGGTGATGTCGTGCGGCGTCGACAGCACCTTCTCCATGCGGACGTCCTTGCCGTCGGTGAAGAATCCGTCGGTGAAGGTTCCACCGATGTCGATGTCTATGCTGTACATGTCGTGTCCACCGCGCTTCGGGTTGTTCTTCGCTCGATCATGCGCCGGCGATCGCCGTGCGCCAGCCCATCACCACTTCCGGGGAGATGTCGGGCGCGAGATCCCAACCGGTCGTGAACAGTCTCGATCCACGCGCGCCCGGTCGCGCCGCGAGCCAGGCGGGCGCGTGTGCCGGATCGCCGAGCGCGCCGTCGTCGATGAGCTGCACAGTCGGATCGGGACCCGAGGGTGATGCCACCGCGCGAAAGCCGAGCTTCCGAAGGCCGTCCCGCAGGGCGACATCGATCGCGTGCCGGCAGAGAAGATAGGTCGGGATGCCGTAATACTCCGCGGCGTTGACCAGCGCGTCATAGGGCCGGATCGTCTCCGCGCTCGCGACGGCGACGTCTTCGGCGAGGACGAGCGCCGATACGCCAAGCTCGCCATATTGTCGGGCGAGCGCGATCGAGAGCGACGCGACGCGGCGGACCGCTTCGGGGTCGCGCGCGGCCGCACCTGCGAGCCGCGTCGTCAGCGTCGTCGGGCCGGTCAGGTAGCCGATGACGGCGGTCTCGTTCCGGGTCTCCTCGCAGAGGCGCCGGGTCAGATCGAGGACGCGCGTGATCGGGGTCGCCTTCACGAAGGCTGTGGCATCGGGAAGGCTCGCCGGCGCCTGGGGCGCGGTCGTGACCCCGCCCTGCGCATCGCGCTTGGGTGCCAGTCCCGCGGCCTCGGCCTCGAGCCAACCGTCGAACCAGGTGAACAGCGCATCGGACTTGAACAGCCGGCGCGTCGACTGGAGGACGAACGCGGCGAAGGACGGGTCCTCCGTGATCTCGTCCCAGCTCGTCTGCTCGAGCTTGATGCCGAGCGAGAAAGCGATCGGGGCGAAGAGATCGCGTCGAAGCGAGCGGTGGAGTGCCTCGATCTTCGCCGCCATCAGGCGGAATCCGTCGGTGCACGACCGCCGCCCGGTCTCGAGGACGGTCGGGTCGGGTTCGGCACGGTCGCGCGCGAGATCATGGCCGCCGATCCGATGCCTAGGTGTAAAGGCCCCAGAACGGCTTGCGATAGCCGGGGACCTGCGGCTCCGGCCAGCCGCCATAGCGGGTCAGGATCTCCGCCGGCGGCTTGAGCGCCAGCCACTTGGCGATGAACTGATCGAACGGCTTTCCCTTCGCCAGGCGCTCGCGGCGTATCGCGGCGCGCTGCTTGTCGGTCTTCACCGCATCGATCAGGCCGGTCTTCGCGTCGATGACGACGCCGTAGATCTTCGCCGCCACGTCGGCGGTGATCTGCTCGTCCTCCAGGTCCTTGAGTACCGCCTCGGGATCGCGCTCGAGCACATCGCCATAGCCGCCCGCGGCACCGACGCTGTGGACGATGATGTCGCCCTCACGCAGAGGCTCGGCGTCCTTGGAGCTCGACGACAGGAGATAGTTGCCCTTGAGGTTCTTCTCTGTCAGGAGCTGGTACTGGCCGAGCTTGACGTCCTTGCCCGCCTTAATCTGGTCGAAGAAATCGCTGTTGCGGATGATGAAGCGCGGATTCGGCGGACCGGCATAGCCGCCGAACAGGCCGAAATTGAACGTGACCTTGTCGCACGAGCCCCAGCTCGAGAACACGCAGCCGTCGTCGCCGCAGACGGTCGCGACCTCCATCAGCGGCGTGCCGCCGCGATAGCGGCCATAGCCGTGGAAGTTCTTGTCGAGATGGCGAGCGAGGATGAAGTGCGGCAGGCGCTCGTCGATATCCTCGACCTCGCCCGCATCGGTCCACGGCCCCCAGTAGAAGCCGAGCGCCGGCTCGCCGTCCATGTCGTAGCGGCCGCCGCCACCCGCCGCGTTGGTCGTGCCGGTGAAGTTCGCGCCATAGTAGCCGCGGCGGTTCTTGCCGGCGAAGATCGGCAGCATGTAGTTGCGCGAATGCGGCGCCTGAACCGCGATTCGGTACGGGCTGTCGAACAGCATCTTGGCGCCCGCCATGTACATGTTCTGGGTGACGAAGGCGCAGACCTGGTTGGCGAGGCCGTGGGCGAGCTCGTCCATCGAGTTCAGCATCGACGGACCCTCGATGTAGTACTTGACCGGCTCGAGCAGCCCGGCATTGGGCGGCAGACCGCGGAAGAAATACGAGAACAGGTAGACCGCCGTCGCCGCGCGCGATAGATGCCAGCTCGAGTTGAACGGCCCGTCCTCGCACTGGGGCGAAACGCCCTGCGCGAGAATCGCCATCTCGTCGCCTTCCTTGATCACCGTCACCGGGATCCGGCTCAGCCCGAAGAAGGTGCCGTGCTCGTCATTGAACAGGATCGAGCGGAAGATGCCGTCGTTCACCTCGCGAATCCGCGCCCGCGCCTGCTCCTCGCCGCGGATCAGAATCCGGCGCATGCCGGCGCACACCGCCTCGACGCCGCGCCGCTCAATCTCGCGCAGGAAGCGGCGGCGCGACTGGAACAGGCTCGCGACCCGCGACTTGAGGTCGGACACGAACACGAATCCGTTGCGGACCGAGCCTGCCATGAAATCCAGGATATCCTGGCGGAGCTCGAAGTTCCGGCCGATCCGCATGCATGGCAGGTGGATGCCTTCCTCGTAGCGCGACTTCGCGGTCGGCGCGAACCCGCCCGGGGTGATCGAGCCCGTCTCGCCCTGGTGTCCGCCGACCTCGGCCCATGCGACGAGCTCGCCCTCCCAGAAGATCGGCATCGCCGTGAACATGTCGAGATTGTGGACACCGCCCGCGAGCTCCTCATTGAAGAAGAACACGTCGCCGTCGGCGAGCCCGACCGAGGGGTCGTTCTTGTAGTATTTGAGAATGTATTTGAGCTGGGCGTTGTTGAGGAGCGTGTGGAAGTAGATCCCGGTGCCGACCGCGACGGGATCGCCGGACGCGGTGAACAGACCGCAGTTCATGTCGCCCATGATCACGCCCTCGGAGATCGAGAGCGCGGTATAGACATCGCGCGCCTCCTCGACGATCGAGGTGAGCTTGTGGCTGAGGAGATCGACGTCGACGTCGCTGACCTTCGATAGGCCACGGCGCTCGATCTCCGTGATCGGCTCGAGGCCGCGGCAGATCAGGTCGGGATCGCAACCCGGGCGCCGACCGTAGACATCGCGCTCGTAGACATAGCCCTCGAACAGGCGCGCGTGGCGTTCGAACAACGTGGTCATGCCGCACTCTATCTCCGTGCCGCGTGGGCTGCGTCAGCCGTTCCGCTCGATCCAACCGACGTTCCAGTCGTCGACGCGGAACGTCCAGCCGGGCGGTGTGACGATGACCGTGTCCTCGGCCTCGCAAAGCACCGGACCGGGGAGGCGTATGCCGGCACCGAGCGATTCGCGGGCGTAGACGGGCGTCATCATCCAGCCGTGGCTCGGTCCCCAGTATGCGTTACGCGTGCCGGTCCGCGACCGCTCCGGATCGGTGTCGGCCGCGATCTGGCGCAGTTGGTACTTCTCCGCCGGGCCGACCGCGTTGAGGCGCATCTCGACCATCTCGACGCCCGCCTCCGGATAGACGGCGCCCTTGCCGTATTTTTCGCCGTAGGCGGCGTTGAACGTATCGCAGAGATATTTGACGTCGGCGGCGTTCTCGAGACGGCCCTTCGGCACGCGGATGGGGAGCGTCTGGCGCTGCTGGCCGTAGCACATGTGGATCTCGACCTGGAGCTGGACGCCCGCCATGTCGAAACCCTCCTCCGTCATGTCGCGTCGTGCGAAGGCCATCAGCCGGTCGATCTCGGCGTTGAACCGCGCGATATTGTCGACCGCGTAGCTTTCGTCGCGGTGCGCGTAGAGATTGAGGTTGAGCGTCTTCTCGTAGGTCTGGAGCACATCGAGCGTCAGCGTCGAGAAGGCGCCGAACACGCTTGAGAACGGGAAGGTTGCGATGCGCCCGACGTCGGTGCCGTCGGCATAGCCGGTCGCGTGGACGGGGCCCGCGCCGCCGAGGGCGAAAAGAACGAAGTCGCGCGGGTCCTGGCCGGATGTCAGGGCGCAGATGCGATACATCTCCTGGCCCATGAAGCCGTCGATCAGCCGCTTGATGTTCCACGCCGCTTCCTCGAGCGGCACGCCGAGCGGCTCGGCGATCTTGGTCCGCACGGCGCGCTCGGCGAGCGCGTGGTCGATGCGGAGCTTGCCGCCGAGAAAATTGTCCGGGTTGATATAGCCGAGTATGACGTCGCTGTCTGTGACCGTCGCGTCCTCGCCGCCGCGGTTGTAGCAGGCCGGACCCGGATTGGACCCCGCGCTCTGCGGCCCGACGCGGAGCGCCCCGTTCTCGATGCGTGCGATCGATCCGCCGCCAGCGCCGACCGACCAGTGCGCAACATAGGGGATCTGCACGCGGTAGCGCTCGACCACGGGGTCGTACTCGTAGACGCGATCGCGTCCTTCGACGACGAGACCGACGTCGAAGCTCGTGCCGCCCATGTCGGAGACGACGACGTTGGCGTGGCCGACCGCCTTGCCGATGTAGTCGGAGCCGATCACGGTCGCCGACGGGCTGGAGCCGAGGAGGTGGAGGGCTTGCGTGCGCGACAAGGACGACAGGCCGCCCGTGTTCTTTGCGACGAAGACCGGCCGGCGGTAGCCGACATCGCGGAGGTCGTCGGAAAGGCGGAGGAGGTGACCCTCGGTCAAGTCGCGCAGATAGGCGTCGATGATCACCGTCATCGAGCGCCGATACTCGCCGCTCTTGGGCGAGATCTCGTGCGAGAGAAAGATCGGCATATGGCCGAGATAGCAATCCGGGTACTGCTCGGCGATCAGCTCGGCGATGCGCCGTTCGTGCATCGGATTGACATAGGCGTTGAGGAGCACGACGACGAAGCCGCGTACACCCTGATCGACGAGATACTGGACTTGCCTCCGGACATCGTCGTCGCGGAGCGGGATGATGACATTGCCGAGATTGTCGATCCGTTCCTGGACCGAGACGATCCGGTCTTGCGGCAGGATCGGCACCGGGCGCACGGCACGGCCGCGGTCATACTTCTTCTCCGTCGGCAGGCCGTCGCCCCAGTTGCGGGCGCGTCCGACATGCACCGTGTGCTCGAAGCCCTTGGTCGTGATGAGGCCGAGCTTGGTTCCGCGACGCTCGATCAGCGCGTTGGTGCCGACGGTCGTCGAGTAGACGATGGCGTCGGCGCCGCGCAGCGCCTCCTCGAGCTCGAGCCCGGCACGGCCGACCGCGACGCGCGTCGCGTTCATGAAGCCGAGCTTCAGGTCGTAGTGCGTGGTATCCGATTTCCCGCGATAGATCTCGCCATCCTTGAGGAAGACCACGTCGGTGAACGTGCCACCAACGTCAATGCCGAGGCGCATGGTCATTTGCGGCGTCCCGCAGTCGCGCGCTTCGTGGCCTTTGCGGCCGGCCTTGCCTTCTTGCGTGGCGCCTTGGTCGCGCCGCCGCGCGCGACTTTCTTGCGTTTGGTGGCCGGGGCCGCGCGTGACGCAACCTTCGGCCCGGTCACGCCGTGTCTCTGCCGCAGCTTGTCGATGTCGAGCTGGATGTCCCAGGTCAGCGGATGGCCGGGCGGGAGATACTCGTTCTCGACCATCACGCCGCAACCCGGACAATAGAACTCGACGATCCGCATCCAATTGGGATCGAAGGAGAAGTTGAACTCCTTGCTCGGTCCGATCGGAAAATGGATCTCGCGTGGGTCGCGATCGCGGACGAGACAGCCTTTCTTGTAGGATTCGCGCGCGTCGCCGAGGTCGTGTCCGCAGCGGTTGCAACACCAGCGTTCGGACTCGAGTTCGATGTCGAGATATTCGGTGATGCGAACCCGCATCGGGACTGCCTCCGCTTCTTGGTATCCTTGATCGCGCTCGTTGCCGTTCGCGGCGCGCCATTCTTGGCGCGCGGACCCTGGTCGTCAACCAGCGCGTTGTGGTGGATCGTTCGATATCATCCGAGTGTGCGAGGCGGCATTGGCGGTGCGTCAAACCGCCGGGAAGATCGCCCGTCCTTCGGCCTCGCCGAAATTGAGGTAGTGCGTCAGCGGATCGATCCCGACCAGCCGCACGTCCTGGTTGGCCTGCAGGTAGAGATCGACGTCGAAAGATGGGCCGGGATCGCGGGATTCTCGAAATCCGAAGCTCGCGTAGTGCTCCAGCGGATTGACGCCGGCGTTTCGCACGTCGGGATTGCGCGCGAGGTAGTAGTCGGTGTCGAAGAGCCTGTTCGGATCGCGCCCTTCCTTCGACCCGAACGCGAGATAGTGTGCCTTGGGATTGACGCCGGCCGCCGCGACGTCCGGATTCTGTGCCAGATAGAATTGATCATTGAAGAGGGCCGCGAAGCTGGGGGAAACGCTCGATGGGGGCGGCGGTGCGGCGCCATAGATGGCCCGGATGCCGGCGATGTCGTCGTCGATCGGGCCTGTGATGGTCGGGCTCAGGATCGAGTTCATCAGGGCCGGCACGCGGTCCTCGTGGTCGAGACCGAGCGCGTGGCCGATCTCGTGCAGCGCGACCTGACGGAAATTCACCGAGTTCCCGCCACCGGTCGGTGAATACACCTCGGCGGCGTCGAACTCGATGTCGGCATAGAGGGTCTCGGCGCCCGAGAAGGTCGTCGAGGTCCGTGCCAGAACACCGGACCGGCCGTCGAAATTGCCCATGCCGAAGCGGATATCGACAGCCGGGCCGTCTGTCACCTGCAGGAAGGTCAAGTTGGCGTAGGACGCCCAGGTCGCGAATGCCTTGCCGAGGATCGGCGCCGCCTCGAAGCCGAGCCGCGACAGGGTGAAATCGTACTGCTCGCGCGCGACGAAATTGGTCACCGCAATCGACCACGTGATCGTGCCGCTCGGCGTGCCGAAAATGACCGACCCAAACTTGAATCCCTCGAGGATGAAGTCGGAAGTCTTAGTCCGGATACCCGTGACCGGGTCGGGGGCCGGGCTCGCCGCGGCGGCGGGCATGAGGTCGGGCGCGACCGAGGCGAGATCGCGCGATACGCCGCTCTGCAATGTATGGGTGATCTGACCCACGGGGTCGTTCCCTACCGAAGGCGTGGCGAAGCCGTCGACGCGTTTCGCGCCGGCCGGGGTGGGCAGCCCGGGCGCGCGCCATTATATGAGGCACAGTGTGGTACGCAATGACCGCCCGTCGCGACGGCGCTCGGGCGATTGGAAGGATCGAGACCCGGACGTGAACCGAGCGCGATGATGGCCGAAATCGATGGCGACGGCGGCGATCGCGCGATCGATGCGATGATCGCGACCATCGAGGATGAGGCGGCGGCGACCGCGGTGTGGACGGGGCGATCGAGGCTCGCCGTCCGCGTCATTGCCGCGATCCGGTCAGTGCCCCGTCACCTCTTTGTGCCGTGTGTGGAGCGCTCCCTCGCCTATGCAGACCGGCCGCTTCCGATCGGCCATCGACAGACCATCTCGCAACCGTTCATGGTGGCGTTGATGACGGATCTCGTCGACATGGGGCCGTGCGACCGGGTGCTCGAGATCGGCACGGGGTCGGGCTATCAGGCGGCCGTCCTCGCTCGGCTCGCGGCGGCGGTGTTCTCGATCGAGCGCGTCGGCGCATTGGCCGAGACCGCTTCACGCCGGCTCGCCGATCTCGGCTTTGCGACGGTCACGATCCGCCCCGGCGACGGTTTCGCCGGCTGGCCCGAGGAGGCGCCGTTCGATGCCATCGTCGTCACCGCCGCATCGGACCACCTTCCGCCCGCTCTGGTCGCGCAGCTCCGCCCCGGCGGACGGATGGTCATCCCGATCGGATCGGGCCCGCATCACCAGTCGCTCCGCCTGATCCGCCGGGACAAGTCAGGCGTAGTGCATGACCGCGAGGTTCTCGCGGTCGCGTTCGTGCCGATGCTGCCCGGAACCGAGCCGGCTTCAGTCCCTCGCGACGTCGGCGGTGCTGGCTAGCGGCATGACCGGGCGGTCCCAGGTTGCCGCCGGTCGGCGCGGCGCGTATTAGTGCCGCAAGCCCGGCCGGGTAGCGGATCGGGCCCGATGGATAGGATTGCGCGTTGAGCGACCTCGGCCCCCTCGTTCCCTCCGATCTCGTGATCGTCGAACGCGCGGCGGACGAGCTTCGCCGCGGCCTGCCGGTCGTCCTCGAAGACCCCGAAGGCAATGCGCTCTGCGTCCTGGCGGCCGAGTTCGCCACCGCGGATCGGCTCGCGGCCCTGGCGTCCTTGTCGCCGAAGCCACCGGACCTGGTCCTGACCCATGACCGGGCGGCGACGCTGAAGCTCGGTCTCTATACCCCGGCCGTCATCCTCATTCCGGTCAAGGGCCATGTCGATGCCGGCGTGATCCAGAGCCTCGCCGATCCGGCGCGCGACCTCGCTGACCCGCTGCGGGGGCCGTTCTCGCCGCGGCGGAGCGGCGCGCTCCGCGCCCACGAGGCCGCGGTGCAACTGGCCAAGATCGCCCGCCTGCTTCCGGCGGTGGTCGCCATGCTGGTGCCGGCCGCGACGGCGCCGGCCACGGCGGTCCGCTGCCCGATCGATCCGATCCTCGGCTACGACATCGCGGACGCGACCGCGCTCCGGCTCGTGACCAGCGCGAAGGTGCCGCTTGCCGACGCCGAGAACACCAACATCGTCGCCTTCCGGCCGCGCGACGGCGGCACCGAGCATCTCGCGATCGTGATCGGCGATCCGCCGCGGCCCGGCCCGGTTCTCATCCGGATCCATTCGGAGTGCTTCACCGGCGATCTCCTGGGCTCGCTCAAGTGCGATTGCGGCGACCAGCTTCGTGGCGCTATCGCGCAGATCGCGGCGACGGGTGCCGGCATCCTCTTGTACCTCCGCCAGGAAGGCCGCGGCATCGGCCTCATCAACAAGCTCCGCGCCTATCAGCTCCAGGGCCAGGGCTTCGACACGTTCGAGGCGAACCAGCGGCTCGGTTTCCGCTTCGACGAGCGGCTGTTCCTGCCGGCGGCGGAAATGCTTCGCCTGATGGGCTATCGCAGCGTCCGGCTCATGACTAACAACCCCGAGAAGGTCGACGGGCTCGCCCAGCACGGGATCACGGTCGTCGAGCGCGTTCCCCATGCCTTCGAGGCGAACGATCACAACGCGTTCTACCTCTCGGTCAAGGCGTCGAAGGGTGGCCACTTCCTCTGAGGTCATTCCGGGCGGCGGACGCGGCGCGACGACGCGTTTCGCGCCGAGCCCGACCGGGCCGCTGCACTTCGGCCACGCGCTCGCGGCCCGGTTCGCACGCGACGCGGCGACACGGACCGGTGGCCGGTTCCTTGTCCGGATCGAGGATCTCGACACGACACGCTGCCGGCCCGAGTTAGAGGTGGCGCTCCTCGATGACCTCGCCTGGCTCGGCTTGTCCTGGGCGACGCCGGTGATCCGCCAGTCGAGCCGCTTCGATGCCTATCGCGACGCCCTGGCGCGGCTCGAAGCGCTCGAGATCTTATACCCGTGCTTCTGCACCCGGCGCGAGATCGAGGCCGAAATCGTCACCGCCGTGTCGGCGCCCCATCTCGTCTCGACCAGTCCGGATGGCCCGATCTATCCCGGCACCTGTCGCCGGCTCTCGCCCGGAGAGCGGGAACGGCGGAAAGCGAGCGGCGAGGCGCATGCGCTTCGCCTCGATGTCGCCGCGGCGAGCCGCCTCGCGGGTCCCCTCGTCTGGATCGACGAGGCCGCCGGCACGCAGACGACGCGCCCCGAGATGTTCGGCGACGTCGTGCTGGCGCGGAAGGACGCACAGGCGAGCTATCACCTCGCGGTCACCGTCGACGACGCCGCGCAGGGCATCGATCTCGTGACGCGCGGGGCCGATCTCTTTGCGGCGACGCACGTCCATCGTCTTCTCCAGGCGCTCCTCGGTCTCCCGGTGCCGCGCTGGCACCATCACCCGCTGGTGGTCGACGACGCCGGCCGACGTCTCGCCAAGCGCGCACCGCAGTTCACGATCCGGATCCTGCGCGAGGCCGGCTGGTCGCCCGATCGCGTGTTCGCGGAGGCGTTTCGCCGCAGCGGCGCTGCGTCGTCTCCCGCCGCGCGTTGACGCGCCCCATCTTGAGCGGCGAGGACCCCGCCGTCACCGACGGTCGGGACAGCTGGGAGCAGGGACGTGAACCATCGCCATCGCAAGATATTGCATGCGCTGTTCGATCATCCGGTCAGCGCCAACATCGACATCAAGGACGTTGAAACGATGCTGCGCGAGTTCGGCGCCGAGGTCGCGGTTCGGGGCGGCGACAGGATCGCGGTGTCTCTTAACGGGCATACCGCAGCGTTCCCGCGCACCCGCCATTCGATCTCCAAGGACGAGGTCGTGCGGCTCCGCCACTTCCTGACGATGTGCGGGATCGACCCGGCCGCCTACTCCGCGTAGACGACACTGCATCGGCGGGCGGGCTCGCTACGCCTTCTCGCGTGCCGTCGGATCGAGCATCCAGCCGAAGCGTTCGCGCGCACGGCGGGCTTCCTCGATGGTCGGCGCGTTGACCTTCGGGAACTGGTCACGCCAGTGGAACGGCCGGCACGCGTCGATGATGCAGCGCGCGGTCGTCAGATCGCCGATCGAACGCTGCTCGGGCGTGAGGCGCGCATCGGCGGGCGAGTTGCGCGCGTTGCGGATGATGTCGATCGAGGTCGCCGGATCGGAGCGGGTGATCATCGCCCACATCAGCTCCTCGAGGTTGCTCACGTCGACATCGTCGTCGACCACGACGACGTACTTGTTCGCATAGACGCTGGCGCCGACCTGGCTCGCGATGACGCCCGCCTGCTTGGCGTGGCCGGGATAGCGCTGGCGGATGGCGATGCCGTGAAGGAGGCGCGAGGAGCCGATCTCGTGGCACCAGACTCCGGTGACGTCGGGGACGCCGGCGTTGTTGATGTCCTGTTTCAGCATCGCCGAGCGCATGATCGCGCGGTAGCGCGACAGCTCGTCCGCGCCCGCGCCCATCGGCGGGAAGCCGAGGATGATCGGCTCGTTGCGGTGATAGATCGCCTTGATGTCGATGACCGGCGCCGGCCGTGCGCCGCCGGCATAGTAGCCGGTCCATTCGCCGAACGGGCCCTCGACGACGCGGGTCTTGGGATCGATATAGCCTTCGAGCACGATCTCGGCATTGGCCGGGAAGGGGAGGCCGGTGATCTTGCCGCGGACAACCTCGACCGGCTTGCCGCGCATCCCGCCGACGATGTCGAACTCGCAGACACCGTAGGGGATCTCGGTGCAGCCGGAGAAGAACGTGATCGGATCGCCGCCGATGATCATCACGACGGGGCACGGCTCGCCGCGCGCGAAATACTTGTCGCGGTGGATGGCGCCGTGCTTGCCCGGCACCATCAGGCAGCCGACCGACGTCTTGTCGTGGATCATCGCGCGGTAGGTGCCGAGATTGATCCAACCGCTGTCGGGGTCCTGCGTGACGGTATAGGTGCCGGTCCCGATATAGCGCCCGCCGTCGGCCGCGTGCCAGATCGGCGTCGGGAACACGGTCACATCGACGGCGTCGCCGGTCATGACGTTCTGGAAGATCGGCCCGTCGTCGACGATCTCATGCGGGATGAGCTTCCGCTCCTTCTGATAGGACTGGTAGCAAGCCTCGCTGAGCTCCTGCTTGTCGAGCTCGGCCGGAAAGCCGAGCGTCATGTTGCGGCGCTTGCCGGCGAAGACGTTGATGATGAGCCGGTGACCCTTGGGACAGCCCGGCACCTCGTCGAAAATGACGGCCGGGCCGTGGTCGGCCCGCAGCACCGCCTCGGCGGCGTCGGCGATGTCGTTCTGCCAGTTGAGGCCCTTGAGCACGCGAACCTCGCCCAGACGCTCCGCCTCCGCGATCCACTCGCGAAGATCGTCATAGGGAATGTGGGCCTTGAGGTTGCTGTTCTGCATCGAAGCACCTTGGCTTACGGGGCGATCATGCTCGCCCGCGGAGAATAGACGGAACCGCGAAAGGGCCAAAGGCCCCGTCGCACACGCCGCACCCCGAAAAGAGCGAACCCGCCTCCCATGCGGGCGGCGGGTTCCGGTCCGTGCGGCGCTCGTTCCGGGCCGCGTCGACGGTCAGGCCGCCTTGCCGTCGCGATCAAGAATTTCCTGCGGCGTGCTCGAGACGATCTTCGCGTATTTCGGCACGAAGGCGCCCTTGTCGAGATCGAGGATGTAGTCGAGGAACTCGGGACGGAGCTTGCCGGACAGCACCTTGAGGATGCGGGCGTGCTCGTCGACGTCGGCCCACTCGGCGATCAGCCAGAAATGGTCGGCGTTCGTGGTGTCCTGGAGCATCACGCCGTCCTTCACTTGGGCCGACGATTTGTGCATCGGGTTGTCGTCCGAATAGTCGAAGTCCTCGAAGGCGCGAAGGAACGCATCGCCTGTCCCGGCCTTCACGTAGAAATCATAGATGTGGAAAAAGTTGCCCTTCTTCCCGAGCGGCTCCTGGGCCATGGCGGTGCTCCTTCCTGTGAGAGGTGCGAAACACTATCGCGCGACCGGATCGGGATCAACGCGCGAGCGATCGTCGTCGTGCCAGCCGGTGCGCGCCGGCGCCCGGCTGAACGCGTTGTTGGCGGTCACCAACCGGTCGAGATGCGCGAGGAAGACGGCCCGCGTCTCCGGCGGCAGCGGTGCGAGGAGACGATCCTGGGCGCGCTGCATCGCGGGTTCCATCGCCAGCGTGAGCGCGATTCCCTTCGGCGTCAGGAAAGCGTGCTTGACGCGTCGGTCGGTGGCGCCGACCGCGCGCCGCACCAGCCCGCGCGCCTCGAGCCGAGCCAAGACGTCGGCGGCGTTCGTTCGATCGATCCCGACTTCGGCGCCGATCGAGGCCTGATCCATTCCCGGGTGGCGGTAGAGGACGGTCAGAACACCGTACTGGACCGGCGTGACGTCGGTGCCGCACTCCTCGAGGAACAGCGCCACGTGGATCTGGTGCAGCCGGCGGACCAGATAGCCCGGGCGTTCGTCGAGCTCGGTTCCGAGCGGCGGTGCCGGACGATCGATGTTCGATGCGATGTCAGCCATGTGCAGTCCTCGCCGTCCGGGCACACCGAATTGACCCTGCCCGGCGGAACCGTCTATCGTCAGTATACTGCTTTTTGCTCGCGAGGCCAGCCCGTGACCGATTTCGACCCGAGTTTCGCGCCGGCCGTCGCGCTGGCCGACGCCATCCGCGCGCGCCGGATCTCCGCGGTCGCAGCAACCGAGCACATCCTCGCCCGGATCGAGGCGGCGCAACCGACGCTCAACGCCTACATCACCGTGAGCCGCGCCGCGGCGCTCGAGGCGGCGACGCGTGCCGATGCGGCACTCGCCGAGGGCAGGATCGCCGGCTCGCTGCACGGCGTCCCGGTCAGCATCAAGGACATCATCAATACCGCCGGGATTGCGACCACGTTCGGATCGAAGACCCTGGCGAACAGCGTGCCGACCGCCGATGCGGTGGCGGTACGCCGTCTCAAGGCCGCCGGGGCCATTGTGGTCGGCAAGACGACGACGCCCGAGTTCGCGAGCAAGCTCGTCACCGATGCGCCGCTGTTCGGGGTGACGCGAAACCCCTGGGATCTCGCGTTGACGGCGGGCGGGTCGAGCGGCGGCTCTGCGGCGGCGGTCGCCGCGGGGCTCGGGCCGCTCTCGCTCGCGACCGACGCCGGCGCCTCGACCCGGCTCCCGGCCGCCTGCACCGGCATCGTCGGCCTCAAGCCGACGCTCGGCCTCCTGCCGCACAACCAGGTTCCCGACGGGTTCGGCAATTTCATCCATCTCGGGATCATGGCCCGCACCGTGCGCGACACCGCGCGCATGCTCGACGTGCTGTCGGGTGCGGACGCGAGCGATCCCTATTCGCTCGCGACAGTACCGACACGGGCGGAGGCCGAGGTCGTGCGCGGCGGCGATCTCGAAGGCCTCCGGTTCGAGTGGCGTCCGCTGATCGGGAACACGCGCCTCGCCCGCATCGTTCGTGCGCGCTGCGAGGAGGCGCTCGCCGTCATGCGCGCGCTCGGCGGCGCGGTAGAGGCGAACGACACGGCGTTCGAGAACGCCGAGCCGACGTGGCGGGTCCTGCAGCAGTCGAACTGGGCGGTGCGCTTCGCCAAGGACGTCGAGACGTCCGCGGCGATGATGGACCCGGCCCTCGTCGCCGGCGTGCGCGAGGGCCAGGCCTACGCCGGCGCCGAGGTTCAGGCCGCGCTCTACAAGCGGACACAGCTCTACCGCACCGTGCAGACCTGGTTCGACCGTTTCGACTTCATCCTGACGCCGACGATCAGCCGTCTGCCGCTCGCCGCCGACCACCGGACAACCGATCCGATCGACATCGATGGCGTCCCGGCGGGTGACATGCGGGTCGCCTGGGGCTCCTATCTCAACCTGTTCAACCTCACCGGCCACCCGGCGGTCAGCATCCCATGCGGCTGGAGTGACGACGGGCTCCCGGTCGGTCTCCAGATCGTCGGCCGCTGGTTCTCCGACGCGGCCCTGCTCCGGGTCGCGGCGGCGTTCGAGACGGCGCGACCGTGGACCGATCGGCGACCGCCGCACGCGCCGCGCTGATCGCTGAGACGCTCAGATCGCGTCCTTCTGCTTCGACGGATGGGCGTCGGCAAAGGCCTTGATCGATGCGCAGTTCTCGAAGATGCGCATGACGGTCGGATAGGCATCGAGCGGGCAGTTGAAGCGCTGCGCGTTGAAGACCTGCGGCACGAGGCAGACATCGGCCATCGTCACCTGGTCCTTGAAACAGAACCGGCCGATCTTGCCGTAATGCTTCAGGAGCGATTCGAGGCCGCCGAGGCCCTCGGCGATCCAGTGCTCGTACCACTGCTGTCTGACATCGTCGCCGAGCTTCATCACGTCGCGCAGGTAGTTGAGCACGCGCACGTTGTTGAGCGGATGGATCTCGCACCCGATGACCTGGGACATCGCCCGGACATAGGCGCGATCGAGCGGCGCCTTGGGGATCAGCGGCGGCTCGGGGTGGGTCTCGTCGAGATATTCGATGATGGCCATCGACTGGACGAGGACGTTGGGTCCGTCGACCAGCGCCGGGACCAGGCCCTGCGGGTTGACCGCGGTGAAGGCGGCCTTCTTGTGCTCCATCTTGGGCAGGCTCACCGCCTCGAGTTCGTGCGCGAGGCCCTTGAGGTTGAGTACGATCCGCATCCGATAGGCGGTCGAGGAGCGGAAGAACGAATAGAGCTTCATGAAGGTCCCCCGGGTTGCGAGCGCCGTCGAACCGCGCCCTTCGGTCTCGCGACCGCATAGACCCGAACCGGCGCGATTTCCAGACTGTTGCCCGCTGTGAGAAAGGCGGTATACTGACGATCTCGCCGCCGCCCGTCGCGGATGGCCCCGTCACCGGGGAGAAGCCCATGAGCGTCCAACCGCCGAACGGCAGCAGCAACGCGTTCGTCTGGCCGGAGGAAGGGCTCAACGCCGTTCCCGACTGGCTATACACGAGTGACGAAATCTATCAGCGCGAGCTCGAGCGGATCTTCTACGGGCCGACGTGGAACTATGTCGCGCTCGAGGCCGAGATCCCCAATCACGGTGACTACAAGCGGTCCTGGGTCGGCGAGGCCCCGGTGATCGTGACCCGCGGCGCCGACGGCAATGTGCACGTGGTGGAGAACCGCTGTGCCCATCGCGGTGCCGAGTTCTGCCGCTCGCTGACCGGCAACTCGAAGGAATTCATCTGCCCGTACCACCAGTGGACCTATGACCTCGACGGGTCGCTCCGCGCGGTGCCGTTCCGCCGCGGCGTCAAGGGCAAGGGTGGCATGCCGGCGGACTTCAAGCTCAGCGAGCACGGGCTCCGCAAGCTTCGCGTCGCGACGCGCAACGGCGTCGTGTTCGCGTCCTACGCCGATCATGTCGAGCCGCTCGATCAGTATATCGGGCCCGAGATCCTGAAGGACTTCGACACGCTCTTCGACGGCCGGCCGCTCAAGATCCTCGGCTACTGGCGCAACACGCTCTACGGCAACTGGAAGCTCTATCACGAGAACCTCAAGGACCCGTATCACGCGACGCTGCTGCACACCTTCCTCGTGACCTTCGGGCTCATGAAGGCCGGGCAGAAGTCGGCGATGATCGCCGATCCGCTCGGCCGCCACGGAACCATGGCCTCGGCTAAGGGCGACGAGGAGGAGGGCGTCGACCAGAAGGCGGTGAACAAGGAGATGCGCAAGATGATCGAGCTCGAGCTAGAGGACGGGCGCGTCGTCGGGTTCGTGCCGGAGTTCAAGAGCCCGTGGACGGTCACTATGCAGACCATCTGGCCGAACTTCATCACCCAGCGCGAGCTCAACACGCTCGGCGTCCGCCATATCGTGCCGCGCGGTCCGGATTCCATCGACATGTACTGGACCATGTTCGGCTACGCCGACGATACCGAGGAGATGACCAAGCTCCGGCTCTGCCAGTCCAATCTCATGGGACCCGCGGGCTTTCTCGGCATCGAGGACAACGAGGCGATCAAGTGGGTGCAAGAGGGCGCGCGCCGCTCCGTCACCGAGAAAGGCCTGACGCTCCTCGGCGGCCGCGACGAGGGGACCTCGGACACGCTGATCACCGAGGCGGCGGTGCGCTCGATGTATCGCTACTACCGCGGGGTGATGGGGCTGTGACCGCGCTCCGGAACGTTGTTCCCAGGCTCGAGGAGCGTTGGGCGCTCCGCCTCGAGATCGAGGAGTTCCATGTCGCCTATGCGCAGGCCATCGATGCGGGAGAAATCACGCGCTGGCCGGATTTCTTCACCGATGACGCGCTCTATCGGGTGACCGGGCGCGACAACGCCGACCGCGGGCTGCCGCTCGGTCTCCTCTATTGCGACGGCAAGAAGATGATGAGGGACCGCGTGCAGGCGACGCTCCGGACGACGACGTTCGAGCCGCGCTTTCTCCGCCACTACATCAGCAATCTCTCGATCGACGAGGTGCGCGCCGAAGGGGCGATCAAGGCGCGCGCCAACTATCTCGTCGTCCAGACGCTGATGGAGGAGAAGACCGAGCTCTTCCAGGCCGGGCACTACCAGGACACGTTCGTGCGCCGCGATGGCCGGCTGTTGCTGCGCGAGCGCCATTGCGTCTACGATTCGCTCACCATTCCGAACGCGCTCATCTATCCGATCTGACGGCCATTCTGGTGGCGCTGCAGAACCGCGTCACACCCTTCGGGGATATCGTCGCGACGCCGGCGCGCGGCGCGTGGATGGGCAATCGCGGCGTGCTGCATGGCAGCGATCGGACATTGTCGCGGCGGCGCTGGACGACGCGGGCCTGGATCACGTGCCGGCTCGAATTCAAGGACCGCCATCGGCGCGTCATGACGCCGGGCCGCTATACCGAGCTCTTCTTTCTCGACGAGGCGACGGCGCTCGCCGCCGGCCACCGTCCCTGCGGCGAATGCCGGCGGCACGATTTCGACCGGTTTCGCGCGCTCTGGGCGGCGGTGCACGAGCCCGTCGCAGGGATCGCTGCACTCGATCGCGCGCTCCATGCGGCGCGGCTCGACGAGAGGGGCGCGAAGCGAACCTATGCGTGGGATGTCGACCAACTGCCCGATGGTGTCCTCGTCACGCTCGCCGATCGGCCGTCGTCCGCGTTTCTGGTCTGCCAGGGCGCGTTGTGGCCATGGAGCGCCGCCGGCTATGGCGCGCCGTTCCGCTGGACCGGAACGGTCCTCGTGCTCACGCCGCGACCGGTCGTCGCCGTGATCGCGGCCGGCTACCGGCCCCAGATCGACGGCTTGGCCGGCCAGGCGCGCGCTGCGCGCGGTTGATCGAATCGCGCGCTGCGCGCGGTTGATCGAATACGCGCGCCGCGCGCGGTTGATCGAATACGCGCGCCGCGCGCGGTTCAGCGCACCTTGAAGACGAGCTTGCCGCGGAGATGCCGGCCCTCGCTGACGCGATGCGCCTCCACCACCGACGACAGCGGAAAGCTGTGGATCTCGGGCACGCGCACGGCCCCGGCCGCGACGAACGCGCAGATCCGCTCGAGGTGCGGCCGATCGCGCGCCACCCGGGGGCGGAGCGAGCGGACGTCCGGGCGCGGCGGCGGCGGCGGCGCGTTGCCGCCGGCGATGAAGGCCGCGCGCCCGCCGGGTTTGAGAACCGCGAAGGATACGCTCGTGGCATCGCCGCCGACCGTGTCGAACACGGCGTCGCAATCGGAGACCGTCTTGGTGATGTCCTCCTTGCGGTAATCGATGACCCGATCGGCACCGAGGCTCTGGACGTAGTCGTGGTTGGCGGCGCTCGCGGTCGTGATGACGTGGGCCCCGATGTGCTTGGCGAGCTCGATCGCGAATCCGGCGACGCCGCCGGCGCCGCCGTGGATCAGGATCGTCTCGCCGCGTTTCAGCCCGAGCGTGTCCTCGATCGAGACGAGCGCGGTCAGGCCGACGAGGGCGAGCGCCGCCGCCTCGACATGCGAGAGGCTCTCCGGCTTCCGCGCGACGAGCGCCGACTTGATCGCGATCTTCTCCGCATAGGCGCCCTCCTGGCCCATCTCGCAGACGCCGAACACGGGATCGCCGACCGCGACATCGCTGACGCCCGCCGCACACGACGCGACGACGCCGGAGAAGTCGCGGCCGAGCACGTAGGGAAAGGCGCTCAGGCGGCTGTAGTGCCCGGCGCGGACCTTCCAGTCGGCGCCGTTGACGCTCGCGGCATGGATATCGACGACGACCTCGCCGGGGCCGGCCACCGGATCGGGAACGTCGCCGTAACGAAGAACCTCCAGCCCGCCGTGGCCGACGATATAGGCTGCCTTCATCGCACCGCTCCCCGGTTCTCAGTTGCCTTCGGCCGTCTTCGGCGCGGCCGCGGGATTCCACTGGCCGCGCCGCATCCGGCTGATCTGGACCGTGTGGAACAGCCCGGCCTTGCGGAAGGGCTCGTTCTCCGAGAACTGGTCGGCGTCCGCCTTGCTCGGCACGTTGATGATCAGGACGCTGCCGGTTCGCGTCACGCCGTCCTCGCCGAGAAGCGCGCCGCCCAGCACCAATATGTCGGCGTGCTTGTCGAGATATTTGAAGTGGGCCTCGCGCGCGGCGGCGCGGATCGCCTCGGCGTTGGGTTTGTCGAGCTGGTAGATGATGTAGAGCATGGATCTCTCCCTGCCGACACCGCGACGGCGATGCGGCTCAACGAGCGAGGTATCGGAACCGGAAGCCGTCGCCTTCTGGAACGATGCGACCGGCGGTCGGCGCCGGAAAATGAGCGGGGACCACCAGCGACCCTTCGGCGGCGCAGGCCTCGAGCGTCGCACGGCGGGTCGTCGCCGATTGGACGGGGTCGGCGCAGAAGCACGAGCTCCATCCCGGTTCGAGGCACTGGACGGCATGATGCATGATGTCGCCGGTGAAGACCGCCCGCTGGCCGCGCGATTCGATATTCACCGAGACGTGACCCGGGGTGTGGCCATGGCTTGGGGTCAACCATACCGTGTCGTCGATCGCGTAGTCGGCCTCGACCAGCACCGCGCGGTCCGCCTCGACGATCGGCAGCACGCTGTCCTCGAAGATCGGCCCGGATGGGTCGGGCGCGATGGCCGCCTGGGCGCGCCAGTACTCGTATTCGGTGCGCGCGAAAACATAGCGCGCATTGGGGAAGGTCGGCACCCAGCGTCCATCCACGAGGCGCGTGTTCCAGCCGACATGATCGACGTGCATATGGGTGCAGAAGACGAAGTCGACGGCCTCGAACGCAAGGCCGGTGGCGAGGAAACCGTCGAGCCAGGGCTTCTTGGGGTAGTCGTAGTCGCGCTTCCGCTGTTTGTGATCGCCGACGCAGCTGTCGATCAGGATGACATGGCGCGGCGTGCGGACGAGAAAACTCTGGAAGGTCAGCACCAGCCGCTCGCTCGCCGGGTCATAGTGGAACGGCTCGAGCCGAGCCAGCCGGTCGAGCATCGTCGGGCGCTCGATCGCCGGGAAGAGCTGCCACGGCGTCCGCCACGGACCGTCCCGTTCGATGATCGGCGTGATCGCCACCTCGCCCAGCATGATGGTCGTCATGGTGCGGACCCTATGTGCCAGCGGTCTTCGCGGACCGAGGCTGTACGGTAGGCACGCCTCAGTCGCGGCGCAAGGGTGGGGTCCGGACAGCGCCGGCTCTTTTTCGGAGCCGCCCCGACGCCTATCTCTGTAGCGTTCGAACCGGAACGAGGCGTCTCGAGCAAGGCCATGCGGCTATTGGTGATCGAGGACGACGCGCCGCTCGCGGACTATCTGGCGGCCGGATTGCGCGAGTGGGGCCATCGCGTCGATCGCGCGACGGACGGGGCCGCAGGCCTCGCCCTCGCCGTGTCGACCGAATACGACGTTGCGATCGTCGACAGGATGCTGCCGACACTCGACGGCCTCGCGGTCGTGCGGGCGATCCGCGCCGCCGGACGATCGACCCCGGTCCTGATCCTGAGCGCGCTCGCCCAGGCGGATGACAAGGTCGCCGGGCTGCGCGCTGGCGGCGACGACTATCTCGCCAAGCCGTTCGCCTTCTCGGAACTCGCGGCGCGGATCGAGGCGCTGGCGCGACGGCGGACTCCGGAGCAGGCCGCGACGGCGATCGCGGTGGGCGAGCTCCGTCTCGACCTCCTCGACCGTTCCGTCACCCGGGCCGGCCGGCGAATCGATCTCCAACCGCGCGAGTTTCGCCTGCTCGAGGTGCTGATGCGGAACGCGCGGCGCGTGGTGACGCGCACCATGCTCCTCGAACAGGTATGGGACTATCATTTCGATCCGCAGACCAATGTCATCGACGTGCACGTGAGCCGTCTCCGCCGCAAGATCGACAAGGAGTTCGACCGACCCATGCTGCACACGGTCCGCGGCAGCGGATACGTGATCCGTGAACCCGACTAGGCTGCTCAGGAGCTCGACCACACGTCTCGGGCTCGTCTATGTCGCTCTGTTCGCCCTGTCGGTTCTTCTCCTGACCGTCATCGTCTACTGGCTCGCGAGCACCTTCATCGTGCGGCGCGCCGCGCAGTACGAGCACCGCGGCCTGCCCGGGCTCCGCGCGACCATCGAGATTCCGGCCTAGTGCGCGCCCTCCCCCGGTGCCGCGCAGAACATCCTTGCGGAGGCCGTCGCGTTGCGGGAATTATTTGCCGAAGTTCGAGGGGAGCGAAGGGAGAGGGAACGATGGACGCGGACGCGAAGAAGACGGCGCTCAGGATGATTCCCTATGGAATCTATGTCATGACGGCCGAGGCGGCCGACGGCACGATCGCCGGCGCCACTGTCAACTGGGTGACGCAGACCTCGTTCGCGCCGCCGCTCGTCGTGATCGGCGTAAAGGCCGATTCGGGCGCCCGCGAGATCCTCCGCAAGACGCCACATTTCGCGCTCAACATGCTGGGCAAGGGACAGCAAGGCGCGGCGTTCGCGTTCTTCAAACCCGCCTCGCGTGACGGCAACACGCTGAGCGGAGAGCCGATCCGCAAGGGCTCCACCGGGGCACCGATCCTCGACAACGCGATCGCCTGCATCGAATGCAAAGTCGCCGAGATAGTCGAGCGCGGCGATCATCACATCGTCATCGCCGAGGTCGTCGACGCCCGGGTGGCCAAGCCGCCGGCGGCGCGTCCCGACGACGCGATCCTCTGGATGAAGGACCTCGGCGAGAAGGTGTTCTATGGAGGGTGACGGGCGCCGGGCAGCGTCGGACGCCGGCCGGCGGGGTGAATTTCGGGGGCCGCTCACATCGACCGACTGATTCATGGAAACAGCAAGCCGTCCAGGTACATTCTTTTTTTCATGGCTGCGTAATCCCCTTCAGATCGGCGCCGTCGCGCCGAGCGGATCGGCGCTGGCCCGCGCCATGGCGCGCGTCGTCGATCCAGTCCAGAAGGGGCTTGTCGTCGAGCTCGGTCCCGGCACGGGATCGCTGACCGAGGAATTGCTCGCCACCGGCCTCGCGCCCGATCGCCTCGTGCTGGTCGAGAAGAACCGGCGGTTCTGCGATATCCTGCGCGAACGTTACCCGCGCGTTCGGATCATCCACGGCGGCGCGGAAGCGCTCCACGATCTCCTCGCCGATGTCGACCTGTGGTCGACGGGAGGCGCCCAGGCCGTCGTCTCCGGCCTTCCGCTCCTCTCGATGTTGCGCGAGACCCAGGAGGCGATCCTTACGCAGAGCCATGATCTCCTCTCGGTCGAGGGACGGTTCGTCCAGTTCACCTACAGCCTCGGCGCGCCGGCCTCGCGCGCAGCGATCGCGAAGGCCGGGTTCCAGGGCCGCCGCGTCGCGCATGTCTGGTCGAATCTGCCGCCGGCGTGGGTCTGGTATCTCGAGCCCGCGATGGCTTTCGCGATCTCGCCCGGCGAGAGCCGGTCGCGCGCGCCGGCGTCGGAGATCGCGACCGAGCCCGTCGACCGTCGACAGCTCGCCTGAGGGCGCGTCGGCGTCGTTGGCGCGTCAGGCCGACCGCGCGGTCCTGATCGCCTGCCACACGCGTTCGGGCGTCGCCGGCATCGCTAGGTGGCGAACGCCGAGCGGCCGGAGCGCGTTCAGGATCGCGCCGACGACCGCGGGCGGCGCCCCGACGCATCCCGCCTCGCCCGCGCCCTTGACGCCGAGCGGATTGGTCGTGCACGGCGTGTCGTGCGCGCCGACGGTGAAGAACGGCATGTCATCGGCGCGCGGCATGCAGTAGTCCATGAACGAGCCAGCCAGCAGCTGGCCCGATTCGCGCTCATAGACCACGTGCTCCATCAGGGCCTGGCCGATCCCCTGCGCGACCCCGCCATGGACCTGGCCGTGGAGCAGCATCGGATTGATCGTGCGGCCGACGTCGTCGACGATCGAATAGCGAACGATCTCGACCGTTCCGGTGTCGGGATCGACCTCGACCTCGCAGATGTGGCAACCGTTCGGGAAATTGGGCGTCTCCGGCATGAAGGTGCCGACCCCTTCGATGCCGAGCCCGAGCGCATCGGGGAGGTTCGGGGCGTAGGACGCCTGGGCGAGCCGGGTGAGCGAGATCGCCCGATCGGTCCCGACGACCGCGAAGCCGCCGTCCGCAAACGCGATATCGGCCTCAGCGGCCTCGAGGAAGTGGGCCGCGAGCTTCCTGCCGCGCTCGATCACCCGATCCGCAGCGCCCCGTAGCGCCGAGCCGCCGACGGTCATGCTCCGCGAGCCGAACGAGCCACGGCCGAACGAGACCTGGTCGGTGTCGCCGTTGATCAGCCGGATCGTCTCGAACGGCACGCCGAGCCAATCGGCGACCATCTGGGCGAACACCGTCTCGTGGCCCTGACCGTAGTTGAGCGTGCCGGCCACGATCGTGACATTGCCGCCAGGATCGAAGCGGATCTCCATGCGGTCGTTCAGAATCGCGGTCATCTCGACATAGTAGCAGAGACCGATTCCACGGTGCCGGCCGCGCGCGGACGCTCCCGCGCGCCGCGTCGCGAAGCCACCCCAGTCGGCGAGCGCGACGGTCTTGTCGAGGAGCGTCTCATACTCGCCGCTGTCATAGACCAGTCCGGTCAGCGTGGTGAACGGAATGCTGCCGGCCGGGATGAAGTTGCGGCGGCGGATCTCGACCGGATCGAGACCGAGATCGACCGCCGCCTGATCGATCAGCGCTTCGATCACGTAGATCGCCTCCGGTCCGCCGGCGCCGCGATAGGGCGCGGTCGGACTGGAATGCGTCATCACGCCCTCGGTGCGGAGCCACATCGCCGGAATGCGATAGACATTGGGCATCATCACGGTGCCGATCACCGAGGTGATGCCGCCGCTCGTCGTCATGTAGGCGCCGATGTCGAAGGCGCTGTCGGTGCGGAGCGCAAGGATACGGCCGTCGGCATCGAGCGCGAGCGCGCCGCGACAACGTTGGTCGCGCCCATGCGTGTCGCTGATCAGGCTCTCGCTCCGCTCGCCGATCCATTTGACCGGGCGACCGACCTTACGTGCCGCCCAGACGACGAGGGCCTCCTCGGGATAGAACGTCCCCTTCATGCCGAACCCACCCCCGACATCGCGCGCGATGACGCGGAACTTCGTCTCGGGCTGGCGGAAGATGAAATGGGCGAGCTGCGGTCGCAGCCGGTGCGGGTTCTGGGCGCTGGAGTAGAGCGTATAGCGGTCGTCGCCGCGACTATAGACGCCGATCGCGCCGCGCGGCTCGAGCGAGTTCGCGGTGATCCGGTTGTTGGTGATATCGAGGCGCGTGACATGATGGGCGCGCGCGAAGGCGGCGTTCGTCGCCGCCTCGTCGCCGATCGCGAAGGACCAGGCGAGGTTGCGCGGGATCGTCGGCCAGACCAGGGCCGCAGCCTCGGCGCGCGCGGCCTCGATCGATATCGACGCCGGACGGGCGTCATAGTCGATCTCGATCAGCTCCGCCGCGTCGCGCGCGATGGCGAGGCTCTCGGCGACGATCACCGCGACCGGCTCGCCGACGTGCCGGACGCGCTCGCCCGCGAGGATCGGACGGCTCACCTTGTGCTCCTGCACCGTGAGGCCGCGGTCGGACGGCATCATCAGGCAGGGAATCTCGCCGAGGCCGTCCGCCCGTGCATCCGCACCCGTCAGGACCGCCAGCACGCCCGCGAGATCGCGCGCCGCAATGGTGTCGATCCGCGCGATCTCGGCGTGTGCGTGCGGCGAGCGGAGGACATAGGCATAAGCCTGGCGCGGGAGCACGATGTCGTCGACATAGCAGCCCTCGCCGCGAAGGAAGCGCGGGTCCTCGACCCGGTGGACCGACTGGCCCACGCCGAATTTCGTCGTCGTCATGACCGGCCTCGACAGGTGATGTGACGCGACACGAACGGCCTCGCGACAGGTTCGTGCCGTGGTTTCAAGGATGGACGTCGGGAAGCGCGTGGGTGGACGGATCGAACAGTTCCTCCGGTGCGACCAGCCTCGCGCAGAGGCCCTGCGCGTGCGAGTAGCGGAGGAGTGCGGTCAGATCGTGACGGTTCTCCGCGAGCCCATAGGCCCAGAAATTGCGCCCCATCAGCGTGCGCGTCCGGGCGAGGATGTCCTCCGACCAGGGGAGCGTAATCGCCGGATCGACGAGGCTCTCCTCGAGGTCGCGGATAGCGAGAGCCTTGGCGGCGACCAGCGCCCGGAAGAGATTGGCCGGCAGCCATGGATGGCGGGCGACGATGTCGCGGCGGATGCCGATCAGGTGCATGATCGGGAAGTGCCGCGTGCGCCGGAAATAGTCCTGCTCGACGGCACGGAAGTCGGGAAACAAGCGGCCGATATTGGGTGCGCGGTGGAGATAGACCGAGGGCGCGCGGGCGGTGAGGAACGCGTCGAGCTCGCCCGCGGCGAGCATGCCGGAGAGCGTCTTGTCGCGCGGGATCGGCTGCAGGTCGATGCCGTCTGGGAGCACGAGCGGCGTCCGCTCGTCGCGGCCCGGTTCCTCGGCGCCACCGCTTCGCCATTTGAGGTCCGATGGCTTGACCCCGTAGTCCTCCTCTAGCATGCCGCGGACCCAGACATTGGCGGTCTGCTGGTATTCCGGCACGCCGACGAGGCGACCCTTCAGGTCTTGCGGGCTCCGGATGCCGCGATCGGTCCTGATATAGAAGCTCGAGTGGCGGAACAGGCGCGACGGAAATACCGGAATGCCGATATAGGCGTTCTGCCCGCGCGCGGTGACCATCGAATGGCTGTTGAGCGAGAGTTCCGACACGTCGAAGTCGGCGTAGCGGAAGGCGCGAAAGAACACCTCCTCGGGTCCGACGGGAAGAAAATTGATCGTGCAGCCTTCGACCGCGATGCGACCGTCGGCGATCGGGCGGACGCGGTCGTAGTTCGCGCAGGCGAACGTGATGGTGGTGGAGATGGACGGTCTCCCCTGGCTCACATGATCCGGGCCGGTTCGCCAGCCTCGGGCGGCAAGCCTAGCCAAGCGCGGCCCGCGGGTCAAAGGACGACACACGATCGGCCGCGACAATGAGCCCGTGCTGATCTAGAACCGTTCGGTCGGAACGGGAGGAGTAGACCGTGTCGAGAAAACTCACGCTCACGCTCGCTTGCGGCGACTATGAGATCGTCCGCGCGCTCCGCGACGGCTCGGTCGCCCCAGACGGCATCGAGTTGAACGTGCTGACAGACATGGACTCGACCACCCGCCACTGGCGGATGCTGCGCAACAGCGAGTTCGACGTGTGCGAGCTGTCGCTCTCGTCCTACCTAATAGCCAAGGCGACGGGCCGGCCCTTCGCGTCCATTCCCGTGTTCCTTCACCGGCGCTTCCGCCACGGCTTCGTCTTCGTCAACAGCGCCGCCGGGATCAAGTCGCCGCGCGACCTGATCGGCCGCAAGGTCGGTGTCAAGACCTACCAGGCGACGGCGATCCTCTGGATGCGCGGCATCCTTGAGCACGATCACGGCGTGCCGCACCGCGAGGTGGAGTGGGTGAGCGAGCTTGACGAGGACGTCGAGTTCACGCCGCCGCCCGGCCTCCGGCTGGTCAAGGCCCCGGCGGGTCGGAGCGTCGAGGCGATGCTGCCGACGGGCGAGGTCGCGGCGGTGCTCTCGCCCGATCTCATCGACCCCTTCGTCGAGGGCGATCCCCGGGTGCGCCGCCTGTTCGAGGACCACAAGGCGGTCGAGATCGACTATTTCAAGCGGACCGGCATCTTTCCGATCATGCATGTGACCGCGATCCGCCAGGAGATCGTCGATCGCTATCCATGGGCGCCGATCAATCTGCAGCGCGCCTTCGAGGCGGCCAAGCGCGCAGCCTATCGGCGTCTCGAGAACCCGCGCATCGTGCCGCTCGCGTGGTACCGCGAGGCATGGGAGGAGCAGCAGGCGCTCCTCGGCCCCGATCCCTGGGTCTATGGTCTCGGCGATCAGAACCGCAAGAATATCGAAACCGCGGTCGGCTATTCCCACGAACAAGGCATGATCGACCGGCGGCTTACGATCGAAGAGCTGTTCCTGACGGCGGGCGAGGGACGCGGACGCGGCGAGCGCAAGCGCATCTGACGGCGCGACGATGGCCGGCGATCTCCTCGGCAAGCCGATCCCACGGATCGAGGATCGTCCGCTCCTCACCGGCCGCGGGCGGTTCGTCGATGACATCCATCTGCCCGGCATGGTCCATGCGGCGATCGTGCGAAGCCCCCTCGCTCATGCGCGGCTACGCGGCCTCCATCGCGGCCGGGCGGCGGCGGTCGAAGGCGTCGTCGCGATCCTCGCGGCGGCCGATCTCGAGCCCCATCTCGCGACGACGACGCTCTCGGTCGGGCTTCCGAGCAAGGCCTATCGTCTCGTGGTCGATCGGCCGGTGCTCGCGACCGACGAGGTGCGCTATGTCGGCGAGCCGGTGGCGATCATCATCGCGCGCTCGCGCTACATCGCCGAGGATGCGGCGGCGCTCGTCGACCTCGACCTCGAGCCGCTTCCCGCGGTGAGCGATGCGCGTCTCGCGCTCCGGCCCGAGGCCCCCCGCGCGCACAGCGGTGCCGCGACCAACGTCGTCGCCGAGTTCACGATGGCCTATGGCGATCTCGACGGCGCCTTCGCGTCGGCGGCACATATCGTCCGCACGTCGCTTCTGCAGCACCGCGGCGTCAGCCACCCGATCGAGTGCCGCGGCGCGGTCGGACACTACGACGCGGTTCAGGATTGCCTCGTTCTCTGGAGCTCGACACAGGCACCGCATTCGCATGCGCGGATGCTGGTGAAGCTCCTCGGCTGCGACGAGAACCGTGTCCGTGTCGTATCGCCCGATGTCGGCGGCGGCTTCGGTCCGAAGCTCGTCTTCTACCAGGAGGATATTCTTGTCGCCTTGGCGGCGCGGATCGTCGGGGCGCCGGTCAAGTGGATCGAGGATCGTCGCGAGCATTTCATGGCAACGACCCAGGAGCGCGACCAGCACTGGGACATGGAGATCGCGGCCGATGCGACGGGCCGCATCCTCGGCGTGCGTGGCCATATGATCCACGATCACGGCGCCTATACCGCGCGCGGCATCAACCTCGCACAGAACTCGGCGCAGATCGTGCCGGGCGTCTATCGCGTGCCGGCCTACGAGCTTCGCGTGACGCTCGCGCTGACCAACCGCGTGCCGGTCTCACCGGTACGCGGTGCCGGCCATCCGCAAGGCGCGTTCGCGATGGAGCGGCTCCTCGACCGGGTCGCGCAGGAGCTCGGTCTCGACCGCGCCGAAGTGCGCCGGCGCAACCTGATCCCGCCCGAGGCGCTTCCCTATCGGCTGCCGATCAAGACCCGTGGCGGCACCGAAATGATCTATGACAGCGGCGATTATCCGGCGTGTCAGGCGGCCGCGCTGGCGGCGATCGACTACGACGGCTTCCGCGCCCGGCAGGCGACGGCGCGCGCCGAAGGCCGCTATCTCGGCGTCGGGATCGCGAACTACATGAAGGGGACGGGCCGCGGCCCGTTCGAATCGGTCACGATCCGCGTCGGGCCTTCGGGACGGGTGTCGATCTACAGCGGCGCGACCGCGATCGGCCAAGGCACGAAGACGATGCTCGCCCAGATCTGCGCCGATGCGATCGGCGTCGATGTCGCGCGCATCACCGTCGTCACCGGCGACACCGGCACGATCGCGCTCGGCCACGGCGCGGCCTCCAGCCGCCAGGCGGTCAATGCCGGGACCTCGGTCCATCTCGCCGCGCTCGCCGTCCGCCACAAGCTCCTCCAGGCGGCGGCGATCCATCTCGAGGCCGATGCGACCGACCTCGAGATCATCGGCGGGACAATAAGGGTCAAGGGCGTGCCGGCGATGGCGGTCGGTATCGGCGAGCTCGCCGACGCGCTCGCGGGTCTGCCCGGCTATGGCATCCCGGGCGGGCTCGAGCCCGGCGTCGAGGCGAGCCGGCATGCCTTGTTCGAGGCGCTCACCTTCGCCTACGGGACCACCGCCGCCGAGGTCGAGGTCGACATCGAGACCGGCGCGGTCGCGATCCGCCGCTACGTCGTCGCCCACGACAGCGGCATGATGATCAACCCGATGATGGTCGACGGCCAGATCCTCGGCGGCGCGGCGCACGGCATCGGTAACGCGCTCTATGAATGGATGGGCTACGACGCGGCGGCGCAGCCGGTGACGACCACGAGCGCCGAATATCTCGTGCCCGGCGCCCCGGAGATTCCGCGGATCGAGATGGTCCACATCGAGATCCCGACCCCGCATAATCCGCTCGGCGTCAAGGGTGTCGGCGAGAGCGGGACGATACCGGCTGCGGCCGCTGTCGTCTCGGCGGTCGAGGACGCGCTCGCGCCGTTCTGCGTCCGGATCGGCGAGACGCCGATACGGCCGACCCGTATACTCGAATTGATCGCCGCGAGCCGGCGCTGAGCCTCAGCCGAACTCGAAGCGGAACGTCGCGCCGTCGCTCCGGACGCGGCCCGCCGTCTCGCCTGCGAAATGCGCCGGAACGACGACCGCGTCGGTGTCGGCGTGGCGCTCGAGGAAAGACTTCCGGGTCAATCCCGACTGGACGCGATCGGAGCAGAAGCCGGAGCTCCAGAGCGGTTCGGGCACCTGTATCGGATGATGCATCATGTCGCCGACGAATATCGCGTGCCGGCCGCCCGATTCGAGATGGATGCAGACATGTCCCGGCGTGTGACCGGGCGTCGGCTCGAGCCTGAGGCCCGGCGCGATCTGGTGGTCGGTATCGACCAGCACGGCGCGGCCGGCCTCGACGATCGGGAACACGCTGTCCTCAAGGAGCGGTCCCTGCGGCAAGGGCTCCTCGCGGTTCCGCTTCTCCCAGTATTCGTACTCCTTGCGCGCGAAGACATAGCGCGCGTTGGGAAAGGTCGGCACCCAGCGCCCGTCGACGAGGCGGGTGTTCCAGCCGACATGGTCGACATGCAGGTGCGTGCAGAGGACATAGTCGACCGCCTCGGGCGCGATGCCGGCGCGGCGCAGATTGTCCATCCACGGCCAGCTCTTGCGGTGCCAATTGGGGCGCGCCGGTCGCTCCTTGTCATTGCCGACGCAGGTATCGATGACGACCGTGTGCCGCGGTGTCCTCACGACGAAGCTTTGGAATGCGAAGACGAGGAGATCGGTCTTCGGATCCCAGTGGACGGGCTGGAGTGTCGTGCGTTGCCGCTCGATCCGCTCGGCGGTCGCATCGGGCATGAACTTGAGCGGCGCGACATAGGGGCCGATCCATTCCTCGATCGCGATCACCGTGCAGTCGCCGATCGTGAAGGGTTTCATCGTCATCGCGCGGTCCTCCTCGTCTTCTTACTGTCGCGGGTGCGGCGGGGTTTCAGTCCTCGACACCGATCTCGGTGAAACGATACGCGCCGTCAGCCGCGCCGAACAGGCCGATGTGCCGGATGCCTGCGCTTCGCCGCATGACGTCGGCTGATGCGTCGGCGTCGCGACGACACCGTCGCTCTCGTCGATGTTGAACGGGGACCGGTTTTCGTGTAATAATGACCAACTCTGAGAATTATCGCGCGGCCGGCGACCAGACGCCGGCCGTTTTCTTTTCCAGCGAGGCGTCATGTCGAAGCCACGCCCAAGGAGCGCGCGCGGTCGGGCGCACCGCGACGGGAAAGGCCGGAGGCGACGCGTCCACGGTCGGAGCGCGCGAGCTCGAGGAGCTCGCGGCTCTCGGATGCACCGTCGACGAGCTCGCCGGCTGGTTCGGCCAGCCGCTCGGCCGCTTCCGGAAGTCACTCAAGGACCCGTCGCTCGCCGCGGCATACGATCGCGGCAAGGTCGGCGGCCGCATCCATCTCCGCTGGTTGCAGCGCCGTCTTGCCGAGAAGAACGCGACGATGGCGATCTTCCTCGGCCGCTGCGAGCTCGGCCAGGACACCGACGGCATCGGTGATGCGCCGATGACCATCATCGTCAACACAGGTATCAGCCGTGCGACGCGTCGAACGCGTTAGCACGGGATACCGACCGCGCGAGCTTCAGGACGAGATCCACCGGGCGCGGCGTCGGTTCTCGGTCGTCGTCTGCCACCGCCGGTTCGGGAAGACGGTGATGGCGATCAACGAGCTGATCCACGAGGCGCTGGGCTGCGCGCTGGAGCGGCCGCGCTTCGCCTATATCGCGCCGCTCTACCGCCAGGCGAAGGCGGCGGCGTGGGACTATCTCAAGGCCTACACCGCCGCGATCCCGGGCCCCGAGGTGCACGAGACCGAGCTCCGCGTCACGCTCCCCGGCGATCGCCAGATCCGGCTCTACGGCGCCGACAACCCCGATGCGCTCCGCGGCCTCTATCTCGACGGCGTGATCCTCGACGAGTACGCGCAGATGTCGCCCCGCGCCTGGACCGAGGTGATCCGGCCCGCGCTCGCCGACCGCAAG
>Ga0194132_10000215_pt1 | contig 116731 bp, 103 predicted proteins | sample TA2KigOf80mmetaG_FD_148612 | JGI IMG/M metagenome (GOLD analysis project Ga0194132, IMG submission 148612) | Freshwater microbial communities from Lake Tanganyika, Tanzania - TA2015054 Kigoma Offshore 80m | ecosystem: Environmental > Aquatic > Freshwater > Lake | place: Tanzania: Lake... | reverse complement strand
CCCGTTGCTGAACAGTTGCTCCTCGGCGGACTCCCGGCTGTGCGGGCCGCCGTTGCCCAGGAGAATACCAAGGCCATCACCGAGGGCCGACCGGAGATGCCTGCGGCCCAGGTTGAGGCGATCGCTGAGCGACTGTTGCACCGCACCCGTGATGCAGACTGGCGCGACCGGGCGGAAGCAGCGCTGAGGATCATCGACGAGGTCGACCTGCGTGACCTGCGTTCAGTCGTCGTCGCCGGCGAGAACTCAGCGCGGGACGACGAGAGCAGGCAACTCCTCGCCCAACTCCGAGGGGGGCTGGATCGAAGGATGGTCGCTGATGAACGCCAGTGGGTCAGTGACATCGCCACCGAGATCGGAGCCGGACGGTTCGTCCGAGCCCTCCGGCTGAGTTCACGCTCCCCCAAGGCCGGCATGCCGGTCCCGCCGGAGATCGCCGAGCGCCTCGTGGCGCTGGTGTCGACCGGATTGAACGATCGAACGCCCCAGGAGCTCTGGGTGGCGGCCCTCGATGCGCTCGCAAGTTCGCCGGTCCGGAGCCGGATCACGGTCAGCAGCCGGCCAGCGTCCCCGAGCGACGACCTGCTCGAGGCCGTTCGCCGGGTTGCAGACATCCTCCCGGTCATTGCCGAACAGTTCGGCGTCTCGCCGTCGGAGGCCGTCGCAGCTCGCAAGCGGCGCCCACGGGGGCCTCGGCCCGATCGGGCCGCTGGAGCACCCCAGCGTGCGACACCTCCAGCGGCCCCGCCGATTCCGCCAGCCCCAGCGATTCCGCCAGCCCCAGAAATTCCGCCAGCCCCAGAAATTCCTACAGCTCCAGCGAATCCGCCGCCTCACGCAATGCCGTCGGCGTCGCCTGTGAGCGATGATTCGCCGGGCGAGGATCAACCCGATGGTGCCGAATCAGCTCCTGCGGCGAACGCTGAGCCAGTCGAGTAGTTCAGCTGGAGAGGCGAGTACCTGCCCGACAGGCGCTGCGGCCCCGGTCCTCGGATTCCAGCCGGCCCACAGATAGTCGCAGCCGACTGCCTCGGCCACCAAGGCGTCACCGGAAGTGTCCCCGATCATCACGACCTCCTCCGATGCGACCCCGAGCGCATCGAGCACGGGGTCGAGACGCTTGTGCTCCCAGTCGAACGCGTCGGCGAAACACGCCACTTCCGGCGACCAGCCGAGCCGGTCGAGTTCGGCGAGTGCGGACTCCGGATGTTTGTTCGAACAGATCGCCCAACGATCGATCTGAGCGAGCAGGTCCTCGACTCCCGCAAAGGGCTGAGCCACCTCGGTGTCGTAGGCGGCCTCGTACTGCTCGAGGCTGAGACCGAGACGCTCCGCCTCCTCGGCCACAGCGTGGCCAAAGGTCACTGTCCCGGCGTCGACGCCGAGGGCCTCGAACGCTGCGAGCAGCGCAGCATCTGAGTCGAGGAGTGTCCCATCGAGGTCGAACACGACGACGTGAATGTCCCGGCCACTGCTGGCGCTGCCACTGGAACCTGCCACCACGAAACCCTAGGCCAGCGTGTTGCTGCCCCACGCTCCCCCACTATGGTCAATCCCATGAGCGTGACATATGAACTCAGGGGAAACGTCGGCATCATCACCATCGACCGGCCAGGCGCCCGCAACGCCGTGAACCGAGATGTGGCCGAAGGAATCGAAGCTGCGATCGATGAACTCGAAGCCTCCGAGGAGGCCTGGGTCGGCGTCCTGACCGGTGCTCGCACCGAGAAGGGCTACATCTTCTGCGCTGGAGCCGACCTCAAGCAGATCGCCGTCGACCCTGGCGGCATGACCACCGCTCGTGGCGGCTTTGCCGGCTTCGTCAAGCGGGAACGCACCAAGCCGGTCATCGCTGCGGTCGATGGCCCGGCCCTCGCCGGTGGGACCGAACTCGTGCTCGCCGCTGACCTCGTCGTCGCTTCCGAAACAGCTGTCTTCGGGATTCCAGAGGTGAAGCGGAACCTCGTCGCCGCTGCCGGTGGCCTGTTCCGACTGCCACGGAAGGTCCCACGGAACGTCGCCATGGAGCTGGCTCTGACCGGCCGCCTCGACTTCCCAGCAGAGCGCGCCTTCCACTTCGGGTTGGTGAACCGGTTGTGCCCAGAGGGAACCGCACTCGACACCGCCCTCGACCTCGCCGCAGAGATCACGGCGAACGCTCCGCTCGCCGTCCGCGAGAGCCGGGCCATCCTGCTCGCCGCTACGGACGCACCTGACGACGTCGGATGGCAGCTCTCCGATGCCGGCATCGCTGCCATGGGCGCCACTGAGGACTTCGTCGAGGGGATCACGGCATTCGCCGAGAAGCGCGATCCGCAGTGGAAGGGCCGCTGAGCAGGGCTCCGTCACATCAGCGTCTGGATCACGTCGTGTTCCGCGAGGAACTCGGCGAGCCCGTCGACGAGTCGTAGCTCAGCCACCTCTGCGAGCGGAACCCACGCCGCCTCGGTGACATCGGAGCCCGCCGCTGGCTCCTCTCTCGGATCGACCACCACGGTGAAGTCGAGGATCACGTGGTGTCGTTCGGTATCGATGCGTTCGACCCACCCGAGAAACGGTCCGCACACGCCGTCGATACCTGTCTCCTCGAGGAGTTCCCGCACCGTGGCCTCAGCGAGCGTCTCGCCCGGCTCGACCCGACCTCCAGGTACGGACCATTCACCAGCCCCCGGGCCGTGACCCCGCCGCACCATCAGGAGTCGATCATCACTGATGACGATCGCACCGACACAGACCTCGGCCTTCACCGGCCCGAGTGTCCAGTCGTCGGTCCCTGCGCCACGATGAGGTGCGCCACCAGACCGTGAGCCTCGAGGAAGTTCTTCGTCGAGCGGTCCCCCGGCAGCGCCGCCGCCTCCATGACGCCAGCGGACCGCTGGGCAGCCCAGTCGGCCACGGCCTCGATGAGCAGGTGGCCGATCCCGAGTCCACGCAGCTCCGGGTCGGTGCACAGCACCTCGATCCGACACAGAGGAATCTCCTCGGAGTCTGCGAGCAGCAACCCTCGGGCCTCCCCCGCCACCACGCCAGCGACCGTAACGACCAGGTGGACACTGGAGTCCTCCGAAGCAGCGGTGGCGGCGCTCGCAGCGATCAGGCCCGCTGCACCCCGGTACTGCATCAGGTCATCCACCACGCGCCGCCGGAGCTCGACGAGGTCCGGTTCATCGCTCGGGAGAACTTGCCGCACCTCCATCCGGATGGGGCTCGGCGAGATCACTGCGAGCGCACCATGGTCCCGGCGATCAGGACTCAGCGAGCCGGATCGAGGAGCTGGCCCACACGATTCAGAATGGTCTGTCGATTCCGGTGGGAGCGTTCGTAGCTGCGGACGAGTTCGAGTTGCTCGCTCGTCAGGGAACCGAGGCGAGGCACGACCTGTGAGGCCGCCAGAGCGTCGTAGTCCTCCAACGCCAGTTCTGTTGCATCGGGAACGGGGTAGCCGTCGGCCTGGAGCAAATCGTGTGCGCTCACGTCGGCCTCGCTCGGTACAGCGACTGCACCATCCGCTTCCGGCGCGGTGACCATGTCGGAACCTGTCCAGTCCTCGGCCACCACGTCGACCACGGTGAGCGATACCTGCTCCCGGCCGGGGACAGGCCGGGCGGGAGGAGCCTCAGGGAGGCGTCGGCACAACACCAGGGTGGCCAGGTTCCGTCCAACTGCGATCTGCCGCCGGGTACGTGTCAGGAGTCGAGGGACTGCGGTCGCCACCTCATCGAGCAACACCGCGAGCGGGTCCGCCGGCTGGGACATGCTCAAGAACTCGAACGCCGGCCTGCCGGCGACTTCTTGGCCGGCGACTTCTTGGCGGCCGCCTTCTTCGTTGCGGCGGCTCTCTTGGCGGTCTTCGTCTTCGGTGCAGTCGTGGACGAACCGGCCGACTGGAGGTGGGCGATTCCCCCGCACGGGTCGTATCCCTCCGGGCACCTGTAGTCACCGGGACGCCCGAACTGGCGGGGGTGCACGATGAGGAAGCACGTCGAGCACGCAAACTCATCGCCTGATCGTGGCGCTACCTGTTCGCCAGGATCCCCCGACACCTCCTCGACGACGTCCTCTTCGGCCTCGTCATCACCAGAGGCGATTCGGTCCTTGAGGATCGTGTCGAGATCGGCCTCCACGTCATCGTCACCGAGGTCGTCTTCATCATCGGCGTCATCGGCCCGCCGCCGTTGAGCCGTCGGCACGGAATCAGCATCGTCGGCATCTTCGTCATCATCGACGGCCGGCTCACCGTCGATCTCACCGTCGATCTCACCGTCGATCTCACCGTCGATCTCACCGTCGAGTTCGTCGTCGAGTTCGCCGTCGAGCTCCTCGTCGAGGTCACCGTCAGGATCACCGTCAGCCTCGACGTCGAACTCTTCGTCGGAATCTTCTGCCATGTCACTCCGGCTGGGTTCGCCGGGACCATCCCGGCCCCTGAGCCGGGCGCATCATAACCACGACGGCGGCGGGTGCCGCCACACCCTCAAGCGCAGGTCCTCACGCCTCGCCGACGGCGGTCCGGCGCGTCTCGGCCCGCCGCTCCGCTCCGAGCCGTTCGAGGTCCGCACCGCCGGTGTGATCGACGAACGTCATCATGGCCGCCACCGCCCGGTGGCCCGCCTGTTGCTCGATGAGCCGGTGCATCTCCTGCCCGACAGCTCGGTAGCTCGGGTGGCCCTGAATCGACGTGCGGAGCTCGATTAGGTGCATCGCCTCCCGGGCGTTGAACTGCATGATGTAGCGCACCCGATACGCCAGCGACACCGCATAGGCCGCACGCTCGGGAAACTGCTCGGAGAGCGCCTCCCAGAGACTCTGCGAGAGTCCCATGGCCTCGTCGAAGCGGCCGGCGAAGCCCGCATCGTCTATCGACGGGGGACGGGTGTAGCCGTGACGTGGCGTGAGTTCCTGCCACTCGACCGTCGCCATCCGGTGACGTTGGAGGTCCCGGAATGCCCCGTAGTCCGATACGACATCGAACCGATAGTCGGTGCGTTCGAGCGCCCGGCCGGGCTTGTGCCTGCGGTTCGTTCGATCCCCGACGTAGGCCCGGATCACGTCGAGTCGCTCGTCGACCGTCATCCGCTCGACACGCTCGATGATGGTCGACTCAGCCAGGCTCGTGTACGGATACAGCATCGCTGCAACCATCTTCACCTCGCCCTCCGGGTCGAAGTCGACGAGTTCCACCGAAGCCCGCGACTCCCCCGTCGCTGCGTCTCCGCTGAGCACGTCGTAGGCCGCAGCCTCCATGGCCGACCGGTTGTCCGACAGGTAGTCGCTCCAGGCAACTCCCCGATCAGGTAGATCGACGCGCTTGAGAAAGCTCGGGATCACTTTCCGCAGTTCGGTGAGCATCAGGTCGGCATAGGTTCTCGCTTCGGGCAGGGCGAGTGAGCGCATTCGCAGCAGGAGCGCCTCGTACGCCTGCCCGGATGCGTAGATTCCGACGTTGGACAGCGATGCCGCCGGCAGGATGCCTCTCGTAGCGTCGAATGCCTTGGCCCGAATCGCCTGCCGGTGAACGAAGTCCGAGTCCCCCTCTGCCTTCGGGAACCGCTCTCGGAAGTGGTCCTGGATGTCTCGCGCCAGCTCCGAGTAGATGTCGAAGATCTGGTCCATGTCCCCGATGTAGCGCAGACCGAGAGTGGACGTCAGCACCTCTGGATCCCGGAAGTACCGGTAACGCCCGCCGAGCCGTTCGTCGTAGGGGATGTACCGGGTGCTCTGCTCGAGGTACGACATCAGCCGTCCCCACTCGAGCACCTTGGTGAGCAGGTTCGATGCCTGTTCGCAGGCAAGATGGACGCCGCCGAGCTGGGCCACGCTGTCATCGCCGTACTCGAAGAACACCCTGTCGTAGAGGGCCTCGGCTCGTTCGAGGCCGATGGTCGCATCGATCGTCTCGTCACCGGTCGTGTCGAGCTCACCCACGAACTCGTCGAGGAACAGTCGACGGAGTGACTTCGACGAACGCGAGTAGCGGGCGAACAGCGCTCCCTTGACGACCTCGGGGAGATTGACGAGGGCGAACACCGGCCCGTCGAGGTTCGTGAAGTACCGCCGCAGGATCAGTTGCTCATCGGAGTCGAACGTCTCGCCGACGTAGGTGGGAAGCGGACCGGCCATCCGGGCGAGACTAGATCGACAGACCGCCGCGATCAGCGATCTCGGTGCCAGTAGTCCAGCACAGTGGCTGCGAGGAGAGCGGCCCCGTCCACCGCAGCCCGGTCCCCTGCCGCCGACCGGGCGTGGGTGGCGAACTCCGGGGTGTGAATGGGCACCCCCCTGGGCGCCACGGCGATCATCGGGTGGATCGACGGAACCCGCTGGCTCACGTTCCCCATGTCGGTGGATCCGACCACCGGGCCGTCGATCTCCGGGTCCTCGAGGGTCCGTCCGAGCACAGCTGCGTGCTCGCCGAAGCGTTCGAGCAGCCATGGATCGTGGATCATCTCGTCGTACGCCGGATCCACCCACCGCAATTCGACCTCACAGCCGGCAGCCACGGCTCCGGCGTGCAAGCACGCCTCGACACGGGGCTCGAGCTCCCGGAGCGACGCCGATGTGGCGGACCGTACGTACCAGTGCGTCGCCGCCGATTCCGGCACGATGTTCGGCTTGGCTCCGCCGTCGGTGAACACGCCGTGGATGCGTTCGTGGACCGCTGTGTGCTGTCGGAGCGCAGCGACGTTGACGTAACCGAGCACGGCTGCGTCGAGGGCGTTGCGCCCACGTTCGGGGGCAGCAGCGGCGTGAGCGGAGCGTCCCGAGTAGCAAGCGTGCACCTGATGGACGGCAATGGCCTCCATCGTGGGCAGGTCGCGGTCGGCCGGGTGGACCATCACCGCTGCGTCGACCCCGTCGAACGCCCCGGCTCGGATCAGGAGCTCCTTCCCACCGCCGCCTTCCTCCGCCGGCGTGCCGATGATCCGCACCCGTCCACCGTGTTCCTCAGCGAATGCGGCCAACGCCAGTCCCGCCCCGAGTCCAGCAGCAGCAATCACGTTGTGACCACACGCATGGCCGATTCCGGGGAGGGCGTCGTACTCACAGATCACCGCCACCGTCGGACCCTCGGTGCCCGCCTCGGCCACGAAGGCGGTATCGAGACCGTGCGCAGAGCCGGTGACGTCCACGCCGGCCCGCTCGAACTGCTCCACGAGCACTCCGTGGGCGTGTCGTTCCTCGAAGCACAACTCCGGGTGATCCCAGATGCTGTGGCTCACCTCGGTGAGAATCGTGGCGCGGGCCTCTGCGAACTCCCGAGTCACGCTGAGGTGGTCGATCACCTCAGGTCTGTTCGGTCGCCTGCTCGGTACTGCCATCGCCGTCCTTCATGCCCTTCTTCAGCTCTTTCTGGGCCTCACCGAGGCTCCGGGCGAGCTTCGGGAGCTGGCTGCCCCCGAACAGAACGAGCAGGATGACTGCGATGATCAGAATCTCTTGCCCTTGAAGGAATCCGGTCACGTCGACAGCCTAGGCCCGTAATCAGCTACTGGGATGCTCGAGCACGATTTTTCCGAGCTGGCGGGCCTCGCGGAGCCGGTCCAGCGCCCGTGGGTACTCGGCGAGGGGGATCACCTCGTCGACGATCACCGGCAATCCGTCGGCCACGAGACCGCTCACGTGCTCGAACTCGACCTGGCTCCCGCAACTGGCACCGATCACATCGAGCTGCTTGAAGAACAGTCGCGGCAGGTTCAGCTCCACCTTCGGACCGGAGGTCCCGCCGCAGACGAGCATCCGACCCCCGTGCCGCAGGGTCCGGAAGGCGTTGTCCCACACCGCCGGCCCGATGCTGTCGACCACGACGTCAACGGTCACCGGATAAGGTCCGGAGGAGTCGAATGCGCCCGCTGCGCCGAGTTCGATGGCCCGCTGCCGTTTGGACTCGTCCCGGGACGTGACGTACACCTCGCATCCGAGGTGCTGCGCCAGGCTGAACGCAGCGGTGGCCACGCCGCCGCCGATCCCCGTGACGAGTACCGACTCTCCGGCTTGGAGGTCAGCTCGACGGAACAACCGCCATGCGGTCGTGGTGCACACCGGATAGGACGCGACCTCGGCCCAACTCCGTTCGGGCGGCTTGGCGCACAACTGGTGGGCCGGTACGACGCAGAATTCGCCGTGGCCTCCCCAGCAGTGCTCACCCAGAAGCCGCATCCCGGGATCGAGAACCGAGTTGACTCCTCGGCTCAGAGCCGCATCCGGCACGAGTGCCGTGTTCACCACCACCTCGTCGCCCAGCGACCAGGTCGTCACACCCTCGCCCAGCGACTCCACCACACCGGCGACGTCGTTGCCCGGGACGTGGGGGAAGCGCGGGGGCTTGGGCATGCCCGTGGTCAACCAGAGGTCCATGTGGTTCAACGCTGACGCCCGGACCGCAATGCGAACCTCGTCCGGCCCGGGGAGCGGATCAGTTACCTCCCCGATTGAGTACTGGCCGGGCGACTCCGAGAGGTACCACGCTCGCATCACGCCACCCTAGAGCGACAGGAGGAGAAAGCTCATCGCAGGGGCGCAGCTCCTGCCGGTGGAACCGCCCGATCCGGTGTCGGGCGGCGGCCGGATCCGTCGGTTAGGGGAGTGCGCTGTCGGGCGAGGCGCTCATCACGACTCCGGCGCTGCTCGTTGTCGTACCAGCGGAACCAGATCACGGCCATCACTGCCCAGATGATCGGCACGTTCCCCACCTTCATCAGGACACCCGCCATCTGCTGGTCACCGAGGGCCGAGGGTCCATCGATGCTGAGCCTCGGTGCGAGCTCGTACGTGGCGTAGAGCGGCTGGGGTGAGAAGGCGACGAACCCACCGGGGATCATCGGGATGAGCGCAGCGGCGAGGAACAGGTAGACGATCCGGGCGCCGGCGGAGGAGGCGCGGAAACGCTTCGCCGGGGAGATGACAGGGAGCCAGAGCAGGAACCCGGAGGCCAACCAGATCATGTCGAGGACGAAGTTCCCGACCTGTGTGGTTCGAAGGGAGTCCACGGTCACCGGGGCGTGAGTGGCCACCAGCACGATGTTGAACAAGATGCCGGCCACGACGGGTCTCGAGAGGACCTCGACGCTGTGCTCGGCGAAGCGGCGGCGGAGGAGACGCTCGAACATCCAGTCGGGTGTTCCGAGCATGAGCAGCGGAGCTGCGGCGAGGGTGTAGAGCATGTACTGGAGCATGTGGATCGATGCGAGATACCCGGCCCCGAGACTTCCCACCGGCCAGTCCGACGCCATCCACAGGAACAGCAGGCCCAGGGCGAACCACACGACCTGCTTGCGCGAGACACTGCCGCCGTGCCGCTTGATCGACACGGCATACCACCCGACGATTGCCAGACACATGGCCCAGACGCCGAAGTAGGGCCGCGGCGCCCACGACCAGGGCTCATCCACAGCGACACACCACCACCTCACGGTCCCTCTCCTTCGACGAGCGACTCGAGCGGCACCACTTCGACTTCGACCTCCACGGGACCAGCGCGTTCGAACTCCAACCGGAGGGCAAAACTGTCATCGGGCAGAAGGTTGGCTCCAACCCCCTCGAGCATGACGTGGTCCCCCCCGGGAACGAGACGAACCGTCGTCGCTCCGGGAACCTCGATGCCCTCGGAGGTACCCATGACTCCGACGTCGTTGGTGCTGTGGACGAGTCCCCTGGCCGCTACTGGTGAGCTCACCCGGATCAAGCGGTCATCGCCGCCCCGGTTGTCGATCGTGGCGTAGACCGCCACGGTGGTGCCCACTCGCTCACCGGAACGCACATCGCTCACGCTGAGTTCAGGTGGTGGAGCGGAGTCGGCCAGCACGCTCCAGATTCCAGCGACGCACACCACGGCAACGGAGACCGCCAACAGCCACACGCCGATCCTCCGGCCGCGGCCAGTGGCCTCTCCGGCCTCGGCGGTCGTCGCAGGGCGGTCCTCGACGGTCACGAGGGCACGTCGCCGTCCAACAGGCGGGGCAGATCGCGGGTCCAGTCAGCCTGACGTGTTCCGAAGGGGTAGGCGATCCGGGCCAGCCCGTCCTCCTGGTACACGATGAGCTGCGATGCGTGACCGACCTGGTACGCGCCGTTTGCGTCGGCCGATTCCCGCTGCGCCTCCGGGACGTTCGCCGCTTGCTGGACCGCAGCGAGCTGCCCCGGCGAGCCGGTCAGACCGACGTAGACCGGATCGAACCGATCGAGGTACTGCCGCAGCACCGCTTCGGTGTCGCGCTCCGGGTCGACGGTTATCAGGATCACCCTGATGCCACTCGCCCGACTGTCACCGAGCTCATCGAGTGCCGCTGTGAGACTGGCGAGATTGATCGGACAGACGTCTGCGCAGTTCGTGAATCCGAACATCATGATCGTCGTGGTACCGGCGGTCTCAGCTCGAAGATCGAACGGAGCACCGTCAGTATCGGTGAGCACTGCATCGGGGATCTGTTGGGGTGCACCGAGGATGGTGCCGGCCCACTCGCCGGGACCATCGCTGCGTGATCCGCCGACAAGGAGACCCAGGCCCACCAGAAGGCCTCCAGCGAGGACGATTCCCAGCACGAGCCACGGCGTGACGGTGCGAGGAACACCGACCTCCTCCTCGGAAGTCTCCGGCGGGCCGGACAAGCTCTGCTCGGGTGATTCGGCTACGAACACTGCCTACAGCTTCGCGTCCAGTGGCCGCCGGAACCAGCCGGGAACCCACTCACACGAAGACCTGGATGGCGTCCGGGACCACCGTCACCCGCAGATCGCTCACGCGGCCGATGCTGCGCCCGTCGACGGCAAGCAGGTAGGTCACCCGAGGATCAGCCTTCCACTCCCGTACACGTCGTTCCGTGAGGTCCGGGTGGGGCACATGGGTACCGGTGCGGGCTCGGATCGCCGCTCGACCACGATCACGGCGATGCAACATGCCAGAAGTCACATCGATCCATCCGTCGCCGGGATGTGCCCGTGGAGCCAGATTGTCGCCGAGAACGAAGGCGGCGTTGGCCACCACCAACGAGGGGGTGCTCCACAGCGGAGGACGACGACGGAGCGCCGTGGGTTGGACACCAACGACGTGGGCCACCGCTACAGCGCCGATCTCGGTCCCCGCTGGGTCCCTGGCACTGAGCACCATGACATCGCAGGTGAACTCAGCGAGCAGTTCCTCGGGAGTGCCACGGCGACGGGGGGCGCCGAGCGTGCGGTGCAGATCCCCACCGGTCAGAACGAACGAAGGCATCTCGCCGACAACGATTCGTTGGTCCCAGTCCACGAGTCGCTCCAGGCGATCCCCCACCGCAGCGTCGCTGGCGACCACGGGCGTGGCGGCTGCCGGACGACCGGGTGCGCCCCAGTTCTGTCCCCGGCGAATACTCACCCGTTCGACTCCGCCCGAGACACGCCACCGCTGTCTCCCGGATCCACCCGATCCTCGGGATCATCATCGTCCTCACGGGTCGGATCGACGACTCCCCGTTCGAGGGCGTCGACGGTCCGTCGGAGCGTCGTGCGGGTGACCGGCTCTGGCGCAGTGACCGCCAGCTGGCGCATCAGATCGACGAGCATGCGTACCGTGCGGACGAAGTCTCCGCCCGTGGTCTCCTCCTCGAGAACGGAGGCGAGGTGACCCCCGGCAGCCCACCGGTAAGCCATGTCGCAGAAACCGGAGTCGAGCGACCGAGTCTCGGGCCCACCGGCAGCACGCTCGAGTTCGCCGAGGCCGTCTGCCACCTCGAGGATCCGATTCACCCGATCGGCGACCTCGGATGTGGGGAAGTTCGACGGGGTCACCTCGCCTCCCCGACGCTCGTAGACGAAACAACTCAGCACCGCCGCCATCGAGGGCACATCGAGGTCGTCGATGAGCCCCCGTTCGACGGCTTCGCAGACGAGCAGATCGCACTCGTGATAGGTCCGACGGAGTCGCTCCCCTGCTGCGGTGAGGGCCCAGTCCTCCACGTAACCGAGGTCCTCCAGCAGGCCCACCATGGACACGAAGCGACCCACCAGGCCGCCACCGCGCCGATCGAGTCGGCGCTCCAGTCGCTCGAGTTCGTTGCGGTCGGCGATCTGGGAGTTGGCCGCATCGATGAGCTCCCGTCGGTCAGAGCGCCGGTCAACGGGATGATCGGCGACCGCCTGTTTGAGTACGGCAATCGCATCGGAGTCTTCGGGGGGTGGGCGAGACCGCCGCCGGCGGGGTTGGAGACGAGCTGCAGCGAGCCGACGGCCTGCGTTGCGTCGATAGGCGTCATCGTTCGGGCGATACGGGGTGGGGAGCTCGATCCGTCCGAGGGTGACCACCGGGGACCTGACGTTGTGCTGGTGCAGGTTCACCAGCGTCCCCGATGACGTGCAGGCCCGGACCCGTACTGCTCCCCCGCTGCGGTTGGCGACTGCGAGCACGACGATCGGCGAGGGGTTCCGGCCACCTGATCGTTCGATCACATCGCCGGGTACCAGCTGAGCCAACGAGTCGAGTACCTCGTGGCGGGGGCTCCGGCGGCGGCGGCGCTCACGACGGAGTTCCTCAGTGAGCTCGAGGTACTCGACTGCGAGGTCCACCTCAGTCGACTCCGAGGCTGCGAGCCGGGCCACGACCGCATCGATCGAGGCCCGGATCTGAACAGCCGATCGGTCGATCTGGAACTGAGCAAAGCTCCGACCGATGACGTCCTCCGCCTCCGAGCGGGTGTAGCGGGCCACGAGGTTCGCCGCCATGTTGTAGGTGGGTCGGAACGCCGAGCGCAGCGTGTACTCGCGACTCGAAGCCAGCCGGGCGACCTGTTCGAAGTCGACGAAGGGCGACCACAGGATCACTGCGACGCCGTGCTCGTCGAGGCCCCGCCGGCCGGCCCGACCAGTCAGCTGAGTGAACGTCGCCGGCGTCAGGACCTCGTGGTGATCACCGGTGTAGCGGGTGAGGCGTTCGAGCACGACGGAACGAGCCGGCATGTTGATGCCGAGCGCCAGCGTCTCGGTGGCGAAGACCATCTTCACGAGTCCACGAACGAAGCAGGCCTCGACGGCCTCCCGGAACGCCGGAACCATTCCGGCATGGTGCGAGGCCACGCCCTGCTCGAGGGCCGCAAGCCATCGGTCGTATCCGAGGACCGAGAGGTCGGCATCGCTGAGCTCCGTAGTGTGGGTCTCCACGATCTCTCGGATCGCTCGCCGCTCCTCGGCGTTCGTCAGCCGAACGCCAGCGTCAAGGCAGGCGTGCGCTGCGTCATCACATGCTGCCCGGCTGAAGATGAACGTGATCCCCGGGAGCAGGTCCTCTGCTGCGAGCCGGTCGACCACCTCGACGCGACGAGGCGTTCGGTACCGCCGGCGCGTCCGACCACCGGGACCACGTCGGGCGTTGGACCGGTCGGCGTCGAAGAGACGACCGACGTCGTTCGGTCGGCCGTCGACGAACACCGGGATGAGGTGATCCTCCGGGGCGCTCCGATCCTCGACCATGTAGAGGGCGTCGAGGTCGACTGGACGGTGGTGACTCACCACCACATCGGTCGGACCTCGAAGGCTCTCGATCCATGCGCCGAGTTCGGGAGCGTTGGAGACCGTGGCGGAGAGACAGACCGCTCTGGTGGATGCAGGCGCATGGATCAGTACCTCCTCCCACACCTGGCCGCGATAGGCGTCCTGGAGGAAGTGCACTTCATCGAGGACGAACCACCCCAGGCCCTCGAGCCACGGCGAGCGGGCATAGACCATGTTTCGGAGGACCTCGGTCGTCATGACGACCACCGGTGCGTCCGGACGGATCGACCGGTCCCCGGTCAACAGACCCACCGACTCCGGTCCGAGCGCCGCTGCGAGGTCCCGGTGGACCTGGTTGCTCAACGCCTTGATCGGTGCGGTATAGGCCAACCGAAGACCGGCATCGAGCGCCAGGTTGACGGCATGGTGGGCGACGACGGTCTTGCCTGAACCCGTTGGGGCCGAGACCAGCACGTTCCGGCCCTGGTCCAACGCGTCCATCGCCCGCTGCTGAAAGGGGTCGAGCGGGAACCCGAACGTGATCCGCACGGTGGCGCGCCGGCTCACTCAGCCTGAGCCGGGGCAACTCGCCGAGAGCGACGCCAGAGCGCAAGACGCCCGATCACTAGCGCCATCTCGAAGAACAAGTACATGGGCACGGCGAGGGCGAGCATCGAAATGGGATCTCCACTCGGCGTGATTCCAGCGGCAACGACCACGATGATCACGATCACGTAGCGGCGCCAGGAAGCCAGCTTCTGGGGTGTCACCACGCCGATGAGTTGGAGGGCCACCACGATCACCGGGAACTGGAACCCGACGCCGAAGGCCAACATCATGAACATGGAGAACTTGACGAAGTTGCCGATCCCCGACCGGATCTCCACGTCGGGGCCACCGAGCGTCACGAGGAACTCCACGGCCTTGGAGAGCGTGAAGTACGCAACGAACGCCCCGAGAACGAAGAGGACCACGCTCGTGAGCGTGAACGCCACGGCGTAGCGCCGCTCACGCTTGTAGAGGCCTGGGGCGATGAAGCGCCAGAGCTGCCACATGATCACCGGCATGGCGAGGAACAACGCTCCGTATCCGGCGATGCGGAGCCGGAGGCTGAACGGTTCGAGGAGATTCGTCTCGAGAAACTTGCACGAGGCCTCGGGTTCGACGGAGCGCACCGCATCGCAGTAGGGCTGGTTGAGGACGTCGGTGATCCACGGATAGAGGAACCACGCCGGGATCATCGCCACGACGATCGTGCCGACGCAGATCAGGAGTCGGGTCCGCAGCTCAGCGAGGTGCTCGCCGAGTCCCATGTTGCCGGCGTCCCGCTCAGCACCCTTCAAGATCGAAGCCACGCTCAGTCGCCCCGGATGTCGAGCGGCTTCTCAGGGGCCGAGGTCACCGGCGCCGGATCGACGGGGAGTGCCTCGGCCGCAGGTGGTTCGACCGCAGGTGGTTCGGCCGCAGGTGGTTCGACCGGCGCCGCTTGGGCCCTGGCCTCGGCCTCGGCCTCGAGGGCGTACTGAGCGAGCTTCTGACGGGGCCGGGCAGCGAACTCCCCCAACTCCCGGATCGACTGCATCGCCGGATCGTCGATCACGTCACGGACCTGGGATTCGACCCCGGAGGTCATGGTCCGAGCCTTGTGAATCGCACGCCCGATGCTTCGTCCGACCTCAGGGAGCCGGTCCGGACCGAGAATGACGAGCGCAGCGAGCAGGATGACGAGAATCTCGCCGCCACCGAAGTTCTGGATGAATCCGATCAGGCTCCGGCCGGCCATGCCGGCATGCTACCGGTCGGTTCGTCGGTCCACCGCTGCAGACACCGTTCGGGTCTCGAGAATCAACTCGTGGTGGAATCCGAACTCAAGTGGTTCCCGACCGAGATGGCGCCTGATGACATCGAGCCTCACTGCGGACCATCGGAGGGACACCGACGCGACCACCACAGCGGCGATACAGGCGGCGAGGGCGACCATCTCACGCCCCGCCCGACGGCCGGCGCTCGGTCATGGTCGCCAGGGTCTGGAACCAATCAGCTCGCTCGAGGAGGGCGTGGAAGTCGAGCACGTCGTCATGGCTGATCGGACCCCCGAGGTGGGATTCGTGGAGTTCAGCCGGGAGATGCCACTCGGTGCAATCGACCCCGGCGGCGAGCAGTACGTCGACGACGTGATCATCAGCGTTCCGTACCTCGACCATCCGGCAGACGGGACACCTGAAGAGGTACGTCGCTGCACCACCATCGAGGCACATCCGGACACGCACGTCCTTCGACCGCAACTCCACATCGCCACAGTCGCTGCAGGTCGCCTTGATCAGTGCCATCGTGAACCTCCATTCCGGGGCCATCGCTCAGGGCTGGCTGTAACTACGGACGGTCCCGGTCGAGGCTTGAGAACAACTTCATTCGATGTCGTCCCCAAGATTCTCAGCGGGGCACACTTGGCTGGTGACGCTACCGGCTCCACCCTCCGAAACGGTGCTCTTCGCTCATCGTGGCGCACGGGCACATGCCCCTGAGAACACCCTCGAGGCATTCGAGCTCGCCGCCCGCCTGGGAGCGACGGGCCTGGAAACGGACGTCTGGCTCACCAGCGACGGCGTTGTCGTCCTCGATCACGACGGGGTCGTCGGCCCTCGGAGGCGCCGCCGACCGATCAGTTCCCTCACGCTGAGTGAACTTCCCGGTCACATCCCGTCACTTGACGAGTTCTACGTTCGAATCGGTACGACGTGGCCGGTGTCGGTCGACGTGAAGGACGCTGCAGCGTTCCCAGTCCTCCTCGCCGTGGCCCGGTCCCACGGCGCAGCGGGCGAACTCTGGTTGTGCCACGAGGACCTCGACGTGCTCGAGACGTGGCGCACGACCGCTCCAGAGGTGCGTCTGGTCCACTCGACCTTCGTCGGGCATCTCCCGGACGGCTGCGAGCGGCACGCAGCGTCACTTCGTGCGGGCGGAATCGACGCCGTCAATCTCCACCACAGCGAGTGGAACCTGGGACGCATCGCCCTCTACCGGAGATTCAACAGGACGATTCTCGGCTGGGACGCCCAGCACCCACGGACGATCACCCAGTTGCTCAGCTGGGGGGTCGACGGCCTCTACTCCGACCACGTCGACCGGATGGTCGACGCTGCCGAGGCCCGCCTCAGAGACGACTGAAGCGACCCGGCGGCCACATGACCACCTCGGCCCGCCCCACGATCGATGACTCGGGAATCGGACCGAAGACGCGGCTGTCGCTCGAATTGGTCCGATTGTCGCCCATGACCCATATCTCACCGTCCGGAACCGTCACCGGCTGTTCGATCCCGGTCGTGATGACCCCGGGTTCGAGATACGGCTCCTCGACGAACTCCCCGTTGCGCTGGAGCCGGCCGTCGAGCGTGGAGAGGGTGTCACCGCCGACACCGACCACCCGCTTGATCAGGTCCTCGGGCGCACTCGGATCGCTCGAAGCCCCATCGGGCCGACGGAACACCACGACATCTCCCGGCTCGATGGTGCCGAATCGGTAGCTGAGCTTGTTCACCATCACTCGATCCCCGATCTCCAGCGTCTGTTCCATGGACGAGGAAGGAATTCGGAACGCCTGGATCAAGAAGGTCTTCACCAGCAGAGCCACGAGCACCGCGCCGACGACGATCCCCACCCACTCGAGCAGGCCCCGGATCCCGCCACGCTGATCCCGGCGGCGCCGGTGGAACTTGAGCATCGCCGGTCAGGCTACCGGCTGGGTGGAACCAACTTGCGACGGCTCAGGTGTAGCGGGTGAGGATCTGGGAGGCGGCGGCCCGGCGCACTTCGGCCAGCGAGACACCGGTGTTTGCGTCGAACACCTCGGTCGTCGGATCGACCCGCAGCAGCAGACGTGCCAGCCACGGGAGGGCGCTCACGTCGAGGAGCACCTCGAGGCGTCCATCTGGAAGCTCCTCTACCGACTCTGTCGGATACTGCGCAGGTACCCAGCTGTCGTCCTCCCTCAGCAGCAGCCGGACGGGAATGGAATCATCGGAGAACTCAAAGGTGTCCTCGATGGCTGTGTCGATCCGCTCGGGGTCCACCGGATCGTCGGTGATCGTTGCGGTGAGGATCCGGTCGAGGCGGAACACACGATGGCCACCGGCCAGCAGACACCAGGCCCGCAGGTACCACCGACCTTCTGCGGAGAACAGACGTTGTCCCTCGACCCGGCGAGTACTCACCTCATCGCGCGCGAAGGAGTGGTACTGGATCTCCACCACTTTGCCGTCATTCAGACCGCCCCGGACGGTGCGGAACACCGTTGGGTCGATCACGGCGAGCTCCACGCCCACCACCGACGCCCCGGCGGAGAGAACGTCTTCGATACGGGCGACGGCGCTGGCGAGGACGTCGGTTCCCTGTCCGCTGGCGAGCACGACTCGCGCCGAACCGATGATCGCCAGTGCTTCGTCGGGAGTGAGACGGAGCGGGCGACGGAAGAAATCGTTGAGGTTCACCTCGATGGAGTCCTCCTCCTCGTCGATGAACACGTCCACGAGTGCGTCGGGGGTGAACGGATGGACCCCGACGTTGTAGAACAGTAGATCGAGGTCCTTCCGAAGGTCCTCGGGGGAGATCTGGAACCGTTCGCAGGTTTCGGCGATGCTCACCCCACCCGGAACGACCAACCACGGCACGATGCTCATGATCCGTTCCGCCCGGTCGGCGGCGGAGATTCGTGTGGCCATCGTGGTCTCCTCGGTCACTGGTGGGTTTCGCCGTCAGCGATCGCTTCGAGCCACCCGACGAAACGAGCCCGGACGTCGGCGGGGCCGATGAGTTCGACTCGGTCGAGGAAGGCGGCGAGGTAGCGGAACAGACGTAGCTCGTCAGCGACGCTCAGGGTCATCGTGGCCACCCCGGTTCCCTGACCCGGCTCGACAAGCGTGAACTCGAGATCAGGGTCCTCCGCCGCAACGGTCTGCGCCGCCACTTCATCGAGCAGCACGGTCACCTCATGTCGTTCGCCGTCGCCGTACTCCCACGGCCGCATCTGGACCCGACGTGGTTCGACCCGGCGCTCGTAGGCACCGGGTTCGCCGGTGCTGATCGCCTCGATGCGATCGACCCGGTAGGTCCGATCATCAGCTGCAGGGTGCTCCCGGCCGAGGAGATACCAGTGGCCTCGCTGGAACCGGATGCCGTCACCCTCGACCGACCGCTGGCGCCCCCGGTAGGTGAGGCTGATCACACGCTGTTCGAGGACGGCATCGAGGACCGCCACGAGGTGTTCCGGGACGTCGACGACGACCACGCTCCCACCCTGGGTTGCCGCAGACGTGCCGAACCCTCCGAGCTTTCGCATCCCGTCGGTGGAGTCGGCCGGGTCGGCTCCGCTCAGCCGTACGAGTTGGGTGGCCGCAACGAGCGAGGCCAGTTCGGCCTCGTTCAGCTCCGGGTCGTCGAGTTCGTGCTGATCCCGGCGGATTCGGTAACCCGAGGTACCGGGGTCGCCGTTCAGCGCCTCGCCCACCTCGATCACGATCCCGAGCGACCGGAGGTCGTCCTTGTCACGCTCGAAGGTCCGCCGGAACGACTCATACTCCGTAGCGGTGTAACCGGGAACCCGATCGCGGATCTCCTCGGCGGTGAGCAGACGGGAGGTCTGCTGCAGGGCCGTGACGAGGTTGAGGAGTCGGATCGAACGCTCGTCGTTGGCCGCCACGAAGGGATCCTAGAGAATCACTTCGAGCGTGTGAGGCGTGCGGCGAGGACTCCAGCACAAATCGCGGCCTCGAACGCCAACGGGTCCTCGTGGCGGGTCCGGCCCATCATGCGGTGGCCTGCGGGCACCTCCACCGATGAGATGCTGACCGTCGAGAGGTCCTCGAAGCGGTCCGGCTCGACGATCTCCACGCCGTGGACCGCCGGCGGAAGGCCGGGGCTCCGGGCGACCAACGGCGTGGCGTGGGACAACCGGGCCACGGTGGAGGTGTGGTGACTCAGCCCGCGGTGCCGTTGCCTCGGATCGGCCTCTGAGATCCGGGCGCAGAGGACCGACGTGCCACCGGTTGCGACGGTGGTGTCGATCACGCCCACCGCATCGAGAGCCGTGTTCCCGAGCGTCGTTCCCGTGCCGGCAACACCGGGACCCAGACCGGCAACGACGACGTCGGCACCGCCCACATGGACCGCCATCGCCAGTGCCGAGGCCACGGTGAGGGCCTCCAGCTCCCCTCCGAATGCATGGCCGGCGGTGACGGTCGCCACGAGCCGATCAGATGAGCGAAGTTCAGCGACGTCATCGGATAGCGCCAGCGGGAGTGCGCCACCATCGGTCTGCACGAAGGCGATCCGCAGGGTTGGATCAATTGCGTGGATTCCCGCCACCACGGGTCGCAGCTGGCTGTGGAGCGTGCAGGCGACCACCACGGCACCCCCGAGTGGACGGTCACACTCCGGGTGGTCGAGTTCGTCCGTGCCCGCCGAGAACTGGAGGCTCGTGTAGCGGAGCTTGAGGAGGTGCCCGTTCGACATCGGTTCGAGTGTCTCCTGGCTGAGGTTCCAGTGAACGATGTGATCGCCGCCGGAACCCAGACCCAGCTCGACGGCGACGGTGTTGAGGATCACCTGATCGTCGATCTCGCACGAACCGATCAGCTCGGTGAGCGCAAACGCCGTTGCGATCCCGTCGCCCAACTGAACCCTCAGGCGCTGGAGACCCGCTCGTTCCATGTCCACCGCAACCACCCGGCCACGAGCAAACCGACTCACACCACCTCGATCCGCCGGCACGGCTGGCCCCTCAGCGACCCCGGTGGCGGGAGGTCCGTGGGGTGGTCCGGCACACACGTCCAGACGGGCAGGACGAGCGAACTGCTCCGATCGGCGCCGAGTCCCACTGCGTGGGAGGCCCCGGACTCGACGGGCGCCTCGAAGCACCAGAACGGATGATCCCGACCGGGGGTCGAGAGCTGAAGGCGGATCCGCGAACCCGGCCGGAACAGATGCACGAAGGGATGGATGGGAACACGTCGCCGGATCCACTCACCGACCAGGAGCTCACGACGATCGTCGGCGAGGAACGTGTAGTCGACGAAGAGTTCATCGGATTCGGCCGTCTCGACGGCGTGCTGGAGGCGGTGCCAGCCGCACTGGACACGCTGCTCCCAGTCGTCGGAGCGAAGTTCGGTGATGGTCGCCTGTACGGCGGTGTCGGTGGTCCCGGGACGGATCCACAGGTCGATGTGGCCTGATCCGGCGATCAACAGCGGCGCATCGAGTGGCGCTGAATCGAAACGCACCCTGTGTTCGGGGGCGAACGCCGTCCAGGTGATCGGAACCTCCGGCATGGTGAAGCGATTGAGGTCGCTCAACAGCTCCATGGAGTAGGCCAGAGAACCGGCCTCGAGGTCATCGAGGTACGACGCCTCTGCTGCAGTCGAGGGTTGAGCATCGGTGAGCATCCCGTCTGCTGCGAGGTACCACCTGCGGGCTGTGGTGTCCTCCGGTGGGAACGCTGTGGCCTCCGCCTCGAATCGGTGCGCTGTGGCTCCTCGAACCTCGTGGCCGGCGCCGTTCTCGAAGAGCAGGCGGACCCGGGGTTCGCTGCGGTACTGAGTGAGCGCAACCTCGAGGTCGTCTGCAGCGCCGGAGAACCGGTCCTCCTCGAGGACGGGGGTGTATCCGAAGAACTCTGCGAACTGCGCTGGCGCCAGAGCCCGCACGAGTTCGTGCACCTTGGGCACCCGACGGGCGACGTGGAACGACAGGAACTCGTACCACCGCAGGACCACCATGGGACTGAAGCCGTCGGGATGATGCCCGTTGAACAGGCTGAACCGTTGCTCGGGGCTGCCCCGGAACCCTTCCAGCATGGTGGCGAAGCGGCTCCCGGTCTGCTCGTCCTGCCAGGCGCCCGTCAGGTACAACGGGACTTCGATCCGTTCGATCAAGGCCGCTGCGCGACGCGCCTCGAGAACCTCCCGGTAGTTCTCCATGGCTCGACCGAACCGTTCGAAGTCGAGGTTCTGGGATCTGATCGACTGGTTGGCCAGAGCGACAGCGTCACCGGAGTCGATCCGACGCTGGTCCCAACTCTGTCCCCCGGCCTGCGTCTGTTGGTCCCGAGCAGCAACCCAGGCACGAGTGAATCCGGAGTTGTAGATCCCTCCGGGCCACTGTTGACGCCACGGATCGTCGATCACCGACAACGGCGTGATCGCTGCGAGGCTGGGGGGACGGGCTGCGGCCACGTAGAGCTGACTGATCCCCGGATAACTGAGTCCCACCATTCCGACGTGTTCGTGCAGGACCCACGGCTGGCGGGCCACCACCTCCACCACGTCGTAGCCATCGGCCGCCTGGGCCGGGCTGAACAGGTCGAAGACCCCACCGGAACAGCCGGTCCCACGCATGTTGACACCAACGACGGCGAAGCCGAGGAGGTTGGCCAGTACCGTTGCGGCCTGCGGCGTGTCCGGATCCGATGGCGTGTAGCCGGAGTAGTCGATCACGGTCGGCCACGGAGCCGGGCCGTACAGCTCCTCGGGTGGGAACCGGACCATGGCCGAGAGACTCACCCCGTCTCGCATCGTGATGTAGCCGAATCCGGCGTCGAGTGGCTGCTCGTAGAGCGCCGGGTCGGGATGGTCATCGAGTCCGAGAACCCGAACCACCTCGGACTGATGCCCGTCGGCCTCGACGAGGTAGTCGCCCGGAGGAACCGGATGGCCGTCGACGAGGCAGGCCAGGATGCTCTCGGGACTGTCGAGCAGCGCCGGTGTGTGCGGGAGGAACGACACGAAGGCGTTGCCCGATTCGTCCGCCAAAAGCGACACGAGTGGCCCTGAGCTGTCCGAAACCTGGATCTCGGTTCCCGCAGCGACACCCGTCACCGTCACCGTCTCGACCCCGCCGACCACGTCCATTCCTGTTCCCCTGCTCTCAGAGCGATTCGATCAGGCGATCGACGCGATCGTCGTGTGACTTGAACGGGTCCTTGCACAGCACCGTCCGCTGTGCCTGGTCGTTGAGCTTCAGGTGAACCCAATCCACCGTGTAGTCACGCTTGCGCTCCTTGGCTCGCCGGATGAACTCACCCCGAAGCCGCGCCCGGGTGGTCTGTGGCGGCTGCTCCACTGCCTCCGTGATCGCAGCATCGGTGACGACCCGGTCGACCATGTTGCGGTGCTGGAGCTTGTAGAACACCGATCGCTCCCGGTTGATGTCGTGATACTGGAGGTCGAGCAGCGCCACCTGCGGGCTCATCAGGGAGAGATCGTGTCGGGCGCGGTAAGCCTCGATCAATCGGTACTTGATCACCCAGTCGAGTTCCCGGTCCAGGGACAGCGGATCCTCGGCAAGCCCGACCATCACGTGCTCCCACATGTCGAGCGCCTGCTTCTCCTGCGGGGACAGGTCGTGATGCTGTGCGTAGCGCAACGCCCGCTCGAGGTACTCGGATTGGATCTGGAGCGCCGAGAGTTCCCGTCCATTGGAGAGTCGTACCGGGCGGGTGCACGTGGGATCGTGACTGATCTCCCGGATCGCCCGAATCGGGTTCTCGAGGCTCATGTCACGCAGCACGACCCCGGGGTCCTCGAGCATCCGAAGCACCAGCGAACACGCTCCGACCTTGAGGAAGGTGGCGTACTCGCTCATGTTCGAATCGCCGACGATCACGTGCAGTCGGCGGAAACGGTCGGAGTCGGCGTGTGGCTCGTCGCGGGTGTTGATGATCGGCCGGGACCTCGTGGTGGCCGAGGAGACGCCCTCCCAGATGTGCTCGGCACGCTGGGCGAGAGAGAACTGGGCGCCCCTGGCGGTGTGGACCACCTTTCCGGCGCCGGCGTAGATCTGACGGGTGACGAGGAAGGGGATGAGCACCTCGGTGTAGTGACTGAGATCGTCGTCACGGCTCGTGAGGTAGTTCTCGTGGCACCCGTAGCTGTTGCCGGCGGAGTCGGTGTTGTTGCGGAACAGGTAGATGTCACCCCGGATGCCCTCCTCGGCGAGGCGTTCCTCGGCGGAGTCGACGAGTTGGCCGAGGATCAACTCACCAGCCTTGTCGTGGGCGATCAGGTCGAACAGGGAATCACACTCGGGGGTGGCGTACTCCGGGTGCGATCCGACATCGAGGTAGAGGCGGGCGCCGTTGGCGAGGAAGACGTTCGAGGACCTTCCCCAGGAGACCACACGCCGGAAGAGGTACCGAGCGACCTCGTCGGGGCTCAGTCGACGCTGGCCGCGCAAGGTGCACGTGACCCCGTACTCGTTCTCGAGGCCGTAGATCCGACGATCCATCCGGTCAAGCTAACCGCGTCTCCCGCCGACGTGGCGCAGCCCCGGTGGTTAGTCTCCCGACATGGAGATGGTCGTGGTGGCAACTGCTTCGACCCGGTTCGAAGCCGATCTGTACGCCGCAAAGCTCGGTGCACACGGCCTCTTGTGGGAGATCAGGAGCCGGGAACTCGTTCCGACCACGCACCCGATCGGCTGGCTGGAGGTGCTCGTCCCGGCCCTCGAACACGACGACGCCCGTGAGGTCCTCGCCGTCGACGCACCCGATGAGAGCGACGGGAGCCACGATGGCCCGCACCCCTCCGGTCCCAGACGCGGCCCGGTGCTCACCCCGGGGCTCCGCGTGCTCCGTGCGGCCCTCGCCGCAGGCCTGCTGCTCCCGAGCGGCCTGCTGATCATCGAGTGGCTCCTCGGGCTGCTCGATGTCGTGCGCTGATCCCGGATACCGAGGTCCGCAGCCGAGGCGGTGCGCTCACTCAGCGGCGAGCAGGTCGGTGACTGCGTCGTCGTCGATACGGCGGAAGGCACGCCGGGTGGCGTCCCGATCGAGGACAGCCACTTCGAGCTCGCCGGCCCCGAGCGACCGATCGGCACCGGCGAGGGCACCCACGGCGGTCCGCAGGGCGGCACCGAGGTCGGCCGATCCGTTCCAGCCCGCAGCGAGTCGCTCGCTGATCGCCTCGGCATCTCCGCCGAGCACGGCAAAGTCGGATTGGTCGACCAGCGTTCCGTCGTAGCGGATGTGGAACAGCTGGTCGGTTCCCTGTGCGACTGCGGAGGCCGGGACGGCCGCAACCTCAGCGACGAGGATCTCGACCTCCATCGGCTTCATCTCGTGGGTGAACACCTGGCCGAGCATCTGGGCGTACTGATTGGCCAGAGCCCGAGCATCGACATCCCCTCGACTGAAGGCGAACCCCTTCAGGTCAGCGGCGCGCACACCAGCGATTCGTAGTTGGTCGAACTCGTTGTACTTCCCGACTCCGGCAAAGGCGATCCGGTCGTAGATCTCCGACACCTTGCGCAGAGTCCGCGAGGGATTCTCGGCACACAGCAGCACACCGGCGGCGTACACGCTGGCGACGAGCGATCGTCCCCGGGCGATTCCCTTTCGGGCGTAGTCCGCCCGATCCTTCATCAACTGCTCCGGGGACACGTAGAACGGTGCGGTCACTGGACCTCACCGCCCTCCACGCCGCCCCGGTCGGAGCGGAGATCCTCGATGATTCCCTCGAACCGTCCCCGGAGCTCATCATCGGGAACGCGCTCGAACCCGCCTGCGGTGATGGTCGCAACCACAGGGAAGATGTTCCGGATCAGATCGGGACCACCCGTCGCTGAGTCCTCATCGGCCGCCTCGAACAGAGCTCGCAGGACCAGATCCACCGTCTCGTCACGGCCGAGGCCGATCCGGTATCCGAGCTTGATGACCGTGCTGGCCTGCAGGCTCCCCGACCCCGTCGCTGCGAAGTCGAGCTCTTCATAGCGCCCGCCGGTGGCGTCGTACTGGTAAAGACGCCCGAGGGCCTGCGAGGTGTCGAAGCCGGCGAAGATCGGAACGACGACGAATCCCTGCATTGCCGCAGGCAGGTGGTTGCGGACCATCTGAGACAGCTGGTTGGCCTTGCCCTCGAGACTGAGAGGCGCCCCCTCGACCTTCTCGTAGTGTTCGAGTTGGAGCTGGAACAACCTCACCATCTCCACCGCCGGCCCCGCCGCCCCGGCGATCGCCACACCGGAGTGCCGATCAGCAGGAAAGACCTTCTCGATGTGCCGGTGCGAGATCAAGTTGCCCGACGTGGCTCGACGATCTCCGGCCATCACCACACCGTCGGCGAATCGAACAGCCACGCACGTGGTCCCGTGCGCCACCTCGAACGGCACCGCCCCGGGGTTGAGGTCAGGAGACGACAGGACACCGACCCGGCGTGCGAGCGAAGCGAAGTCCGGGCCGGGATCGTCACCGGCAGTGAACAGCGGCAGGGGCACCGACCCTACTCTCCGCCCTTCTGGATATAGGACTTCACGAAGTCCTCGGCATTCGTCTCGAGAACGTCATCGATCTCGTCGAGCAGGTCGTCGATGTCTGCCTTGATCTTGTCGCCTGCCTCGCTGGTCGGCGGAACCTCCTCCACCGACGGCTCCTGCCGCGCAGGCGCTGTGCGCTTTTTCTGTTCTCGCTCGGCCATCTCCGACACCGTACCGCGGCGTCGGTGGGATCGGCGGACAGCGGACCCCTCTCGGCCTCTGCGGCGACCGCTCAGCGACCGAGAGATTCGATCAGGTCCTGCGCCGAGGTCGCACGTTCGATCAGTTCCCCCACATGAGCCCGGGTCCCACGACCGGGCTCGAGCATGGGGATCCGGTGGAGAGCGGGCTCGCCGGTGTCGAACACGATCGAGTCCCAGTTGGCCGCCACGATCTCGGGGGCGAACTTGGCCAGGCACGCCCCCCGGAAGAACGCCCTCGTGTCCTCCGGAGGATCGGCCACTGCTGCGAGCACAGCCTCGTGGTCGACGAGCGTCACGAGACCAACCCGACGACTGAGCGACGAACCGGGACGCAGGTCGTGGTACTGAAGGTCCATCGCTCGCAGACGCGGATCGTCCCAGTCGATGCCGTGCCGTTCCCGATACGCCGTGAACAGCCGGTGCTTGGCCGCCCAGTCGACCCGGTCGGCAACCTCGTCGGGGTCACGCTCCAGACCCTCGAGCACCGATCGCCACTGATCCACGATGGCCGTGCACACCTCGGCGCCGCCGACGACATCCACGTCGCAGGTGGCGGCGTAGGCCTCGGCTCGTTCGAGCAGGCCGAACTGGATCTCGAGGGCGGTGGCGGTGCGGTGGTCATCGAGCTCGAGCAGCGAGGACAGGGTGAGGTCCCGGGACACCTGATGCATGCTCGGGACGGGTCGGGCCAGTCCGATCGGGGGACCGAGAGCGTCATCCTCCAACATCGCAAGGACGAGGGCCGTGGTGCCGAGCTTGAGGAAGGTCGCCACCTCGGACATGTTTGCGTCGCCGGCGATCACGTGGAGACGGCGGTACTTCTGCGCATCGGCGTGCGGCTCGTCGCGGGTGTTGATGATCGGTCGCTTCAGGGTGGTCTCGAGGCCCACCTCCTCTTCGAAGAAGTCCGCCCGCTGGGTCAATTGGAACGGGACCCGGTCCGGATCCGGACCGGGCGCCTCGGTACCGACCTTGCCCGCCCCCGTGAAGATCTGCCGGGTCACCAGGTGCACGGTGGCGTGGACGACGATCTGTCCGAACGGCACGGCCCGGTCGACGAGGTAGTTCTCGTGGCATCCATAGCTGTTGCCCTTGCCGTCGGAGTTGTTCTTGTAGACGACGATCTCCTCGCCGTCCGGAAGGAACGATCGAGCGGCACCCATGGACTGCAGCATCACCTCCTCGCCGGCCCGGTCGTAGCGGACGGCGCTCAGCGCATCGGCGGTCTCCGGACAGGAGAACTCCGGATGGGCGTGGTCGACGTAGTACCGCGCACCATTCGTCAGAACTGCGTTGACCAGATGGGTCTCGACCTCTGGAGCCAATGACAACAACAGCGCATCACCGCGGGCATCTGTCCCCGGCGACTCGTCCTGGAAGTCCCACCCGACCCGCTGCGTCCGATGCCCGCCTCGGCCCTGTTCGAGGGTGGTGAGGTAGGCGTTGATGAGGGTTGAGGACGCCGCAATGGGATTGGACTCCGGCGCACCCCGAACAAGGATTCCGTACTCGGTCTCTATTCCAATGATCTTGGGAATCGCCACGCTCAGGAGCCGCTCGGCCTCAGAGGTACTGGCCGGTGGCGACGCGCTCGATGGACCGGCCCCCGGTCGGATCGGCCGACTCGTGATCGTGAACCAACGTGCGGACGTAGATGATCCGTTCACCCTTCTTCCCGGAGATCTTGGCCCAGTCGTCCGGATTCGTCGTGTTGGGGAGGTCCTCGTGCTCCTTGTACTCGCGATGGATCGAGTCGATCAGGTCCTGGACCCTGATCCCACGGGATCCGCCGCCGAGTTCCCGTTTGATGGCCAGCTTCTTGGCCCGTCGGACGATGTTCTCGATCATCGCGCCCGAGGAGAAGTCCTTGAAGAACATGATCTCCTTGTCCCCGTTCTGGTAGGTCACCTCGAGGAACTGGTTGAGCTCGTCGTCGCGGTACATCTCCTCGACGGTGCGCTCGATCATCACCCGGATCGCCTTATCGGCGTCTCCCCCGCCGAGTGAGTCGACCTCTTCTGAATCGAGGGGCAGCGCCGTGGTGAGGTACCGGGCGAAGATCTGCGAGGCGGCGGACTCGTCGGGACGACTGATCTTGATCTTCACGTCGAGTCGACCGGGCCGGAGGATGGCGGGGTCGATGAGGTCCTCGCGGTTGGAGGCGCCGATGACGATCACGTTGCGGAGCGTCTCGACTCCATCGATCTCGGCGAGCAACTGCGGAACGATCGTCGCCTCCATGTCCGAGGAGATCCCGGTGCCACGCGTGCGGAACAACGACTCCATCTCGTCGAAGAACACGATCACCGGGAGACCCTCCGCAGCCTTCTCGCGGGCCCGTTGGAAGACGAGTCTGATGTGCCGCTCGGTCTCACCGACGTACTTGTTGAGCAGTTCCGGCCCCTTGATGTTCAAGAAGAAGCTCCGGGCCTCGGCTCCGGTGGATTCACTCACCTTCTTGGCGAGGCTGTTGGCAACGGCCTTGGCAATGAGGGTCTTGCCGCAACCCGGAGGGCCGTAGAGGAGGATTCCCTTGGGTGCCGGAAGGTCGTAGTCACGAAACAGGTCCTGGTGGAGGAACGGCAGCTCGACGGCGTCGGTGATCTGCTCGATCTGGTCATCGAGGCCCCCGATGTCGGAGTAGGCGATGTCCGGCACCTCCTCGAGCACGAGCTCCTCCACCTCGGGCCGAGGGAGGCGTTCCAGCAGGAGGCCGCTGCGAGGATCCACGAGCAGGATGTCCCCGCTCCGAAGTCGCTCGTCACGCAACTGCTCAGCGAGCTCGGCCACCCGCTGCTCGTCGGCTCGGCCGATCACCAGCGCCCGTCGCCCGTCATCGAGCAGTTCGACCAGCGTGACGGTCTCGCCCGCCGCCTCGGGACTCCGGACCATGACGACGTTGTAGGCGTCGTTGAGCACGACCTCGGATCCGGGATCGAGCTCCTCGGACTCGATCGCCGGCGACACCTGAACCCTCATCTTCCGGCCAGCGGCCTGGACGTCGACGGTTCCGTCGTCGTTGGTGCCGAGCAACGTGGCGTAGGCGGCAGGCGGTTGCGTGAGCTTGTCGACCTCTTCCCGGAGCGCAGCGATGTGGTCACGCGCTTCTCGAAGGGTGTAGCTCAACTTCTCGTTCTGGCTGACCGCTTGGGCGAGCTGACCCTTGGTCTCGAGAAGGCGCTCCTCGAGCGTCCGGACCCGCTTCGGACCGTCCTGCAGGCGGCGGACGAGAGCAGTGACGTCCTCCTCGAGGGAACGCACCTGATCGCGGAGGGCTTCGGTCTCGGTATCGGTCAGCTCTCCGTCAGTCGACTCGATCTCGTCGTCATCGGCCATGACCACCTCCGTTTCTCTCTCGGTGTTCTACAGCGCTCAGGCGGCCTCGTTGCGCCACTCGGCACCAAAGGTTTCGACACGGCCGAAATTTACCCGCCGATTCCGGTGTAAATGTCTCCGAGGGCTATGCTCTCAGAGTTCAGTCCCCCGACTCCGTTCGGCTACCACAAGGCAGGTCAACCCTCATGGCCCTCAAGGTCTGGATCGATCAGGATCTCTGCACGGGCGACGGTCTCTGCGAGGAGATCTCCCCGGCCGTGTTCACCCTCCTCGACGACGGGCTCGCCTACGTCAAGGACGGTGACAAGGTTCTCTCGGACCCGGGTGGCACCGAGGGGATCGCCGTCATTCCGGACGGGGAACTCGAGGGCGTGATCGAATCGGCCGAGGAATGCCCCGGCGAGTGCATCTTCATCGAGTCTGAAGAGGGCTGATTCACCGCGCTCTCAGCGAGGACAACCCAAGGGTTCACGCCCCGGGAGCCGAACCACCCTCCGGGGGCGTACTGCTCGTCGTCGTGGTGGACGTCGTGGACGTTGTGGTGCTCGTCGTCGAACTCGGCCGCTCCGTCGTGGTCGGTCGGGCGCTTGTGGTCGGCCGTGACGTCGTCGACGTCGAGGTCGTCGGAACAGCCGTACTCGACGTCGCCGGAACAGTGGTCGACGTCGACGGCGACTCGCCACCGCTGCTGGTGATGGCGTAGGCGATTCCACCACCGACGAGCACGATGGCCGCCACGATGACCCACGCCCAGGCTGGGACGCCGGATCTGGGCGAACCCTGAACCCCAGCAGAGGCGCCCACATTCACAGCCGCATTCCCAGCCGCTGGATCAGGGACCGAGCCCCCAACGGCGCCACCGGCGACCTGCGGGAGCACCTCGGTCGGATCCGAATCAGCGCCGCCGGTGCCAGCTGGTCCGCCCATGATGCCGGTCGGTTCTCCACTCGCCGGCTGAATCGGTTGCGTTCCATCCGGATCCGAAGCGTTCACGCCCCGACCCTATTGCCCGAAACACCCACCGGTGCTGATTCACTCCAGACAGTCGCCGGTCGAGACCGCCTCACCGCTCGAGGATGCGAGATCATCGGCGAGATCCTCCACCGGCAGGGCGTAGGCCACACCTGGAGCGTCGGGAGCGACGGCCACGGCCACGGCGACAACGCGTCCGTCCTCACGGACGACTGCACTCCCGGAGTCCCCCGGCGCCAGTTCCGAGCTCAACACCACCAACCGGCGTTCGACCTCGCGGTCGTCGTAGATGTCGAAGCCGAGAGCATCGATCACATCGCTGATCTCGAACGGCGACGGATCGAACGGCCCGCCTCCGGGGAACCCGAGCACCAGACCTCGATCGCCGCTTCCGCCCGAGGCCGTGGGCAATGGGTCGAGCGAAACCTCGGTGCGCAACAGCGCCAGATCCGTGTCGGGATCGAACGACACGACGCTCGCCTCCCCTCGGCGGCCGTCAACTGTCTCCACCTCGAGCGATTCGGTACCCGCCACGACGTGCGCGTTGGTCGCCACGACCCCGGGACCGATCGCCCATCCGCTGCCAGTCTGGATCGAGTCACACGCCGGTCCTTCGATGCGCACGATGCTGCGGCTCAGAACGGCGAGCTGGTCGGCCCCGATGGCGGAACCGTCCGGCGGTGGACCCACATCCGGTGCAGGTCGAAAGTCCTTGAACAGTTCCGGAAAGTCACCGGATCGCAGACGTTGCTCGAGCTCGTCGAGCAACGGAGGAGGGACAGGCAGCGTTCGGTTGATGTACCCCGCCACCGTCGAGTTCCGGGCGAGTCCGGCGGTCCAACCGCCAGAACGCAGCATCAACGGCGCCACGAGCCACACCACGACCATGACTCCGAGAACCCCAAGCGCCGCCCCGGCCAGCGAGTCCGCCGCTCGCGCCCCCCGGTCCCCCGATGAGGGCCGGACCCGGTTCCCGATGCTCGCCCCGATGCCCTGTCCAACCGTCACCAGTCCGAGTGTGGTGACAATGCTCGCCACTGCGATCACGCCCCTGGACTCAAGCTCCAACAACGCAATGAGCCGAGGTACCGCCACCAGCGCCGCGAGGAGGCCGAATCCGGCTCCCGCCCACCCGAAGGCGCGGGCGAGGAATCCCATCCGCCATCCACCGAGGAGCGCCATCACCGCCCCGACAGCGATGACGATGTCGAGGGGGTTCATGTCTCATCCGCGAGTCGACGGGCAACCGTGAGGAATCCGGTGTGAGCCACCATGCGATGGTCCGGTCGTACCGATGGCGGCTCGACGTGCCAGCTCCGGTGCAGCACCTCGATGGTCTCCAGCCCGGTGTAGGGACCGCCGGCAACCGCTTCACGGAACTCCACGACCTGGGTGACGCTCGGCGTGTACGCCACGATGATGCCCCCGGGTCGTAGCGACTCCGTGGCGTGCGGGACAACGGTCCACGGCTCGGGCAGGTCCAACACGACCCGATCCAACTCCCGCTCGTCGATCCCGTCGTAGGTATTGCGGATCTCGATGCGGTACCGATCCTCGACGGCGTCACCGAGGAACCGGAGGACGTTCGCCTCTGCGCGCTCAGCGAAGTCATCACGGATCTCGTATCCGACCACATCGGCACCAGCACGCAACAACATCATGGAGAGCGCTCCCGAACCCACGCCGCTCTCGAGCACTCGATCGCCCGGTCCGATGTCGGCGAGGAGCATGATCGGTCCGAGATCCTTGGGGTAGATGACCTGGGCGCCACGAGGCATCTTGAACACGAAGTCGGCGAGCGTTGGCCTCAGGACGACGAACCGCTGACCGCGGCTGCTCTGGACAGTGGTGCCGTCACTGACCCCGATGACGTCGGAGTGCTCCACGAAGCCGGACTGGGTGTGGAACTGCGCCCCTTCTCGCAGCGTCGCCTGATACCGGCGGCCTTTCACATCGGTGAACTGGACGAGATCGCCGGCGGCGAGCGGGCCGACGCGGCGCTTCACCAGCGGCCTCCGTCGCGAGAGATCCTGAAGCCGGCGTCCGGTGTCACCGCAGGAGTCTCGCAGCCGCCGACAGCGGCGAGCCAGCGGCGAGTGAGGTCTCGGACCCCGTGACGGTCCGCTCAGGAGTAGAAGCGGTCACGATTGCGTCGGCGACCCCGCTGTGAACGCTCGCGCTCCCGCTGGGCTCGATCGAAGCTCGATGCCCGCGCCGTGTCGAGTGCTTCGCTGACCTCGAGCAGCTGCGAGCGAACCTGTCGCTGCCTTCGACTCGGAGCAACCGCAGCGTCGAAACGCTGGCCGACGACCGCCTCGCGTTGCGCCAGGCGGCGGAAGCGTCGTCCGGTTGGGCGGGCGCGATCGAGGCGCCGCTGCACCTTGGCGAGGCGCCTCGCTGCCCGGCGTTGGCTCCGAGTCGGGCGGCTCAACTCGGCGTCTGCCGCAGCGAGTGACCGCTGCTTGTCGGCGAGCCGCCGTTCGGTCCTCGTCGGCCGGGGACGGGCCACGACGAGGTACGCCTCGCCCGGTCGAAGACGGGCTCCGGTCAGCGGAACCGAAGGACGGTCCCGTGCTTCACGAAGGCCCTCGATCAGGTATCCCGCCCCTCGACCAGCGAGTTCGGCACCGATGCCGTCACCGAAGACCCTGGTGACTGCGGTCTGGGTGATCTGGCGCAGGAACCGCATCAGGCCCGGCGGACCTCGATGACAGCTGAGGCCCGCTTGCCCGCACGGCGACCGAGCACGAAGGTGATGACCAGCAACACCACAGCGATGATGATCCCAGTCGCCAGGATCTGGTTGCGGACACCCTCGACCTGCTCCTGGGCCTCTCCCTGGATCTCGGTCAGCTTCGCCTTCAAGTCCGCTCGACCGATGGGCGACTCGTCCCGTGCTGTCTGGCTCACTGCGACTCCTCGACGATCACGCTTGCTGAATGAGGTCAGGACCGGCGAAGAAGTTTCCCGAGGCGGTTGAAGAACACGCCTGCGATCACAGCTCCGACGACCGCCACGACTGTATACGGGACCCATGAGAAACGCCCCCCGGCATCGCCGGCTGGATCGTTGAACAGGGTGAACTCCTGCAGCCCTCGCAACAGGGCCAGCAGCGCGAACAACAGCCCGGTGGCGATGAACAGTGCTCCGGCGATACCAAAGAACAGGTCGTGGCCGAGATTGCGCAGGGGTTCGACCGTCTCCTGCTTGGCGTAGGCGACAACGAGGTCCTTGAACTCCCCCGCCTCGGCCACGGGGCCCCGGCGAAGACTTTCGGTGGGACGCCGAGGCTCGGCGGACTCGCTCAACGTGACACCTCCGATCGAACGAACAGCGCCGTTCTATCACCCCGGGACCGTCAGTCCGGGTCCCACGGCAGATCGCCGTCATCGGATCCCCCGAGGCGGAGACGCCCCTCGAGCAAACCGGCCTGCTCCTCGAGCAGTGACTCCACGAGATCGAGACGATCGACGGTAGACCTCGTGGACAACACGCGCTGCCGATCGAGCGAACCGAGCGGCGCCAGAGCTGCGGCCTGGAACGTCGCCAGCCACGGGTCCTCGCTCAACTCAACATCCACCGACCCGCTCTGTCCGAGCTCACTCGCCAGCGCCACACAGCGCCGCAGATTGACAGCGAGTCGCTCCAACCGCTCGCCGAGGGAGCTCGTTGCGGACCCGGAGTCCTCGATCAAGGCATCGTCGGTGGGTACCAGCGGCAGGATCCGGGCCCGTGGGAACGGGTCGTCGGGAAGCCACTCGACGACCTGCACAGGTTGGATGCCGACGGTGATCACCGCCCACCGACCATCATCGGTCCGGCCCGCCTCGAGTACGCGAGCGGTGCAACCCACCATCGCCCGGATGTCCCCACCACCCACCTCGGATCCGCGTTCGATCAACGTCACGGCGAACTCCGGCTCATCAGCTTCGAGGACCACCTCGATGAGCCGTCGGTACCGATCCTCGAAGATGTGCAACGGGAGCAACATGCCCGGGAGCAGCACCGACCCGAGTGGGAACATCGGCGAGATCGAATCGGCGTTCACGACGTCCTCGCCGGTTTGGGGCCGAGCTTCTCGACGGGGGGAACCGCCGGATAGCTGAGAGCAGAAGCGAGGATCTGTTCCTCGAGGCTCTCGAGCAACTCCTCCGGGGCGTCGTCACCGTTGGCTCCGACAGCGAACGCCACGTTCCGCTCCGGCAGCGTGAGAAGCCAGCCGGCCAGCGTGCGCACACCGTTGAGCGAGCCCGTCTTGGCCCGAACCCGACCCGTGAGCTCCGAGCCGACCATCCGATCCTCGAGGGTGCCGGGCTCTCCCGGACGGGCGAGCCACGAGGTCAGCGGGGATTCGATCCCAACGTCGGTGAGCAGCGCCACCATCGAGTCACAGGACAGACGATTCTCCCGGGAGAGTCCGGAGCCGTCGGCGATCACCGTTCCTTCCCCGGTGATCCCCCGCTCCGCCGCCCACCGTTGAATCTCCTCGATACCGGCAGCCGTCGAACCCTGTTCCTTCCGCACGCGTCCGATCTCCTTGACGAGCAACTCAGCAGTGGTGTTGTCCGAGAAGGTCACGAGTTCCTGCGCCAGTTCCGCAACGGTCGGCGACTCGACCCGGGCGATCTCCGCAGTCGCTGCTGGAGCAGCACCGGTGAGCGGGCCTCCGTCGATCTCGACGCCTCGGGCCTCGAGCAGCCTCGTGAAGACCTCCGCTGCCCCGAGCGCCGGCGAATCCAGAGCCACGCCCCCGAAGCTGTTGCGGCCGTCGTCGACGATCAGCGCCGAGAGGGGCGCCACCTGACCGTCGGTGATGTACGAGGGCTCCCAACCGGGTGCGTCACGTCGATCGTCGAACCGCGACGCATCACCGACCACCGATCCTGTCACGCGGGACACGCCTGCGGCGACCACCTCATCAGCGAGGAGTTCGAGCGGAGTGAGCAGATTCCTGGGCAGGCCCGGGTACGGCTCGTACCCGGCGGTGGACAGGACCGGGTCGCCTCCGCCGATGAGGAACAGGTCGCCGGAGACCTGTCCTGCGGAACCAACTCCGCTCGATGAGGCCACTGTGGTCGCGAGTCGGGTCTCGGCACCGAGCAGCGCCACTGCCGCCTCTGCCGTGAGCGGCTTCAAGTTCGACGCCGGGATCACCGTGTCACCGCTGCGCTGCGACACGAGCACTGCGCCCTCGGACTCGAAGAGCACACAGGACGACTCGGGCAACTCCGAGAGGGGCCCTTGGAGTTCGTTGCGCAACGACCGAGCACCCGTGGCCGCCCCCAACCACACGGGGATCCTGCGGGCCGAGAGCAGCGGGGTGGTCAGGGATTCCGGCGGCGGCGATCCGCTGGCCACCTCCACAGCGGGCCCGGTGAACCACCACAAGAGGCCCCCCACCGTCCCCAGAACACCGAGAGCGACAGCGAACCTGCGCCATGTTCGCCCGGTCGAACGCACCGAGTGTCGGCGGACAACCCGCTCAGTGGTCACGATCTGCTCACGTGACGCCAGCGAGCAACGAGGTGACCGAGGGCGGCCACCGCCCGCTCCGCCGAGGCGAAGCAGTATCCACCAGCAGCGACCATTCCGGCAGGTCCGGGATTGTCCGGGAACGCAACGACGAGTTCGGTCGCAACCAGCACCGGCGTTCGGTGTTCGTGGGCTGCGGCGACGGCCGCTTCGGCGAAACGCCGGTCCTGTCGCTCGTGGTATTCGACGATACGACCGATCCCCTCCTCCGGGTGCCGGCCACCCTCTCGGAGCATCCTGGCCTGGTTCGACTGGATCCCGATCCCGAGGAACACGACGGCATCGACTGCGGGATGACCTGCGACGAGGTCCAACACGGTCGGCACGGTGTCACGGGTCTCCCCACCGGCGAGGTCGATGGGATTGCTCCGGCTCCATCTGGGCGGCAGCAGACCGTCGATGTCCCGTCGGAGGTCGTCGGGGAGTTCGAGCAGGGTCAGTTCGCGATGACGGGTGATGGCATCGGCTGCGAGCACGCCCCAACCACCGGCGGTGGTGAGAACTGCAACCCGGTCGCCGACCGCCGGCGGTTGCGTGGCGAACGCCGCAGCGGCATCGAATGCCTCCTCGGCCGACGCCGCCCGGCTCACCCCGAACTGACGACACATGCCACTGAAGGTGGCGTCGTCGGTGGCGAGTGAGCCGGTGTGACTCGCTGCCGCCCGAGCACCCGCAGCGGTCGAGCCTCCCTTGAGCAGGACGAGCGGCTTGCGCTGGGTGACCTCCGACACCGCCGTGACGAACGCCGAACCGTCGGGAATGCCCTCCACATAGGCGAGAGCGACACCAGTGGCACGATCGTCGGCGTAGTAGCGGAGCACGTCGCCGACACCAACCGCTGCTGCGTTCCCGGCCGAGAGCGCTCGTGCGACGCCGACACCACTGCGACACGACCAGTTCAGGAACGCCGAGACCAGGTTGCCCGACTGACTCACGACGCTGATCGAACCGGACGGCGGGTAGGGCGCCACGATCTGGGCGCACAACGACGAGGGAGTCGACACGACACCCTGACCGTTCGGCCCGATGAGCAGGACACCGAGGTCCTCTGCGAGGGCGACGAGTTCATCCTGTGCGGATCGACCCTCCTCCCCCGCCTCGCCGTAGCCGGCAGAGGCGAGGAACACGGCACGAACCCCGATCGCCGCCGCCTCGACGAGCACATCCGGAACCGTGGCAGCCGGCGTGCACACGAAGGCCAGGTCGACCGTTCCCGGAGCGATCTCCAACAGAGAGGTCGACGACTCGATCCCGAGGATCGTCGCGCCCTCACGGTTCGTGGCTTGCACGCGCCCCTGGTACCCAGAGGCCAGCACGTTGTGGAGACTCACGAATCCGAACTTCCCGGGGTGGGTCGAGGCGCCGACCACGACCACCCCGGCGGGATCGAAGAGTGCGTCGAATCGACTGTCTCGTTCGGAGTGAGTGCTGGGGGACGCATCAGGTAGCGAAAGTCCGTCGTCGAGCACGACGAGCGCATCGACCGCCACCGGCTTGCCGCAGCTGATGATGAGGGGGTTGAGGTCGATAGAGGAGACCACCCCCTCAGGGACGGAACGAACGTTGCTGAGCGACACCAGCACCTCGGCCACGGCATCCCGATCGACGGATGGTTCACCACGGACCGGGCCGAGCAATCCCTGCGAACGCAGATCGTCGAGCATCCTCAACGCCGTCAGGTGATCGATCGGACTCAGTCGGACGCTGACATCAGCGAGTGCCTCGGTGAGGACTCCGCCGACACCGACGACCACGGTGGGGCCGAATGTCGGATCGACGTTGGTGCCGGCGATGAGCTCACGAGTTCCGTCGATGACCGGAGCGATGAGCACTCCACTCACGCCATCGTCGGGTCGGGCCAGGGCCAGCACCGCCTCAGCGGCGCTCCGTACGGAGGCAGCGTCAGGCAGCCCGACCCGAACCAGGCCCCGTTCGGTCTTGTGCGACACGTTCGACCCGCAGAGCTTCACGACCACCGGATAGCCGAGTTCCTCAGCGGCGACCACCGCCTGATCCGGGTCGGCGGCCAGTACCTCGGGTGCGAACCGGATCGACCGGCCGGCGAGGGCCTGCTTCGACTGTTCCTCTGAGAGAGTTCGCTGCACCGGAGCAACCTAGACCGGCGCACGAAGCAATCGGTCCCGGGGCGGAGTCGTACGCTGCTCCTCGTGCAGATCATCGCCGCCCTTTTCATCGACGACATCGAGATGCGCCAGGTCCCCGGACCCGCAACCCGAATCGACCTTCGTGGAATCCAGTTCTCAGCACCGGCTCCCAAGCCGTTCCCGGTCACCGTGGAACCCCACCTGGTGGTGATCGTCCGGTGCCCACCCGATGGCATCGGATCTGGCGTGCTCGAGACCGTCTTCACCGACGAGCACGGCACCGAGGTGGCCCGCAACGTCCAACCACTCGCTGTCGAGCCCGGAAGGTTTCGACAGCAACTCGTTCGCGCTGATCTGACCTACTCCGAACCCGGGACGATCGAGGCGAACTGTCGCATCGACCAGGGTCCAGCAGTGGTGGTGCCCTACACGATCCTCCCGCCGGTCGACACAACCAACACCTGACCAGACTCCTCAGCGGCGCCCACTACTGTCTCCAATGAGCGAGCGACCGGAGGAGTCAGTCATGACCAGCCAAACCAGCCCCGAACTCGAGCGACTCGGGATCGACGTGATCAGGGGTCTGGCTCTCGACGGCCCCCATCGTGCCAACTCCGGACACCAGGGCACAGCGATGGCGCTGGCTCCCGCAGCTCATGTCCTGTGGACCCGGATCCTCTCCTACGACGCCGCAGCACCGATGTGGCCCAACCGGGATCGGTTCATCCTGAGCTGCGGCCATGCCTCGATCCTCCAGTACTCGATGTTGTACCTGACCGGGTACGGCCTCGAGCTGAGCGACCTCGAGTCGTTCCGCCAATGGGGGTCACGCACGCCGGGGCACCCAGAGCGCGGGCACACCGTCGGAATCGAGGTGACAACCGGTCCGCTCGGACAGGGCTTCGCAAACGGCGTCGGGATGGCGATCGCCGAGCAGAACCTCCGGTCCCGCTTCGGACCCGAGGTGTGCGACCACCACATCCATGCGTTCGTCTCCGACGGGGACCTCGAGGAGGGCATCAGCCACGAGGCGGCATCGCTCGCCGGCCACCTCGGGCTCGGCCGCCTCGTCTACCTCTACGACGACAACCACGTCTCGATCGACGGGCCCACAGAACTGGCTCTGAGCGACGATGCTGCGGGCCGATTCCGCGCCTACGGCTGGCACGTGCTCGAACTCGGCGAGGCCGGCGATGACCTCGATGCCCTCGAAGCCGCCTTCCGTGCGGCCCGGGAGGTCGAGGACCGCCCCTCGCTGATCATCGTCCGCACGCACATCGCCACGCCCTCTCCGGACCACACCGACGACCCGGCCGCCCACGGTCTGGCGTTCTCCGCCGAGGACATCGCCCGGACCAAGGAGGTCATGGGCCTCCCACCTGATGTGGAGTTCTTCGTCCCCGACGAGGTTCTCGAGATGTACCGCAGCGCTGGCCGGCGTGGTGCGGTGGCCCGGGAGGACTGGGAACAGCGATCTGCGCCCACGATCGCTGCGAGGGCCGCTGAGTGGGAGGCGTCGATCGGTGGGATCGGCCTGCCCGGATGGGACGACGCACTGCCGACGTTCACGCTGGAGGATTCGCCCGCGACCCGCCAGGCGTCCCAGGCGTGCATCACTGCGATGATCGGCGGCGTACCCGGTCTGCTCTCCGGTGCCGCGGACCTCATCGGCAACACGGGCAACAAGCTCCCCGGCCGGCCAGTGCTGTCCCGGGAGGTCCCCGAAGGGGAACTCATCCACTTCGGGATCCGTGAGCACGCCATGGGGGCCATCCTCGTCGGAGCCGCCGACCACGGTGGCGTCTTCCCCGTTGCGGGGACCTTCCTCGTGTTCAGCGATTACATGCGTGGGGCGGTGCGCCTCTCGGCGCTGTCACAGTCGAAGTGCGTCTTCGTCTGGAGCCACGACTCCGTGGGTGTCGGCGAGGACGGGCCGACCCATCAGCCGATTGAACACATCATGAGCCTGCGCCTCATCCCGGGACTGACGGTGATCAGGCCGGCCGATGGCAACGAGACGGCAGCGGCGTGGCGGGTCGCGGTCAACGGCGAGGGACCCGTCGCCATGATCCTCTCGCGACAGGGCACGCCGACCCTCCCCACCTCCGCCGAGCGAGCAGGTGAGGGCGTGGCTCGGGGTGGCTACGTGGTGCTCGACGCCGAGGACCCGGATGTCGTCATCATCGGGACCGGTACCGAGGTCGCCGTGGCGTTGTCAGCATCGGAGATGCTCGACGACAACGGGATCGTCGCCCGTGTGGTGTCACTTCCGAGTTGGGAACTCTTCGACGAGCAGGACGACGACTATCAGCAGTCGGTACTCCCCGACGAGGTCCCCACCGTCGCTGTGGAAGCCGGGACGACCCTCGGTTGGGGCGAGTTCGCCGATGCGGCCGTGGGCATCGATCGTTTCGGAGCCTCGGCGTCCGGCAGCACCGTCATGAGGGAACTCGGGATCACCCCGGAGAACGTCGTCGAGGTGGTCGAGGCCGTCCTCGACGCCCTGAACGAGACGAGTGCCGACCCGACGACGTGAGGGTTCGGAAGTTGAACGGACTTGGTTCGATTCCTGAACTGACCTAGGGTCCAGGAATGAGCGATCTCGTCAAACAGACCCACGGCTCTCACGGCTCCTGCTCGATCGAGCAGGCCCTCGGTCTCGTCGGTGATCGCTGGAGCCTGCTGGTCCTGAGGGACTGCTTCCGTGGACTCCGCCGCTTCGATGAGATCCGCCGCGACCTCGGGATCCCACGAGCGGTGCTCGCTGACCGGCTGCGTCGACTCGTCGACGCCGGCATCCTCTCCCGGAGGCGCTACAGCGACCATCCACCACGTGACGAGTACCGCCTCACCCAGATGGGCCGTGAACTCTCTCCGATCCTCGTCGCCCTCATGCACTGGGGCGATCGATGGCTCCAGGTCGGTGATCCGCCCACCGTGTTGATCCACTCGGCTTGTGGTGAGCCGTTCGATCTGGGATTCCACTGCACACACTGCGCGGTCGACTTCGGTCCCCTCGAGGTGGCCAGCCGACAGAGCGAGGCCATCCTGCCGTGAGCCCACTCGATCACCCCCTCGCACACCCGGACCTCCTCGCCGAGGCCCGGTCGATCCGTTTGGGGGCACACGGGACCCGGACGACGTTCTCGCCGAAGGTCTTCATCCCACTCACGATGTTGTGTCGAGACCGCTGCGGCTACTGCACCTTCGCCCAGCCGCCCGGTCGACTCTCCTCGCCGTTCCTGTCGATCGACGAGGTGGTGGAGATCGCCCGACGGGGCGCCGGGGTCGGATGCCACGAGGCGCTCTTCACACTCGGTGAGGCTCCCGAGGACCGCTACCCGGTGGCAGCGGCGTGGCTCGAGGCTCACGGCTTCTCCTCCACAATCGAGTACCTCGTCGCCGCAGCGAGCACCGTGATCGACGCCACCGGACTCCTCCCCCACGCCAACGCCGGTGCGCTCACCGCGACGGACCTCGCAGCGCTTCGATCGGTGGCCCCGTCCCAGGGGATGATGATCGAGTCGCTACGTGACGATCTCGACTGCCACCGGGGGGCGCCGGACAAGGACCCGATCCGGCGTCTCGCCACGCTCGAGGCCGCCGGCGAACTCCAGATTCCGTTCACCACGGGGATCCTCGTTGGGATCGGCGAGACACGGCACGATCGGTTCCGGGCCCTCACGGCGATCGCCGAATCCCACCAGCGCCATGGTCACGTCCAGGAGGTGATCGTCCAGAACTTCCTCCCCAAAGCGGGAACGGCGATGTTCCGCGCCCGGCCCTGTCCACCCGAGGATCTCATCGATGCGATCGCCATGGCGCGCATCGTGCTGCCCCCCGAGGTCCACCTCCAGGCGCCGCCCAACCTGAGTGACGATCTGACTCGGTTGCTCGACGCTGGGATCGACGACTTCGGTGGCGTCTCGCCTGTTACCGCCGATCACGTGAACCCCGAGCGTCCGTGGCCCGAGGTCGATCGTCTGCGCCAAGTGACCGAGGACGCGGGGTACACCCTCGCACCACGGTTGACAGTCCATCCCGAGTTCGCCCGGGATCCTCACCGGTGGATCGACCCGGCACTGCACTTTGCAGTCATGGATCGCTCCGATGCCGAGTCGCTCGCTCGCGACGATCCCGGCTCGGTCCACCCCGAGCGGGTCGGAACGATCGAAGTGGTCGGGGACGGAGCCGAGGTTCACCTCGTCGGTGACGTCTCCACTGCGTGGCACTCAGGTTCTGGGACGACTCCCCCACTGCTGCTCGGAGGCGATCCGGTGCCCATCCGGCCCGGACCGGTCCGCGACGTCCTCGATGGGGTCCTCGCAGGAGAACGTCCCGGTCGCAGCGAGTTGAGTGCGCTCTTCGCCGCCCGTGGCCCGGAGGTGCTCGCAGTGGCATCGGTGGCCGACGAACTCCGCCGACTCGCCGTCGGCAACTCACTCACGTGGGTGTTCAACCGCAACATCAACTACACGAACGTGTGCACCTTCAAGTGCAGATTCTGCGGCTTCTCAAAGGGCCCCTTGAGCCTCAACCTGCGCGGCGCTCCCTACCTCCTGGGCCTGGACGACATCGCTGAGCGTGCGGCCGAGGCGGAGGCCATGGGAGCGACCGAGGTGTGCCTGCAGGGAGGGATCCACCCCGACTTCGACGGCGACTACTACGTGGATGTGTGCCGAGCCGTCCACCAGGCAGCGCCGTCGCTGCACATCCACGGGTTCACCGCCCTCGAGGTCGCCGAAGGTGCCGCTCGCCTCGACGAACCCCTCGAGGAGTACCTGACCCGGTTGCATGCTGCCGGACTCCGAAGCCTGCCCGGCACTGCCGCCGAGGTGCTCGACGACCGGATTCGAGCAGTGATCTGTCCCGACAAGATCTCGAGCGAGACCTGGCTCGATGTGCACCGGGCGGCCCACCGAGTCGGCCTGCGGAGCAACGTGACCCTCATGTTCGGCACCGTTGAGCACCCCGAGTCGTGGGTCACCCACCTGCTCGCCACCCGTGACCTCCAGGACGAGACCGGCGGATTCACCGAGTTCGTCGGCCTGCCGTTCGTCCACATGGCCGCACCCATCTACCTGCAGCGCCGCTCACGACGAGGGCCGACCTGGCGTGAAGTTGTTCTCGTCCACGCCGTCGGGCGCATCGCCTACCACGGTGTGATCGACCACGTTCAGGCGAGTTGGGTGAAGCTCGGCCTCGAAGGTGTCGAACAATTGCTCCGCTGTGGAGTCGATGATCTCGGCGGAACGCTGATCGACGAGAACATCTCGCGTGCCGCCGGCGCCCAGCACGGCACGCTGGCCAGCCCGGAGGAGTTCGCCGCTCTCGCAGCGAGCGGCGACCGACACCTGCGCCAGCGAACGACGCTCTACGGCGACGTGGTCGACGTCGTCGAGGACGGCGGTGTCGTCGTCGACGGCGCCGTGATCGACACCGGAACCGTCGTGGTGGTCGGCCGAGGCGGCTGACAACCCTGCTGGGTCAGGACCGCCGCCACGGAAGAGCCTTCCGTTCCGAGCGAGGCCCAGCGACAGGAGTCGTCGGGGAATCTGAGCAGCACCACATCGCCCGCATTCCAGGCCGAGGAGATCAGCACGGTGGCCCTCCGGGTGCGATCGCGCCGGAGTACCTGATCGATGGCATCGGAGCGATTGGCGAGCGTCTCCACTCCGCCGGTGTCCGAGGCGTAACGCACCGCCCCGGCCGCATCGGGATCCCCGGCTCCGGAGTCAACTGCGGCCACCAGCGGGACTCCGGCCACCCCACCGACATCGAGCGGGAGCTCAGTCGTCACGTCCTCGCCGAAGGGTCCCGTTCCGCCGCAGGACCGAAGGCGGACCCTGATGGTCCTCGGCCCGGGCGTGGAGTACCGGAAGGCTCGTTCGATGCGTCCGGCTCGAGGAGACCCAGCGGCGCTGCAGACCGCATCCGGTGGTTCAGCCGCTGCGGCGGCGAGGAACGGATCGTTCCACTCAATCGTGACGCTCGGTGCAGCCGCAGCGGCGTGATCGGCGTCGTTCCAGTCGATCGCCAGCGTGAACGGCGCACCGACGGAGACGCCCCTTGCGACCGACAGCTGCGCCGACAGCGGACTGCGTGACGTCGGCTCTGCGGGGGGTGCCACGCCCGCTGCAGCTGGCACGGTGCTCGACGTGGTGACGGGTGTAACGGAGACTGCTTCGGGGATCGTGAAGGTCGTCGAGGTGGCCACCGTGGTCGTCGATTCCTCAGCAACGGTCTCCACGTCGTCACCGACCCGACCGATCGTCCAGATGACGAGCCCCACGATCACTGCAGCGAGCAGGACACCGGCGCCGGTCAGGAGCATGCGACGGCGAAGCGCTGTGGATGCCACCTCGACGCGGTGTCGCGCTGCGACCAGGTCGACTCCGGGCTCCCGGAGCCCATCGATCACGAGTTCGCTGCGTGTGGGTGGCGCAGCGATCGAGTCGGGAACGAGCAGCTCGCTCACGACGCACCGGTCCGAGCAGACGGCCGGAGTGAACTCCGGCGGTGGGCGGTGAGTTGCTCGGCGACCTCGGCGAGGGCATCGAGTGCCTCATCACCGCGAAGATCCAGCAACGCAGAAGTGTCCTCGAGGGTGAGTTGCGCACCGAGTGTGGCCAGGCCCACTCGCCGGGCGTTGCGATCGACGTCATTGAGTGCGGTACGCAATTCCTGCGACGACAGCCCGACGGTGGACCAGGCGGTGACGGTCTCGGGAGTCAACAGATCGGCATCGAGCAGATCAGCAGGCACCAGGTCCACCGGCAGCGGGCAGAGATGCGCCGGACGGGTGAGCAGGGGCAGGCTCCGGTCGAGCGCCCGTCGGACGACACGGGTCAGGCCCGCGTCGGTGTCACCGAGGTTGCGGATGCGAGCCCATGCGAACACCTCGACAGCAATGTCGACGGCCGCCCGCAACGAGGCCGGATCGGACCGGCTGGGGTCCGATACTCGCCGCACCAACCCGACCACACCGGCGAAGGACCGGTCGAGGAGCTCTGCGAATCCTGCCGGGAGGGCAACCGTCGGTGCGTCATCGGAGACATTCGCCGTGTCCATCTCGGCCCACTCACCCGCCAGTCCGTTCGTCGCCACAACGGTTCCAGTTCGATCGACAGTTCACAACACGCCCCAGCGACACTGAATTGTCGCGCAGGTCAGTATGCCGACGGCGGCACCCGAAGCCGATCGAAACGATTACCGTGCCGGAGTGGATCCCGCCCAGAGCGACATCGAGGCGCTGCTCGAGAGCCGCCAGATCCGGCGGGACCGAGCCCTGATCTCCCGCCTCGTCGAGGCGGCCCTGGCGTTCGCCGGTGACGACGTCGACCGGCTCGATGTGAAGATCGCAGTTCGAACCCTCACCGAACAGCTGTCCTCAGCCCGGGCCTTCGGTCCGTATCGCAACGTGCGGAAGGTCGCCATCTTCGGGTCGGCACGCACGCAGCCATCGGAACCGGCCTACGTGGCCGCGGAGGATTTTGGGCGAGCCATCGCCGAACGCCAGTGGATGGTCATCACCGGAGGCGGTCCAGGGATCATGACCGCCGGCGTCCACGGGGCCGGGGTCGATCGATCGTTCGGGGTGACGATCGAATTGCCCTTCGAGCCGGTCCATTCCAATCCACTCGCCGGCGACCCCAAGTCGGTGCGCTTCAGGTACTTCTTCAACCGGAAGCTGGCCTTCATGCGGGCCGCTGATGCGTACGTCCTTTTGCCCGGCGGGTTCGGCACCCTCGATGAGGCCTTCGAGCTGCTGACACTCATGCAGACCGGCCGCGAGACTCCGTGTCCGATCGTGCTCCTCGAGCCTGCCGGTGACGCCTACTGGAGGTCGTTCCGGCACTTCGTGGAGGTCGAGTTGCTCGACGCCCACCTGATCGACGCCGCTGATCTCGATCTGTTCCACCTGACCACCGACGTGGACGATGCCTGTGACTACATCGAGTCGTTCTACCGGGTCTTCCACTCCCTCCGTTACGTGGATCGCCACCTCGTGGTCCGGCTCAACGGCGAGGTCAGCGACGACTGTCTGGGTGAACTCAACGAGCGATTCAGCGATCTGCTCGTCGGTGGACGCATCGAACGATGCGTTACCACGGCCCAAGAGCGACGGGACGACGACCATGTGGACCTGCCACGCCTTCGGCTCGAGTTCGTCCGGGCGAAGCATGGTCGACTCCATGCGCTGATCCGTGCGATCAACGACTGCCAACCCTCGAGCGATTGAGCATCACTCGGACTCGTCGGTCCTGAGCAGGGCTGCCGCCTTTTCCACGGAACGACGAGCTCGGGCGAGTCGTCGTTCCTCGGGTCCAGGATCACTCCGGCCGGCGTCGATCGACGATCGAAGTCCCTCGAGCACGAGGTCGGCGAGTTCCTCGGCAATCGTCTCGAGTCGTTCACGAATGCTGTCGACATCAGGCATGAGCAACCTCTACCACGATCCGGTGACAGGCGGCGTCGGTCACGAGTCCACTCGCCACACCGCTACGCTCCGCCCGTGGCTCGACCTCCGCACGATGGATCACTCCGGGAGTGGATCTCCTTCGAACACGAAGGCGACACGTGGATGTTCGACGCCACGTTCCTCGCAAGCGACTGGACGTGCATCTTCGGCCGAGGCTGTCACGGCATCCTCGACGATGACGCCACGCATCTAGGACACGGTTGTTGTTCCTTCGGAGCGCACTTCGCCGACAAGCCCGACCGCAAGCGTGTCCGGGCTGCCGCCCGACGTCTCCCGAGTGAACTCTGGCAGAACTCCACCGCCGTTGAGCGCCCCGAGGACGCATTCGTCAAGGACGGCGAGGGAAACTGGACCACGGCGTTGCACGATGGCGCCTGCATCTTCCTCAACCGACCCGGGTTCGACGCCGGTGCGGGCTGCGCACTCCACCTCGCCGCCCTCCTCGCCGGAGAGCGTCCCCTCGACTGGAAGCCGGAGGTGTGCTGGCAGGTGCCACTCAGGTTCGAGTACCACGACGACGACGTCGGCCACACCACCCACGTGCTGCGCGAGTGGAAGCGTCGGGACTGGGGGGCAGGCGGAGAGGACTTCCACTGGTGGTGCACCGATGCGCCGGACGCGTTCATCGGCTCGGAGCCCGTGGCGATCGCGCTTCGTGACGACATCGTCGAACTCGTCGGCGAAGCGGTCTACGAGCGGCTGATCGACGAGCTGCGATTCGAGGACACGGCCGGAACGAACACGCACGGCTCCGAGGGGTCCGTCACGTGGCTCCCCCATCCACGATCACTCCGCTCGAACTCCCCGGACTGAGGACGGGCTGACGATCTGACGGTCAGCCTCCGTCGGAGTCGGTGCCGTCGAAGTCGGTGCCGTCGGCGGTATCGGTGCCGTCGGGGTCGGGTCCGTTACTCGATCGTGGCCCGTCGAACTCGAGCACGTCGAAGTCCTCGGGGTCCGTCGACGTCCGGGAGGGTCCGCCCAGCCCGTCGTCATCGAGGATCGACTCGATGTCGAGATCTGGGCCGCGCTTGAGCGCTCGGGCTTCCTCGTAACGGCGGTGCCGACCCTTCTTCACGCTGGGCTCCACATCATCGGTTCTGCGTCATCGGTTCTGCGTCATCGGTTCTGCGTCAACGGTTCTTACCCAGAGGTCCCCATCATGTGCGGCCCCTCAGACTGCTGAGCCGACGCTGATGTTAGCCCTCCCGTGCTCGCCGTACACGTCCGGGATTCATCGCCGGTAGGGTCGTGGCGTGATCGGGGACCACGCTCACGCCACTGGCGCACCGTGAGCGTCTCCCCACCGGCCCTCGTGCTCCTCGCCGGACTCGCAGCGTTGCTCGGGACCAACGGCGGGATCGGAGGCGCGGCGCTACTCGTCCCGGCGCTCGTGGGACTCGGAATCGACCCCGCGGCGGCCGCGCCACTCGGGCTCGTCGCAGTCGGCGGCGCATCGCTCGCTGCTGCGTCCCGGCAGTTGCGAGCCGGTCTCGTCCACCACCGGCTCGGCCTCACGATCGAGCTCCCCGCTTCGGCCGCCACGGTGGTCGGTGCCCTGCTCTCGGTCTCGGTCTCGGAGAAGTTGCTCGCAGCCGTGCTCGCAGGGGCGGCCGTCGTAGGTGCCATTTCCGGACTCGCCAGAAGCGGTGTCCGGAACGAACCGAGCCCGACGTTCAGCGCCGAGACCCACGGCGAGTGGCCCGGGACGCTCGGCGGGAGCTACCAACTCGCCGATGGCTCCGTTCCCTACGCCGCCAAGCGCGTCGGCCCCGGTCTCGTCGCAGCCGCCGGAGCGGGACTCGTCGCAGGACTCTCCGGCGTCGGTGGAGGGTTCCTCAAGACACCGACGCTGAGCGAGTTGATGAGTGTTCCGGTCAGGGTGGCGGCAGCCACCACGTCGTTCACGCTCGGGATCACCGCTGCCGCAGGGCTCGCTGTCTTCGTCGCTCAAGGTCGGGTGGAGCCGGAACCGTCTGCCGCAGTCCTCCTCGGCGCACTGCTCGGAGGAACAGTTGGTGCTGTGGCCCAGGGGATCCTCCCACCTCCAGTTGCCAGACGCCTGACCAGTGTGCTGCTCCTGTCGGTGGCCGCTGTTGTGGTGGTGCAGACGTGGTAGCGCCGGACCCGCGTGCTGGACGCTTTGACACTGCATCGAGTCGACTGCGGGATGCAGCGGTGGCGGCGGCGGTCCTCGCCGTGGCCGGGATCGTGCTCCCTGATCCGGTGGGGAGAACGTGTGCGGTCGCAGCCTTCGCAGTCGTTGCGTTCGTGCCGGTGATCCGAATCGGCTGGTTGGGCATCAGATGGTGGAAACGAGGAGACCGACGCTACGCATCGCTGCCACCGGCGATCGTCGTCGTGATCGCCATCGGCGTGTTGTTGGCACTCGCCTGAGCGCTACTCCACGTCGCGTAGCACGAGGCCTTCGCCCCGTTCGAAGGCCAGAGCTGCCTCCCCGGACAGAAGCCGCCTGATCGGACCACCGACCAGCTCGGCACGCCAGCCCGTGGCCAGCCGAGCCTCCGGTGCGCCACGCAGGAGATCCTCGATGTCCGATCGAGTGGCGAGGAGTGCGGTCTCGAGGTCGAGGTCCCGTGAGCGCTGGCTGACCCATGCGGCAATCAGCGGAAGCGCCGGACGCAGCTCTGCAGGCAGCTCAGGGGTAGACCGAGGCTCAGATCGAGCGGGCGCTTGTTGGCGAGCCGAGGCCACGACGCCGAGCAGAGTCTCAGCCGCCCCGTTGCGCATCGCTCGACCGTCGACACCCCGCAAGGACCGAAGTTCCTCGTCGGTGGACGGTGCACTCGAGGCGATGGAGACCACTGCGAGATCCGACAGCACGAACCGGGGAGTGAGATCGGCCTCTGCCGCCCGTGTCTCCCTCCAGGCGGCCACCGCCTGAGCCACCGCCAACGCGCTCCCCTGTAGGTGTCGGATCTCCTTGATGCGGCGCCACGCCTCCTCGGGGTTGCGCGGACCCCGACTCTCCACACGCATGCTCTGGCATGCCTCCTCGACCCACGGGAGCCGCCCCCGGCGCTCGAGCTCCTGATGCAGCCGATCGTGGAGCTCGAGCAGATGGGCCACATCAGAGGCGGCGTAGTCGAGCTGGGCCGGGGTGAGAGGCCGCTGGAGCCAGTCGGTGAGGCGATCGGCCTTCGGGGCCTGCACACCGAGCTCCCGTTCGAGCAGCGTGGACAGCGAAGGAGTCGTGTAGCCCACGAACCCCGCAGCGATCTGCGTGTCGAACAGTGAGCTCGGCACGGTACCGCACACACGTTCGAGGACCTCGAGGTCCTGCCGTGCGGCGTGGAGGACGGCGACTCCCGGGCCGTTGAGGACACGAGCGAGAGGGGCGAGATCGACGTTCAGGGCATCGATCACAACCGTGCCGTGCTCGTCAGCAATCTGGACGACTGCCACCTGAGGGAAGTAGGTCCGTTCGCGGTGGAACTCGGTGTCGAGGGCATAGCGGGGAGCATCGACGAGTCGGTCGATCAACCGGCCGAACGACCGATCGCCGTCGATGAAATCGTGCCCGGGCGTCGTTGCCCGCTCCTCGCCCACTGGACTCACCCCGGGCCGTGCTCCACGGGACGACCGGATTCGGCCCACGCCAGTGTCCCGCCGACCACGTTCACCGCTTCCCGTCCCTGTGCCACGAGGAACTCACACGCCCGCTCACTGCGAGCGCCGCTCCGGCAGATCACATACAACGGCGAGCCATCCGGCACCTCGGAGAGCCGTTCCGGCAGCTCATCGAGCACGACGTGCACCACGCCGGGAACCCGGACCTCCTCGACCTCCTCGGCGGTACGAACGTCGAGGATCGGTGCGCCGGACGCCAGAGCGACCTCGAGTTCGTCGACGTCGATCTGAGGGACCATCACCCGGACGATACCCCGCCCGACCCGGAATCGGGTGCAGCACCCTCACCGCCTGAATCCACATCGATGTACGGAAGAGACTCCAGAGCGAGTCGGTCAACCGGCCAGTGGAGCAGACCGGCGTGAAGCGAGCGCACTCCCTCAGCGACGAGGTCCCGAACCCCTCGCGCCACGGTGGGGTCGAGCGCCACCACCGACCACGCCTCCTGACCGTCGACCACTGGCACCGCGACGGCCGAACCGGCCCGGACCGAGGCGATCACGGGCTGCAGGGACTGCGCTGTGAGCCCCGGGAGATCACAGGCGCACACGAGGAGTGCGGCGCCGGCATGGTGCCGAGCGAGGGTGGCCACCGCAGCGAGTGGTCCGGCCCCGGGGAGGTCGTCGTCGAGGAACGAACCGAACGGCTCGAGCGCCGATCGGTTTCCACCGACGAAGACCACGTCGGACATGCCGGCATCGCGCTGGGCCCGGGCGACGCCCACCGCCCACGGCCCTCCCGGGCCTTCGATCAACGCCTTGTCGCGGCCCATCCGTCGGGAGGCGCCCCCACAGAGAACTCCGCCGACCCACGTCGGTCCGATCACTCCTCGACGACGCCGCCGTACGCCAGGCCGGCACCGGTCCCGACTCGTCCACCACGGACCTCCTCGAGCGAGGCCCGGAGATCGGCGGCGAAGGTATCGACCACTCGGTCGTGGCCGGGCGAGAGCATCACGTGGAGACCCCCCGGCTGACGGTCGAGGTTCCAACCACGCTCGTCCATGGCGTCGCCGACAGCATCGGTGTCGAGTGTCGCCTCCGGAGCGGCGCCGAACTCGAAGATGGAGAGATCCGGATCACCGGTGACCTGCAGGAGATCGATGGAATCGATGGCCTCACGGAAGCCGTGAGTGGCGGTGCGTACCCGGTCCGCCAGTCGAAGGTATCCGGTGCGGCCGAGATGGGTGATCGTCGCCCAGGCGCCGGCGATCGGCCCGCCGGGCCGGGTACCAGCGGCGGACATCGAGGCATAGAGCCCGCCGGGCCAGTCGTCATACATGAACAACTGGCGCTGCTGCAGGTCACGATCCCGGTAGAGGATGGTCGATGTGCCCTTGTAGCTGTAGCCGTACTTGTGGAGATCCGCTGAGATCGATGTGACGCCCTCGACCCGGAAGTCCCATGGCGCCACCGACTCACCGAGTTCCTCCCAGAACGGCAGGAGGTATCCGCCGAGACAGGCATCCACGTGGCAGAGGGTCCCAGCGGCGGCTGCGATCGCCGCCAGATCGGTGATCGGATCGATCACACCGTAGGGGTAGCACGGCGCGCTCCCGACGACGAGCGCCGTGCGGTCAGAGACGGCATCAGCGAACCGCTCGGGATCGGCCCGACCATCGGGGCCGACTGGAAGCTTCGTCAACTCGACATCGAGGTAGTGGCAGGCCTTGGCGAACGCCGGGTGTGCCGTCGTGGGACACAGCAGTTGGGGCTGGGCGACCCCCCGCGAGCGGGCGTCCTCCCTGGCAGTCAACACTGCGAGAAAGATCGACTCGGTCCCTCCCGATGACAGCGCTGCTGCGCCGGCACCGAACAGGTCACGGACGAAAGCGAGGATCTCAGCCTCCATGCGCAGCAGCGTGATGTAACGGAACGGATTGAGGGCGTTCTCATGGAGGAACATCCCAGCGATCTCGTGTTGCAGCGCCTCGAGGTCCGGGTCGTCGACGTTGTACACGAGCGAGAAGGCCCGTCCGCTCCGCCAGTCGAGATCACCGGATCGTTCGGATCGCACGAGATCGAGGATCTCCCCCGCTGGAGTGCCACCTGGTGGGAATCCCCGGGTGTCGTTCACAGCGAATACGCCTCCGGATCGAGTTGTACGAGGAAATGACGGCAACGCTCGGCCTCGTCGACCTCTCCGAGAGCCGCCGCCGTGGCGGCGAGACCGGCGAGGGAGTCGAGGAAGCCCCGGTTGGACGGTACCGACGCCGGCAGGTAGCCCGTTCCCCGCCAGCCGGACGCCCGCATCCGGTCGAGACCCCGGTGGTACCCGACTCGGTAACAGGCATAGGCCTCCACGTCGTCACGGGCCAGCGCTCCGAGCGCAGCCCAACCGACCAGGAGATCCGGTTGCTGGGCCACGATGGCGGCCACGAGCGATCGCCGGTCTCCCTCCGGGGCGTCGAAGGCGGCGGCAACTGCAGCGACCGCCGCCGGGTCCTCCGGCGGCAGCGCCGTCCTGGGGGGGCCGGACGAAGACAGATTCACGGGAAGATCGGACACGCTCCGATGCTAACGCGCATTATCCGGGGACTCCCGGGGGACGTCACCGGCCTCTCCGTCGCGATCATCCGGAATGGTCGGCTCGCCGCGAACCACCCCACCGGCCGGGTCCACAGCGGCTCGACGGATCTCGTTCATCCGGGTTCGTTGACGGATCCCGAGACGGAGTCGGTCTGCCGGTGCGGGTCGATCGCCGACTCTGTGTTCGAGGAACCGGACGGCGTTTCGATGACCGCGCCGCATCAGCTCCGCACTCTGGCTGAAGTCGTCGAATCGCACCTCCGGCCGCTCGCCCGGCGGCAGGATCACTGCCTCCACGCCATCGGGCAGGTTGGCGAGATCGTTGGCGAATCGGGCGTTCCGAGCGACCCAGTACGCCTGCAGTGCCGCATCGAGCGGTCGACGGATCGTGGTGTCGGGTCGTCCGTGGACGCCGACGTGCAGCACGTAGATCTCGCGGCAGCCGAGATCGATCGCTCGGGAGATGGGCACGTTGTTGATCGCACCACCATCGAGGTATCTGCGCCCCCCGATCACCACGGTCGGGAACACCGCCGGCATGGCGGCCGACGCCACGATCGGCGGGATCAGTTCGCCCTCCTCGAACCACGTCTCCACAGCACTGTCGACGTCCGCAGCGACACACTGGAACGGCACCTTGAGGTCGTCGAAGGTCGACTCGGGACCGAGTAGCTCGGCGAGTCGTGCCCGCAAACCCGACCCGGTGTGCAGCGCTTCCCCCCGCCGAAGCATCTGCACGATCGGAGGGAGACGGGAACCGGGCATGACGTCCTCGCCATCGGGACGGGTCCAGAACTCCTCGAGGCGTCGGACTCCTTCAAACCCTGGCATCAGCGCTGCGCCGGCGCCATTGATCGCTCCGACCGAGCAGCCGAGGATCACATCGGGTTCGAGCTCGAACTCGGCGAGCGCCTTGAGCATGCCCACCTGTAGAGCCCCGAGGTTCCCTCCACCAGAGAGCACGAACGCCCGGCGCAGCCGGCGACGCAGACGGGGCTTCAGTGCGACCACGCCGACGATCCTATTGAGGCGTCGCAACGGACCGGCACGGTCACGATCCGTATGAATCGACGAGCCAGTGACGACAGGCTCCGGGGTGAGTCAGATGAACCCCGTGGGAAGCGCCATCGATCACGGTCGGGGCAACTGCGAGCAGTTCCGCGAGCGCAGCCGCCATCTGCGCCTCGTAGCTGCCGCTCAGCTCACCGTAGGCCACGGCCCGGCGGACCTCGACCGGCGGCGACAGCGGCTCCGAGTGGCTGAGTTCCTCGAGGTCGGCCACGATCGCCGGGCCCTCATCGATCCGAGCCTCCTGGAACGTGGTGCGGAGGTTGCTCCAGTTGTCCGAACCGAGAACGCTCCGGGCGAAGTGGACCACCGCAGCGTCGGTTCCATCGCTCGATGCCACTGCGAGTGTGGAATCGGCGAGGTCGTTTCGATAGCCGGGCAGTTGCGGAAGAGGCGCCTCGTAGGTGGCCAACAGGTCCGGGCGGAGACCGTTGCCGACTGCATGCCAGGCCACCGTGCCCCCGAATGAGTGGCCGAGGATCACGATCCGCTCGGCATCGAACGTGTCGATCACCTCAGCGAGATCCCCTGCGTGCTGATCGAGAGACCCCGGCCCGGCGGAGATGGACTCGGCGTATCCGCGGCGATCGTAGGAGACTGCGCCAACTTCGGTCGCTTCGACGAGCCGACGTGCGAGACGATTGAAGCTTGCGGAGCGATCCATCACACCGTGTACGAGGACGAAGCCCACGCGGGCGGGAATCGCTCCCCAACGGCGCTGGGCGATCACGGAACCCGCGACAGCCGGAGGACGTCGGTGGCGCGTATCGACCGATCACCGGCGCCGGCGAGCACGGCGACCAACTGACCCGACTGCACGAGTCCCTGGGCCCGTGCCGCAGTGATCAACTCGTCCATGCGGTCCGATGTGTCCACCCGGTGATCTGTCCGCAGCGGCACCGCCCCCCAACTCAGCGTGAGCTGTGCAACGGTGCGTTCCTCTGGGCTGAACGCCACGATCGGCATGGATGGCCGGAACCGCGCCATGGACCGCACGGTGAACCCTGTGTCCGAGATGCAGATGATTGCTGCGACGTCCATCTCTGTTGCGGCTCGCCACGCCGCAGCAGTCATGGCATCGGTGATCCTGGCACCGACGGACTCACCCACTGCCGATTGTCGGAGCAGTCGAATGCGACGGGCCCACGCATCGAAGTCGAACTCCTGATCTGCTCGGGCAGCCACCCGGGCCATGGCCGAGACGGCACCCACCGGATCGTGCCCGACAGCGGTCTCCGCCGAGAGCATCACCGCCGAGGTGCCGTCGGAGATGGCGTTGGCGACATCGGAGACCTCGGCCCTCGTCGGCGCCGGAGCCGTGATCATCGACTCGAACATCTGCGTGGCGGTGATCACCGGCTTGCCCCCGGAGATGCAGTCACGGGTGATGCGCTTCTGGAGGTGAGGTAGTTCCTCGATGCCGAGTTCGGCTCCGAGATCGCCTCGGGCGATCATGATCGCGCCCGCCTCGGCGATGATTCCCGTCAGGTTCTCCACTGCGGCTCGGGTTTCGATCTTCGCCACGACGAGTGGTCCCCGTGGATGAGGTTCGGTGCCGAGCCGGCGGATGTCGTGGGCCGATCGCACGAAGCTGACCGCAACGATGTCGACTCCGGCATCGACGAAGGCGTCGAGGTATCGGAGGTCCTCCTCGGTCGGTGAGGTGATTCCGAGGCGATCGCTCGGGATGTGCAGACCCGGGCGTCCCTGCGTCAGGCCACCGTGAGCCACCCGGGCGAGGGCGCGGTTTCCGTCGATCGACTCCACCTGCAACGAGACGCTCCCGTCGCCGACTGCGAGCAGATCGCCCGGATGCACGTCGTTCAACAGGTCGGGGTAGTCGACTCCGACCACTTCTGGGCTCGACGAGTCGAGTCCTGGAACCAGCTCGATCAACGAGTCGGCCGACAGCAAAACTTGCGTCGAGCCGAACGATGCGAGGCGGACCTTCGGGCCGGGTAGGTCGACCATCGTCCCAACCGGTCGCCTGAGCCGCTCCGAGACAGCCCGCACGGTGCGGTACCGGGCGAGGGCCTCGTCGAGGGTGCCGTGCGCCAGACCGATCCGAGCGACGTCGACACCGCCGAGCACCATGGCCTCGAGGATTTCGGGCGAGTCCGACGCCGGACCGATGGTGGCGACGATCTTGGTTCTGCGGGTCACCCTGCTGAGGCTAGGGGTTGAGCATCAGGACCGCGGAACGTCCTTCCAGGGGAGTTCCTTGTCCACTCGCACATCACCGGGCAGGCCGAGCACACGCTCACCGAGGATGTTGCGCAACACCTCACTGGTTCCACCCTCGATCGAGTTCGCCCGAGAGCGAAGGAAGTTCTTGGGAATGTCGTCGGTGAACAGAGCATGGCGAGGGCGAGCAAACTCGTAGGAGCCGTACAGCATCCCCTCGGCGCCAAGGATCTCCACTGCGGTGTCGTAGATCGCCTTGTTCAATTCGGCCATGGCCAACTTGGCCACAGAACCCTCGGGGCCGGGTGTACCCGAGCGCCGGTTGGCAGCGGCCCGCATGTTGTTGAGGCGGTTGACCTCGGCCTGAATCCACAGGTTGGTCACCCGGTCGCGCATCACGGGATCGGTGGAGGCGTGCTTGGTCCAGAGATCGACGAGGTGACCGATCGGACCGGAGCCCCGGGGCGGGGTCCCGCCACCGATGGATACTCGTTCGTTCATCAGGGTGGTGATCGAGACCGCCCAACCCTGCCCTTCGGCGTCGAGGCGCATCGAGTCGGGAACCCGGACGTCGGTGAAGTAGACCTCGTTGAACTCCGCATCTCCGGTCATCTGGCGAAGCGGACGAACCTCGACACCCTCGGCCTCCATGTCGACGATGAACGCAGTGATTCCCCGGTGCTTGGGCACGTCCGGGTTGGAACGGGCAATCAGGAGGCCGTATCGGGAGATGTGGGCGAGCGTCGTCCAGACCTTCTGTCCGTTGATGACCCACTCGTCACCGTCACGATCGGCCCGCATGGCCAGGGATGCCACGTCGGAACCGGCACCGGGTTCGGAGAACAACTGGCACCAGATGTGTTCGTTGGAGAACAACGACCGAAGGAGACCACGCTGCCCGTCGGTCCCGTGGGTCACGACTGCGGGTGCGCACATCCCGTAACCGATGGGGTTGCGTGCGCCACCGATCGGCCCCCCGGCACGAGCCACTCGTTCGATCACGGTCCTCTGGAGCTTCGGCGTCACGCCGAGACCACCCCAGCCGACCGGGAAGTGCACCCAGGCCAATCCCGAGTCGTACTGCGCTTCGAGGAACGCACGTTCGTCGGTGGCTGAGGGATCGTGGTTTGCGAGCAAGCCGTCGACTGCGTCGTTAACGAGTGTTTCGTCGGACATCAAACCCCCCGGTGGCTCAGGAACATCCCAAAGTTACTCTTCGGGCGAATCCGGGGCCGAGTCGGTCACGTACCGACGCTCGCCGACTCGTCATCGGGAGGGGGCTCATCGAACCCGGCCTCGCTCAGGCGTTGGAGCAACTCGTCACGGATCGACCGTCCGGCCTCACGGGCCCGCTCGCCTGACACCCGCCAACCCAGCCGCGAGGAGTACAAAAGCGGCGCCTGACGGAGTCGGCCGGCGGTCACTGCTGTGACGCGGGCAAAACACAGGTGATGGTCGATGGGCTCGCCACTCTCCCAGCGGTCCCGGACCTCGAGCACCTCACAGGAGAGCCAACCGAGCGAGTCGGGGACGAACGGTTGACCGTCGCCGCTCAACTCGAGGAACTCCTCGGCGATGTGATGGAACCGCCGGCCCGGGTACGAGAAGTACTGCCCGGCATCGACCTGATCACCCGTGAGGAGTGAGACAGTGAAGCGACCGCTGGCGCAGATCAGCGGGTAGGTGTCATGGCGGGGCGACACCGATGCCAAGATGATCGGGTCGTCGAAACTCACCTGCATCACCCAGTGAGAGCAGTAGGCCCGGACCAGACCGTCGTGCGCTGCTGCGACCACTTGGACGCCGTGCATCATCTGTCCGAGCGTTCTTTTGATCTCCCGGTCGATCACGTCCGGAGCCTACGACCCCGCTAGTTGAGCAGAGCCCGCAGACGTTGGGCGCTGCTGCGGAGTGCATCGCCGGTCGGTCCGGGCAGCGCATGCTCCTCCAGGAGGCCCGCCGCTTCGAGGTAGGCGCCCCGCGCCACGAGCCTGGTGGTTGCCGCTCCCAGCGCATCGCTCGGAGGGGGCCGACGTCGGAGCTCGAGGGCGAGCACCCGCTCGAGACCGGAGTCATCACCGAGGCGGACGTAGGCCGATCGGAGGTTGCGGCACCACCGGTCGACCACCGAGCGGACGTCGAGGGCGACCTCACCCCCGGGTCGGGGCTGCCACGCCGGTTCATACCGGCGCGCCAGGGCAACGACACTCGGTGCATCGAGGACCCGGCCCCCGTCGAACACGTCGAAGACGGACCCGCCGAGCGGATCACGGGCGACGACGTGTCCGGGGAGGCCGATGATCTCGAGATCCACGCCCAGACGGCGACCGAGGAGCACCACGACCACCGCCACCGACAGCGGGATGCCGCACCCACGCTCGAGTACCCGGTCGAGGAGGCTGTTCTCGGGCGAGTCGTAGGTCTGCGTGTCGCCGCGGAGCACACCGCTCCCGCACAACGCCTTCACCAGGGCTCCGGGGCCGGATGGTTCGCCCGACCTCTCCGTGATCGACAGCACGAGGTCATCGAGCAGGACCCGGGGGTCGGCAGCATCAGGGCGCCCATTGGCGCTCACGGCGCACACCAGTTCCTCGAGGTCCGGCCGTTCAGCGGCCCACAGCTGGGCGAACTGCTCCGGGATCTCCACACGACACGGTAACGCTGCGCACCGACGCACCGGAGTAACTTCAGTCCAGGTCGTCCCCCACGGCGGGCACGACGACGCACCCGCCATGGCATTCCTCGACGGCACTCGACCGATTGCGATCGCCCACCGTGGCGGGACCGAGATCGCACCGGAAAACACGATCGCTGCGTTCAGGAGTGCCTGGGAACTCGGGTTCAACTACCTCGAGACCGACGTCCACCTGACTGCCGACGGAACCCTCGTGGCGTTCCACGACGACCAACTCGACCGTGTGACCGACCACACCGGCTCGATCGCCTCGCTCCCGTGGGCCGAGGTGTCCGGAGCACGGATCCACGGCGTCCACGCCATCCCGACCCTCGAGGAGCTGCTCGAGGAGTTCCCAGACGCACGCTTCAACATCGATGCCAAACACGACGACGCCGCCGTAGCGCTCGTCTGGACGCTGCGGCGCCACGGGGCCCTCGGACGAGTCTGCGTGGGTGGGTTCTCCGATCAGCGACTCGGCCGCATCAGAGCCCTCGCCGGCCCCGGGCTGTGCACGTCGGCCGGACCGAGGGAGATCGCCCGTGAGGTCGCCCGGGCACGACTACGTCGTTCGCCCAACGACCGATCGCTCTCCCGTCCGGTCGCCACGCCGTATCGGTGTCTGCAGGTACCCGTCCGCCATCGCCAACTCGAGATCCTCACGCCGGAACTCGTCCATCAGGCGCACCTCCGAGGAATCGATGTCCACGTCTGGACCATCGACGAGCCGCTGGAGATGAATCGTGTGCTCGACATGGGCGTGGACGGAGTCATGACCGACCACCCGACGGTGCTGCGAACGGTGCTGCGGCGTCGAGGTGAGTGGACGAACTGAAACCGAACCTCACCACTCGCAGACTCGATCACGAGTGAGGCCGCGTTGACAGCGAGTTGCCGTGGAGTAGATTCCAGAGTGTGATGCTTGTCACTCAGGCATCACGTGAGGCAAACCGGCCGTCGAGACATCGGTTGGTCACTAAACCAATCCAGGGGGAATTCGTGACGCCAGATTCGGGAATGATCCGCAAGGTCGCCATCGTGATGATCGCTGCGGTCGCAGTACTCGCCACTGCTTGCGGTGGCGGATCCGGCTCAGAGGACCCGAGCGCCTCCGGCGGCGGGAGTGAGACTGAGGTTCCGACCCCTGGCGGCGAGGCGGTGTACGGACTCGAGGCTGAGACATCCGGTGGCTACTGCCTCGCCGAGGCTCAACTTGCCGCATCCGGGATTCAGGTCGCTCGGTCCGTCTACGACACGCTCACGATTCCTGACAACCAGGGCAACTTCACTGGGTCGCTGGCAGAGTCCGTCACGCCGAATGCCGACTACACGCAGTGGACCGTGAAACTCCGGCCCGGGATCACCTTCCACGACGGTTCTCCGCTCGACGCCCAGGTGGTCAAGAACAACATCGACGCCTACCGCGGCACCTACCCGGCCCGCTCACCACTGCTGTTCCGTTTCGTCTTCGAACCCATCGCCGATGTCTCGGTGGCGGACCCGTCGACGGTCGTGATCACCACCAAGACGCCCTGGCCGGGGCTGCCTGCAGCGTTGTTCCAGTCCGGACGCATGGGAATCATGGGGCAGGCCCAACTCGACGACACCGAGACCTGCGACACCAAGTTGATCGGAACCGGACCGTTCCAACTCCAGGACTGGAAGGTCAACGACAGCTTCGTCGCTGTCAAGAACCCCAACTACTGGCAGAAGGACGCCGCAGGAACTCAACTCCCCTACCTCGACAAGATCACCTTCAAGCCCTACCCGGATGGCATCGCCCGGCTGAATGCCTTCAACTCCGGAGAGATCAACGTGATGCACACCTCTGGTGCAGAGGATCTGCTCGATCTGCGGGACCAGCGCGACTCCGGCGAGATCGAACTCGTCGAGTCCGACCAGTTCGCCGAGGTGAGCTACGGGATGCTGAACGCCTCCAAGCCACCGTTCAACAACAGGAACTGCCGACTCGCAGCGGCAACCGCCGTCGACCGCAACGAGATCAACAAGATCATCAACCTCGACGTGTTGACCATGGCGTCGGGGCCGTTCGGGAAGGGCGACGTCGGCTACCTCGAGAACTCTGGCTACCCCGAGTTCGATCTGGAGAAGGCGAAGGAGTACGCCGCTCTCTGCCAGCAGGAGACCGGGGCTCCACTCGAGTTCACGCTTGTGTCGACCCCGGATCCAGGCGTGGTCAAGACCGTCCAGTTGATCCAGCAGCAGGCCGAGAAGATCGGTGCCAAGGTCAATCTCAAGCAGGTTGAGCAGGCTGCCCTCATCAACACTGCGCTCGGTGGCGACTGGCAGGCGCTCAGTTGGCGGAATCACCCCGGCGGGAACCCGGACGGGCAGTACAACTGGTGGAAGTCGGGCTCACCGGTGAACTTCGGGAAGTTCTCCGATCCTGAGATCGATCGTCTCCTCGACGCCGGCCGAGCCGAGCCCGATCAGGCCAAGGCGGCTGCCATCTACGAGGAAATCAACCGACGCTTCGGGTCGGAGGTGTACAACATCTGGCTCAACTGGACCCAGTGGAACGTGGCCTCGAAGGGGATCTCAGGCGTCTACGGACCCAACAACCCCGACGGCAGCGAGCCATTCCCCGGCCTCGCCACCGGCCATCCGGTCCTCGGGCTCTACAAGAAGAACTGAGCAATTGGGGCCCGGACCTCGGTCCGGGCCCCTGAGCCCATGGTCGCCCTCCGAAAGCTCGGTCAACTACTCGTCACGGTGGTGCTCGTGACGCTCTTTGCGTCACTCCTGCTCGAGTTGCTGCCCGGTGACCCCGTTCAGGTGCTGGTGCCGTTCGGGAGCGACGAGCAACGTGAGGCCGTGCGGGCCGACCTCGAACTCGATCAGCCGTTCGTGGCGCGATACGGGTCGTGGTTGGGCGGGTTCGTCACCGGCGACCTCGGGAACTACTACACGGTGAGTTCCACCCGCCCGGTGTCCGAACGGGTCGCCGACGCTCTGCCGGTCTCGCTCGTGTTGATGATCTACGCCCAGGTGATCGCTCTGCTGATCGCCATCCCGGTCGGCGTGATCGCTGCCTACCGCAAGGACACGTTCTTCGACCGACTCTCGAACACCTCTGCGTTCGCCATGTTGGCCATACCGACCTTCGCTCTGGGATTCGTGCTCCAGTACTACCTCGGAGTGAAGCTCGGGTGGTTCAAGGCCACGGGATACACCCCGATCACGGAGAACCCCTCGGAGCATCTCCAGACGGTCGTACTGCCAGTCATCACCCTCGCCGTGGGCCAGGTGGCCGTCTACATGCGCCTCCTCCGCAGCGACATGATCGCCACGCTCCAGCAGGACTTCATCACGATGGCCAAGGCGAAGGGTCTGAGGAACAAGCGCATCCTGTTCCGCCATGCGCTCCGACCATCGTCGTTGACCCTGCTCACCGTTGCGGGCCTCAACGTCGGCACGCTGATCGGCGGCGCCCTCATCGTCGAGGTGGTCTTCGGGATCCCCGGCATGGGATTCCTGCTCGCCGAGGCGATCGCCACCCGTCAGGTTGTGGCGTTCCAGTCGATGGTGGCCATCATCGCGATCTTCTACGTGCTGGTGAACTTCAGCGTCGACATCCTCTACAGCGTCCTCGATCCCAGGATCCGACGATGAGCACCGAGCAGTACCCGACTGGACGAGACACCAGCATCACGCACCTCGATCCGTCGCTCGAGGTCACAGCGCTCGCCATCACCGCCGAAGAACTCGAGCCCGCAGACCCCGACGCCAGGAAGGGAGGACTCGGTGCCGGCGCATGGCTGTCCCTCGGGTGGATCGTCGGCTTGGCGACGCTGTCCGTCATCGCCCCGTTCCTCCCGTTTCCCGATCCCAGCGAGTCGGTGGCAGCTCTCGCCCGTCAGGGTCCGGTCGTCAACCAGTGGCTCATCGCACTGCTCGCGCTCGTCGTGCTCGGGGTGGTCAGCGTCCTCCTGACATCGATGGTCCGACGCTCCGATGACTCCGGGGTCCGGGTCCGCACGATCCGGGTGGTCATCGGCGTGATCGCCGCAGTGATCGTGATCGCCACGCTCGCAGTTCACGTGAGCCGCAACCAGGGTTCGCTGCTCGGGGGCGACACGATCGGACGCGACATGCTGAGCCGGATCATCTACGGCACCCGCTCGTCCTTCGCCATCGGCTTCGGCGCTGTAGGGTTCGGCCTGATCATCGGCGGATTCCTCGGGCTCGTCACCGGATTCTTCCGCGGGCGCGTCGACGGCGTCATCACCCCGGCCATGACGATCCTGCTCGCCATTCCACAGTTCGTGCTCGCACTCGCACTCGTGACGGTCCTGGCATCCAGCGACGACACGAGCAGCTCGAAGCGCATCGGTGTCGTGATTCTTGGGCTCGGGATCGTCTCCATCCCGATCCTCGGCCGCATCACTCGAGCGAACACACTCGTGTGGTCCGAGCGCGAGTTCGTGCTCGCCTCCAAGGCCATGGGCGCCAAGAGTTGGCGCACCATGTTCCGAGAGGTGCTCCCGAACGTGGTGCCCGCCATGATGTCCATCGCCCTGCTCGGTGTGGGCATTGCGATCGTGGCCGAGGGTGGGCTGAGCCTGTTCGGCGTCGGCGTGCAACTCCCGACCCCATCGTGGGGGAACATCATCGCCGAGAATCGCGACCAACTCCGCCGTTCACCGCACATGGTGATGATCACGATCATCGTGTTGTTCATCACGGTGCTGGCGCTCAACTACCTCGCCGATGTCGTGGCCAAGCGATTCGAGGTCAGGGAGTCGGTGCTGTGAGCGCCCCGACTCCCGCCACCGCCGTCGCTCCGCTTCCCTGGGACGGTCCGCTGCTCGAGCTCGTCGACCTCCGAACCTCGTTTCGCACACCCCGGGGCCTGGTGCGATCCGTCGATGGGATCTCGTTCACCCTCGGACGCGGCACCACGCTCGGGATCGTCGGTGAGTCCGGTTCGGGCAAGTCGGTCCTGTCCCGTTCGATCATGGGACTGCTTCCCTCCAATGCAGAACGCTCCGGCCAGGTGGTGTTCGAGGGCCGGGACATCTCCAACCTCACCGGTGAGGGGTATCGGGAGTTGTGGGGCACTGACATGGCGATGGTCTTCCAGGATCCCATGACGGCCCTCAACCCGGTAATGAAGGTCGGACACCAGATCACCGAGTCGCTCCGGTTCCATCTGGGGATGTCCAAGGCCGAGGCCCGAGACACCGCAGTCGCTCTCCTGCGGTCGGTTCGGATTCCCGAAGCGGAGAAGCGCTTCGACTCCTACCCCCACGAGATGTCCGGCGGCATGCGACAGAGAGTCGTGATCGCCGTCGCTCTCGCTTGTGGACCGAAGCTCCTCCTCGCGGATGAACCAACCACAGCCCTCGACGTGACCGTTCAGGCGCAGATCCTCGACCTGCTCGCTGAACAGCAGCGAGAGCGCTACATGACGGTCATCCTCGTCACGCACGATCTCGGTGTGGTCGCCGGCCGAGCCGACCACATCGCCGTCATGTACGCCGGACGCATCGTCGAGTCAGCACCCACCGCCGTGTTGTTCAACGAGATGCAGATGCCCTACACCGAGGCGTTGCTAGCGGCCATCCCGAAGCTCGATCAACGCTCGCACACACGCCTGACCGCGATCGGCGGTCGACCACCCGACCTCGTCAACCCGCCAACCGGGTGTGCGTTCAGTCCACGTTGTCCCTACGCCCGTGATCGGTGCTTCGCTGAGCGCCCGGTTCTGCAGGAAGCCGCCACACCCGGCCACTACTTCGCCTGCTTCTATCCGATGTCCTCTCCGGAGACACGGGCAGCAAGGGATCGGATCGCTGCTGCCTCAGCGTCCGCGCTCCCACCCCCGTTCCAGCAGCCGTCGCTCGACTCGCCTGCCGAAACACCCCCGCCGTTCCAGCCACCGCCGGTCGACCCGCCATCGGCGACACCTCCGCCGTTTCCCGAGGCTCACTGATGGCCGGCAGCGGCACCGCCCACCTTCGACCACCAGAGGATGTTCTCCTCCGAGTGGAGAACCTCGTCGTGGAGTTCAAGGTCGCCCGACGTCGTGTGGTCTCGGCCGTGTCGAACATCTCCTTCGACGTTGCCGAGGGCGAGACCCTTGGTCTCGTGGGCGAGTCCGGCTGCGGCAAGTCGACCACGGGGAAGGCCATCATGCAGTTGCCTCGCCCCACACGTGGGTCCGTCCAACTCGACGGCCGGGAATTGACCGGACTCTCCGGCGAGGCCCTCCGCAGCGCACGCCCAGGGTTCCAGATGATCTTCCAGGATCCGATCTCATCACTGAATCCCCGCCGACACGTGAGCGACATCGTCGTCGAGCCACTCAACGTCTGGAAGATCGGCACCGCCGATGACCGACGAGCCAAGGTCGATGAGGTGCTCACCACCGTCGGCATCGACCCCGAGGCTGCCCGATCCCGGAAACCGTTCGAGTTCTCCGGGGGTCAGTGCCAACGAATCTCGATCGCCCGGGCCGTGATCACCGATCCGCGTTTGATCATCTGTGACGAGCCGGTCTCTGCGCTCGATGTGTCGGTCCAGGCGCAGATCCTGAACCTTCTCGAGGACATGAAGGAGCGCTATCGGCTGACGCTCGTGTTCGTCGCCCACGACCTCGCCGTGGTCAAGAACGTCTCCGACCGTGTCGCCGTGATGTACCTCGGCAAGATGTGCGAGATCGGGCCGCCCGACACGATGTACGCCCAGCCGGCCCACCCGTACACAGCGGCGCTCCTCGCCGCCATCCCCCTCCCGGATCCCGCCGTCGACCCGGCAGCCACCGAACACCTCGGCGGGGACCTGCCATCGCCACTCGATCCACCGTCGGGCTGTCGGTTCCGAACCAGGTGCCCGCGGGCACACGACGTCTGTGCGCAGGTCGAACCCCAGATGCAGCGAGTCGGAGACGATCACTACGTCGCCTGCCACGCACCGCTCGTGACCCCGGTGGCCGCACCCGGCGTTCGCTGAACAGTCGCCGGGCGCAGTGGAACTCGACATCCCCTCGATCCTCGAGGCGCTCGAGGCCGACCGGCCTGACCACCCCACGCTGGTCCACCGTGGTCGCACCTGGAGCCGACACGAGTTCGGCGACCGGACCCGGCGTCTCGCCTCGGTGCTGCTGCGCCACGACCTCGGAGCCCACGGGGCCTTCGGCGAGGTGCCGCGCTGGGAGTCCGTCCACTCCCACGTGGCGCTATACCTCCACAACCGACCCGAGTACCTCGAGGGGATGGTGGGCGCCTGGAAGGCACGGGCCGTCCCCGTCAACGTCAACTACCGCTACGTCGCCGACGAGCTCCGTCACGTCCTGGTGGACAGCCGGTCGGAAGCCGTGGTGTTCGAGCGCCAGTTCGGACCCACGCTCGCTCCCGTGCTCGAGTCCCCGGTCCCGGGTGCCCGCCTGCTGCTCTGGGTGGAGGACGGCTCCGGCGCTCCCCTCCTCCCCGGTGCCGTCGAGTACGAGTCTGCGCTCGCCACAGCGGAGCCCACCCTGCCGACGGATGTCGTCTCGGCGTGGAGCGGCGACGACCTGTACGTCTGCTACACGGGCGGCACCACCGGGCTGCCCAAGGGTGCCACGTGGCGCCAGGCCGACTTCCTGGTGGGCGCCCTCGGGGTCCAGCGGGCCGACGGGTGTGAGTTCGGGGGCCTCGACGAAGTGGTCACGGCCGCCGGCAACCGGCTCCGGGCGTTGCCGGCGCCGCCGTTCATGCACGGTGCCGCCCACTGGAACGCGCTGTCGTGCTGGACGGACGGCGGCACGGTGGTCGTCCAGGACCGGACGGACACGGTGGATCCGGGCGACCTCCTCCGGACCGTGCGGACCCACGAGGTCACATCGCTACTGCTGGTCGGCGACCCGATGGCCCGTCCGCTCGTCGACGAACTCCGGAGCCGCCCGGTCGAGGTGCCGTCGTTGCGTCACGTGCTGTCGGGGGGCGCGGTCCTCTCCCCAGACACCCGACGAGCGCTGCTCGAGCTGCTCCCAGGGGTGTCGGTGGTGGACGTCCTGGGCTCCACCGAGTCCGGGCGACAGGGCGTGGCCCGGGTGCATCGCCCCGAGGAGGCCGACGCACCGTTCACCCCGTCGGCCGACGGCGTCGTCCTCGCCGAGGACCGGAGGCGCCTGCTCCGACCCGGCGACGAGGCGGTCGGCTGGCTCGCCCGCTCTGGTCGTGTCCCGCTCGGCTACCTCGGCGACCCGGACCGGACCGACGCCACGTTCCCGGTCGTGGACGGCGTGCGCTACGCCGTGCCGGGCGACCGGGCCCAGTGGCTGGCCGACGGTCGCGTCCGGTTGCTCGGCCGGGACTCGGTCTGCGTCAACACCGGCGGCGAGAAGGTCTTCGTCGAGGAGGTCGAACAGGCGCTCGCGCGCCACCCCGGCGTGCTCGACGTCGTGGTCTGCGGCCGTCCGTCACAGCGGTGGGGCGAGGAGGTCGTGGCCGTGGTCGCCCTGCGTGACGGGGAGCACCCGAGCGACGACGAGCTCACCGAGGTCGCCAGCAGGTCGATCGCCCGGTTCAAGCTCCCCAAGGAGATCGTGCGGGTGGGCCGTGTGCTGCGCTCACCGTCGGGCAAGGCCGACTACCGCTGGGCCCGAGCCGTCGCCACCGGCGAGCTCAGTCCTTGAGGGCCACTGCGTTCGGAGTGACGTTCATCTTGGGCTCGTAGGCGACCTCTGCGACGGTGCGCGAGACCGCTGCCACCGTCGAACGGAGTGCCGTCACACATGAGGCACAGGGCCCGTAGAACGGTGCTTCATCTGGTTCACCACATCGAGGACAGTTGAACCGGAGCGACTCCACCGACAGAGCATCGCGCTGCGGTCACCGGAGATCGTGGATCGTCGGTCCCCAGCTCCTCCCCTGCCTGAACACAGCGACGAGGCGTGAATTCACACCATGTGGCTCTGGTGATCCACATCAGGCCGGCGTTACGGTCCGGAATCGGTGCCCCGCAAGCCAAGGGCGCTGCAGATCTGGAGGCAGAGACATGTTGATCACCTGCGGTCCGCCGGACACCCCCCAATATCAGTTGTCGACCCCCAGTTTCGAGGTCCGGCTCCGGGACCGCTCCGTCGAGATGGTCACCGGCGCCGATGCGTACCAGCAGGAGCAGAGCATGACCACGTTCTTCCGAACATCGGGCCAGCGCGGAATCGACTGCTGGGCCACCCGCATTGCGAGCTTCCGTACCGAGGAGATCCTCGCCGTACGGCGCCTCGAGCCCTGACCGGTGCAGTACCGGTTGCGCTGCGGGGTACGGGGTAGTTTCATCGGGCGATCTTGATGAATGAATCAGACTCCCCCGAGCAGCCCGATCCGATCGGTCCACCCAATGTCGTCGTGATCGGCGCCGGACCGGCCGGCCTCACCGCCGCCTACCAGCTCTCCAAGGCGAACATCACCAGCACCATCCTCGAGGCCACCGACGTCGTCGGCGGGATCTCGCAGACCGCCGAACGTGACGGTTGGCGCTTCGACATCGGCGGCCACCGCTTCTTCACCAAGGTGCAGCCGGTCGAGGCCCTCTGGCACGAGATCCTTGACGACGACGAGTTCCTCCTGCGCCCACGGATGAGCCGGATCTACTACCAGGGCAAGTACTACGACTACCCGATCAAGCCGATCAACGCGTTGCGCAACCTCGGATTCCTCGAGGCAGTGCGCTGCGTGTTGTCCTACCTGTGGGCCAGGGTCCGTCCGCCCAAGGACCAGAGCACGCTCGAGGGTTACGTGGTCGCCGACTACGGCCGCCGGCTCTACGAGCACTTCTTCCGGACCTACAACATCAAGGTGTGGGGTGTCGACCCGGCCCAGCTCTCCGCTGACTTCGGAGCGCAGCGCATCAAGGGCATGTCGCTCTGGCACGCCGTGTGGGAGCCCATCCGTTCCCGGCTCCTCGGTCGCCGAGCCGACCGGACCAAGCAGGTCACCAGCCTCATCGAGGACTTCCAGTACCCGAAGTACGGACCCGGCATGATGTGGGAGCGCTGCGCCGAACTCGTCGAGGCCACAGGTAGCGCCGTGGTGTTCGACCAACGAGCCCAGCGCATCGAGCGCAACGAAGCCGGCGTCACTGCCGTCGTCGCCGTCGACAGCGCCGGTCGGACCACGACCTACCCAGCCGATCACGTGGTGTCGACCATGCCACTGCCGTACTTCGTCGAAGCACTCGACCCACCGGCACCCGCCGAGGTGCTCGAAGCGGCCTCCGGCCTCGGGTTCCGCGACTTCCTGACCGTTGCGCTCGTCGTCCCCGAGGTCGACGGCTTTCCCGACAACTGGATCTACATCCACTCCTCCGAGGTCGCCGTCGGGCGCATCCAGAACTTCGGTTCCTGGTCGCCGTACCTCGTGAAGAACGGCCGTACGTGTCTGGGCCTCGAGTACTTCGTCTTCGAGGGCGACGGCATGTGGACCAAGGCCGACGAGGACCTCGTCGAGCTTGCGAAGCGGGAACTCGAGTTACTCGGTCTCGCCCGGGCCAGTGCCGTCGAGTCGGGGTACGTCGTGCGGATGCCCCGGGCCTACCCCGTCTACGACGAGGGCTACCAGGCAAAGGTGGCCGTGCTACGCGACTGGTTGGCGGAAGCGGCGCCGAACGCACACCCGGTCGGCCGCAACGGCATGCACAAGTACAACAATCAGGACCACTCCATGCTCACCGCCATGTTGAGCGTCGAAAACATCGTGACCGGCTCACACCATGACGTGTGGTCCGTCAACGTCGAAGCCGACTACCACGAGGTCGACGCCGACACCCCGTCGGTCGCCTCGGACTGGATCGGCAGCGACGGGGACGGGACCGGACGCGACGCACCGGTCGTCCCGTCCTCCTGAGGCCAGCCTGGCTCCTGCGGCCAGCTCGGGACAGGCTCAGCCGGCGGGACGGGCGAGCACGTCGACCTGCGGTGCGAGCCAGTCGCCGGTGACGGCGATGAACGGTTCGCTGAGGTGTACCCCGTCGCTGCGGATGGACGGATCGAGCCCCCCACCGGGCTGGGTGGCCATCCAGCCGCCGAAGTCCACGACCGTGGCCACCCCGGGCCGCAGGGAGGCCGCCTCCCTGATCAACTCGTTCAGCCGCTCCATCCGCGCCGGATCCGACTCGGGCAGGCCGGTGAAGCCCTGTCCACGGCCCGACTCGATCAACGGGTAGGTGACCAGGGCCACCGTGGCGCCGCGCGAGCCCAGCAGGTCGATGGCCGAGAGGAGCTCGGTGAGGAAGTACCGGTCCGAGACGGGCTCGCCGATCGAACGGATCCGGTCGTCGCCGGGCAGACGACGATCGACGACGTCCCAGATGCCCGTGCCCAGCACGACCACTGCTGGATCGTAGGAGTCGAGCAGCCCGGGAAACAGCGTGGCCCAGTCGCACCGGTCCGCGAACCGGACGATGTCGCGCATGAACCGGTACTCGCCACCCCGGGCAACCGGGCAGCCGAGCTGTGCCCCGATGGAGACCTTGAGCTGCGCACTCGGTACCCGGCTGTCGCGGAGCCCGACCCCTAGGTCGACCGCAACGGAGTCCCCGACCACCAGGACGGGCACGGGCGAGCCGGGCGGCACCGTCCGCCGTGGCACCGCCTGGGGCGCGGCTGGGAGGGGCAGCACGGCCGAGACCGCGCCGAGCTGGTCCGGCGCAGGCACCGGCGGACGGACGTCCCGCATGGCGGGGGCGAGCGATGCGGCGAGCTCACGCTGCCCGAGCTCGGTGTAGCCGACGCCGTCAGGAGCACGCCGGGCCGGATCGAAGGGGCCGCCCGGCCAGGCGTTCGTCACGGCCGCCACGTCGAGCACCGGCAGGCCAGTGGCACCGGCGGCCTCCCGGAGGATCTGGTTCCACCTGTCGATGCGGCCCGGATCGTTCTCGGGGAACCCCGGTCCGGGTCCGCCCTCCACGGCCTCGCTCCCCGACAGGACGAACAACGCCCGCTCTATCTCGCCCTGCGGGAGACCACGGGCCGGCGGTGGCGGCGGGGGCGCGGACCGGTTGTCCATCCTGGGCAGGGTCGCCACGGCGACAGGTACGCCCGTGTCGGTGAGTTCGCCCAGGAAGTCCCGCAGCTCGAGGGCGAGCAGCTCGTCGAGCGCCGGGTCGCCGAGTGAACGCCACGGCTGGTCGGGTTCGGTCCGACGGTCGGCCACGTCACGCATCCCCCCGCTCACCACGACCAGCTCCGGACGGTTCACCGTGACCTCTGCCAGCCACTGTTCCTGGAGCGACCCGCAGCGGTCGGAGTTCCGCTCAGCGGTGCCGTCGGGCATGGCGACGAACCCGACTGCCACCAGACCGCACCCCGGGTCGGCCACGGCCCTGACGGCGAGCGGGTCCTCGCTCGTGCCGGTCCAGGCCGGACCCCACGCCGCGGCCGACGCGTCGCCGATCACGGTGGTCCGAAGCGGTGCGGGCGCTGCTGGTGGCGCGTTGGACGCCACCTCCTCGAGCGTCCCGCCCGCAGGTGCCGGCGCAGCCGCGGTGAGCACCAGCGTCAGGACCACCAGCGCAGCAGCGGCCGGCAGGGCGACCCGTGGCGCCCAGCGCCTCGCTGCGCCGGCACCCTCGCGCACCGGCCGCTCGACCAGCCGTTGGAGCACCACCGCTGCGGCGATGGTGACCGCCATGCGCAGTCCGAACAGCGGCCAGGGCGCGAGCCCGGTCCGCACCGGGGTGAGCCACAGGAACACCGGCCAGTGCAGCAGGTACACGCCGTAGCTGATCCGGCCGAGGGCGACCAGCGGTCGGCCGCCGAGCAGGCTGCGCCACGGTCCCGGCTGCATCGCTGCGACGATCAGACCGACCGTGCAGGCGCTCGTGGTGAGCAGACCGGCGGGGTACATCCAGCCGCTCGTGACCGAGGCCGTGTGCCAGAGCACCAGCGTCCCCACGATCGCGGGGACCGCCAGAGCCGCCAGCCACAGCCGGGTCGTCGCCGAGGTGGGTCGGAGCCGACGGACCCCCACCGTCGCCAGCAGTCCTCCGATCGTGAGCTCGGCCAGCCGGGTGTCGGTCCCGAAGTAGGCGCGGGGCACCGACACGCCGGCGGCGCGCCAGTTGAGCACGGCCGAGAGGACGGTGAGCCCCACCAGGGCCCTGGCCAGGGTGGTGACGGGGCCCGGGCCACGCCGACGACGGGCGAGTGCGACCACGCCGACGATCACCAGCGGGTAGAGCAGGTAGAACTGCTGCTCGATCGCCAGCGACCAGAAGTGCTCCGTTGGCGACGGCGCGTCGAAGAGCGCCCCATAGGAGCGGTCCTGCACGATGAACCACCAGTTGCTCACCTCGAGCAGAGCCGCCGGCACGTCGCCACGCAGCGAGCGGAGCTGGGTGGCGTCCCACACGCCGAGCGCGCCCATCACCAGGATCAGCAGGAGGGTCGTCCACGCTGCCGGCAGCAGCCGACGGAACCGCCGGGAGGTGAACCGGCGCAGGTCCACCCCACCCGAGCGTCGCCACTCGGACAACAGCAGCGTCGTGATGAGGAACCCGGAGAGCGTGAAGAACGCCGACACGCCCAGGAACCCGCCGGGAATCCATTCGAAGCGGGCGTGGTAGAGGCAGACGGCCAGGACGGCGAGCGCCCTCAGCCCGTCGAGCGCCGGCTCGTAGCCGAGCTCGGCCGAACCGGAGCGTCGCCGGACCAGCCGACGGTGGCCCGGTCCGACCGGCGGGGTCACGGTCGACGACGGCGCCGCCACGACGGATCAGGACCCCTGATCCCGGACGGCGTCGCCGGCCCGGGCTGGCGGCAACGGCATGGGTGCCACCCGACCCGCCAGGTAGCGCCCGCCCGAGGTCCGTCGGAACGCCGAGCTGATCCGAGGCGCCCGGAGCGACAGGCCCCACCACGTCACCCGGAGTTCGGTCTCCACCATGGTACGGACGACGGCCATCTTCGACTGACCGGCCACACGGTCGACGAAGGTGATCGGCAACTCACGAACCCGGGCACCGGCGGCGGACAACCGGTACGCCGTCTCGATCTGGAACAGGTAGCCGTTGGCCCGGGTGCCGTCGATGTCGATCTGCTCCAGCACCTCGGCCCGGTACGCCCGGAAGGCGCTGGTTGCGTCACGCACGCTGAGGCGGAGCATCCACCGGGCGTAGCCGTTCCCCCACCGGGACAGCCCCCGGCGGAACCACGTCCAGTTCAGGATGGAGCCACCGGGCACGTACCGGGACCCCACGGCGACCTCGGCCCCGTCGCGGAGCGCGTCGAGCAACCGGGGCAGCACCTCCGGGTCGTGCGAGAGGTCGGCGTCCATCTGCGCGACGACGTCGTAGCCACCGTCCAGGGCCACCCGGAACCCGTGACGGTACGCCGCACCCAGACCCTCCTTGCGGGTCCGGTGGAGGACCTCGACGCCGCCGAGTTCGGCCCCGACCTCTCCGGCCAGTCGCCCCGTGCCGTCGGGGCTGTCGTCGTCGACGACCAGCACGTCGGTGTCGGGAGCTGCACGCCGGACGGCCCGCAGGAGGTCGACGATGTTCTCCGCCTCATAGAACGTGGGCACGACGACGACCGACCGCACCGGTCAACACTAGCGTGGTGTCGGTGGCCCGACGGGGGCACCGACCAGCGGCCCGAACCGTCAGGTCGCTGGTCGGCACCGCTCCATGAGGCGGACCGTGGGGGTGACCACCACCTCGCAGAACTGCTCCCGGACGACCCGGTTGGGGGCGTCGCTGCGGGACCCCGCCGAGGTGTTGGGTTCCGTCCATGCGTCGGCGGCGTCGGTGAGCACGAGCCAGTCAGCGGCTGCGACCTCCTCGGCCAGCCCTGAGCCCTCGGCGTCGGCCAGCCCGGGGTCCATCTCGATGTACCGGGTGCCCGGGACCAGGTCGGGGAACAGGTGGTAGAAGAACGCGTCGCTGTAGTTGGTCCTCGAGAGGTCGCCGGGTCCGGCGATCAGGCGGTCCCCCGGCTGTGCCCGTGCGGCGAGCGCGTCGACCACTGTCTGGGCGTCGGCCGCACCCTCTGGGCTCCCGAACCAGAAGGTTCGCTCGCCGTTGGTGATCGGCGAGCCGAACTGGTTGCGTCCGAACGTCTGCCCGACGGCGTCCAGGTAGGTGCGGACCGGGTAGAAGGGCACGACCACCAGGAGGACCAGGGCCATCACCCCTGCGGCCACGGTCGGCGGCAACCACGCCCTCGACTCCCCCACCCGTCGCTCGACCAGGTAGGCGATCGCCGCCATGGCCAAGGGGAATGAGATGCAGGTCACCCACGCCAGGTGCGTGGTGTCGGGTCGCTGCAGCGCCTGGGTCACCAGCAACGCCGAGAACCCTGCGCTCGGCACGAAGGCCACCGCCCGTGGCGTGCCCCGCTCCCGGCGCCACAGGAGCACGGCCACGACCACCACGAGCAGGATCGACGCCGGCACCAGCCAGAACCACAGGACGATCTGCTGGGAGAGCGCAGGTATCGGGAACGGCCAGCCGGTCGTTCGCAACGCCCCGGCCTTCTGCAGGAACCCGTCGATCTCGCCCCACGACGGCGGCACCGGGAGCGCCCGGCCCGGCCTGAGCTCGAACACCGGCTCGAGGAACATGCCCCGGAACGACGCGCCGAGGCCGCTCAGGAGGACGTGGGGCACGTACAACAGGAGGGTCAGGCCGCCGGCCACGAGGAACGGCCGACGGCGTGACCACGGCAGTGGCCAGAGGAGCAGCCCGAACCCGACGACCACGGCCAGCACCAGGTCGGGGCGGTACAGCAGCGCCGCGCCCGCGCACACCCCGGCGAGGGCCAGCAGGCGAGTACCGCCGTGGTCGTCGCCGGCCCGACGGGCGCCGGCCACCCCCACCGCCAGACCAGCGGTGGCGAACGCCAGCGACCCGTTCCACGCCATGGCGACGAGCCCCATGGGCAGCAGGAGGATCAACACGGCGACGACGCACGCCGGTGTGGCGACCCGGCGGCCCCACGGCCGCAGGAGCGCGTAGAGGGCCACTGCGACGACCGCGTGCTGGAGGAGGCCGACGAGTCGTTCCACGGTGATGTCCACACCCAGGACTCCGTAGATCGCTGCCAGCACGTAGACCGACCCGGGACCGTAGAGGTGGAGGAAGTCACGGTGCGGGAGCCGACCCTGGAGGATCTGCTCGGGGAACACGAGCATGAACCCCTCCTCCATGGGTGGTCCCTGGTACCGCATCAACCCCACCACCGGCAGCAGCAGGGCTCCGAGCACGACCGCCATTCCGAGCGCGTCACGGCGGTCCCACGGCGTCCGTGCCGCGTCCTCCGTCACCTGCGCCCCGCAGTCCGACGGATCTCGGCGAGCAACCAGGTGGCGTGCTCGAACAGTGCGCCTCCGGAGTAGTGCAGGCCGTCGGGACGATCGATCCGGTCGGTGGCGGACCGCGCGGCGGTCCACGAGGCAGCGTCGACGACGCCTGCGCCACCGGCGGCCGCACCGGCGACGAGCGATCGGTTCCATGCCGCCACCCACTCGGGGTCACACGGGCTGTTGCGACCACGGCCGTCGCAGTAGAAGCGGCCGTTCGGCTCACCCGGGACCGCGGCGGTCACCAGCAGGACCCGGGCCCCGGTCGCGCCGAGACGCTGCGCTGCCTCCGTGAAGGCAGCGACCCGCTCGGCGTCGGCCTCCGGCGACAGGAACGGAGCATCGCTGCCACCCGGCAGGTCCCCGAGGATCCGCGAGAACACCAGGACGACGTCCGGCTGGACTCCGAGCACCGAGACAGGCCAGGCCTGGCGCCAGTCCGGGCAGGGCTCGTCGGTGGCGGAGGTGGTCCCGAACGAGCACCCGAGAATGGTGCGGTCCCAGAGCAGGACGCTCGGGTCGCCCAGCGACACCAGACCGTTGGCCGCGCCACGACCGAGCGAGTCACCGAACACCAGCACCCGGGTCTGGCCTGCGCAACCGGCGGTCGGGTCCGCCACCTCCCCGACCGTCGAGGCATCGAAGCGGTCCGTGCTCCCCAGGAACAACCGCACTGGACCAGCGGTCGGCACGCACGGCACCGTCGTGGTCGTCACACCCGCTGGGGACGGAGCCACCACGGGGTCGGCGACACGCTCGAGACTGGCCGCGACCTGCTGCCCGGCCGTGGGACCGTCGGGCCGTCCCGTCCAGAGCGCGACTCCGATCACGGCGAGCACCAGAGACCCCGTTGCGGCGAGGGCCCGGGGCGTCGGTCGGCCGAGTTGGACCGGCAGCTCCACCAACTGGTGGGCCAGCGCCGCCAGGGCCACCGAGACGGGCAGGACGAGTGCGATCACGACCCAGCCCGGAGCCTCAGGTCCCATCGCCACGACGAGCGGCCAGTGGAACAGGTAGATGGCGTAGCTCCGGCGGCCGATCCACACGAGCGGGGCGAGCGAGAGAACACCACGGGCGGGACCCGGGACCAGCGCGACCGCCACCACCGCCGTCGCGGCGACGGCCACCAAGGAGAAACCTCCCCGGTGGAGCACCGGCCACGATGGAGTGGCGACGAGGGCGACGACCACCAGGACGACGGCGCCGACCGCACCGGCCGCCGAGACCAGGCGACGCACGCCCTGCGAGGACGGGCCGGACAGCGGCGAACGGCGCAACGCCAACGCCAGAGCGGCGCCGGCGAGCAACGCCACGGCGCGGGTGTGCGTCGAGAGGTAGGCCACCTCCGGCGAGGCCACGGCGGCGGAGAGGGCCGAGGCCACGAACAGCACGCCGACACCGACCGCTGCGAACAGCACGCCTCGGTCCGGCGACGAGCTGCCGGTCCGGGCGGTCCGGGCACCCCAGCCCAGCAGGCCGACGAGCACGAGCGGCCAGACCAGGTAGAACTGTTCCTCGACCGCCAGCGACCAGAAGTGCCGCAGTGGCGACGGTGGCGACGGTGCGACGCCGACGGTCACGTACCCGCCGTTCGCCATCTGCCACCAGTTGGAGACGTTCGCCAGGGCTGCGAGCGTCTCCGCGGGCAGGAGGCGCTCCTGGTCCGCACCCCAGACCCCCAGCAGGCCGACGACCGCCACCACCGCCAGCGTCAACCACGCGAGCGGCCAGAGCCTCCGGATGCGGCGCACCCAGAAGCTTCCGAGGGACACGCGTCCGTCACGCTCGCGCTCAGCGAGCAGGAGCGCAGTGATCAGGTACCCGGAGAGCGCGAAGAACACGTCGACGCCGACGAATCCCCCCGGCAGGTAACCGTCCTCGGCGTGGTAGACGACCACCGACAGCACCGCCAGGCAACGGAGCCCGTCGAGCGACGGCCGACGCCGGCTCGCGACGGCCGCCTGCGGTGGTGGTGCCGGGGTCGTCCGGTCGACGACGTCCCACCTCATGTCGTCGACCCTCGCTGCCGGGGGTGCAGCCGTCCGAGCACCGCCACCACGCCCACGCCGGCGAGCAGGATCAACGACGGCGCAACACCCATCTTGAATCGCGGGTCACCGAAGAACAGCACCGGCACCACCGCTCCGGCCAACCCGGTGAGGATCACGACAGGTCCGGCGACGTCGCGGCGCCCCTCGGACCGTCCCACCACGACGAGCCCGACCCCGGCTACGGCGACCAACAACCACCAGGTCAAGTCGAACGCTGCGTGCACCACCGGGCGCACGCCGTCCGACAACTGGGGCGCGGCGCCGTAGGACTCGGCGGCCCTCACGGCGTCCCAGTCGCTGCCGAATGTGATCCAGAGCTTCCGTACCGACAGACCCGGGAGTTCACCAAGGTGGTCTCCGACCCAGGCCACGGCGCGGCGCTGGAGTTCGTCGTTTCGGGCCACCTCCACCGCCGGTCCGTCGACGTAGGTCGTGCCCGTCCCACAGGCCGCGTTCATCGAGAAGCCGCCGCTGGCACCGTCCTGGAAGCCGATGCAGAGGTTGTCGCCGAGGTTGGTCGACACCGCGACAGGTGCACCCATCACCACGACGTTGCGCAGTGTCCAGGGCGCCACCACCACGGCCGCCCCAGCGAGCAGCACCGCCGTGCCGAGCACGATCCTGCGCCACGGGACCCGGCCGACCGCCCACGCGGCGGCCACCGCCGGGACGTACAGCAGAGCCTGCGGGCGCACCGTCGTGGCGAGACCGGTCACCACGGCCGCCACCGCCAACGGGGCACCCCACCGGACGTCGCGTCCCACGGTGAGCACCGCGGCCAGGGCGACGGACACCAGGGCGACGAACAGCGTCTCGGACAGCAGCACCGTCGAGTACACGACCAGGTTGGGCCACGCTGCGACCAGCAACCCGGCAGCCAGACCCACGGCGCGCGGTGCGGGGCCGGTGCGCAGCGACGCAGCGAGACGACCTCCGCCCACGGCGACCGCCGCCGCCGTGACGCCACCCAGGAGCGCCTGGCCGACCGCGGCGACTGCGGGCAGGGCCTCGGGGACGCCGAGCCGATCCAGGGGCCACTGCAGCACGGCCAGCGTGAAGGGGTAGCCGGGCGGGTAGTAGGCCGTCGGCTGGCCGAGCAACGAGATGTAGCCGTACCCGGCAGCGATGGCCTGTCCGAACGCCTGGTACAGGAACGGATCGGCCAGTCCACGGGGGGACTCGACGAGCAGGACGGCTGCGACCAGCCGGAGGCCCACGGCCACCGCAGCCACCAGGAGCAGGTCACGACGGTCCGGGACCCGGACCGACGGAGACACGGCCGTCACCGTCGGCGGATCGAGCCGGGCCGACTCAGCTCCGAGTGTCTCCGACTGGGGGGCCACTCACTGAGACCTCCGCGCTCGCTGCGGAGCCGGCCGGAGGTCGTAGAGGAACTGGTAGGCGAACACCTCGGGACGGACGGACCGCAGCACCCGGTCCACTGCTGCGACGAGTCGCCGGGCACCGCCGACGGAGCCGGAGGTCCCGCCCCGCTCGACCACCTCCACCGGGAGGCCCGTGGTGTCGCGGCGCTCGATCCGGAATCCGGCGCCCTGCAGCAGCCGTTCCACGCTGCGACGCGTGAAGAACCGGACGTGGTCCTGGTCCAGGATGCCCCGACGGTCGTAGTCGAACCGTCCGAGCAGCACCCGCAGCCTGGGGTACCAGTGGCCGAAGTTGGGGACGCTCACCACCACGTGGCCCGTCGGCGGGACCACGCGGATCAGGTCCGCGAGCAGCTCAGCCGGACGGCGAACGTGCTCGAGGACGTCAGCGGCCAGCACCAGATCGAAGGGGCCATCGAGGCTGGTCGGCAACCCCTGGTCCAGGTCGGCCTGGACGAACCGGTCGACGCGTTCCTTGACGTCGCCCCACGGCTGCAGGTCCACACCGGTCACCTCGTGCCCGACGGCACGCAGTTGCTCAGCGAGGACACCGTCGCCGCACCCCAGGTCGAGCACGCGGCCAGGAGGGATCGTCGACGCCCACTCGACCAACCGTACGTGGGAGGAGTCGACGTCCTCCTTGTGTTCGTACCCGGTGCTGGCGAACGCCAGTTCCCCGGTCCCGAACCCCATCTTGTGCGCACGGTAACGCAGGGTGTCCACCGTGACGTCGCGTGCGTAGGCCAGGCCGTTGACGTGGCAGATCTCGTCGCCGTAGTAGGTGGGAATCGGTATCTCCACGATCCGCTTCCCTGCCTCGATCATCTGGATGATGATCTCGGTGTCGAAGTCGAAGTCGTCGCTGTTGGACTCGAACGGGACGTCCGCGAGCGCCCGGACGGAGTACGCCCGGTAGCCCGAGTGCCACTCCGAGAGCTCGGCTCCGGCGGCGGCGTTCTGGACGGTGGTGAGAATCCGGTTGCCGACGTACTTGTACAGCGGCATCCCGCCCCGCCGGGCGGCGCCGTCGTCGAGCATGCGGGAGCCGAACACGGCGTCGGCCTCGCCCGAGATGATCGGGGCGACCATGTCGGGGAGCATCTCGGGCGCGTACTGGCCGTCGCCGTGCAGGAGCACCACGACGTCCAGGTCGTGCTCGACCGCCCAGCGGTACCCCCACTTCTGGTTGCCCCCGTACCCCAGGTTCTCGGGGTGGCGGACCGCCACGATCGGGAGCTCCGGTGCGATCTGCTGGTAACCCACTGCGACCAGGTGGGTGCTGTCGGAGCTGGCGTCGTCGCCGATCAGGACGGTCGTGATGGCAGACCGGAAGTCCTCAGGGATGCGGTCGAGGACCCCGGCCAGGGTCCCGGCAGCGTTGTAGGCGACGACGAGGACGCCGATCCGGGGCTCGCTCACCCCGCAGATGGTACTGCCGGTCACCGATCGGATTCGGTACCCCTCGTAGACTGTCCCACGGTGCCCACACCGACCGCCGTCGATCAGCGCCTCCCCGCGTTGGACGGGTGCCGTGCGCTCGCCGCGCTCGCCGTGCTGGTCAACCACGTGGGCGTCCTCAGCGGCTTCAACGGCCGCTCCCTCGACCTGGGTCCGTACCTGGCGCGTGCCGACGTCGGGGTGTCGGTGTTCTTCGTCCTCTCGGGGTTCCTGCTCTACCGGCCCTTCGTCACCCGCCATCTGGCCGGCGACCCGCACCAGGACGTGTCGTCCTACGCCAGGCGGCGCCTGCTGCGGATCTTCCCGGCGTACTGGGTCGCCCTGGTGATCGTGGCGTTCGTCCTCCGCGCCCCGCCCTTCGAGCAGCCACACAGCTTCGTGGCACACGCGCTGCTGCTCCAGGTGTACGACGGCGACCAGGTGGTCGGCGGACCGATCCAGCAGTCGTGGACGCTCGCCACTGAGCTCGCCTTCTACGCGTTCCTCCCGTGCTACGCGTGGCTGCTCGCCCGGGGTCGGCGCAACGGTGCCCGGCAGCTCCGGTTCGAGGTCGCCGGCGTGGCCGCACTGTGGATCGGCTCCAACCTGCTCAAGGTCGCTGCGCTGGCCTCGGGGATGGGCGCTGTCCGGTTCGGGCAGGTCAACACGTGGCTACCGTTCCGGCTCGACGAGTTCGCCCTCGGCATGGGTCTCGCAGTGGCTGTCGCCCACTGGGATCGGGTCGGTCGCGTGCGGCCGGCATGGCTGCGGACGGGCTGGACGACGCTGGCCAGCTGGTCGGTCGCGTCGCTGCTGTTCTGGATCACCGCGACCCGACTCGGTCTGCCCCCCAGCCCGGTCCTCTCCGCCCGTGAGGCGACCGCCATGCGCGGCATGTACTCGCTCGTGGCGATCCTCGTCGTGCTGCCCGCCGTCCTGGCCGCCGGACGTGGACAACTGGCCCGGACGGTGCTGGCCAACCGGGTCGCGATCTGGCTCGGACTCATCTCGTACGGGATCTACCTCTGGCACGAGGCATTCCAGGACCTGTTCCTGCGCTGGACCGGTGACGAGCCGCTACGGGCACCGTTCCTCGGGATGCTCGTGTGGACGCTGGTCCTCTCGATCGTCGCCGGGGCGGCGAGCTGGTACCTGGTCGAGCGTCCCGCCATGGGCTGGGGACGGCGGACAGTCCGCCGGGAGCAACGAGCGGACGGCCCCGGGCCTGGCTCAGGGTCCGACGAGTCGACCGCAGCGGTCGAAGCCCCGGGCTGAGGCCGACACCTCGACCTCTGGGCCGCCGGCCGGCGTCACGTCCCCGGTCGGTAGCAGGTCCACCGTCGCCCCGAGGAGCCGCCGGTCGGAGCTGTCGCGTACCTCGACGGTGTCGGTCCGCCAGTCGAGTTCAGTGGAGAGCTCGAGCTCCGTCCCGGGTGTCCACCGGAACGCCGGGCCGGGGAAGGACTTGCGCACCTCGGTCCCGTCGTCGACCTCGATCTGGAGGTGGGCCAGCCCGGGTGGTCCGTCGGGCTCGACCACCAGCCGGTTGCTCCCCTCCGGTCCGACCCCCTCGAGGATCGGCACGGGACCGGTCAGGTCGCCGGTGGAGCGGATCGTCAGGCGGAAGGCCCCGGCGGCCGGTCCACCGTCGATGAGGATCCAGATGTCGCCGTTCGAGCGGTAGACCGCGTCGCAGTCCCCCACCACCGCCACACGGCCCAACGGACCGGCGGGTGGCAGCGGTGCGGACTCCGGGACCCGCAACACGTCGGGGGCAGGGCCGAGCCGGGTCTGCAACGAGAGCCACGCCGACCTCGACCCGTCCCACGCCCCGGCGGCGACCTCCCGCTGGTACTCGACTGCGGTCGCAGCGTTGACCCAGATTCCCCAGAGCGCGCCGAGGACCGCCAGACCAGCGACCACCCGGCGTCCTCGACCTCCGGGACGAGTGCGGCCGACCAACGCCGCCGCGCCCACTGCCGATGCGACGGCGAGCGCCGGGAGCAGGTCGGCCTGGTAGCGGTTGGCGATGTAGCCGAGGACGACGATGCCACCGGCGGCCGTGGCCGCACCGACGACCACCGGCCGGGCGGCAGCCGCAGCCCCGTCGTGCGACCAGCGTCGGGGACCGAATGCCGCCCACAGTCCCAGGACCGCCGTTGCGAGGACCCACGGCGCCGCCACCGGCAGGCTGGTCGATCGGTCCCGCTCGGCGAACAGTGCATCCCCCACCACGGTCGGTCGGTCGAGGGGGAGGCCGAGGTACGGGAACTCGCCGCGCAGGCGCAGCGCGTCGGGACGGAGCAGCTGGACGAGCACCGACGGGCTGTAGCGGAGTCCGAACAGCGACCCGCCGTTGGCGGCGAGCGCCGCCCGGAACTCCGGGTCCGACGACGCCACCCCCTGACGCTCGATCGGAAGGCCGAACGGGGTCTGGAACCGGGCCTGGTTCACCGCGGCGTAGCTCCCCAGCGACACCACGGCCGTGGCCACCAGCACCGCCAGCACCGGCAGGGGGCGGACGGGGACCGACAGGCCGGCGATCCGGCCCACCCGGTCCTGCAGCGCCGGGCGGAGCGCCACCGCAGCGACCGTCAGACCCACGAGGCCGAGCGACACGAGTGCGCCGAGCCCCGTGGAGAATCGGCTGTGCACGGCGAGCACGGCGAACCCCCCGGACCAGACGAGCGGCGCCAGGTCCGCCCGACCCAGTCGTCCTCGCTCGATCCACCGCAGCAGATGGGTTCCGGAGGCCAGCGCGAACGCCACGCCCCACAGCAGGGCCTCGTGGTACACCCAGGCCTTCGAACCCAGGAACAGCAGCGAGGACCCACCGGCGGCGGCGACCGTCGCACCCAGGGCCACGACCTCGCCGCGGCCGACCGGTGCCGGACCGCGCACGAGTCGACGCGCCACCAGCACGAGCACGGCCACGTGACCCAGGGCGACGGCCATCGCTGCGAGCATCGAGAGCGAGGTCAGACGACCGTCGAGGCGGTCGGTCACCACCATCACCGGCAGCCGGCCGATCGTCGGGACCAGGCCCTGGTAGATGTGGGTGGCGCCGTCCATCTGGAATCCCTCGAACCCGACCTGGTTCGGGTCGACCGCCAGGCGCCCGTCGAGCAGAGCCCGCGCCTGGGCGTCGTAGAAGTTTCCGAAGGTCTCCGGGTGGACCACGTCGAACCGGCCGTACGTCACCAGCACCGCGAACAAGGTCCACACCATCACGGCCGCCACCGTCACGGACGCACGCAGCCGGGAGTCGGACCGCAGCGGATCGGGCCCGTCCCCTGACGGACCCTCCGTCAACGCGCTGGTCGGGACACCGGTCGCCATGACCTCCTGATCCTCGCACCTGTCCGGGGCGGATGGGATAATAGATCCGTGTCGGACGCTCGGGGGTCCCGGTGAACGCCAAGGACCTCGTGATCATCCCGGCGTTCAACGAGTCGGAGACCCTCCCGTCCGTGCTGGCGGACCTCCGCAGGGTGCTGCCCGGGATCGACGTCGTCGTCGTCGACGACGGGTCGAGCGACGACACCGCCAGGGTGGCCGCAGCGTCGCCCGGGGTGACGGTGCTCCGACTGCCGTTCAACCTGGGCATCGGGAGCGCCCTGCGGACCGGCTTCCGGTACGCCGTCGCCGAGGGCTACCAGCGGGCCGTCCAGCTCGACGCCGACGGCCAGCACGATCCGGGGGAGGTGCCACGACTGCTCGAGGCGCTCGACGGCGCCGACCTCGTGGTCGGGAGTCGGTTCGGCAGGGGTGCCACGACCTACGAGGTCGGGCACACCCGGCGGGGGGCGATGCGCGTGCTCCAACTGGCACTGCATCTGCTCACGGGCCGCCGGTTCAGCGACACCAGCTCCGGGTTCCGGGCATTCGACCGGTCGGTGCTCGAGTACTTCGCCGTCACCTATCCCTCCGAGTACATGGAGTCCGTCGAGGTGCTGCTCCAGGCGACCTACGAGGGGTTCCGAATCGCCGAGGTCCCGGTCCGCATGAACCCCCGTGCCGGCGGGCGGCCCTCGACCTTGCGGCTCGGACTCGCCTACCACTACCTCCGGGTGCTCGTGACCCTGTTCGTCCGGACGAGTCGACGTCGACCGGCACCGCTCGCCATCGACCACGACGTCGAGCGTGACGCGGCGGGCGACGATCCGGGGACCGGGACGTGAACGCCGCCACGCTGCTCGCCGTCGCCGATCCGAGCACGGAGGTCGGCTCCGTGACACCACGGGCCCACCTCTTCGTCGCCCTCGCCGCCGTCGGCGTCCTGGCCTTCATCGTCCGGCTCGTCCGTCGACACGGACTCCGGACCAAGTACTCGCTCCTGTGGATCACCGTCGGTGCCGCGCTCGCCACGTTGGCCGTCTTCCCCGACCTCCTCACCGTGGTGTCCGAGCTGCTCGGGATCTACTACCCGCCCGCCACGCTCCTGCTGCTCGCCGTGGGGTTCCTCTTCCTGGTGGTGGTGCACTTCTCGTGGGAGATGTCCCGCTCGGAGGAGCGCGTGCGGGTACTCGCCGAGGAGCTCGCGTTGCTCCGTGAACGCACGGAGCGGACGAACGACACGGAACCCGCAGCGCACACGGGACCCGCAGGGCACACAGAGCCTGCGGTGCACACGGAGTCCGCCGACCCGACCGAGTGAGTGGCGCCGGTTCAGCGCCGCTCGGCGACCACGACGAGCCCGTCCGCAGCGAACGGCCGACCGAAGCGCCCGAGCAGTCGCTCGAGGGCCAGGAGCGTCCCGGCGCCGGCCGCCAGCACCCGATCCCGCCCTCGGAGACCCTTCGGGTCCTTCACCTCCGGGACGTACGTCGCCACCTGCCGGACCGTCCACCCGTGCCGTTCGAGCAGGTTGGACAGCGTGAACCAGGTGAACGCCACCACGTGGTCGGGGTGGTTCACCTCGAACCCGGCCACGGCGGCCGCCGAGTTGAGCAGGCCGCTGGCGTTGGGTGTGGTCAGCACCAGGCGGCCACCGGACTCGGTGAGCGACCGGAGTCCCGCCAGGAACGGACCCGGCTCGTCGACGTGCTCGATCACCTCGCCGGCGACGACCACCTCCACGGGGTCGACCGGCAGCGCCGCGAGCGCGGCGCCGTCACGGCAGTCGGCGACGTAGGCCTCGAAGCCGTTCGACCGAGCACGCTCGACGCCGGCGGCGTCGATGTCGACACCGATCAGGTGGGCTGCGGCACGGTCGAGGTGGGCGTGGATCCAGCGGTCGAGCCGCTCGTGCAGCTGCCAGCACCCGGCGTCGACGAACCCCACGTGCGCCGCCCGGCGACAGCGGACCGCATCGACGAGGAACGGCACTCGGTCGACAACCTGGGCCCGGGGGAGACGCTGGATCATCTCGACCTGCGTGATGGCCTCTTCCTCACTCACGGTGCCACCCCCACCCGGTCGGCGGCGACCTCAGCCGATCCGGGGACGTCGACCGTGCGGGAGCCCCGCCCGAGCAGCCAGTCGATCCCGGCTACGACGGCCACCGCAGCGGCGACGGCGATCGTGATCTCTGCGCCGGCGCGGTACCTGGTGATCCCGAACGTGGTGGCCGCCACCACGGTCGCGAGGACCGGCTGGGCCAGGAGCGGGTAGACGGCCCGCTGCCGCCGGTGCAGGATCCACAGGCCAGCGAGCGACAACGGGGCCAGGACGAAGTAGGACCACAGCGCCTCACGGACGGGCCAGAAGCTGCTCCCCGGCTGACCGCCGGAACGACCCTCCACGAAGCCGTCGAGACCCAGACTCTGCCCGGGGCGGAACAGGTGCCAGAGGCGACCGACCCGGGCAGCGACGACTCGAGGCAGCTCCCCGGCGTGCTCCGCCATGTAGGCCCGGGCGATCCGGTTGTACTCGCGGTCACGCTCGGACCGGCTGGACGTCGTCGGCTCCTCGATCTGCGGGGCGAGCAGGCAGTCGGTGTCGTAGAAGCCGAGCGCCGGGCCGGAGTAGGTGAGGTCGCAGTTCGCCGCCACGAGCGTCTGGCCCGCACCGGTACTGATCGGCACGAAGGCGTCGAAGCGTCCCTGGTTGTACGCAGCCCACGGCGCGAAGGCGAGCACCACCACCCCTGCAGAGGCGACCAGGTGGCCGAACCGGAGCGGCACCGACAGGCTCCGGCGGCCCCAGACCATCGGGAGGACCATCAGGGCGAACAGGGCGAGCGCCTCGGGGCGGTGCATCCCTGCGACGGTCACGGACACCGCAGTGAGCAACAGCGCGCCCCACCCAGGACGACGCAGGTAGGCGTAGCAGCCGATGAGCGCCACGACCGAGGCCAGCATGTAGACGGTCTCGACCATGAGCATGCCGTCGTTGATCCAGAAGTTCGGGTAGAGCGCAGCGATCCCTGCGGCGACCAGTCCGACCCGGTCGCCTGCGAGACGACGGCCGAGCAGCCCGACGAGCACCACCGTCGCCGTGCCCACCAGGCACATGACGAGCCGCTGCCCCTGGGGCGTGGACAGGCCCAGGACGTCGAGGGCGGCCAGGACGAGCACGAACCCTGGCGGGTGGTCGGCCCCGGGGGCGACGACCCCATCGACGAAGTAGTCGAACGGGTGGAGGAAGCCACGACCATCCGCGACCAACTGCGCCTGGAAGTGGTACCAGAACGCGTCGCCGGTGGTCAGCACCACCGAGGACTGCCGGAGCAGGACGAACAGCACCCGCACGACCAGCGCGACCACGGCGATCCCCGCCAACCAGGACGCGAACCTTCGGGCCGGCAGGTGGTCGGCACCGGCGTCAGCAAGCGTCGGCGTGTCCGTCATGGCGACGACCACGCTAGGCGCTCGGGGGCAGCCCCCCGGCGACCCGGCGGGCGAGTAGCGTCGGGCACGCCCGATGGGTGCCACCGCCGCCGTCCGAGAACCCCGCCGCGTGCCGATCGGCACGGTCGCGCTGCTCGTCGTTGCGTACGTCCCGCTGCTCCTCACCAGGCCCGGCGACGTCGGCGCCGACACCAAGACCTACCTGTACCTCGACCCGGGCCGGCTGCTGAGCCGCGCCGCGTGGATGTGGGACACCAGCATCGGCGCCGGGACGGTCACCCACCAGAACATCGGCTATCTCTGGCCGATGGGGCCCTACTACTGGCTCCTCGACACCCTGGGTGTGCCGGACTGGATCGCCCAGCGGATCTGGCTCGGCACGATCATCGCCGCCGCCGGGCTCGGGGTCAGGTTCATGCTGCGGGAGCTCCGCTGGGAGGGTGCCGGTGTCACCGTGGCGTCCTTCGCCTACGCCCTCAGCCCGTACCTCCTGCACTACGGCGCCCGGATCTCGGTGATCCTCCTGCCGTTCGCCGGACTGCCGTGGCTCGTCGGGCTGGCCTCCCGGTCGGTCCGACTCGGCGGCTGGCGATGGCCCGCCGTGTTCGCGCTGGTCACGGTGACCGTGGGCGGCGTCAACGCCACCTCCCTACTGCTCGTCATGGCCGGGCCGCTCCTGTGGATGCTCCACTCGGTGCTCGTCGCCCGCACGGCCAGCTTGGGCCAGGCCCTGGCCGCCGGCCTCCGGATCACCGCGCTCACCGTGGCCACCTCGGCGTGGTGGGTCGTCGGCCTGGCGCTGCAGGGCGCGTTCGGGATCCCGATCCTCCGGTACACCGAGACCTACGCGACCGTGGCCAATGCCTCGAGTTCGACCGAGATCCTGCGCGGACTCGGCTACTGGTTCTTCTACGGACGGGACGCGCTCGGGTCGTGGATCTCCGCAGCGGAACGAATGACCGAGTCGATCCCCGGTCTCCTGCTGTCGTTCCTCGTCCCGGGACTCGCCCTGGTCGCCGCCGTCGCCACCCGGTTCCGGCACCGGGGCTACTTCGCCCTCCTGGTGCTCCTCGGCGTGCTGGTCGGTGTCGGAGCCCACCCGTGGGATGCGCCGAGTCCGGCCGGCGGGATCTTCCGGGCGTGGACGGGGACCGACGCGGGGCTGGCCTTCCGCTCGACGCCCCGGGCAATCCCGTTGGTCGCGCTCGGGCTCGCCGTGTTCCTCGGTGCGGGCGTGGCCGCGCTGAGTCGGTTCCGGCCGGCGTGGCACCGACCTGTCGCCGCGATGGTGCTGATCATGGTGTGCCTCAACCAGTGGGCGCTGTTCGGTGGAGAGCTCGTCGACCGCAACCTGCGTCGCCCCGAGCAGCTCCCGGGGTACTGGCTCGAGGCCGCCCGTGCCCTCGACCTGGGAGACCCCGACACCCGTGTCCTGGAGGTCCCGGGAACCGACTTCGCCTCCTACCGGTGGGGCGAGACCGTCGACCCGGTCACCCCGGGGCTGACCGACCGCCCCTACCTGGCCCGCGAGTTGATCCCCTACGGGACCCCGGCGTCGGCCAACCTGCTCAACGCACTCGACCTGCCGCTCCAGCAGGGCACCTCCGACCCGCGAGCCCTGGCACCGGTCGCCCGGCTGTTCGGCGTCGGCTCGATCCTGCACCGGGGGGACCTGCAGTACGAGCGCTTCCGCACGCCCAGACCCGACCCGACAGCGGCCGAGCTGTCGTCGACGCCAGGCCTGCGGCGGTCCACCACCTTCGGCGAGCGGGTTCCCAACGACGCCGACCCCCGGCTGCCGCTCGTCGACGAGGTCCAGCTCGGTTTCCCGCCCGGCACCCCGAGGGCGCCGGCACTCAGCCTGTTCGACGTCGAGGACCCGGTGCCGATCGCCCGGACGGTGTCGGCCGCGGCGCCGACCCTCCTCGCCGGCGACGGCGCCGGGATCGTCCAGTGGGCAGCCGCGGACGCGCTGGACCCCGCCAGCCCGATCCTCTACAGCGCATCCTTCGCCGGCGACCCCGACGCCCTGCGCGCCCAGGCTGACGAGACCGGCAGCCAACTGGTCGTCACCGACACGAACCGCCGTGCGGCGCGACGGTGGGGGTCGGTGCGCGAGAACGAGGGCGTCACCGAGCAGGTGGGCGAGCAGGCACTCGAGGACGACCCCACCGACAACCGTCTGGAGGTGTTCCCCGACGCCGGCGACGACGCCGCGACCGTCACCGAGCAGGTCGGGGGCGCGACCGTGCAGGCGTCCTCCTTCGGCAACCCGGTCTCCTACACCCCGGCCGACCGGGCGGCCCGGGCATTCGACGGCGACCCGGCCACCGCCTGGCGTGTTGCTGCGTTCGGCGAACCGCGTGGCGAGTACCTCGAGATCACACCACGAGAGCCGGTGACGGTGGACCACCTGGTGCTGCTCCAGCCGCAGCGTCCGGCGAACCGGTGGATCACGCGAGTCGAGTTGCGCATCGACGACCGCGAGCCCGTCGTGGTCGACCTCGACGAGCGGTCGCGGACGTTGCCCGGCCAACGGGTCGACCTCGAACCCCAGACCCTCGCCCGAGTGCGGATCACGGTCACCGAGACCGATGTGCCGCGGCTCGACCGCTACGTCGGCGTCTCCGACGTCGGGCTGGCCGAGGTCACGATCCCCGGCGTGGACCCGATCGCCGAGGTCGTGCGACCCCCGGTCGACCTGCTCCGCACCGTGCCACCCGCGACCTCGATCCAACGGCCGCTGACCTACCTCTTCCAGCGTCGCGCCGCCGACCCCGCCGAGGTCGTCGTCGGCGACGAGGAGTCACGCATCGTGCGCTGGGTGGAGGGACCGCTCGAGCGGAGGGCCACGACGTCCGGCACGGTGCGACTGGACCCCCGCCGGAGCGCGCGGCAGATCGACACGTTGCTCGGACTGCCGGAGGCCCGGGACGGTGGCCTGGACGTCATCGCGAGCGAGTCGCTCCCCGGCGACCCGTGGAGCCGGGCCACCGCCGCGGTCGACGGCCGTGCCGACACGGCCTGGCAGACCCCGCTGGGTGACCCCCGCGGACAGTGGGTGCAGGTCGCCGCAGCTGCGCCGTTCACGGTGGACGGACTCGACTTGGTCGTCCGGCGCGACGGTCGCCACTCGGTACCCACGCGGCTCACGGTGGCCTACGGCGACGGCACCTCGACCACGGTGGATGTGCCGTCGACCGGCGTGGGTGACCGGGTCGACGGTGCCACGTCGACCGTTCGGGTCCCCCTCCCGACGGCCAGCACGGACCGCGTCCAGGTGCGCGTCGACGAGGTCGAGGAGGCCACCTCCTCGGACTGGTTCACCGGTTCGCCGACCGTGCTCCCGGTCGGGATCGTGGAGCTGGGGGTGGGACCGACCGTGTCCGCGCCCGACGCCGACGCCCCCTGGTCCTCGGGCTGCCGCTCCGACCTGGTGGGACTCGATGGGATCCCGGTCACGGTGGAGGTGGTCGGCACCGTCAGTGAGCTGCTCGGCCGGGCCCCGGTCCGCTACCGGTCGTGTGATCCTGCGGGCGTCCGGCTGCCTGCGGGTCGCTCACTGCTCGAGACCACTCCGGGGGTGAGCACGGGCCTCGCCGTGGACTCCGTGGTCCTGGCCTCCGCACCCGGCGGGGGCCCCGGCGCCGACACGCTCACCGTCGGACCTCGAACGGTGCCCGCAGGTCCGTCGACCTCGGTCGAACAGCCCGGCCGGCTCACGTGGCGCTACTCGGTCACCGGTGCCGGGTCGCCGTACTGGATCGTGCTCGGCCAGTCCGTGAGCGACGGCTTCGTCGCCACCGCAGCGGACGGAGTCGACCTCGGTCCCCCGACGCTGGTCAACGGCTACGCCGCCGGTTGGCTCGTCGACCCGACCGTCGTCGGAGCTGACACCACCGTGGTGGTCAGTTGGACACCCCAGACGGCGGTCTGGATCGGGCTGGCGCTGTCCGCCGTGGGCGCCCTCGTGTGCCTGGCGCTCGTGTTCCTCCCGCGGCGTCGCGCGGTGCCCTCCGACGATCGGCCGTCGCTGCGCCCCGAGCTGGTGCGGCCGTGGGAGCCGACGGGTCCGACCCTGGCCCCGCGGGCAACGCTGGCCCTGACCTTGGGAGGAGGGCTCCTGGCGGGACTCGCAGCGGGGCCGGCCGTGGGCCTGGCACTCGCAGTGCTGCTGGCGGCGGCCGGCGCCCTCCCCCGGGGCCAGCTGCTGCTCAGGGCTGCAGTCGTGCTCCCGTGGGCGGCCGCCGCGGGGTTCGTCGTCGCCAAGCAGGTTCGCAACGGCTACGTCCTCGACTTCAACTGGATGAACCAGTTCGAGCTGACCCACGCCTGGACGCTGATCGTCGTCGTGGCGCTGGTGGCCGACCCCGTCGTGTCCGCCCTGCGGGGCCGACGGGACGGTCAGTCGAGCGGTTGACGGCAGACGGCGAAGAGCACGAGCGTGGTCTCGTCGATCGAGTCCGTCGTTGCGAAGTCCGCCTCGGTGATCCCCGAGCTCCCGCCGGTCTGCGACGTCGACGTGTAGCGGTAGGCCAGTCGGCGTCCCGTGGCGTGGAGCCAGACGAAGGCCTGCCGTGGGAGCCGGTGACGCAGTCCGAGCGGGTCCAGCCGGAGCAGCCGATCGGCCATCGCCCGACGCTGCTCGAAGTCGGCCTTGGCGGTCTCGTTGGCGTCGAGACCCAGCACCTCGACCGACCCGAAATGCCGCCGGAGCGTGGCCCGCAGGTCCTCCGGGGTGAAGAGATACACGTGGTACGGGTTCTCGAAGTCCGCCGGGGCGTTGGGCGTCAGGAAGAACGCCGTGCCGTCGTCGGCCAACACCCGTGACACCTCGCGAACGTGCAGTTCGGGATCGACGAAGTGCTCGATCAGGTGCGACGAGCACACGGCGTCGAAGGCGCCGTCACGTAGGCCGAGGCGCGATCCGTCGCCACACACCGCCTCCAGCCCTGAGCGACCGTGCGCCCGGACGGCAGCGGCCGCTGTGGCCGGGTCGTAGTCGACGCCGACCACGGACCGGTCCGACGAGGTGAATCCGACGCTCTCGTCGCCCAGACCGCACCCGACGTCGAGCAGCCGGCCGGGGCCCAGCCGGGCCCGCACCTCACGATACCCGGCGGCGTGGAGCGCCAGCAGGGAGTCGGGCGTCTCGCCCTCGATGGGGCGCTCACCGGTGAGCTTCACGATCCTCCTCGGGCCGACGACGGCCGCGTAGTGTAGGCGGGTCGTGAACACGCCCGTTGCCAGCGAGGAGACTCGCCGCAAGATCGCCGACCTGGCGGCCGACAGCGGGATCGGGACGGTCCACCTGCTCGGGTGGCGGGACCTCGACGACCCGGAGGCCGGCGGCAGCGAGATCCACGCCCACAACATCAGCTCGATCTGGACGCAGTCGGGGCTGAGCGTGACGATGCGCACCTCTGCGTCGGTCGGTCGTCCCCCCACGGCGTCCCGGGACGGCTACTCGGTGAGCCGGCGCGGCAACCGCTACACCGTGTTCCCGCGCTCCGCACTGGCCGAGGTCACCGGGCGACTGGGACCGTGCGACGGACTGGTGGAGATCTGGAACGGCATGCCGTTCCTCTCCCCGCTCTGGCGCCGTGGACCCAGGATGATCTGGCTGCACCACATCCACGGTCCGATGTGGGCCATGAGTCAGCCGGGACCGATCGCTGCGGCCGGCGTTGCGCTGGAGGAGCGGATCGCACCTCGGCTCTACCGTCGCCAGCACGTGGTGACGTTGTCCCACACCTCCCGCGAGGAGCTCCTCGAACACGGGTTCCGGCCGGAGCTCGTGGAGGTGATCCCGCCCGGGGTCGACCCCGGCTTCACGCCCGGTGGGTCCCGCTCGTCCACGCCGCTCGCCGTCGCCGTCGGCCGGCTGGTTCCCGTCAAGGACTTCCCCCGGCTGGTCGCCGCCTTCGCCCGGGTACGCGAGCGTGTCGACGGCGCCGAGCTCCACATCGTCGGCGAGGGATACGAACGACCCACCATCGCCGCGGCGATCGCCGACCACGACGCCGAGGGGTACGTCCGCCTGCTCGGGCGGATCTCCGACGCCGAACTGCTCGACCTGTACCGGCGCGCGTGGACCGTGACCTCCGCGTCGATCCGGGAGGGCTGGGGCATGACGATCACCGAGGCAGGGGCGTGCGGAACCCCTGCTGTGGTCAGCGACATCGCCGGCCACGCCGACGCCGTCGTGCAGGGCACCTCCGGGCTGCTCGCCGTCGACGAGGAGGCGCTCGTCGGTGGCCTCGTCCGGGTCCTCGGCGACCCGGCGGAACGGGACCGGCTGGGGCGGGGCGCCCTGGACCGCTCGGCGACCCTCACGTGGGAGCACGCGGCGCTGAGCAACTTCGAGGTCCTCGCCGCCGACGCCGCCGAGCGTCGCGGCACCGCCCGACTTGACCACGCGCTGGTGCCCTCGAGGTGACCTCTCCGTTCGTGCTCGGCGTCGACCTCGACGGCGTGTGCGCGGACTACACCGCCGCCTTCCGGGCCGCCGTCGCCCGGCACCGGGAGGTGGATCCCTCGAGCCTGACCGACGATGTCACCTGGGACTTCGCCGAGTGGGGGCTCGACCGCACCTCGTTCCTGGAGCACCACCGGCGTGCGGTCGTCGAGGACCACCTCTTCGCCACCATGCCGCCGATCGACGGGGTCTCCGACACGCTCTGGCGGCTCTCCGACGCAGGGGTGTGGATCCGCATCATCACCCACCGTCTGGTGTCGAACTGGAACCACGCCACGGCGGTCGCCGACACCGTGGGCTGGCTCGACACCAACCGTGTCCCCTACCGCGACATCTGCTTCCTCGGGGCCAAGCCGCAGGTGGGAGCCGACCTGTACGTGGAGGACGCCCCACACAACGTGGAGGCCCTCCGGGCCTCGGCTGCACGGGTGCTGGTCTTCGACCAGCCGTACAACAGGAGCCTCGGCGGACTCCGCGCCCGGACGTGGGCCGAGGTCGAGGATGTGGTCGTCGGGTCCGTCGTCGACTCCGGCCGGGCGTACCCGAGTCCTCTCCCCCTGGTCGGGCTGGCAGGTGCGGGCGACCGACTCGGGGGTGAGCCCCCGGCCGCCGGCGACGCGTTAGCGTCGAGCAGTCCCGAGGAGGCCCGTGAGCAGTCCTGAGCAGTCCACCGACACCACGATCGACGAACCCGACGGGGTGGCGGTGAGCCGACGGGAGGCCCTCGTTGCCATCTTCGTGGTGAGTCTCGCCGGACTGCTGCTCGAGGTCTCCTACACCCGGATCATCTCCTACAAGCTCTGGTACTACTACACGTACCTCGTGATCGGGCTGGCACTCCTCGGGATCGGCAGCGGCGCAACCCTGGTCGTCCTGTCGGCGAGGCTCCGCAGCACCGGAACCCGGCGGATCCTCTCGTGGACGAGCGTGCTCGGTGCCGTCAGCATCGTGGTGGGCTACCTCGTGGTGTCCCAGATCCCGGTCGACACCCTGGCGCTGTGGGACTACGGGAGCGGCGGGTCGTTCCGGGCACTCGCCACACTGGTCGTGATCTGCCTGGCCCTGTTCGCCACGTTCATCGCGATCGGGGTCGCGATCGCCGTGCTCCTGGGGCGGGGCGGGGACGACATCGGACGCCTCTACTTCTCCGACCTCCTCGGCGCAGGCATCGCCGCGCTCGTGGTCGTGTTCCTCATCACCTGGCTCGGCCCGCCGTCGGTGGTGATGCTCTCGGCCGCCCTGCTCGCTGGTCTCGGCGCCTGGTTGCTCCCGGCCGCCGCCCGGACACCACGGATCGCCGCTGCGGCCCTGGCCATCCTGCTCCTCGTTCCGTCGCTCGCGTCCGGCGTGCTCCCGGACATCCGGCCCGAGGACTCCAAGGTCCAGCCGGGACCCAGCCGGGTGTTCTCCGACTGGGGGCCGGTGTTCCGGGTCGACGTCAACGAGGTCCCGCCAGAGGTCAACCCCGAGATCGCGGACCGGATCAAGATCCTGGTGCACGACGGCACCCCCGGATCAGGGCTCATCCGTCTCGACGGGACACCCGCCGAGGAGACCCGCTTCGAGACCGATCCCCGGGCCTGGCCGTTCGACGTCCTGCAGACGCCTCCCGACCGTCAACTCATCATCGGCTCAGCCGGTGGCAACGAGATCGTGGCCTCGCTCAACCGTGAGTCACGCCGGATCGACGCCGTCGAGTTGAACCCGGTCACCGTCGGGCTGGTCCGCGAGCGGTTCGCCGACTTCACCGGTGACCTCACCTCCTATCCGCAGGTCAACCTGACCCAGGGAGACGGCCGGTCGTTCCTGGCCCGCTCGCCCGACCGTTACGACCTGATCTGGTACGTCGCTCCCGACAGCTACGCGGCCAGCAACGCCGCGTCGTCGGGTGCCTTCGTCCTGTCGGAGTCGTACCTGTACACCGCCGACATGATCGAGACCACGCTCGACCACCTGAGCGACCGAGGCATCGCAGTGGCGCAGTTCGGCGAGGTCTCGTTCGCCGACCGGCCCAACCGCACTGCTCGCTACCTGCTCACGGCGCGGGAGGCCTTCCGACGGATCGGCATCGAGGACATGAGCCAGCACGTGCTCGTCGCGACGTCGACCGACGTCTACGCACCAGCGGTGTCGACGATCATGTTGAAGCGCGAGCCGTTCACCCCCGAGGAGGTGGAGCGGTTCGTGGCCAACGTGCCCGACGCCGACGGCGGCACGCTGATCTACGCGCCCGGGTTCGAGGTACCGCCGGGCCTGGTGTCGGCCATCCCGACGGCGAGTGACCAGGAGATCGAGGCCCTGCTCGCAGACTACCCCTACGACGTCGACGCGATCACCGACGACGGACCGTTCTTCTGGCACTTCGTACCGTTCTCCGACGTGGTCGGCTCGATCACCGAGCGAGTCGATCCGCAGGACCGCGAGACGGGCGTCGGTGAGCGCGTCCTGTTGCTGCTCCTCCTGATCGCCGCCGTCTTCGCAGTGCTCTTCCTGATCCTCCCGTTCCTGGTGGTGAAGCAGGAGTGGCGGGCGATGCCTGCGAAGGGCCCGTCAGCGATCTACTTCGCGGCGCTCGGACTGGCGTTCATGCTCTACGAGATCACCATGATCCAACGGCTCACCGAGTACCTCGGCTTTCCGACCTACTCCCTCACCGTGACGCTCGCCTCGATCCTGGTCTTCACCGGACTCGGCGCCCTGCTCTCCAACCGGTTCGCCGACAACCCCAAGGCGGCCATCGGTCCGCTGCTCGGCCTCCTGGTGCTCCTGACCATCTTCTACCGGTTCGCACTCTCACCCATCACCGAGTCCACGCTTTCTGCGCCGTTCGCGGTGCGGGTGCTGCTCGCGTTCGTGATCCTGGCGCCGCTCGGACTCTGCCTCGGGATGTTCATGCCGCTCGGACTGCGGACCGTGGGCGGCATGACGAGCCATCCTGACGAGTACGTCGCCTGGGCCTGGGCGATCAACGGCGTGTTCTCGGTCATCGGGTCGGTGCTGACGACGATCCTGTCCATGTCGTTCGGGTTCCGGGCCGTGCAGTTGCTCGCACTGTGCCTCTACCTGGTGGCCGGCGCGACGCTGTGGCGACTGCGTTCGGTCCACGACCGGGTCTCGGGGGCGCCCGCCGGTCCGACCGCCGTTCAGGACGAGCCCGTCACCGCCTGAGGCCGACCCAGGTCCGCCGGCGGCGGGCCGTACCGACCCCGCAGGGCGTCCAGGACACCTCGCCGACGGGCGTCGGCGTCGAACACGAGCGGACGTCGTGCCGGCCAGAGGGTGCCGAGCAACACCTGAACGAGCGAGATGACCGTCCGCACCGCAGCGTGGTACCGACCGCTGACCTCCCGGACCAGCAGGATCGTGTTCCGGGTCTGGAGGTAGTCCACGAGCGGCACAGACGACCCCAGGTGCTGATTCCTCACCCGGGCACCCCGGACCAGCCCCACCTGCCAGCCAGCACGACGCGCGCGGACGGCCAGGTCGGCCTCCTCGCAGTACGAGAAGTAGCGCTCGTCGAAGACCCCGACCTCCGCGATGCAACCGCGTCGGAGCAGCATGAACGTCCCGTGGGGGTACGCCACGTCCTCCCATCCGACCGGCTCGACGATCTCGCCGGCACCGGGGCTCCACCGACGGGCGGGCACGGTGAGGCCACCGAAGTAGGGGTCGATCACCGGCACCATCCCGTCACCGACGTCCGCGCATGCCAGGCCGGCACCCGGCACACCTGCGACCGCTGCCAGCAGCAGCCCGAGACAGTCGTCGGCGAGGCCGACGTCGTGGGGACACAGACCGACCCATTCGCCGTCACCGTCCCGCTCCAGGAACCGGCGCAACCCGACGTTGGCGCCCGGCCCGAACCCGGCGTTCACCCCGACCGGCACCACCTCCACCCGTCCAGCGTCCACCAGGTCGGCGAGACCGTCACGGACGTGGGCCAGATGTTCCGTTGCGGACCCGTTGTCGACCACCGTGACCCGCACCGGCACCCGGTCACCCACGAGCCGACGCACGGTGTCGACGCAGCGTTCCGGCTGGTTCCAGTGGACCACGACGACGCGGAGCGGCGACGGCGCAGGCCGGGTCGACGGCACGAGATGCCGTCAGACGAGCGGTCGGTCGGTTGGTGCCACCGGGCTCGGAAGGTCGGTCTCCCCCATCAGGTGACGGTCCACCGAGGCAGCACAGGACCGACCCTCGGCGATTGCCCACACGATCAGGCTCTGCCCGCGTCCGGCATCGCCACAGACGAACACGCCGTCGATGCTGGTCGACCAGTCCGCACTGCGGGTGACGTTCCCCCGGTCGTCGAGTTCGACGTCGAGTTGCTCGAGTAGTCCGGGACGTTCCGGCCCCACGAACCCCATGGCCAGGAACACGAGATCCGCTTCGAGGATCCGTTCGCTGCCATCAACAGGGACGAACGATGGACGGCCGTCCACGACCTGCTGTTCGACGTCGACCAATCGCAGGCCGCACAGCGCACCCGAGCCGTCATCGACGAACTCGACGGTGTTCACCGAGTAGACCCGATCGCCGCCCTCCTCGTGCGCCGAGGACGTTCGGTAGATGAACGGCCACGTCGGCCACGGGTTGGCGTCAGGCCGATCTACCGGAGGTCGGGGCATGATCTCGAACTGCGAGATGTGCGCCGCACCCTGCCGATGTGCGGTTCCGAGGCAGTCGGCGCCGGTGTCGCCACCGCCGATGATCACCACCCGCTTGCCGCCGGCATGGATTGGGACGGTATCGACTTCGAGATCACCCTCCTGGGCCCGATTCGCCCACGGGAGGTACTCCATGGCCTGATGGATTCCGCTGAGGTCCCGGCCGGGGATCGGCAGATCCCGCCAAGCCGTCGAACCGGTGGCGATGACGATGGCGTCGAACTCACGCCGGACGCTCTCGACGCTCACGTCGACGCCGATCTCCACCCCGGTCCGGAACTCGGTGCCCTCGGCCCGCATCTGTGCGAGGCGCCGGTCGAGCACCCGCTTCTCCATCTTGAACTCTGGAATCCCGTAGCGAAGGAGGCCACCGATCCGGTCCGCTCGTTCGAGCACGACCACTCGATGACCGGCACGCGTGAGTTGTTGAGCCGCAGCGAGCCCAGCGGGACCTGAGCCGATCACCGCCACGCTGCGTCCGGTCATCTGGGCGGGTCGGACCGGAACGACCCATCCCTCGTCCCAGGCCCGATCGATGATCGACACCTCGACCTGCTTGATCGTGACCGGATCGGCGTTGATCCCGAGGACGCATGCCGCCTCACACGGAGCCGGGCACAGGCGCCCGGTGAACTCCGGGAAGTTGTTGGTCGCATGCAGGCGGTCGATGGCCTGACGCCACTCATCCCGGTACACCATGTCGTTCCAGTCGGGGATGATGTTCCCCAGCGGACACCCGTTGTTGCAAAAGGGGATTCCGCAGTCCATGCACCGACTGGCCTGCAACTCGATCGCTCCCGGCTCGGGGGCCTCGTAGACCTCCTGCCAGTCGAGCAGTCGCACCGGGACCGGCCGCCGAGAGGGCAGCGAGCGATCGTGCTTCAAGAACCCTCGGACATCACCCACGGTCACTCCACATCGTCACTCGGGAATCCCCCATCTCATGCAGTTCGAGGGCCTGATCATCTCTGACTCGAGGCCATGATCGTCTCGACCACATCGAGGCCCTTTGCCTCTGCGAGCGCCACGGCGTCGAGTACGCGGCGCAGGTCGTTGGGCATGACCTTGACGAACTGCGACGCAGTGGTCTCCCAGTCCTCGAGCAGACGTCCACCACGAGCTGAGTCGGTGTGACCCACGTGCGTCTCGATGAGGACCCGGAGCTCAGCGAGTTCCTCATCGGTCGGTTCCTCGAGTGCGAGCATCTCAAAGTTCACCATGGACGGGAAGGTGCCATCCGGATCGTGGACGTAGGCCACCCCACCCGACATGCCGGCACCGAAGTTCCGCCCGGTGGGACCGAGCACCACGACGACACCGCCGGTCATGTACTCACAACCGTGGTCCCCGAGTCCTTCGACCACCGCAACTGCACCGGAGTTGCGAACAGCGAAGCGCTCGCCGACGATCCCGTTGAAGAACGCTTCGCCGGCAGTCGCCCCGTAGAGCAGGACGTTGCCCGCAATGATGTTGTCAGCGGCAACGAAGCCGGCTGGGGAATCCTCGCTGGGACGAATGATGATCCGTCCACCGGAGAGACCCTTCCCGACGTAGTCGTTGGCATCCCCTGCGAGACGCATGGTGACGCCGGCCGGGACGAACGCTCCGAAACTGTTTCCTGCGGACCCGGTGAAGTCGATGACGATGGTGTTGTCCGGGAGCCCCGCAGCGCCGTGCCGTTTGGTGATCTCGTGACCGAGGAGCGTTCCTACCGTCCGGTTGACGTTGCGAACTCCGATCTCGATGTGCACCGGGGTGGCGTCGTCGATCGCTGGCCGGGCCCGTTCGACGAGTTCGACATCGAGTGCAGCATCGAGGCCGTGATCCTGTGGGCGCACCTGGTGCAGATGGTCACCCGGGCGAGGCTCGATGGCGTGGAGGATCGGGCTGAGATCGAGGCCGGAGGCCTTCCAGTGCTCGAGGGCTGCTTCGGTGTCGAGCAGTTCAGCATGACCGATGGCCTCAGACAGCGTGCGGAAACCGAGTTCGGCGAGCAGTTCCCGAACCTCCTCGGCGATGAACGTCATGAAGTGCTCGACGAACTCGGGCTGCCCGGTGAACCGGGCTCGGAGCTCAGGATTCTGGGTGGCGATTCCCACGGGGCACGTGTCGAGGTGACACACCCGCATCATCACGCAACCTGACACGACGAGCGGGGCGGTCGCGAACCCGTACTCCTCGGCACCGAGGAGCGCAGCGACCACCACGTCCCGGCCAGTCTTCAACTGACCGTCCACCTGCACCACGATCCGGTCGCGGAGACCGTTGAGGAGGAGGGTCTGCTGCGTCTCGGCGAGTCCGAGTTCCCACGGGGCTCCGGCGTGCTTGATCGATGTGAGCGGGCTGGCACCGGTGCCGCCGTCGTGGCCAGAGATCAACACGACATCGGACTTGGCCTTGGCCACACCAGCAGCAACTGTTCCGACGCCGACCTCGGCCACGAGCTTCACGTGCACCCGTGCATCCGGGTTGGAGTTCTTGAGGTCGTGGATGAGCTGGGCGAGGTCCTCGATCGAGTAGATGTCGTGGTGCGGTGGAGGCGAGATCAGGCCCACCCCCGGAGTGGAGTGCCGCGTCTCTGCGATCCACGGGTACACCTTGTGACCAGGGAGTTGGCCGCCCTCCCCCGGCTTGGCTCCCTGAGCCATCTTGATCTGGATGTCATCAGCGTTCGTCAGGTACTCCGACGTCACTCCGAAGCGTCCGGAGGCCACCTGCTTGATGGCTGAACGTCGCAGATCGCCGTTCTCATCGGGCGTGAAGCGCTCCCGGTCCTCTCCGCCCTCGCCGGTGTTCGACTTGCCTCCGAGCCGGTTCATGGCGATCGCCAGGGTCTCGTGGGCCTCGGCGGAGATCGATCCGTAGCTCATCGCTCCGGTAGAGAACCGCTTGACGATCGACTCGGCCGGCTCGACCTCCTCGATCGGCACCGACGGACGGACGCCGTTGCGGAACCGGAACAGACCGCGCAGGGTGGCGAGGTGCTCGGACTGGTCGTTCACCAGATCGCTGTACTCGCGGAACACGTCGTAACGCCCGGAGCGGGTGGCATGTTGCAACTTGAACACCGTCTTCGGGTTGAACAAGTGGTACTCGCCCTCACGACGCCACTGGTACTCGCCGCCGTAGTCGAGATCCCGGTGGGCCAACTCCTCGGCGCGGAGCGGATGTGCTCGTGCGTGCCGACGGCGGGACTCCTCGGCGATCTCGGCCAGTCCGACTCCCCCGAGTCGGCTGACAGTGCCGGTGAAGTACTCGTCGACGAGTTCCCGGCCCAGCCCGATGGCCTCGAAGATCTGGGCACCCGTGTAGGAGGCCACTGTCGAGATGCCCATCTTGGACATGATCTTGAGGATTCCCTTGCCAGTCGCTTTGATGTAGTTGCGAACCGCCTGGTCGTAGTTCAGGTCACCGAGCTCGCCGGCGGCGACCATCTGCTCGATCGAATCGAACGCCAGATACGGATTGATGGCAGCAGCGCCGTAACCGAGGAGCAGGGCGAAGTGGTGAACCTCGCGGGCCTCCCCGGTCTCGATGATCAGCCCCACCTGGGTCCGGGTCTTCTCCCGGATCAGGTGATGATGCACCGCCGAGGTGACGAGCAACATGGGGATGGGAGCGAGTTCCTCAGTGGAGTCGGCGTCGGAGAGCACGAGCATGTTGGCGCCCTCGGCAATCGCCGCCGAAACCTCCTTGCGGATGCGCTCGATCGCCCGCTCGAGCCCGTCGCCACCGGAGAACGCCGGGAACAGACAGCGCACCGTGTGGGCCCTGAAGTGCGGATCGGCCTCCTCGATGTGCAGGATGCGGTCGAGCGTGTCGTTGTCGATCACCGGATGAGGCAACGTCAGCAGGTGACACGAGTCGGCGGCGGGTTCGAGGATGTTGCCCTCCGGTCCGACAGCCTTGGCGAGCGACGTGACGAGCTCTTCTCGGATTGCGTCCAGAGGTGGGTTGGTCACCTGGGCGAAGAGCTGCTTGAAGTAGTCGTACAACAACCTCGATCGATCCGACAGGACTGCGAGGGGCGTGTCGGTGCCCATGGATCCGAGAGCCTCGGCACCGTTGAGCGCCATGGGGCGGATCAGGAACTTGAGGTCCTCGTGGGTGTAGCCGAACGCTTGCTGGGCCGACACCACATCCGACTTGGGCTCGCGGATGTGGAGCACCTCGGGCAGGTCGTCAACCTCGATGAGGTACTGCTCGAGCCACTCGCCGTAGGGGTGGGCGGCGGCGAGATCGGCCTTGATCTCGGCGTCGTCGATGATCCGACCCTGGGTGGTGTCGATCAGGAACATCCTTCCCGGCTGGAGACGACCCCGCTGGATCACGCGCTCTGGATCGATCCCGAGCGTTCCGACCTCCGAGGCCATCACGACGAGTCCGTCGTCGCACACCCAGTAGCGCGAGGGCCGGAGGCCGTTGCGGTCGAGCACCGCACCCACGATCGTCCCGTCGGTGAACGTCACCGATGCCGGCCCGTCCCACGGTTCCATCACGCAGGAGTGGAAGCGATAGAAGTCACGCACAGCCGGGTCCATGTGCTGGTGGTTCTCCCACGCCTCCGGAATCATCATCAACATGGCGTGGGGCAGCGAGTAGCCGCCGAGGTGCAGCAGTTCGAGCGCCTCATCGAGGCGGGCCGTGTCGGAGGCACCGGGGGTGCAGATCGGGAAGATCCGTTCGAGATCACCCCGACCGTCTGGGTCGAGCATCGGCGAGGCGAGCAGTGCCTCCCGGGCGCGCATCCAGTTCTGATTGCCCTGGACAGTGTTGATCTCACCGTTGTGGGCCACGAACCGGTAGGGATGCGCCAGCGGCCACGATGGGAAGGTGTTGGTCGAGAAGCGACTGTGAACCAGCGCCAGGGCCGACTCCAGACGCTCATCGGACAGATCAGCGAAGAACTCCTCGAGTTGCGGCGTGGTGAGCATGCCCTTGTAGACGAGCGTGCGTGCGGAGAGCGATGGGAAGTACACCGACGCATCACCGTTCTCGTCGAGCACTTCGTGCTCGGTGCGCTTGCGAACGATGTATGCGAGGCGATCGAGCGCTATCCCGCTGCGCTCTCTGGCTGCATCGGCGAGGAAGAGCTGACGGAACGACGGCATGACGTCACGGGCGCTCTGGCCAATGCCCGAAGGATCGACCGGAACGTCACGCCATCCGAGAACTGTGACCGCCTCCTCCTCGCAGATCTTCTCGATCGCAGCGACTGCGGCGTCAGCCGCTGCCGGCGAGGCTGGCAGGAACGCCATGCCGACGGCGTAGGAACCGACTGCGGGCAGGGCGAAGTCGACTGACTCCCGGAGGAACCTGTCGGGAACCTGCAAGAGGATCCCAGCCCCGTCCCCGGTGTTCTCCTCGGCGCCCTTCGCTCCCCGGTGCTCGAGGTGACACAGCGACGTGAGTCCGGCGCGCACGAGATCGTGGGAAGCCCGGCCGTACAGGTCCACGACGAACGAGACCCCGCACGAATCGTGCTCGAAACTGGGGTCGTAGAGGCCCTGACGTCGCGACATGCTGCTCCTGTGACTCTGAACGGGGAGCAGTCCACGCTGACTGCACGACGGCCACGCTGCCGTTGCGGATGGGGTCCTGTCCCGATCGGACGGACGCACCAGCGCAGTGCAAAAGATAGCCGCTTGGAGCCCAGATCCCAATCCATTCACCCCGGACAACAGCGCGTACGCTCACGCGGTGCCAATGTCCTGTGAACCCTCCGGTCACGGATCAGTTCGTGGCCCCCGTCGTCTCCATCGACGACCGGCGGTCGCTGTCGCAGCGGCGGCGTTGACCGTTGCGATCGTGGTGTCGTGCGGAGACCCGTCGGTGGGACAACCCAATTCGACCCAGTTGCCAGTGCCCGGCCAGACGGTTGATCCCAACCCACCTTCCGGAGAACCAGTCCGGATCGCCTTCGCCGGCGACGCCTCGTTCGAGGGACTCGGTAGCGCCGTCGAAGCCGACCCGACAGGCGTACTCACGGCAATCGCTCCGGTACTGCGTAACGCCGACCTGACCGTCGTCAACCTCGAGGCAGCCCTCGGCACAGCGGGCAGTCCGGTCCCCAAGGGATTCAACTTCCGGGTTCCGGCCGAGGTCACGATCACCCTCTCCGACGCCGGTGTGGACGTCGTGTCCATGGCCAACAACCACGGTCTCGACTACGGACAGGTCGGGCTCAGCGAATCCCTCGCCATCGAAGAGGAGTCGGGCTTTCCGGTGATCGGAGCGGGCCGAGATGCCGAGGAGGCCTACGAGCCGTTCGTGACCGAGATCAACGGCCAACGGATCGGGATCATTGCTGCGAGCGACGTGATCGACACCGAGCTGCGATCCACCTGGGTGGCCACCGATTCCATGCCGGGGATTGCGAGCGCCGAGGAACCCGAGCAGGAGCGACTGGCCGCCGAGGTGGCGGAGTTGCGACCGAACATCGACACGCTCGTGGTGTTCCTCCACTACGGAGTGGAGGAGGAGACCTGCCCGAATTCGCGACAGCGGGAACTCGTCGACCTGCTCGTCGATGCCGGTGCCGACATCGTGGTCGGTGCCCACGCCCACCGGTTACAGGGCCTGGGTTACCTCGGCCAGCAGTTCGTGGCGTATGGACTCGGGAACTTCATCTTCGCCGCTCCCTCAGAAGCGGGACGGGCTTCCGGGGTGCTCATCGTGACCGCCACCGGGCGACAGATCGACGACTACGAGTGGATCCCGGCACGGATCGACAATGGCGTCCCGGTGCCGCTCACGGGTGACGCAGCCGAGGCCGCCCTGAACCAGATGGATGAACGCCGGGAGTGCGCCGGCCTGACGGCCTCGCCGTCCGACACCGGAGGAAACCCGTGAGCGACCCCGTCAACCGACTCGCTGGAGCCATCGAGAGTTCCCCGTCTCCGTTCCACGCCAGCGCCACCGCGGCCGAGGCACTTCGGACCGCGGGGTTCATCGAGTTGGATCCCGCCGCAAGATGGTCCCACGAGGCCGCGACCGGCCCTGCGTTCGTGCGACGCGACGGGAGCCTGGTGGCCTGGACGGAGAACCGTGGGCGACCGACCGACGGGGTTCGACTCATCGGCGCTCACACCGACTCACCCGGCCTCCGAGTCCGACCGAACCCCGACCACGGGCGACTCGGCTGGCGCCAGATCTCCGTGGAGGTCTACGGCGGTGCGCTGTGGAACTCCTGGTTGGACCGCGATCTCCGGTTGGCGGGCCGCATTGCGGTGGAGCGGGCTGATGGTGTCGAGTCGATCCTCGTCGACTCGGTCCACGCTGTCGCACGGATCCCTCAACTCGCCATCCACCTCGACCGTGAGGTCAACAGCGGAGGTCTGCGGCTCGATCCCCAGACCCACTTGACGCCCGTCTGGGGACTCGGCACCCCTCGATCCGGTGACGTCGCCCGGCTGCTCGCCGACCTCGCAGAGGTTCCGGTCGGTTCCGTCCGCTCCTGGGACGTCGGCTTCGTCGACGCCCAGGCCCCGGCACGGATCGGCCCGGATGCCGAGTTGCTGGCCTCCGGTCGTCTCGACGACCTCCTGTGCGTCTGGGCGGGAGTCGAGGCGATTGCTGCCGCCACAGCGGTCAACGATGCACCGGTCGCACTGTTGGTGCTCGTCGACCACGAAGAGGTCGGCAGCGAGACCGCCACCGGGGCCGGTGGGAACCTTGTCCTGAACGTGCTCGAGCGACGACACGATGCGCTCGGCGCCACGAGAGCGGATCTCCTGACGGCACTTGCCGGGTCGGTGTGCCTCTCAGCGGACGTCGCCCATGCGGTGCATCCGAACTACCCGGAGCGCCACGACCCCGACCACCAGATCCTCGCCGGCAGCGGCCCGGCGGTGAAGTTCAACGCCAACGCCCGTTACGCCACCACGGCTGTCGGTGCCGCAGAGTTCCAACGGTGCGCTGCTCGAGTTGGCGTCAGCGTCCAGCACTATTCGCACCGATCCGACATACCGTGCGGCTCGACCATCGGCCCGCTCACCGCTGCCGGACTCGGTGTGGAGACGGTGGACGTGGGAGCACCCATCCTCTCCATGCACTCCGCTCGTGAACTCGTCGCCACCGCCGACATCGACTCGCTGCTCAGCTCCTTCACTGCGTGGATGACGACACCACTGGGGAGACAGGCATGATCCACCTCGACGGGACCGGAGGGGTGCGACTCGCAGCCGACGAGCGGGAAGGCCAACGTCGCCCCACGATCATCCTGATCCACGGCGGAGGACAGACTCGGCACTCGTGGGGAGGTACGGCGGCGGCTCTGGCTGAATTCGGCCATCGAACGATCGCCTACGACCAACGGGGCCATGGGACCTCCGACCGGGCGCCAGACCGTGACTACACCCACCTCCGCTTCGCCGAGGACTGCGCCGCAGTCTGTGCTGCGGTCCAGGCCGAGGATGGCATCGCACCGATCGTCGTCGGCGCCTCGCTCGGAGGGCTCGCAGCACTCCTCGTCGAGGGCGACCTCCGCCCCGGCAGCATCAGTGCGCTGGTGCTGGTCGACATCACGCCGAGGATGGAGCCGGACGGGGTCGCTCGGATCGTCGGCTTCATGCTCGAACGGGCCGAAGAGGGCTACGCCTCCCTCGAGGAGGCCGCTGCGGCGATCGCCGCGTACCAACCGCATCGTCCACCACCGAAGGACCTCGACGGGCTCGCCAAGAATCTTCGGCAGGATCCGGATGGACGCTGGCGTTGGCACTGGGATCCGGACTTCTTCCTCGGTCCGACACCAGTCAACGGTGCCGCCACCGCAGGCCGGTTCGAAGCAGCCGCCCGACGAATCAGCATTCCGACGATGCTCGTCCGTGGACGCCTGTCAGACCTGGTGAGCGTCGAGACGGCACGGGAGTTCCTCGTTCTCTGTCCCCACGCCGAGTTCGTCGATGTCAACGACGCGGGCCACATGGTGGCCGGCGATCGAAACGACCTCTTCACCAAGGCCGTGGTCGGGTTCGTCGACCGCCTCGAGCGGGGCTGAACGGCGAAGCGTGGATCCCCAACGGGCCCGTCGCCTGCTCGGCCTCACCGAGACGGCTGACCAGCGGGAGGTGCGTGCGGCCTATCGTCGGCTCATCCGGATCACGCATCCCGATGTGACTGCGACCCCGAACGCAGCAGAACGCACCATCGAACTGCGGTTGGCCTACGAGGTCCTGCGTTCCGGCGATGCACCCACCGACCGGGTGCCCCCCGATCCCAGCGGTGCGGATCCGGTTGTCGGGAACGAGGTCGTCGACGAGGCTGGTCCGGTGAGCGTAGAGCGAGTCGACGCCGACACGATCGCCCTGGGCCTGCCTCCCGACGAGACCCTGCTCGTCGTGCTCGACGTGGCCCACCGTCTCGGTGAGGTCGCCTACCTCGATCCCTCCGCCGGACTCGTCGAGGTGATCGTCGAGTTCCTCGACGCACCGACGTCGTCGGTCCTGATCCACCTCCAGGGCCGAGGCACCGGCCAGACCGAGGCGATCTGCTCGATCGAACCCCTCAGTGGAGGTTCGGTGCCACCGACCGAGGCCGTCACGAATCTGCTGCAACGCACCCTCAAGGACGCCCTCGGCGTCAACCGGCCCTGAGCCGACTGCTCAACGGCCCAGACGTCGGCGCCAGGTCGATGCGAACCGCAGCCGCATGGTCCGAACCGCAAGGTCGGCAAGTCGGGCCGGGACGGGAAACCACCACGGCTCTCGGGGCGGCCGGGCCCGGGTGGCCATGATCGACTTGACGGAGGTGAACTCCCGCAGGCCCTCAGGACCGTGAACCCGACCAACTCCGGACTCCTTCACCCCGCCAAACGGCAATCCGGTGATGGCGTAGGACACGATGCAATCGTTGATGCACACGTTGCCCGCTTCGATGCGACCGGCGATCTCTGCGGCGTGGGCCTCATCGGCTGACCAGACCGAACTGTTCAAGCCGTACCGTGAGTCATTGGCCAGCTCGACCGCCTCGTCGATCGACGCAGTTCGCATGATCGGGAGAACAGGACCGAAGGTCTCCTCACGCATCACCTCCATGGTGTGATCCACATCCACCAGGACCGTCGGCGCATACCAGAGCCCAGGCCGGTCGAGCGTCGTGCCTCCGGTCAGCACCTGCGCACCCTTGGAGACCGCATCGGTAACGTGGCGTTCGATCACCTCGACCTGAGGCGGGAACGTCATCGCCCCGATGTCGCCCCGTCCCGAGTCATCCTGTCGGATCCGCTCCACGAGCGCGACCACCCGGTCGACGAACTCGTCGTGGATCGAAGCGTCCACGTAGACCCGTTCGACCGACATGCAGGTCTGGCCGGAATTCTGCATCGACCCCCATACGGCGCCCCGTGTGGCTCGATCGAGGTCGGCGTCGGCACAGACGATCATCGGATCCTTCCCGCCCAGTTCCAACAGCACCGGCGTGAGTCGCTCAGCAGCGGCGGCCATCACCCGTCTCCCGGTGCGCGCCGAACCGGTGAAGGCGATCTTGTCCACGTCGCTGCGTACGAGCGCCTCACCCGTCTCAGCACCGCCCTGGACGACCCCGACCAGACCGGGCCAGGACGAGTCCTCGAACAGTTCCCGAACGGACTCCCCCACCGTGGCGGTCACATCGGACGGCTTGAGCACGACGGTGTTCCCGGCAGCGAGCGCCGTCACGACGGGCGTCATGGACAAGGTGAACGGGTAGTTCCACGGGCTGATCACCCCGACCACGCCGAGCGCCTCGTATCGCTTCCAGGCCCGCTTGTGCCAGAGGGTGCCGGGGTGCACCGGCTGGTCTCGCAACCAACGTTCGGCGAACTCGGCGTAGTAGCCGATCGTCTCGCACACCGCCATCAATTCAGTCGTTGCCGCCTCGGCCGGCTGCTTTCCGGTAGCTGCGCAGATCGTGTCGATCAACGCCTCCGCCCGATCGAGGATCCGATCCCGAACCCTGAGCAGGTATGCCGCTCGATCCTCGGGAGCGGCCTCCGCCCATGCCGGTGCCACCTTGCGGGCATCACTCACCGCAGCCATCACCTCTGCCGGGCTGGAGACGTCGATGACCGCCGTGAGTGACCCGTCTCGCGGATCCGAGCAGGTGATCGTCGCCGGTGCACTCCCCGTCACCCGTACGACGTTAGCTGGATGTCGCCGTCGAGTCGCTCTGGTCACCGGGGTTCGGAATGGGCCCAATGGCCTACTCGGGGGCCATTGGGCCCAGCCGATACAACAGTGTGCTCCGCCGCCTCCTCGCCCAACGCTCGACGAAGCGATCCGCACGAGGGGCCGTGCTGGTCGAGGCGGCGTTCGCCATTCCGGTGATGTTGTTGATTCTGCTCGGAACGATGGAGTTCGGACTGGTCTACGCCAGTGGGTCGGTGACCACCGGGGCGAGCCGGTCAGGCGCCCGACTCGCAGCCACATCCTACGCCCCAGCCGGCACGGTGCAAGAGGCCCAGTTGACTGCCGCCAGCGGAATCGCCGCAGCCGTCTCTGCTGACCTGATGGCGTTGCAGAACGCCGAACCGGTCGGTCTCGCCATCTACGAGATCAACCCATCCTCACCCGACGGCGCACCCACCGGTGGCTTCCCCGGTGACCTCCTCGCCGGCGGCTGCTCGTCGAGTTGCATGCGCTACACCTGGAACGGGTCGAACATGGTGTTCCAGGGTGGGAGTTGGTCCGACCCCGACGCCTGCGGGACGACTGTCGATTCCGTCGGCGTGTACGTCCAGGTCCAGCACACCTACGTGACCGGTCTCATCGGCGAGACACGACTCGTGGACGGACACACGACGATGCGACTCGAGCCGCTGCCCTCGGACCAGTGCTGAACATGCGACGACTCGCTCGAATCAGGCAGCGCTGGGTCACCGGACGCAACCAGTCGGGGCTGGCGCTGGTGTGGATGGCGCTGACCCTCACGCTCATGTTGCTCTTCGCCGGATTCGCAGTCGACATGTCCAATTGGTGGCTGCAGGCCCAGAGGATCCAGACCGCAGCTGACACCGGAGCGCACGCCGGGGCCGCATTCCTGCCCGCAGACTTCAACAACGCCCGGACCACCGCCACGACGAGCACCTCCAAGAACGGATTCACTGCCGGCGGAGCAATGAACACCGCAGTGACCGTCACACAGGAACCAAATCCGAACCGAATCCGCGTGCGGGTCGCCAGCGACGTCCCCTCGTTCTTCCTCGATCTCATCGGGATCGAGACGATCCGGCTGACCCGCGAATCTGTTGCGGAGTACGTGGCGCCGGTCCCGATGGGCTCACCCCAGAACAAGCTCGGAAACGATCCGGAGGGCGTCAACCCGAACGCCCAGATGTGGGTCAACATCGCCGGTCCCCAGACCGGCAAGCAACAGGGTGAGCGCCACCACACCAACTTGTGCAACGCCAGTCCCCGTGAGTACGGCTGCAGCGGTTCGACCAGCACGGAGTTCTCCAGCGACGGCTACTTCTTCGGCATGGAGGTGCTCTCCGTCGCGGCCGGGCAACCGCTCGAGTTCCAGGTGTTCGATGCCGCCTTCGTCAACGTCGGGAGCACTTGTACGTCCAACATGCCGACGAGCTCCCAGATCAACGGCGGGAGCGGGTTCACGGCACTCACGACGAAGTTCCCCGATGCCGCCACCCGCTACGCCTCCGGCACCACGGGTGGCTACTGCCCCGGCGACCAGGGATGGGGAAGCCGGAACGTCCAGACCTCCTTCATCGTACGAGCACCCGACGAGACTCCCTGGTCCAACGTCGACAACCCGGTCATCAACACCTCCACGTGCGCTCCGGTCACGGTGGCGGCCTACAACCCGTCGAGCGCTTCGACGCCCTCTCGCTACATCTACGACCTCCTGATGGGTTCGACCACGGGACTGGTCAACCCCAGTGATGGCGTGATCTCCTTTGCCGAAGCATTCCGACGGTTCACGACGTTCTGCTCCATTCCGGCGGGTTCGGTCCAGACCGGGACGTACATCATCCAGGTCCGGACCAACGCCCTGTCGAGCGCTCCGACGGTCGCCAACAGCGGGGTGACGACCGAGGGCCACAACCGCATGGCGTTCCGGACGGGGTTCGGCACGAGCGGACTGAATGAGGTGAGCGGCGCCAACGTGACGCTCGCAGCGCTCGGGCGGCTCCCGATCTACGCCAACTCCACCGGAGCAGACACGCAGTTCTATATGGCCAGGGTCCGACCGTACGACGCCGGCCGCACTCTGCGTATCCATCTCTACGACATGGGGGAGGCATCACAGGCGGGTGCGCTGCAGATTCTCCCGCCGACGGAGTTCGCCAGCACGTTCTCCGGCTGTGCGATCACCCGTGACGACGGCGCAGCCCTGAACGTGAACGCGAGCATCTGCCAGCTCAACAATGTGTCGAGTTCCTCCTACAACGGGCGATTGATCACGATCGACGTCCCGATCCCGCCCAACTACACGTGCAACGAGGCCAGCGCCTCCGGTTGCTGGATTCGGATCAAGGCCCAGTACCCAGCCGGTGCCAATGTCACCGACGCCACCACGTGGAGCGCTGCGATCCTCGGCAATCCGATCAGGATCGTGGAGTGACCGCCTGCCGCCACGACCTCATCGGCCGGCCGCCGCCTCCCACTCCGCAATCGCAGCACCCATCGGCGTCGATGGAGCGCCATCGACGAACGGCCAGAGCTCCTCGGCGATGCGCCGCCAATTGTTCCGAGCACCGAGATCACCGAAGAGGGCGAAGAGACCCAGGTTGATTCGCTGGATGATCACCATTGACGGCGGCAGATTGGCAGCCTTCATGATCTCGGCGTGCGGGCCGGAGAGATCGAAGAACGCCCGCACCGAGCGCGAGGACCACTCCGGCGTGATCTCGAGCACCTCGTCGGCGAGGACGAACTCGTAGAAGTGATTGAAGTACGCAGCGAGTCGTTCGTCGGAGATGTCGAACGAGGCCGGCAGGATCCCGATCTCGGCGAGGATCCGGCGGTATGCCGCAAGATCGCCCTGCAGGACGATCGCTGTGATCATGCGTTCGAACACCCGCACCTCGGCATTGCTGAACCGCTTGCAGAGACCGAAGTCGAGGAACGTCACCCGCCCGCCGGGCCGGAAGAGATAGTTGCCCGGATGAGGATCGCCGTTGAACGCCCGCAATCCGTAGATGCTCCCGAACGCAAACCGGTACAGACACTCGGCTGCGAGCTGACGCTCCTCGTCGCTCCACTCGAGCACCTCGGAGAAGCGCGCCCCCTCCGCCAACTCCGTGGTGAGGATCCGAGACGTCGAGAGGGAGTCGATCACCTCCGGCACGTGGATGAAGGGGTGATTGCGGTAGTGATCGGCGAACGTCCGTTGGTGGGTGGCCTCGATCCGATAGTCGAGCTCCTCGACGATCCGCTCGTGGAGCTCAGCAACGATCGGTGCCGGTTCGAGTCCGGGAAAGAGGAACGACATCATCTGGAACAACAGGTCGGTGTTCTCGAGGTCAGCAGCGATCGCCCGATCCACTCCCGGGTACTGAACCTTGACTGCGACATCGACACCGTCATGGGTTCGGGCCCGATGGACCTGCCCGATCGACGCCGCAGCGAGCGGAATCGGGTCCCACTCGGAGAACACGGCCTCGGGATGGGCTCCGAGCTCGGAGGTCACCACCTCGACGACGAGTTCCGGCGCCATGGGCGGGGCGTCGGACTGCAGATCGGCCAGCGCCGCCCGCACCGGTTCCGGTAGTCCCTGGTCGAGGTAGCTCGCCATCTGACCGAGCTTCATCATGGCGCCCTTCATCCCACCGAGAGTGGCCGCCACCTGCTCGGCGGTACGCAGCTGGAACTCGGCTTCGAGTTCGCTGCGACGCTCGGCGTCGGCGCCAAGTGCCTTGGCACGCATCGTGACGTAACCCGCCCCGGCACGAGCTCCAGCAGATGCCACGCGGGAGGTCCGCTGGAGCCGATCAGCGGCGCTCACCGGACCGCTGACCTCATCACCGTCGCGGCGCCGCAGCCACCACAGGCCGACACCCAACCCTCCGACCGTCGCAACCCCGGCCCAACGAGCGACCCGTGCGATGTTCACGATGAACTCAGGCTCCGGTCACGTCATTCCGACTCAGCGATCGTGACGGACTCGATCACGACCGGATCCTTCGGACGATCGCCCCGCCCGGTGGCGACGCTCTGGATCTGATCGAGCACCTCGAGCCCGCTGATCAGCTTGCCGAACAAGGCGTACTGGGGAGGCAGGCGCATCCCGCTCCCGCCAGAGATCACGAAGAACTGGCTGCCGTTGGTGTTGGGGCCCGCATTCGCCATGGCGAGCGAACCAACCGCGTACTCCCCTGCTGCAGGGAGTTCGTCAACGAACCGGTAACCCGGCCCTCCGGTCCCGGTTCCCTCCGGACACCCCCCTTGGATGACGAAGTCCCGGATGATCCGGTGGAACGTGAGACCATCGAAGTAGTGGTAGCGGGCGAGGAACACGAAGCTGTTCACCGTCCTGGGCGCACGCTCCGGGAACAAGAACGCCACCATCGTGCCGTGGTTCGTGACGATGGTGGCCTCGTAGGAGTGGCTCACATCGATGCACATCGGCGGTTCACCGCTGAACTTCGTCACTCGCGGTGATGATCCATCGGGGGCCGGGCACTCACTCGTCACTGGAAATCTCCGCTCTTCGGTCGAGTTCACGGCATGCTAACGGCGGCCGCCCTGCGCCCACGACTCAGCAGGATTCAGCGGAACGCTGCGAGCACCGCTTCGGCCTCCGGCTCGGCCAACAACAGGACCGCCGCCCCGTCGATCGTGGCCGGTCTCGTCGGCAGGACGACGGTGAGGATCTCTGAGCCCGACAACTTCCGGGCGAGCTTCACGAGATCGAACAGCGAGGCGGAATCGTCGAGAACGACTCCGTTGGACAACGCCGTAATGGCATCGACGATCGCCAACGGATTGCGCTCGGCGCCGAGGTTCGCCATGGCAGAGCGCAGGAAGACCTGCTGGCGCCGGTTGCGGCCGAGGTCCCCGGTGGGTTCGACGACGAACTCTCCATCAATGAACTCCGTGTAGGTCCGGGAACGGACGTAGGCCAGTGCCTGGGATCCATCGAGCGTCACCGGTCCCGATTCCCCCACCTGCAGACCCGACTTCGGATCGTTGGCCGGGTGGGGAAAGTCCACTGTCACGCCACCGATGGCATCGACGAGCCCGCCGAAGGACCCGAACCCGATCTCGACGTAGTGGTTGATGGGTACCCCGAGGGCGGACTGCACCGTACGCACGAGCGCTGCCGGTCCGCTGGCGTAGGCACCGTTGATCCGGCCCTGCTGCTGGGAGACCGGGAACGTCACGTAGAGGTCTCGGGGAATCGACATCATCGCTGCACCCTCGGGAGTGGTGCGCAGGACGATGATCGTGTCGCTCCGACGACCTTCGACGCTGGTGGTTGCACCGGGCTCGATGTCGGGGTCGAAGTCCTCACGCGAGTCCGAACCGACCAAGAGGTAGTTCACAGCGTCGCCCTGTACCGGGGTGAGGACGTCAGCGAGATCGACGCGCTCGATCCGGCTGTAGGCGATGAGCGCACGCCCGGCGAGCCACGCTCCGCCGAGGAGCGCCACCACGGCCACGGCGAGCGCCGCCTTCTTCCAGACCGGTCGAGTCGAGCGGTCCTGCGGCTCGGGCTTGCGTGAGGCCGGCTTCCGTGACGCCGGCCTCCGCAGCTCCGGCTCGAGCGGATCCGGCCTCTGTGGCGCCGGCCTCTGTGTCGCCGGCCTCCGTGGCGCCGGCTTCTCTGCAGCAGGAGTCGGTTGACCGGGAGCGGGCACGTAGAACTTGCCCGGCCCGGGCGGGGTTCCGTCGCTCACTTGATCATTGTGGCAAACGACGTGCCCCGTAACCGTGTCACTCAGTCCGCTGAGAGAAACAGCGTCTTGGACTCTGTGTAGTGATCCAGTGCCGCCAGACCGAGCTCCCGGCCGATGCCAGAGCGCTTGAACCCTCCGAACGGCAGTTCCGTGCGAACGCTCCGATTGGTGTTGACCGACATCACGCCGGTCCGCACCGCAGTTCCGACGCGCACCGCCCGGCCCAGATCACGTGTCCAGAGCGTGCCGGACAGCCCGTACTCACTGTCGTTGGCGATCCGGACGGCGTCAGCCTCATCATCGAAGGGAATGACCGAGGCGACGGGCCCGAAGATCTCCTCCCGAGCGACACGCATCTCGTTGTCGACCCCAGCCACCACGGCAGGCCGCAGGAACCACCCCGGCCCACTCGCCTCTCCACCGCACACCACCTCTGCACCCTCGTCGGTGGCGATGCGCAGATAGTCGAGGCTGATGGACCGTTGCGCCTCGGAGATCATCGGTCCAACCTCAGTGGCCGGATCGGTCGGGTCCCCCACGGCGAGACGTTCCGTACGGGCGGCGAATCCCGCCACGAAGTCGTCGTAGATGTCCCGCTCGACGAGAATCCGGCTCCGAGCGCAACAGTCCTGGCCGGCGTTGGCGAAGACCGAGTACGGAACTGCATCGACCGCAGCTTCGATGTCCGCGTCGGAGAAGATAATCGCCGCAGACTTTCCCCCCAGTTCGAGCGAGATGCGGGTGACGTTCGGCGCGACCTGCGCCATGAGGTGCGAGCCGGTGGACGAGTCGCCGGTGAAGGAGACCTTCGCCACCCGGGGATCGGTGACGAGCGACTCGCCGATGCTCGAACCAGGACCGGGGAGCACGCTCACCGCCGCCGGCGGAACACCGGCGGCGAGCAATGCGTCGCCGAGCATCACCGCCGTGATCGGGGTCAACGACGCCGGCTTCAACACGACCGGGTTGCCACACGCAAGTGCCGGAGCGAGCTTCCAGGATGCGATCAGCATCGGGAAGTTCCACGGAACGACGAGGCCACACACGCCCACCGGCACGCGCAGCACGAGTCCGAGGCCGGGATCAGGGGTCGGCACGACCGCTCCCGTGTGCTTGTTGGCAGCGCCGGCGTAGTAGTCGAACACGTCCGCCATCGCCCCTGCCTCCCAGCGGGCGTCTGCGATCGTATGACCGGCGGTGCGGACCTCTGCGGCAGCGAACTCCTCGGACCGCTCCCGAATGAGGTCGGCGGCCCGGCGGAGCACCTTCCCGCGATCGGTGGCGCTCACCGAACCCCAGAGGTTCTCCTCAGCGGCAGCGCTCGCCGCCGCCAGGGCCGCCTCGAGTTCGGCGGAACCAGCTTGGGCGACGACATCGACCACCGTGTCGTCGGCGGGGTTGCGGATCTCGAGGTCCCCCCCGGTCGAGGCGGTCACCGGTTCGCCGGCCAACAGGAGGTGGTGTCGCCGAACCGCCGTGGTGCCGTCAGATCCACTCGGGGTCGCAGCTGTGCTCATGGCGAGGGAGTGTAGGTACTCCGCCCGCTAGCCTCCGCAGGCCATGGGACGACTCGAGAACAAGGTGTGCGTGATCACCGGGGCAGCGGCCGGACTCGGACGGGTGGCTGCGCTGCGGTTCGCCAGTGAGGGCGGGATCGTCGTCGTTGCCGACCGAGAGGATGGATCCGGCACTGTGGCGGAGATCGAAGCAGCCGGGGGCCGTGGCGGTTACGTTCCCGTCGACGTGAGCGACGAGAACTCCGTGTGCGATGCCATCAGGTCCACGGTGAGCGAGTTCGGCGGCCTCCACGTGCTCCACAACAACGCCGGCGTGTCACTCGGTGACGACGATGGAGTGATCGAGACGAGCGAATCGGTCTGGGAGACGACGCTGCGGATCAACGTCACCGGCGTCGCTCTGGGATGCAAGTACGGCATTCCCGCCATGCGTGACACACTCGCCCGGGAGAACCGACCCGGTGCCACGACGTCGATCATCAACGTGGCGAGCTTCGTGGCGCACGTCGGAGCAGCCATTCCTCAGGTTGCCTACACCGCATCGAAGGGTGCCGTGTTGTCGATGACCCGCGAGATCGCCGTGGTACACGCCCGGGATGGAGTACGGGTCAACGCCCTCTGCCCCGGACCCGTGTTGACCCCACTGCTGGCGAAGTACCTCGACACACCCGAGAAGCAGCAGCGACGTCTGGTCCACATCCCGATGGGCCGCTTCGGTGAGCCCGATGAGATCGCCAATGGTGCGCTGTTCCTGGCATCTGAGGAGTCTTA